>Ga0233425_10006228_pt1 | contig 17898 bp, 17 predicted proteins | sample Watercolumn_Towu_2_FD_181712 | JGI IMG/M metagenome (GOLD analysis project Ga0233425, IMG submission 181712) | Freshwater microbial communities from Lake Towuti, South Sulawesi, Indonesia - Watercolumn_Towuti2014_140_MG | ecosystem: Environmental > Aquatic > Freshwater > Lake | place... | reverse complement strand
CATTTTATCTCCTTCTAAACCTCTCTAAATCCTCAACTATTTTCTTTTCAAAGAAAGCCATGAATTCTTCCTTTGTCTCAAAGAATTTTATAGAATTCTTGTCAAGAAAAGGACTTCTTCTTTTTCTAGGACATATAACATAAACATCTTTCCCTGTCTTCAATGCTTCAACATATTCATGAGTAACTCCTGCCGAAAGATTAGTTGTTTCATTAGGATAATACGAAATAACATGCGTTGCCGTTCCTATGTCCCAATCTAAATCTCTCTTTACTGTATGCCTTCCAATTGCATCCCTATCGCTTTCAGACAAACCCTCACCAGTCTCAACGTCTATATCTGCAGGGTCTAACAAGGGAATATCCCATTCGTCAGGATTTCCCAAAACCTTTCTTCTTAATCCCCTTAACTCATTTTTGAAATCAACTATTTTCTGTGTAGTTTCTGCATTCGCATCAGTCATAGGAAAACTAGGATAGATTAGGATTCTATTATCCAATAAACTATCAACATTTTGAGGATTTTGCTTGCTTGAAAATATATAATGAGGTTTCCCATACATCTCCGCAATAGCTCCAGTAGTTTCAACTTCCTGTTGCATCCAAAGAAGAATATCTCTTAAACTATGCTCCTGCGTCCTGCCGACAACATTCTGTAATTGTCTCTCTCTTATTGCTGAAGGTTTATCAATTATCGTAACAAACATATCGGTAGGAATTTTGTTGTGCAAATCCCAATTATATGCTCTTTGATAAACGCTATTCCACAAGAACATCGTGTGAGTATCAACAACAATTCTGTCATAATTTTTCCTATCTCTCTCTAAATTAGAAATTATTTCTCCAAAAGCCGAATACCGTGCAAAATTTAGAGTATCTCTATGAAGATTTAAGAAATTTTCAGCAGGAATTTGCCTGTTCAGAGCATCTTCCGCAATAGCCCTCATCATATCGCCCGTATTATATATTCTAACTCTTTCTCTAGATTGCCTATATTTTTCACAAAACTCTTTACTCCCGCTCCCAGATATTCCTGTAACCATTACTATTTTTGCCATAAAAAACCCCAATAAATTGATTATTTAAATCTTTTGAATTGTAGTCATTAAACAATTACATTATAGTTTAATAAGAATAAAAAGATTAAAGAAAAGATGCTCCTTGAAATCATTCTTGCCATTCTTCTTGGTTGCCTTTTTGGAACATTCACTGGCACCCACGACAGTAGAATCACGAATTATTCAAAAAAATTAAATCATAAATACAATATCAATACGCTATGTATTTACATCTGAAATACATTTTACACACAACTTTGAAAAATCAATCAATTTTGTAGTATAAATTAACGTTGTCCTACAGGTATAGGCAATGAACTATATTATTTGTAAGCAATTCCTATCGTATATTTCATAATGTTCTTTATCCTTTCTGAAATTGCTCTTAAATGGTAAACAGTTAATGGCTCTTCTTCCGTTTCAAACCATTTCCAAATCAGACCCCTTTCAGATGCAATAAACCAATCCAACTTAAACCTGTAAAAATTATCATATGTTTCTTTAAATAAATCCCTTAATTTATTATTTAATTGAAGCAGTATCTTTGGATACCTTTTCATCTCTTTAAGATATTTTAATAAGAACAAGTATTGGTCGGCAATTTCTTCAAGCTGTATAGAGATAAAGTAATAATATTTGTATTCCAAAGGTAATTGACTTGTATTTATTTTTCTCTTAACAACCATGGATCCGCGATAAACTGCTTTTACAGTAGCATTAATTTCATCTATTTTATTTTTACCAGATAATAACTCTGAAAATAAAACTGGAAGTTCCAAGGAATTTAGAAAGACCTTCCTAAAATAGTTAGCAAAATCCATTTCCGCATCGTAAAACTCTAAATCACATGAACTTGACTTGATGTTTGATAATGTGCTCCCCTCAAACCATTCAGACACTTCAACAATGTAATTTAGTATATCTTTATCTAAAAAGTCAAAATCTATCTTCTTAAATCCTGCATCGTATAACATCTGTATTAATCGAATAATTCCTATTCTTTCAGCTTTTTTTAAAGATATTTTTATAGATTTATCTTTGGGTAGGGGTTTAGCAGAAACCAGCAGATAATTCTCTAATTGCTCAAACTCAACATAATCTCCTTTGCTTAAACCCTGCTGATTTATCCATTTTTTTGGTATAGCTGACATTAAACAATGTTTACCTTGCAGGACTAATTTCCTTTTCATATATTAAGTACTATTTAGGATTATAAAAACTTAAGCTTTTTTAATAAGTTTAAGCTAAATATACTTAATTGAAATTAGAATTCTTATTTTATGAGTAAAGATATAGAAAAATTAATTGAAACTCTTGAGAGAAATGTTAGAAAAGCTCAAGCACATGAATATACCTGGTACCTTGAAGACCATCCTGGAGATAGAATGTGTAAAATGGATGAAAGAGATTTATACATTCCATTGAATAAAAAGCTTGTTTTTGTTTATGGCTATGCAGATAGTGAAGAAGGTAAAAAATATGAAATAAAAATTAAAGAGAATGCTGATTCACAACCTATAACCGAGTTTAATGATGAAGATTTTCCAGAATATTCTGAAAGAATAGTTCACTTATATGAAACTATGTTTAAAATTGACAATAGAAGAAAAATGAGAAAAGAGCGAATGGAGAAAGAATTTCAACAAAAAAGAGATAGAGATGAAAAAGAAAGACATAAACAAGATATAGGAAGAATAGTTGGAAAGCTAACTTAAAGGATATGCTTCATCATCTCCATTCTCAAATAATAACCAATAAAAATCCAATAGTCTATTAAATAGTACAACAGGAGGACACAAAAGACGAAACAAAATAACTCTTTACTGACAAAATCAATACATAAGTTGTATAAACGGACATGCCAAAATAGTATAGAGGTACAAAATCCCAAAAAGGTGCTTTTGATACTATGATTATCGAGCTCATAATAGCACTTATCGTCGGCATTATCGCAGGCACTTTCACAGGCCTCGCCCCTGGAATACATATCAATCTTATTTCTGCCATTTTAGTTTCCTCTCTTTCTTACTTCTCTCAGTTCCCTTTAATTTCATTAGCAGTTTTCATTGTCTCAATGTCAATAACTCACACTTTCCTTGATTTTATTCCTTCAATCTTTTTAGGCGCTCCCGAAGAAGATAATTTCTTGTCAATTCTTCCAGGACACAAAATGCTCCTTGAAGGAAGAGCTCATGAAGCATTCATCCTCACTTTATATGGTTCAATTTTGGCAATTCCAATAATTCTTCTATTTACCCCCATTTTTATTCTCTATCTCCCCTTACTCTTTGAGATAATAAAATCATTCATCCCATTTGTCCTCATCTTCCTTTCTCTATTTATTATCCTTAGAGATGAAGATTTCTTTCTAGGTTTAATTATTTTCCTTCTTTCCGGACTCTTAGGTCTTCTAACTTTCTCTCTTCCTGTTCAACAGCCCCTTCTTCCTTTGCTTTCAGGTTTATTTGGACTTTCCAGCCTTTTGTTTTCTCTAAAAGGCAAACCAAAAATACAAAAACAAAATCTCTATGCCTTAACACAGGTAAAACTGACAAAAAGAGAGTTTTCCCGTTCTCTTTTCTCATCATCTCTCTTTGCCCCATTATGTTCTTTCCTTCCAGGCATAGGTTCGGGACACGCAGCAACCCTTTCATCGGAATTTACTGAGCAAAATCCCCGGCAGTTCTTATTTTCTCTTGGAATAATTAATACAGTTATCATGGGTTTATCCTACGTCACAGTTTATTCAATTAGTAAGGCAAGAACGGGCACTGCAGCATCAGTCCAGCAGATATTAACAAAAATAACTTCTCTAGATTTATCAATCATTCTTCTCTCAATCATCGTATCAGGAATTATTGCTTTCATTATTGCCCTTGCAGTTTCAAGATTCTTTGTTTTATTTCTAAATAAAATAAATTATAAGTATCTCACTTGGGCAATTATAGGAATTTTAATTCTTGTTAATATCTTTCTCTCAAATTGGCTCGGTCTTCTCGTTCTAGCAACATCAACTTGTTTAGGTTTTTTCACAATTTCTTCATCATCTAGAAGAATAAACTTAATGGCTTGTCTTATTCTGCCAAGTATTAGTTATTATTTGTTTTAGAACATTAATATCCCAGATAATTATCACTGATGATTATCTGCCTTCTTCTGCCCATGATGTGTGGGATACTTCCCTGTAAGGCACGCAAGACACAAATTATCTCTTGGAATTCCAAGTGCTTCAACCATTCCATCCAATGTCTGGAAGTGCACGCTATCTGCCCCAATTGTTTTTGCAATCTCCTCTTCAAGATTTTCCTTGGATAAATTAGCGATAAGCTCTTTCCTTGTAGGATAGTCTATTCCATACCAGCACGGATGTTTTATCGGCGGTTCAGTTAATCTAAGATGAACCTCCAATGCTCCTTTTTTTCTCAAATCTGAAATCAATTGTTTGGATGTTTCTCCCCTAACAATACTATCATCAATAAGAATTATCTTCTTTCCCCTTATGTCACTCTCATATATAATATAAACAGTGGACATAATATCTTTTCTTTCCTCACTATCATTTATGAAACCTCTTAAATCTTCAGCTTTATCAATTGCCATAGAATATTTTAATCCCAACTCATTTGCAAACCCTTCAGCAGCAGGAATTGCCGCTTTAGGCGCAGGCACAACTAAATATTCATTATCCAATCTTCCTCTTAATGGCTCTTCTCTCGCCAATCTTCTTCCCAGATTATTTCTCATCGCCCTTACTTCTAATCCATTAAGTTTAGAATCAGCCCTCATAAAATAAACTGCTTCAAAATGGCACAATCTTTCAGGCTCAATCATCAATCTTTTTCTTTCCAACCCATTGCCGTTTATTTTAACAGCCTCTCCTGGAAGAATAATCTCATATTTTTCAATTCCTATGCTATCAAGGGCTGAACTCTCTGAAGCAATAGCATACATCTTTTCATTCTCTCCAAGAAAAAGAGGATGAAATCCTCTCGGATCTCTAAAAGCAAGAAGCTCCCCATCTGCAAACATAGAAACAACATTATATGCCCCATCGAACTTTTTCATTATCTTCTCAACAACGTCAAACATCTCGGGCTTATTTCCCTCCTGAGAAATTTCCATAGACTTTTTCGTATAAAATGCCATATAATGCATTAATATTTCAGTGTCGACTTTGGTATCCATCCAAAAACCCATCCCTTTTAATTCATCATAAAGTTCTTCATAATTAGTCAAATTACCATTAAAAGCTAAAGAAAATCTTTTTGATAGCCTTCCATGTCTTCTTTCAAAAGGTTGAACTTCATTTTTCATAGCCTCATAATCTTTCCTCTTTCCGGAAGTGGAATATCTTGTATGTCCTATCCCTGCAGTTCCTGCACACCCCATTATTATCCTATCAAACTCTTCTCTGTTTCTTATTTTGAAAACTTCAGAAACCAAACCTAAATCCTTATGAGATACAAGAGGGCTATTCCCATACGGATTATATACATTTATTCCCGTACTTCTCTGCCCCCTATGCTGATGCCTTAAATTAAGATGAACTAAATTAAAAGGAACTTCAGTACTAGGTTTGCTCTGATCTTTCAAATAAACTCCAGAAACTCCACACTCCTCTTTTATTTCATCTCCCATAAAACCTTAAATAAGAAATGCCTTTTAAATTCTCTGGTTCTCCAAGATCATAAGTTATAAAACTTAATAAATAATAAAAAGAAATAATTATCTCTTAATATTAAAGATTTTTAATTAAAAATCTTAAACAAATGATATGATTTTTCATATTTATATGCTAAAAATTATTATTCGCCATAACAACTGTTAATCAAATGTATAAGTATCTATTAACTTCTATTGTCTTTCTTATTTGATTATATATCTTATTTCACATTAATATTTATAAACTAAAACATCAAAACTAAAAGATGAAATCCCTATACTTCGCTCATCCAGTAAATGTTTATAACACTCCTCTAGAATCTAAGATTATAGAAGCCCTTTCTCTTGTTTTCCCAGAATCTGAAGATTGGAATATAGAAAATCCAAATCAGCCGCATCATCAAGAAGGTTATAAAAAATGGAAAAAAGAAAAAGGAAATGGAATGTTATATTATTTCGAGGATATTCTTCCAAAGATGGCTGCAGGAATAGGGCTTGTCTTTCCAGATGGAATGTTTGGAAAAGGCGTAGCAGGAGAGTTGGACTTTTTAATTGCATCTGGCAAACCTTGCTGGGAAATGAATCATTTTGGAGCAATTCTTCCTCTTATTACAGTCCCACAAGAAAGAATTCTCTCGGTTGAAGAAACAAAACAAAGAGTATATGTAGATGGAGATTTCTCAAAAGGCATTAAGCCTTATTTATAAAAATACAAAGAACTACGTAAATATCTGTAATACTGCCAACTTCATAGGATAGGAGATAATAATTGTTTTCTTTTCTAAGATTATTTAATTATAAAAAACTACTTTTTATACTCTATGTACTAAGAATTATCTAATCCCTAGATATTCCATCTTTCTAGATATCTCTGCCAAGTCACTTAATTGCTCATCTAAAAGAGCCTTTCTAGTCTCTCCACCAACTATCTGAAAAGGAATTTTATTTTCCATACATTCTTCTTGCAATTTCATTGCAAGCCTTAAATTAATATCTGGAATTGTCGAATAATCTATTACAATAGTGCCTAAATTTGCTCTAAACTCTGCAAGAGTAGTCGAATGCCTTGTTTCGTAAACTCTCGTAGGATGATGTGGAGAAGAGGCAAATTCATATCCTAACTCTTTTAGTCTTCTCTCACTTCTTTCATTTAATTCTTCAAGCTCATCTTGAAACTCAACTACTTCTAATACCATGAAAAATATATAAATCAGAACTTTATAAACACTATTGTAATCTATGATAATATATATCGAAGTGGTTTATCCAAACCACTTCCCCAATCCTTCCTGTTTTTCCTTTTCCTTCCCAAATATACTATGAATATACATCTCATTAAGCTCAAGACTTTCAAGTAAATAGGGAGAGACTTTGAACTTCCTTGCCATATCCAACGCAGGCTGCATATATTTCAAAATACTCCCTTCTGAAATTGTAAATATTATTTTTCCTCCACACTTTGTGCACTTCCCAGTCAATGGAGGACGCCTAAATTTCCCATTGCATGCAACACATCTAAATCCTTGCTGTGAAAACTTCCTCAAATTACCTCTCGTATCTCTTATAAAGTGCCTTTCAATTACTAACCTTGCCACATCTTCAATATCCACTGCCCTTATCTTACTATCAAGTTCCATCTGCGCTTCTACTTTTTCTCCCATTGTTGGAAGAGATTTGTACGAGGAGTTAAGAACAGTGCGATTAATATCCTTGCAATCATGGGTAAATCTTATATTTGTAAAAGGATCTATTCCCTTCTTTAATCTAACTTTGATATTTTCAAGAGTCTTAACTTCACTGCTATGCTTTCCCTGCTCTGCCAGCTCATATAATTCCAGAGGATATTCTCCAGTTTCAAAGTCAAGTATCTGATCATCTACATCTCCTGCTTTTATTTTAATATTAAGAACAAGAGGCGCATCTTGTGTTCCTCCTCTGTGTGCTGGAAGAAACTTTCTTGAAAAATTAAGGAATAAGTCCATAAGCAACATAGCTGCCGCCTCGTCGCCATCTGCGTCTCTCCTCATTGCCGCATGCATATATGGACTTGCAAGTAAAGCCTGTGTTTTAGAAAATCCAATCAATCTTCCAACCGTTGCAGTACAAATGTGTGGTGCGATACAAACAAGAAGCGCGCCAAGAACATCTTCCTTCTTTTCTGCATTAAACACTTTAGGAAGTTTGTATATCTTTTCCAGTTCTTCATCAATAAACTTAGCAATATTTAAAAAAACTTTATCTGCAGGTTCATCATCTCCAGAGACACACGCAGGAAGAATAACATCATGAGGAAATAATTCCAAAACCTGTTCTTCATTTTCCAAAGGTTTTCCAAACATATCTACTTCATAACCCAATTCTTTCAATTTTTCAACGCTTGTTCCTATTTCTTTAGCTTTAAAGTGAGTAATTGGCATTTCAGTCATATCATATCTTATTGTCCCGTCTTTATTCACATTAAGATTATGTCTTGCTCTAAGAATTCCTTTCATCAAATTCTCACAGCTATGATCTTTATTGCTCGTTCCCCTTACCCCTTTAACCACAGGGATTTCTTCAGCCCTGTATCCTAACTGTTTTCTTGCACTCTCAAAATATTTTCCTATCTCTATTCTTCTCGTTTTATACGGGCTCGTTCTTTTTCCTTCAACCTTCTCTCCATATAACTTATCGTCATCTATACAATAAAACATTTTCTTGCTTTTCTTCCCGCACTTCTCGCACATTGGAAGCAAACCCTCCAATTCGCACCCCTTACAAAAGAATATTGGAAATTCTCCAGTTATTCCCCCAACTTCCAATGCACTTTGCAGGCTTCTTAATCTTCCCCCCTCCGCACCAACTGGAAAAAGCATATGGGGAGAACCTTCAAGTTTTCTAAGTTTCGCTTTTTCAGGTCTTCCCATTCTTGCTCCAATAAAAGTTCCAGATTTATCTTTTATTTTTGCCCTTGCTACAAGATTTATTGCTTCAAGAGCGTTTTGTTTTTCCCTTATTTTCAAAATAACCTCATCAATCTTTCCCTCAATCTTTCCCTCATTAAATTCTATTCCTAAATTAAACATTAATGCCTTCGAACTCTCTACATTTAAAATAATATTTTCAATAAAAACCTCATGTTCACACCCAATTAATTCCAAAGCCCTCTTACCTTTTGAAAATCTCTCCTTATCAATATTAGAATAAGGTAAAAGTAATTTCCCCTCCCTTACTTGCCCGTGTGCAATCCAATCAACAAGTGCAAGAAAATCTTCATACTTTATCTCATCCCAATAATATATAAACTTTGGATGGAGTGGAGTATTAAACTCCTCAGACAATTTCCTAGCTTCATCAAAATTAACATTAAACTTATCGATTTCTCCTTGAAAACCTGCTTTTTTTAAATCCAAAAGCCACCACTCTTCTACATATCCTTGTTTTAACAAATCATAATTTCTATTTGCAACATCTCCAAATGAAACCAATAAATCACCGAGATACAAAATCTCTTGGACTTCTTTATACAATTTTCTTGCCTCATCAAAATCACCCAGTTTTTTCACACTTCCATTTTTTAACTTTACAATTGGTCCATCAATTTCATCACATGAAGCAACTGCGCATCCTTTTGTAGGCTTTTCTATTTTCAATTGAGTTCCATATGAAATAAAAGAGTCTGTTATTGCCATTGTTGCAGGATGAACTGCCGTTGCGGAAAACCCTGAACTTCTAGTCCTGCCATATCTAAATCTAAAACCTCCACTCCTTGAAGGATGTGAAAACACAGGTCTTCCAGCCACAATATCTTTAATATAAGTAGGAACATTATCTCCTGCACTTTTAGTTTTCTTCATCTTAAACTTAGCAATATACTCATCAAGAAATTCCCATCCTGTAACTTTAAGTCCTTTAGCTTGTACCCCCTTCCATAATCTAAATCCTTTCTGTGCTTTCTGTGCCAACCCTTCAGAGAATATAAGACACATTCCCCCTCTTATTTGATTTGTTTCAATTCTCTGTAAATCTTTATAATTCGAAACTTCCCTGTCCTCTGTTGGCTCTCCGGAAATCTGTATTGGAATATTACTCGCAAGAAATCTTATTTCATCTTCAGTTGGAAGATACTGTAAGTTAGTAACCCTTTCATGATAATCATAGTTTTCAGTTATATATCTCTTTATTTCATTTTCATCCGGATCGTATTTGGCATACCCAAAACACTCCCTGAGATAATCAATCAACATCAATACCATACAACTCGCCGTTGTCCCTGCACTTCTTATTGGTCCTGAAAAATATGCAATAAAATATTCTTTTCCTTCTCTTGTCTTTCCCAATTTTAATCCGGTAAATCCTTCAATTGGACTTGAAACAACCCCTAATGTAATATATGAAAATCCAACTCTTATTCCTGCGTCAATTGCTTCAATCTGATCGTTAAACCCACAGAACTTCCCCCTTGCAATCTCCTCAGCAATTCTAAATGCAACCCCGCTATCTAATTGTCCAAATTCTTTTTCCAATTCAATTATTCTTTCAGTAATCCCGCATCCTTGTAATTGTGGATAAACCACAGAGATAAGCCCAACTGCCTTTTCTGCAAGAGACATTGCAATTGGAACTTCAACTTTATCTACGGGATCTATTCCTTTTTCCTTTGCCTTCTCAGCAAACTGCAAATATTTTTTTGTCTCATTTTCTATATAATCAAAATATTGATTTAAGTTCATTTTCTCTTTTCTCCTGAGAATAATTCCCTCAGCCTGCTCGAGTTTTCCACTTTTGCTCCAAGCCCATCAATTATTTTTATTCCCAACTCCTCGCAAACCTTCCCCTCGGGAATCTCTCCCGCATTTCTATCTCCCCCCTTAGCAAAGATATCCGGTTTTAATGCTCTAAGACTTTCACAAACAGTCCTATCTTCATCAATGCTAAGAAAAACCTCATCTACACACCTTAACGCTTTAATAATTGCCATCCTGTCCTGCTCATTCATAAAGATACTTCCAGTTTTCAGCATCGCCTGTTTATCATTATTAACAATTACAATTAACTTATCTCCTAATTTCTTTGCCAGCTCTAAATATTCTACATGTCCTTTGTGGAGGGGATTGAAGTGGCCCGAGGTAACAACAACTACTTCTTTCTTCTCATTATCCATTTTTCTTTTCCTCCTCGTCTCCAAAATAAAATATCTTCAACTCTCTTGTTTTCAAATTTACAACAGGAACCTTACATGGATCTGGAAGATTTCCAACTTTTTCTTCGAAAGGAGTCTGAGATTGCCAACAACTGCCAGTTAAAATTAAAACTCCATTATAGTTTTCAATATCTAATCTGTGAACTTCTCCGGTACATAAAATATCCGGGACTTCTCCTATAACAAGAGGGTCTTTATCTATATTTGGAATATAGACCGAAGCTGAGTGTGTTGGAGATAAATGTCTTCTCTTTAACATATGTTTAACTGCCTTCGCAGGAGTTCTATGCGCTTTCATTTCCCTCAATTCTTTTATTTCATTTATGAATTCATGAATACTTGCTCCGTGATACATTAAAACCTTAAACTCTTTCTGTCCCTCAAGTAATTTTACAAGAGTAGGATTAGTAACAAGAACTAAATTTTCTATTTCATATAAAGGAGCAGCATATCTTTTGTCAATTATTGGTTGTGGCTCCGCAATCCTTACAGCATCGTGCTGTCCTGGACACATAAACATAGTAATATGTTTAGGAACTTTACTTAGATAGCTAGCAAGAAGTTGATATTGTTCCTTCATACTCTTCAATTTCAATGAACTTTCCTGTCCTGGGAAAATTCCCACCCCATCAACATTATCTCCTACAATGAAAAGATATCTTATTTTCTTCGCATTTACATCATCGCTATTTAACCATTCTAAAAACCTTTCTAAGCTCTCTCCCAAATGCCTGTCGCTTCCTGCATGTATATCCGAAATAAATGCCAAACTCACATCTTCAACAAACCTTGTTTTTTCATGAATAAATGCATCAGGATATATTATATCAAACGCAAATAATATCTCTCTACTTCCCGCAGCTCTTACTCCAACAACATCATCCAACTGCAATTCGTCTGCTCTCTTATAAACTTCCTCATTATCTGCCTTAACAAGAACACTTATCTCTCCAGTTAAATCCTCAAATTTTATTATTAAATTTCTATTTTTAGTAACTCTTTTTTCACACACAATCCCTATTATACTCAATGTCTGCCTATCTCCAGATATCTTTCCTATCGATATAAGATTCTGTAGTTCAGGTCTCTGCATCAATATTCTCTGCAGTTGTTGATATCTAGACCTAAAGTTGCCTGTAAAATCAGGAACTTCTATCTTTTTATCAGTCTTAGTATCTGCATAGAATAATCTGAATTTATTTTCGTCAATTTTGTTTTCTTTCTTATCAATTTCTTTTACTTTTTCCATAATCTGCCTTTCTTTTCTTATTTCCAAACTTACCCCTAATTTAACAAATACATTCTCCACACTATTTCTTTCGATTCCGGGAAGATTCTGCACAATATTCTGCACATATTCAAAATTCTTATTAAGTACTGCTTTAGTGATCATCTTCTGTCCAGAAAACTTCTCTAAAACATCAAGAATACTCTTAGCAGCATCAACACTATGAAAATTATTTAATAGTTCAAATATCTCTTTCTCTAGTAACAACCCTCTGCTTCTTATTATTTTTTGTATTTCTTCGTTCATCTTTTTTTATAATTGAATTAATTCAAAAATGAAATCAGAAAGTTATATTTAAATTTGTGTTACTCCTAAAATATATATCAAGAAATACTATTTTATCTATAGAAAATTGAAATTATTATTTTAAAATTCATATCTTAATGCCTTGAGTCGATAATAATCTCTTGAAGTAAGAATAGTGGCTACTTGTCTCTTATAGCTGATTTCACGTTCTTCACCATAAGATAATTGTATTTTATGATGATAAATATAAGAAATAAAAATATTTAAATGTTTTATTTTTAAATCCCAAGAGCATCATTAAGAATATCCTTGGCTTTACCTTTAATATTGTCTCCGAGCATAAGTTTTATTTCCCTGGTTCTTCCCTGTCTTCCTTTGCTTATAACACTTGCATTTATTATTCCCAACATATCAAACTCCGCAACTATATCAGATACCCTTCTCTGTGTTAAAATCTCGTTCTTAGTCTTCTCACATACTTCTTGATATCTATTATAAACATCTCCAGTAAATATCCCTTCATTTATATTTTTCTCACTTAAATCCATTATAGACTTAAGAACAAGTTGGAACTGCCTTGGCTCGCTCTCAATTATATCTAACATCTTATCTCTCTCTATTTTTTGGTTTGCTTCATCAATATGTACTTCTTCTATCTTTTTACAATTATTCCTTTCGGCAAGTTCTCCAGCAACCCTTAGTAAATCAAGTGCTCTTCTTGCATCTCCATGCTCTCTTGCAGCAAATGCTGCACATTTAGTGATGACTCCATCATCCAAAACCCCTTTTCTAAATGCCATTTCAGCCCTTTCTCTTAGAATATCTTGAAGTTCCAAAGCATTGTAAGGTGCAAATACTATTTCCTCCTCCCCTAAACTACTTCTAACTCTAGGATCTATATTATCCATAAAAGTAAGGCTATTACTTATTCCGATAATACTTATCTGTGCGTTCTTAAGTCCAGAATTCATCCTAGTAAGAGAATAAATAAAATCATCACTTATCTTCTTCACAGCCTGGTCTATTTCATCAAGCACAATTATAATAAGCTGTTTCTTATCATCTATTAAATCGGTAAATCTTCCGTAAACATAATCTGTTGGAAGTCCTGTAACAGGTACACTACTTTTCAATTGTTTAATCAATTCAGCAATTATCCTATATTCTGTATCTGCAACTTTCTTCATCTTACAATTTACATATAAAAATTTAATGTAATTTTGCCCCATTTCCTTTAATTTCTCTTGTATTTTATCAATAACATGTTGAACTGAGATAGTTTTTCCAGTTCCTGTCTTCCCATATATGAATAAATTACTCACTCTATCTCCCCTTAATGCAGGAGCAAGTACAGAAGCAACAGATTCTATCTGTTCATTTCTATGAGGAATATTTTCAGGAGTATAATTAGATTGTAAAATAGACTTATTAATAAATAAATTATTATTCACTACAGAATCAAATATCTTATCTAATCTATTCATCTCTTTTTTTACCCCTTCATTCATTTCAAAGATTAAAGTATATTATAAACTTATCTATTTTTTAATGCTTTGTTTCCATTGGAAAAATACTATTTATTTAATTTTAACGACGATAATATAAAAAATAAGTAATTAAAAAGAACTTTTACCCTCACACCATCATTTCTCTTGGAAACATCTAAACAACTAAAATATCTTTATTTATCTCACTTTTTAACATTAAATTAATACTTAAACGAACAATAATATATATTTTATAACATATATATTATATTATATATTATATAATATAAATATTTAAAAAGAAAAACTAAAAAAACAACAAAAACAGACTTTTTTGATATTTTTTCATTTCATTCCAAAAGAAATCAAAGGGACAGGTAAGGTTCGCACTATTAATTATATTATTTTTAATATTTTTTCATTTTATTATAATAAATATCAAATAATCTATTTATTTTATATCATTTTCCAATTAATTCTTCTTTTTATCAAATAATTTTTTTATATTTAACAATGTAAATTTAATTTTTTATTATTTTTCACTCATTTATATTCTTTTATCGATAATTAATTTAAAATTTATTAATTTTTATTTCATTTTTTCTCAATAAATTCAAAAAATTACCTTAAATTATCAAAAAATCACTAAAACAAATACCAATCATCATCATAGAAATATTTATATAGGCTTTTTATTTTCATTAGATATGCTTGAAAAAAGACCATTAAAAGAGATTATAGGCAAACTTGTCGTAACAAAAGAAGGAAAGAGACTAGGAATAGTTAAAGACATTACTTTTGAGACAAGAACAGGAGAATTGATTCAAATAGTCCTTAAAGACCCTACACCTTATACAAGAAACCTCAATTTAGAAGTCTCATCATCTAAAGAAATTCTAATTTCATATAATACTATTATAGCTATAGGAGATTTTGTTGTTATTTCTGAAGAAGATTTAACTTAATTTTATAATACTACCATGCAAGTCATAGGATTCAATTTAACTAAAATTTCAGGAGAAAGACTTTCCGAGTTTCAAACAGCTTTCAATATGAATACAAATATTGAATTTTTAGATTTAGGAAAGGAAAATATAGATATTCTCTCTGATAAAGAAGCAATTAATCTTTCTTTTAAATTTGGTTTAACTTACGAATCAAAAGAAGACGAAAAGAAGAAAGACAAAACAACCCTTATGGGTTCGATAGAAATAAAAGGTAAACTTATTTGCTCACTAGATAAAGAAGAATTAAAAGCAGTTCAAAAAATGTGGAAGAAAAAAGAGCTACCTGCTTTAGTTAAATTCCCTCTTCTGAATGTAATAATAAGAAAATGTACTCCTAAAGCAATCCAATTAGAAGATGAAATAGGCCTACCTTTACACACCCCAATTCAACAATTTGCTCCAAAACCAACAAATGAATAATTAATTAAAAAGATTTATTATCTCTTTTTTCTCCGTATTTGAATGTATTCAGCATATTTTTACCAAGAACTACTTTCAAATTTAATTTTACAATATCCTTTTGCTTCACCCTTTATTTTCATTATTTTAAGAGCAATTTCAATCCCTCTTATCTTCATTCCAGGAATTGCTCTTGATGTCATAGGTATATTTGCTTTTGGTTGGTGGACTGCTTTTATTTATGCAGAGATAGGAATTATGCTTGGCGCTTCTTTCTCATTTCTTATAGCGAGGCACTTTAGAAAACCCCTTCTTAAAAAATTCGTTTCAATTAAAAAATTAAACCAATTAGAAGCAAAATTATCAAAGAATCAAGAATTCTGGGCTCTTGTAGCTCTTAGACTTCCATCTAATTCTTTATTTAGTATATTAAATTATGCTGCGGGCATTACCTCTATCTCATTTTCAAGATTTTTCTTTTCAACTTTAATAGGAAATATCCCTCTCTTTATCATAGAAAGAATATTTACTTATTATTTCGCAGAAAAGTCTATTGAACTTGGTCCAATATATTTCATATTATTCATACTAGCAATAATTATAATATATTTCATAATTATATTTGGTAAAAGTAAAAAACAACACTAATTTTTACCTTAACTTCTTCAATTTTCCAAAATCAAGAACTTCTAAGTCTTCACTCACTATTTTAACATCAAATTTCTCAAGATTGAAATCCCAAGCCATATACAAATTGTTCTCTCTAGGCTCTGTACCAATATTTGCCTCAAGAAAACTAGGAACAATAATAATTTCTTTTCCTTTATATTCTCCAACAAGAAAACATTTATATTTCTCTATTTTTGTCCCTTCTCTTATCTTTACAGCAGGATGTCCATGTCCCATCACCCAATACCTAACCTTTTCATCATGAATTTTATCAAAGTCCTTATCTCCATGCACGAAAGCAAATTCTCCAGAGATATAAAATCCCCTACTTTCAATATTCTCTCTTTTCTTAATAAGAGGTTCTAATATCTTATCATGATTTCCCTTTACAATAACTATTCTCTTACAATATTTATCAAAATAATCAAACAACCCTAACATATCCCTCCATTCTTGATTTGTTATGTTTCCAAAAACATGTTTTACATCCCCAAGAAGCACTATTTCATTGACCTTTCCAATTTTACCAAATAATTTATCAAAATAAATTATCATTTCTTTAAACATCTCTCTTCCAATATAAACGCCAGATTCATTTAGTGCCTCTTCATATCCTAAATGCAAATCCCCAATTACAAGAATCTTCTTCTTTCCATTTGTGTTTATCAAAATACATTTACCCAAATATTTTATTTTTTCACTATTTTTCATAATTCATTAAGAAAAGCAACCAATTTAATTCTTTTTATTACTTTACTTCTGACTTTTTAATCTTCTTCCTAGTTGCAGGGTCTGCCCTTATAATATTAAAACTAGTTCTTGCACCCCATCCTCTTTCTCTAAATATATTATATGCAACAATTGGAGGTATTCTCTTTCCACCTCTAGTCGAATAATACCCATCTGCAGTTTGATGAATTTTATTTTCATCCATATGAGGCATAGTTAATCCATACAAATCATTATAATATCTCTCCATAACTCTCACACTGGAATCTTGGGAAAGTCCAAACTCTCTTAACTCTAAATATTTTCTCATAACCTCTAAAACATTTCTATCTTTTCTCTTATTCGAGATATCCATCATTGTCTTGATTCTAGGATCATCTCCCAAATCAAAATCTTCCAAAATCCTATGGAGTATGCTTTTTACCATTAAATTATACTTTTGCTCTTGTTTTAAACTTGATTAATATACAGAATATACTTCCCCTTTCCTTAAATACTTAATGATCTTTTCCTCTACTTACCCACCACTCACTTTCCTTATCTCCAAACCACCAACTATCAGAGCTTGTCTTTAATATTTCCTCTCCAATCTTCTTTCCAATATCACTTTTCAACCTCTTCATAGCTGAATTTATCCATTCCTTTGCCTTAACATTGCCATTATCCAATTGTTCTTTAAGTGAAATAATCCATTCTATATTATCCGCATCCTTAGCCAGCACTGCCTCTTTACTCTTTCTCTCATGATACTCGTGCAATACTTCTTTAACATCTCCCCCAAACGGAATTGTCTTAGCCAAATCTTCTATCGCCTTCTCTTCTTCCCTCTGAACATATTTCTGATGCACATAGTTTAAATCACTTACTCTTGTTTCCGCAAGATCATGAAGCAAGCACATCTTCAAAACTTTCAACATATCAACACTAGACTCAAGAGAAGCGAGAGTATATCCAATAAACAGGACTCTGCTTACATGTTCGCTAACGCTCTGATTTCCCGTTCCAAGAAAATGAAATCCCGATCTGGGAGTTTTCGCTAATATCCCAACCTCATAAAGGAAATTTGCAACGTCTTTCATATCTTTCTCGTTTCCTTCCTCTTTCTTATCTTCATTTTCCATAGGAAATGAAACCCTTCCACTCTTTTAAGCTTAATTGTTTTATCTTATCTA
>Ga0233425_10006227_pt1 | contig 17899 bp, 18 predicted proteins | sample Watercolumn_Towu_2_FD_181712 | JGI IMG/M metagenome (GOLD analysis project Ga0233425, IMG submission 181712) | Freshwater microbial communities from Lake Towuti, South Sulawesi, Indonesia - Watercolumn_Towuti2014_140_MG | ecosystem: Environmental > Aquatic > Freshwater > Lake | place... | reverse complement strand
GTTTGGGCCTATTACGTACAGACCCATACGCAATATGTTGTCATATCCACGGTCTTCAGTAAGTGAAATTTTTGTATTAAATGGGGTTTGCGTCTTGATGATGTTTGTTTGTATTATAGTAGATGTCGTAAATCGTTCTACCGTAACTGGCTTGCCATTAATTGTAATTGGTTTTTGTTCACTTGGAGATCCAGAAACTAAAGATGGTGCAGTACGGTCACGGTGTTTATTGCTGCTAGATGTACTGCTGCTAGATGTACCTATGCCAAATGGAGATAGTGATGTAACAGTGCACGTAATTTTGTTATTAACAGTGTCTGTAGTACATGAGTTTTCTGTTTCCCATTTTCCACCGGTATAGTGCAACATTTTCAGACTAGACTCTGACACACCTGCAAGATTTGCCTCATCATATTGAAGTGTAACTGTCATACTACCAGAGGTTGTAGCACCGCTAGTTGAATTTACGCTTATGTCCATTATGGAGCTTAGGCTTCTTAACGTGTTTCCGTTGGGAGCGGTCATTGTAAGTTTACCCGAATTATCTGAGGATGCCTGCGCCACAGTTGTTGGATTCATTAAATCAACGGTGACGGTACCCGCCGTGGCAACCGTATCAAATGTCATGGTAAAGCCAAGGCCTGGAATTGCAATTGACTTGTCATTTGGAGCTATCTGGCTATCAATTGGGGTTGGGTCGGTTCCCGGTGAAAGTAATTCACCTGGAGATAATACCTGTGCTGCAGTGGCAGTACATGATGTATCTGGGCAGGTAATTGATGACAGCAATAATCCTGATGGTAAAACTACGTTTGCAGGCATCGGCTGGTTTGCTATAAACGTGGAACCCGTATCAAATTTGGTTCCAGCGTGAAATGTTTGCTTTGCGCCAAAGATTGTATTTTTGCCAAACTGAACGTTTTTGCTAAAATTCTGTGGGGTTGACAATGAAAATGTCTGGCCTGCGCCGAACTCAGTTGCTAGGCCGAATGCGTTGGATCCTACAAAGGTCTGCGCGCCTGTAAAGTTCGCACCTGATCCAAATGTTCGTGGAGCGCCAAAGCTAGTACCAGAACCAAATTGCATCGAGGAGTTGGTAAATGTGAATGTACTAGACCCACTAAACACCTGATTTTTAGCAAACTGAGTGCCTTGGCCAAAGAATTGACCGGTTGCAAACGTAGTAGGTGCAGTAAAGTTGGCTAGAGCTGGAAGGTTTTGTTTCGCGCCAAATGTCTGGCCTGCGCCGAATTTTGCGCCACTACCAAACGTGTTATACCCTACAAAGGTCTGCGCGCCTGTAAAGTTCGCACTTGATCCAAATATTCGTGGAGCGCCAAAGACAGTACCATTACCAAATTTCATCGAGGAGTTGGTAAATGTGAATGTACTACTCCCACTAAACACCTGCATTTTAGCAAACTGAGTGCCTTCGCCAAAGAACTGACCGGTTACAAACGTAGTAGGTGCAGTAAAGGTGGCTAGAGCTGGAAGGTTTTGTTTCGCGCCAAATGTCTGGCCTGCGCCGAATGTTGCGCCACTACCAAACGTGTTATACCCTACAAAGGTCTGCGCGCCTGTAAAGTTCGCACCTGATCCAAATGTTCGTGGAGCGCCAAAGCTAGTACCAGAACCAAATTTCATCGAGGAGTTGGTAAATGTGAATGTACTAGACCCACTAAACACCTGATTTTTAGCAAACTGAGTGCCTTCGCCAAAGAACTGACCGGTTGCAAACGTAGTAGGTGCAGTAAAGTTGGCTAGAGCTGGAAGGTTTTGTTTCGCGCTAAATGTCTGGCCTGCGCCGAATTTTGCGCCACTACCAAACGTGTTATACCCTACAAAGGTCTGCGCGCCTGTAAAGTTCGCACCTGATCCAAATACTCGTGGAGCGCCAAAGCTAGTACCATTGCCAAATTTCATCGAGGAGGCAGTAAAGTCATAGGTATTTGTAGCGTCAAATTGTTGACATCCGCCTACTCCCGAACATGATGAGAAAGCACTGCCTGCTGAAAATGCCTGGCCCGAAAAAAAGTTTTGTGGTCCGGACTGAAAATTTGTAGTGCCAGAACCAAACTTCGTTCCAATAGTAAAAGTTGCATTAGCACCAAGACTAGATGTTGGTGCGCCAGTTACATTAAATGCTGCAACTTTGAATTGGAAAACCTGGCCAGCAGATAATGATGAATTTGTATAAAATAGTGTGGCACCATTCCCATTTGTAGTATTAATAAGTTGGGGGGTAAAGGAACCAAAAGTTGGTGGGTTACCAGGTATTCCTATCGCGCGCCAGATTTTATAACCAACAATATCATTGGCGCCTCCGTTTGCGGCGGGTTTATTCCATTTGAGTTTTATTGTGTTAGTTGTAGGTTCTCCATTGACATCAAGATTCTGTGGTGCATTAGGCACAGCAGCCATGGCATGGACGGTAAGACCAAATGCAAGGATCACAACTAATAAAATTAATACTTTTTTCATGCTATCAGGTTATTCGCCTATTTAACATAAATAAACTTAATGGTTGACTTGCTTCCTAGAAATCATCAGATTTTTGACCATTTTATAGATCAGATTCTCTGAGCAGATCTAAAGCTAACCATCTCACTATCCAATCCATGAACCCATCAGATGGCTCGTTCCATGATGAGTATAATCAAAAGGCAAGAATGCGGTCATATCTTTACAGATGCTTTACGTCTGGAATTACCTAGTCTACAAGGACAAAGTATGGAACCAGAAACCCCTGTCACAGACAAGATACTACAATATTACGGCGTCAGATAGATTTTCAAATCTGTAACAAACACTCTATGTACATGATGTTTTCTTTTAAGTAACCAAAAAGATCTTAAGCAACCAAACAGTAGTTTAGTCATGATTCGAGATGATTTAAAAAATGATCACGAATCGCGTGGCGTTTATGCCTTTAAATTCATTTTGACTCAAAACGTTCAAACATGAAAGAAAAGCGCGGTACATCACCACATGACGATCCAGATTCTCCAGTACGAGTTTTTGGGGCCGATCAGACTTTCCGAATGGGGCCCACCGATGGAGGAGGTTTTGTATCTGCTGCTAAGACACACAAAGGAAACATTTGAGATAATTTATGCGGGCGAGTCGGAAAAGACACAAGAGATGGATTTTTTCACAAAAAACCCCAAATTCAAGTGCTGGTTGCAAAATTCAGGCTCCGAGCAAAATCTGTACCTATCGATTTATCCGATGTGGGATTCAAAGCCTGAGGAGCGAAAAAGACTGCTTGCAAAGATCATAGAAAGATACAAACCTGCATGCAATGACTGAGTATCTGAGACAAGCATGAACTGTCCGTGTTGTGGTTCCAAGATGGAAAAATCAAAGGATCTTGGAGAGAGCATTCTGATGAAGTGTGTCGAGTGTGGACTCTCAGATACGGTTCTGAAATCATGAGTTTTGTTTGTTTTTTATTTCAAATATTTGCAGCGTGATCAAGTCCAAGGCCTTTTTGAGATGCTCAAACTCGTTTACCGAGTGGATCTGTCCCTCGACTAGTCTTATGAGTATTTTCACTACGCCTTTTTGAAATTCGTCTGCAGATATTATTTCAAGTGCGTTAAGCTTTGATAGCAAAATATCGAGTTCTTTTTTTAGATCGTCTGATGATCGATGCTCTTTCATTCAAGATAGACCTCGTTTCTTGTTATATGAACCTAAAATCATAGAAGATCTTCGTCAAGTTGTTCAATCGAGTCAACATACTGCCTGCATGTGCAGCCCGGAATGGAACAGCGCCCAAGATTCATGAGGGAGCTGCTTTGATCTGATGATTCGTGTATCTGGGCCACATGGTGACAACGCTTGCAGTTCATTGATTGCCAAGCAGTGTTCTTTTATAAAAACGAGCCGAGTGATTGGAATTGTGATCACATGAAAAGATTCCAGAAATACTTTGTAATACGCAAGACATCAAGTCAAATTTCATTTTTCATTCTCAGGCTGATCTGATTGAAGCTCAGCGTCATAGAATGAATCAGTGTCTTTTCTTCTTTTTAGATACAGACTGATTCCGCCTGCAGTCATTCCGCCTAAGAGGATGATTCCAGTAACAACCCACTCTGGATTCATAACGACTTGAATTTCTTCATGGCTTCCTTGGCAAGATTTTCTAGGTCAGCCGCAGTAATTTTTGTTGGATCGTCAGAAGCAAGAGCTTTTTCATAGTCATCTTTTGTTGTGCTTATTTTCTTTTTATCTGGCATGTTGCTCATTGCATCTAGAATTAGATAAGATGATCTATTCATATGATTATACATGCTGAATTAAGCATCATCTAAAAATACAACAAATTACCTAATCACATCATGGTTGGACCGCAAGATGGGGGTTTTGGATTTGATCAATCAAAAAAATATTCCAGTGTGGAGAATCTGGAGCAGATTTGTGTGCAGTGCCAGGCAGGCCAGCATGCAAAATGCCTTGCAAAGTCAAAACAGATCCCAAGTTGCGAGTGCGAGCATTGTATTGTCTTTGGCTAGTTTGTTCACCATCAACATACGTGCTCCTAAATAAAATCCGAATGAAACCAAAACAAGCTGATCTGATTGCCGGTATCTGTGTTTACCTTATCACGCTGGCTCAGACAGCAGATTTAGTTTTACAAAAATAAAATTAGGAGAGGCCCGATGGCCAAACAGTACTGAAAATTGTTTGCACCAAACAAGTGCCGTATCGTATTTTGAGAGATCCGTTCCGTCAGGTATTTCGTAGTTTTGGTTCCCAATGTTTGCTTTGAGTCGTCCAAGGCTGACATAGTCCGTTGCCTTTTCGTCCGTTGCCAGATACACGTAGAGATCCGGCCCGTTTGTTGATTTGAAGTCTTCCAGTCGGAGAATATTGCTTCCATCTTCAAGTGGAATCACCGTTGCGGTTCCCTCTGCGTTGTGGATACCGTCGTTTACACCGACAAAGGTTCCAGTTAGGACAGTGACGGGTACCGGCTCTGATTCCACCATTTCAGCTTCTTCCATCATGGTCTCAGACTCTTCCATGGTTCCTGACTCTTCCATGGTTCCTGAGCTTTCCATCATTTCGGATTCTTTCATTGCAACATCAGATTTCTCCATCATTTCTGTTTCTTCCATAATTTCGGATTCTTTTATCATGGTGCCAGACTTTTCCATCATTTTGGATTCTTCCATCATTTCAGAAGTCTTTGTGACTGCCGAGGTGGGCAGTGCTTCATCTATTGTCGTGTTTATGAATAGTGGTGAAGCTGCATAAAATACGGCGGGAGTCACCAAAGCAACAATTATTCCGATGATGATTTTTTTATTCATTAGCCACGAATTGTGATTATGTATTAAAACGGTTTTTCCAAATCATGTCCAATTTCATTACAAATACAGGGCTCAGATTCACTGAATCCAATCATGTATTGATTCATTTCTCTAACTCCACTTCATCGCCTGGCATTACTGTCATCAATAGTAAAATAATAACTCATTGTACAAACCACATTGAAAATCGCAAAACCAATCATAATAATCGGTGCGCTTGTGATTGTTTTTGGGCTAATCTTTCAGTCACAGGGGAGGGGACAGCTCGGCCCAGAATCCTCGTTTATGTACTACAATAAAGATTGGATTTACTATGGAATCGTAATTGTAATTTTTGGGATAATAACAAGTGGAGTCGGTATTTTTCTTATGAGACGCTAGCTTATGACCTGAAGAGTCACGGTACTACGTATTTTTTGTAGTTGGCGGATCTTTGATGATATGATGTTTCCCATTTGCTCTTCTGACTGGGCCTCAGCTTTTGCAACAATGTCATATTCCCCGTATGTTATCAATGCAGTCTTTATCTCTGGTATCTTTCTTACCTCCAAAAGAACCTCATGCTCTGCGCCCACGTTGCAGCTAATCAGAATGTATGCCTGCATCATATCACATCCAGCACGCTCAAAGCGTTTGTTTTCAAATCAAATACTCTGATGAGATGGTTGTTCGTGTCTGCTATGTATAATTTATTATCAAAAATCTCCACATCCCCAGGCTCATACAATGCCAAGATGTCACAGACTGGACTGTCTGGAAGGCACACTGTGTTTTTTTCTGCCTTGCCGATGAGTGTGTAGACTTGGCTGTTTTGCAGATTTACTACGCGAATTGCAGAGTTGTATGTATCTGCGACAAAAACATTGTCGCGTGTTGCACACACGCCCAACGGATGCTGAAACAGTGCGTTGTCTGTATGGCCGTCTTGATGTCCAAATTCAAAGAGTCCATGTCCCACTATTGTTTTGACTTGTTTTTCTGATAGATCGATTTTTCTAACTGCGGAGACTTCGCTGTCTGCAAAATACAACGTGTTTTCAAAAATAGAGATCCCACTTGGCTGTGCAAGCTGCGCCTGCCTTGCAGACCCATCAACAATGTTTTCATGCCCAGATCCTGCAAAAGGCAAAATGTTTTCCGTTCGTACATCATACGCCCAGATTTGGTGGTTTCCTGCCATTGCCACATAGACAACATTGTCTTTGCATGCAATGTCCCAAGGCGAGCTTATAGATGTCGCCGTTCCTCTGCCTCCAGACGACATCCATGGTCCCTGTCCCCCCGTTCCAGCCACTGTAACTACCTTGTTTTGATCAAAAGCTATTTTTCTTATTGCATGGTTTTCAGTGTCTGCAACAAACAATACATCGTCCATCCATGCGACTCCCTGCGGTCTGAAAAATTTTGCAGACTCAATATTCCCATCTACAAGGCCTGCTGTTCCATCACCAACCACACACAATACTTTACCCAATATGTCCGTGATCAGAATTCTATTGTGGTTAGAGTCACTGATTGCAAGCTTGCCTGACTTGGATATTGCTATTTTGCCTGGAAATGAGAGTGTGTTGCTTGGCTTTTGCTTTGTCTTTTGCACAAGTGGTGGATTCTTTGCCAGCGTGCCCTTCTCTTTGTGCCTCTGTAGCAAGATATCAACGACATCAGAAATTGCTTCCTTTTGCCCTTCTCCTGACTGTTTGTACACCATTGTTCCGTTTGGATCCACAATCGCAATAGTTGGCCACGCATTTACCCCAAAGCTTGACCAGATCTGCATCTTTTGGTCGACTACCACAGGATGGTTGATTTCATATCTGGCCACGGCAGATTCAACATTTTTTGCATCCTGCTCACTGATGAATTTGCCAGAGTGGACACCAATAAAGACCACAGGCTGCCCATTGTATTTTTCCTCAAGTTCAGATAGAACTGGAAGTGTGTGCATGCAGTTTATGCAGCAATAAGTCCAAAAATCAATAACTACTATGTTTCCCCTTAGCTTTGACATGGAAAGTGGCTCATCTACGTTAATCCACTCAAAGTTTTGTGGAAATTCTGGTGCCTTGCTTACTGTGAAAAAGCTTTCAAACATGGCCGCATCAGGAACGACCAAAAATAAAAACCATTATTCTGGCGGAGTACAGGATTTGACCTTCTGGTTTGCTATCTTCCAATTTGTGAATGACCAGTACTGGCCAAGCTCGTGCTTTACCTTGACTTCGTCGCAGCTCATGGATTCAATTTCCGCCTTTTCTTGCATTTCGAGTGGAACCATGACAATCTGTTTGTGATATACGACATATCCTCCAAGCGATGCTCCGAGAACTAAAAACACTATGGCTATAATGAACATTGGATCTGCCATAGCTAGCGTTGATTTGGTAGATATTTGAGCTTTTTGAAAAACTTTAGACCAAAAGCTAGAGTTTATTTTATTCTAAAATCCAATTTTTACTCAAAAATACCATTAAACACTACATAATCAGTAAATTTTCTTGATTAAAATTACTAACAAAACCATTGTAAACTACAACATCTACTTGGTCTACTTTCTCAATCCTAGACAAAAAACCAGGTCATTATCAAAACCATGTGTTTTATGTAATTTGAAAAACTCTTCAGTAATTTGGAGATCTAGCTCCAGATTTTTTCCTTGAACGTCCACTTTTTGTTCAGTACAAAGTTGCTCAGTGCTGCACAAAATACTGCCAAGACAAGTGCTATTGGGTATTGTACGTCGTAATGATCTACAAGTAAGTACACCATTCCAAGCTGTGCGAGAGCCCCAAGCAAGCTAAACCCGATGAATTTGGCGTACTGGATTAATGTGTGCCTCGATGTGAAGTCATGGTCCTCAAATGTCCAGACCTTGTTGAGAACAAAATTGCTACTCATTGAGACTGCAATTCCAATTATCGTTGCGTGCAGGTACCAGAGATTCGATACAACCCCAGAGAACATCGACGATGCCACATAGTTTACTGCAAGGCCTACTGCACCTACAGTATAGAATCTTCCTGCCTTTGAGAGGAAACCGGTTGATGGTCGTCTCTCTTCTTTTGCTGCTTTTCCATATCGATATAGATTCCAAGCGGATTTTAGGTAATCCAGTACGGCCTTTGTGTCCAGCTTGCTTGCGCCAAACTTTCTGTTGGTAAAGGTGTACGGAATTTCAAGAATGTTCTTGTTCTTTGTCTTTACGAGTATTTCAAGCAGCATCTTGTACCCTATTGCGTCAAACTGCAGTCCCTGGATGATTTGCTTTTTGAATGCAAAAAAGCCAGACATCGGATCCTTTGCCTTGACTCCAAGGCCGCGCTTTGCAATAAGCGTGGCAATCTTGCTTACAAGCTTGCGCTTTAGAGTCCAGCCGGAAGTTGAGCCACCCTTGACGTATCGTGATGCGATTACGATGTCGCATTTTGGCTGCTTTAATGCGTCAAGCATCTTTGGTAAGAGGCTCGCAGGATGAGACAGATCCGAATCCATCACGACGATTGTGTTTCCTGTAGCGTATTGGATCCCCTTGAGTATTGCCGAGCTTAGTCCCTCCTTTGTCTTTCTTTGAATGAGATCTATTGTGTGGTCTGCGATTTTTTTTACGCTCTGGAGATATTCTTCAACTAATTTTGCAGTCCCATCAGGTGAGTTGTCATCGATTATAATTGTCTGGGCGGTAGTGTTTTTTGGGAGATTTTGCTCGATGGACTGTAATACCTCCAGTATGTTTTTCGATTCATTATAAGTTGGAATTATTATTGAAACCTGTGCGTTTGCTCTTGCCTTCTCGCGAGCCATATGATGATTTTGCCCTAATCTACAGTTATTAATCTATTATCTAATGCAGTTAACGTCCGGGTTAATTCTTTTAAAAACCAGAGCCGAGTGGATCGGCGGGCTTCATTATTTCCCGCAACAACATTGTGGCAAAGGATCCGCGTTGCAGCCTGAAGCTGATCGTGTTCTTTTTTGTCTCAAAGTTTGTGCATAAGATCCTTGCAGTCCTAAATCCGCCCTCATGGCTTATCTCCTGCATCTCTTTTATGTAAAAGTCAGACGGTGAAATGCCCTCATCGCGTAGTATTTTTGAGATGTGGAAATCGAACCTTGTCTTTTTGAAGTACGAGTGCCCTACGAGCGGCACGGCAAGATGCTGGCTTTCATCCATTTCGTATTTGCCAAGCTTTGCATTTTTGTCATAGCAAACATCACCCTGCTGTGGCGCAAAGAGATCCTCACCGTACTCAAAGGCCTTGCTCAGAGTAAGATTGAAGATATACGACGAGTACGCATCAACAAAAAGCCTTCTGATTGAGAGGGGCAGTCTGGCAATTGCTTTCTTTGGATCAGAGTGCTCGATCATCTCTTTGAGCAGAATTCTTTCCATATCCATCTGTTTTGGGATTGTGTGTAGCATCTCTTCAAATTTTGACTGATCAGCCATTTCCTTTCTGAGTTTGGTGTTTTGTTGTGAATCATATTCTGACGTAAATGAGAGTACAAGTCGCACTGCCTCATCAAATCTTTTTTGAATCAACGCCTTTCCCACCAGATGTGTGACCGGCCTCTTTGAGCCAAATCTCTGATATCCGTAGAAATTCAGAATTCGGTCCATCTCCGTAAAATCAGAAGGCTCCTTTGCTGGATCAGATATTGTGATGACAAAGTTATTTCCGATCATGTCTTTTGCGGAAAGCGGTTTTTTTGCAAATCCGATTTTTTGTAACGATACCTGCTCATCGCAAAGATCCGAAAGCGACTTGGATTTTGCCATAGAGCATACATACTGCACAGTTACGGCGGATGCGTCTTTGAGTCCCAGAGACTTGAGTCTGACTCCAGTTCTCTTGAATATCAAATCCAGTGCGTGATTTGTGTCAATTCCCGATTTTTTCAGCTTGTATACTGCAAAACCGTCATGCCCAGACATAGTCAAGAGTGTTTTTTCTGCAAGTACCTCATATACTGCAAAATCATCCAGGCCCTGTCGGATTTTTCCTCCACATCCATCATACTTTGTGGTGTATGATAGAATTCCAATGTCAGTGTCTATTTTTGGAATCACTGTGTTATGTTTACTGTGACAAACTGAGATATAGTTACGTCATCGATCCTTGCAGAAATCAGAACTTTGTATGAGCCTGACAGCGCAGATTCACTCGCTGTAATAGATACAGAGATGTTTTCTGGGCCGTCAATTATAATGTCCGCTGATCTTGGTGTCACTGTAAGGTCGGAGAATTCCGCGGTGCTCTTTGTCAGAATTTCCACGTTGGTGCGCGAAACTGGTGTGATCTGTAAATCAATTTGTGTTGTTTGCCCCCTTGTGAGTGTAATTTCTTTTTGCGCCAAGCCAAACTCCAGTGGAAGATCTCGTGTCAGATCCACTACACCCACATTGTTTTCGACCCATTCAGTAAACCAGATTTTGTCTCCAGTTGATTTGAATCCAAATGCCTGCGCAATTCCGCATTGAGCCATTCCACCGCAATCAGCCCAATTTGGATTCTGAGATGGAATCTGGTATTCCACTAGCCAGTCTCCTTGTATGTCAAAGACTGCAATCGCATTTGCAATCTGTTCGTTGAATACAAGTCGCCCGTTATCAATTTGCGTCCAATATGGACCGCTCACTGGAGTCTTGATCACTCCTGTTACATTGCCATAGGTTGACTCCCTAGGGTCGGACGTCACATATCTTGTAAATTGCTTGTCGGTTGGGCTGAATTTGAAAAATGAGCTGCTCGATGTGTCTGCAATCCATATGTTGTCGTTTTGGTCGACTGACAATCCCACTGGCGTCCCAATCGAAGTTGGAAGGTTGAATACTTCGGAGAACTGTAGTGCAGTAGAGTTGTCTGGAATATTCGATGCGGCAAACTCGGAGAATCCATCATAGTCGAATTTTACTAGAGCGCCACCTTGCCTTAGGATCCAGTTTGTGTACCAAATATTCCCATTCGAGTCAACATCAAAGCCGGCAACAAACGAGCCAGGGATGGGAGTTTTGATATTGGTGTACGATTTTTCCTGCGACTGTCTTGTATCAAAGAAGCTGAGTTGCCCTCCCAAAAAGTCATTTAGTATTATTTGGTTCCCCCTGATTTGCAGATGCTGTGGAAGTGAATCGGTTTCTCCTACAGGGTATGGAATCTTTTCATATGTGCCATCAGATGTGGAAAAACGCCATATAGAAGTAAATGCGTCTTCGGTATACCAAATATTTCCATCGTATGAGTAATCAATTCCCCACATCATGGAACGACCCATCGCAGGCCATTTTGGATTCTCGTATTCTGTAAATTGTTCAGTGAGTGGATCAAATTTTGCAATTTTGCCGGTGTTAGTCTGCACAAACCAAGCGTTTCCATTGGGATCGACAGTGATCGCGAGTGGTTGGGTGCAGTCAGTAGGTATCTTGAATTCACTTACGTACGCGTTGGATTTTGCCTCGCCCATTCCGCAGAATCTAGGCCTTTGCAGATCTGGAAAATTGTCTGCGGGTGTGCCGGTTATGGTTGTGTCTTGCTGGTCGACTGGCTTTGGCATGCTGTTTAGCGCCAGAGTAAGAGTGGATGTAATCAAAATGACTGCAAAAAATCCCGCAACTATGAGGCCTTTTGTTTTTTTCTTCACACGTGCGGGTTTGGCTACCCTTGTTATATTTATTGTCAGAGCAGTTTTAGCTCACTTGTGATTTTGTCAACCAAGTCTTCTGGCGCAGGCCCAATAGAGATGCAGGTAAATGTTCCCGGCGCAATCTGAGTGTGACCTGCGTCCGTCACCTCGGACCATGGGAGTCCAAGATCGATTGCGCTTTTCTTTACGTCCTCAAGCTCCTTTTCGCTGTTTACCTTGAGCACTATCTTCTCTTGGCCTGTCCACCACTTGGCAAACCATTCTGGATGTGATTTTCTTACGTTTTCAGCTCCCAAAACGCACGCGTGGCCCACCTGAGCTGCAATCTTGCCTTTTCCCATCCCCAGGTCTGCTCTGACTACAATTACCTGTTTTATTGAGCCCATGCATAACTGTGAAACCACTGTTTGAAAAACTTTTGATTTTGCGAAATCATAAATTAAATCAGGCCTCAATCAAAAATAACAGAATGTCTTTTGATGTCATAGTTGCAGGTGGAAGCGTTGCAGGTCTTTTTTGCGCAAGAGAGGTCGCAAAATCAGGCCACAGTGTGCTTGTGATTGAGGAGGATTTCGAGATAGGCTCGCCTGAGCACTGCGGAGGCCTAGTTTCCGCATCAGGCCTCGAAGATTTGGGAATAGTGCCGTCTACAAAGACGCTTGACAATCAGATTCATAGTGCGGTTCTCAGCTCGCCTGGTGGATCCAAGATAACCATTGATGCAAAAAAACAGAACGTGGTCGTCATAAATCGACGCGAGTTTGACAAGCAAATAGCTTACCAGGCGCAAAAAAACGGAGCCGAGATCAAAGTCAAGACATCGCTCAAAGAAGTAAAAAATAACCAGGTAGTCACCACTGCAGGAACGTTTGATTGTAAGATCATTGTGGACGCAAGAGGAGTCTCTGCTCTGGTGCAAAAGGACAGGACTGGCACCCTCCAGTCTGCCCAATACGAGATTTATGCGGATTGGATACAAAAAGGGCTAGTCGAAGTAAACTTTGATTCAGAAAGATACCCAGGGTTCTTTTCTTGGGTTATTCCGGCAGGAAACGGGATGGGAAAAGTTGGGGTTGCTGGTCGTGCAATAAATGCAATGAACACACTAGAAAAGTTTCTTGATCAGAAAGGAAAGCACTCCATAATTCGCAAGGTCTTTGCGCCAATCTGGGTAAACGGTCCAATTGAGAGGTTTGTGACTGGGGATATCGTGACAGTCGGAGATGCTGCCGGTCAATCAAAACCCACAACTGCTGGCGGCATCTATTCTTGTGGTATCGGTGGAATATTTGGCGGTCGTGCAATTTCCGAATTTTTGCAATCTGGAAAATCATCCGATCTTGACAAATACCAAGAATCTTGGCAGAAAAAATTCGGCAAAGAATTTGAAAAGCAGCTTTTCGCAAGAAGGATGCTTGAGAGAATAGACAACAAGACGATCGACAAATTGTTTGAGACAATCACGCCAGAGATGCTCCAGGACATTTCAAAAAACGACGACTTTGACTTTCACACGTCTGCAATAGTAAAGATGCTCGGCGTCAAGGGATCGCTCAAAGTGGCGCAAACCATTTTTGGCTCAGAAGTGCGAAGGCTTCTCGGTTAGATAGATCGTGTGTGATGCTCTCACTATAACTTATAAATGGAATCTCGAAAATTAGCTCATGTCAACATCACTGACGCTTCCAATATGTAGTTGTTGCAACAAGCACATCATGCCAAACGACAAATGCGTCAAGTTCATGTGTCCAGAATGCGGCTCAATCCTCATTTGGAGATGCCAAAGTTGCAGAGAGGCAGCTCGAATCTACACGTGTGGTTCGTGCAAGTTTTCAGGACCATAGAAAATGGCACGCTTGTTATTGATTACCAAGATCCTTCCCACAGGAGCAGAGGTAAACCTAGATGATCTGGCAAAAAACATCCAGTCAAAACTGCAAGGAGGCATCTTGCTTGAGCGCTATGCCAAAGAACCTCTAGCTTTTGGTCTATACTTCCTGAAAGCAGAGTTCAACTTGGACGACAGGGAAGGACAAATGGATATGCTTGAAGGAACCATTCGATCTGTCGAGGGCGTATCAGAGTTTGAGGTTCTCAACATGAGTCGTAAATCAGTAGATGTGAAGTGATGACCTAGTGGCGCGAAAAGACGAACCACTGCAGATGCGGGTTGGCGAGGCAAAGCAGAGAGACGTCGGTAAAAAAAGGGCAAGAATTGGCCCAGATTCCATGGATTTTCTCAAGACAAACCCAGGCGACATAATAGAGATCACTGGAAAAAGAACCAGTTGCGCAGTTGCTTGGCCAACAGACGAGGATGACAAATTTGCAGATATGGTTCGAATTGATGGCCAGACAAGGAAGAATGTCGGATCTGCATTAAACGACATAGTCAAAATAAAGAAGGCAACCGCAAAAGTTGCAAAATCAATTGTGTTGGTACCAGTCTCAGATGTGGTTACAGTTGACAAAGAGTTTACCGACTTTGTGAAAAACAGGCTCAAAGGCCTGCCGTTTACCCAAGGCGACGAGATATCCGTAATGATCCTTGGCAACCCGATGGACTTTAGGATAGGCAAGTGCTCGCCAAAGGGAATAGTCACCATTGATCGTACCACAGAGTTTTCAATTTCGTCAGATCAGCCTGTCGACAAAAAGGCCCGAGTCACATACGACGAAGTCGGCGGCCTCAAAAACGAGCTCAAGGTGATGCGCGAAATTGTGGAGCTTCCACTGCGACACCCTGAAATCTTCGACCGACTCGGAATCGAGCCGCACAGTGGAATCCTCCTGTACGGCCCACCGGGATGCGGAAAGACACTCATTGCAAAGGTATTGGCGTCTGAATCGGAAGCAAATATGTTTTCAATCAACGGCCCAGAAATCATGAACAAGTATTATGGTGAGACAGAAGCAAAGCTTCGTGAGATTTTCAAGGAAGCCAAAGACAACTCGCCGAGCATCATCTTTATCGACGAAATAGATGCCATTGCGCCAAAAAGAGAGGAGGCGTATGGCGATGTTGAGAAAAGAGTAGTAGCTCAGCTTCTGGCTTTGATGGACGGCCTCACAGATAGAGGTAATGTCATAGTACTTGGTGCTACAAACAGGCCGGATAGTGTAGATCCTGCATTGAGAAGGCCTGGAAGATTCGATCGGGAAATCGAAGTCTCCGTTCCAAACGTCGACGGTAGACTCGAAATTTTGATGATCCATACAAGAGGAATGCCGATATCTGAAGAAGTTGAGCTAAAAAGACTTGCGGCCGAGTTCCACGGATACACGGGTGCCGACATCAAATCACTTTGCAGAGAGGCCGCACTAAAAGCAATCAGAAGGTATTTGCCAGAAATTGATTTGGAAACTGAAAAGGTGTCTGCGGAAATCTTGCAGTCCATGGACATTCGGTTAATGGACTTTTATGACGCGATGCACGAAGTTGTCCCCACTGCGATGAGGGAGTTCTACGTTGAGCGACCCAAGGTGTTCTGGGGAGATGTTGGAGGTCATGACGACGTAAAGAGAACTCTGCAGGATAATCTCATAGTAGCGCTAAAAGAGCCGCAGAAATTCTACAATATGGGCATCAAGCCCCCACGCGGCGTATTGCTATACGGCCCTCCTGGATGTGGTAAGACGCTACTTGCAAGAGCTGTGGCAACAGAAAGCGGAAGCAACATGATACTAGTACGTGGCCCTGAGATACTATCAAAATGGGTTGGCGAGTCAGAAAAGGCGATCCGAGAGATATTCAGAAAGGCAAAGACATCTGCGCCGTGCATTGTGATATTTGACGAGATGGACTCGCTTGCAAGAATGAAGTCGGGCGAAGATGTCGGTATTGGCCAGACGATTTTGTCTCAGCTCTTAACAGAAATGGAGGAAGGTGGATCATCGCGAGTCGCAGTAATTGGAATCACAAACAGGCCAGATCTACTTGACAATTCGCTTCTGAGGCCTGGCAGGTTAGAGCCTGTGTTATATGTTCCACAACCAGATGAAAAAGGCAGATTGGAGATAATCAAGATCTTGACTGAAAAGATGCCGCTATCAAGCGATGTCAATTTGGAGGAGATTTCAGTGTCTACTCAGAACTATACTGGTGCCGATTTGGCAGCGTTGTGCAGAGAGGCAGGAGTACACGCGATGCAATCAAATTCAAGCAAGACAGGTAGTCCAGATTTTGCATCAGCTCTGAAAAAGATTCGGCCCTCAATCACAAAGGAGGTAGACCAGTGGTATTCTGCAATAAGGGAAACTATTTCTAACGTGGTACCAAAACAAATGGACAGGTCGTTTTACGGTTAGCATGGCAGAATTTCCACTAAGAAACATCATGTACGAGAAGATCAAGGGCGCCACATCCATGACAGATGAGGAGCTGCAGCGGGCATTGACAAAAGCTGGGATCACAATTACCCAAGACAAGTTCAACAAAATTCTTTTGGATTTGGAAATCATGGGATTGATTCGCGTCTCTTGGCTCACAAAGGACACCCGCAGAATCGAAGTGGCCGTTCAGGAAAAAGAAGAGGACGAGTACGAGGAGCAGACCAAAGAAACGATGGAAAAGGACTACGAAGCTTCGTTTCCAGGTTTAGAAGAATCTTAATTTCGCCAAACATACAACGAAATCGACTAGACGTTTTTCATCTTAGCATATCTAGATCATTTGAAGCGTTTTATACTTTGGAGCCATAATAGAGACATGGATATTTCAAAATGTGAATGCCCGCCTGGCACTCAGACGTATGAAGATGAGGACGGATGCTGATTTGCAAGTCTTGCGGCGGCTGGGTTGAGCCTAGAGCCTAAAGTGAAACGCTGCGTCTAGGGCAATTGCCACGAAGATTATGGTAAGATACGGTGCCGTCACCTTGTATGCCTTCCATGCAAAATCCGATGTCGGATTCTTTGTTAGCTTGTAGTGATATGCAAGCATCAATCCTCCACTCACTGCCGCAATTGCCACATACACCAATCCAAGGCCAAACGCATACAATGCAAGTGAGTACGGAAGCAAGATGGTTGTGTTTGCAAGGATATACTTTGAGGTCTTGTGCATCCCGACTAGCACTGGAAGCATCGGCACGTGCGCATCTTCATAGTCATCTTTTATTTTCATTGCAAGGCACCAGAAGTGTGATGGGGTCCACACAAAGACCAAAAAACCAACCAGGAATCCAAGTAGATCGATTCCAAATGGTGGTACAAAGCCAGTTGCTGCCGTCCAACCTGCCATTGAAGCGGCACTACCTGCAAATCCACCGATTACAATATTTGACGAGTTTTTTCTTTTGAGCCACGCAGTGTAAATTATGACGTAGAAGAATATCCCAAGTGCGATAAAGAACGTAGAGACCAAGTTTAACGTAAATGCCGCATACACTACGGAAATAACAGAGACCGCAAGGCCGTATATCAGAACGCTTGATGCCCCGATTCTTCCAGACGGGATCGGTCTAGTGTTTGTCCTTTTCATCAGGGGGTCGATATCCCTGTCATAGTAGTGGTTTAGTGCCGAAGATCCTGCCGATGCAAGTGCACCTGCGACCACAATATGCATCAACCCCACATAATCAAGCGATGGACCCACCAGCTTCGAGGCTGCATACATCGACGTGACTGCCGTGATCACAAGCAAAACTATGATTCTTGGCTTTGATACTTCCAATAGCTCTTTTGCTACCAAACAATGCAAAGCGCCTTGCTTTGGCATATAACTCTATTTTAGAATGCCAACTAGTTGGTTTTTGCACCTACTATAATGCCTTTTCCTGACGCAAAAATCAAAGCGACACAACCATTATGAATTCTAAATCATTTAGACCATATGGAAGATATGAAAAAAATTATGATCTACAAAATACTCAAAAATCGACTGTTCCTACACCAGCCCAATCAGTCAATTTTTAGATATTAGAGATTTACAAGAATGA
>Ga0233425_10006226_pt1 | contig 17900 bp, 13 predicted proteins | sample Watercolumn_Towu_2_FD_181712 | JGI IMG/M metagenome (GOLD analysis project Ga0233425, IMG submission 181712) | Freshwater microbial communities from Lake Towuti, South Sulawesi, Indonesia - Watercolumn_Towuti2014_140_MG | ecosystem: Environmental > Aquatic > Freshwater > Lake | place... | reverse complement strand
GTTGCGGTTCACTCAGTGTGCCGTAGTGTAGCGAAGGGATAACCTGAGGAACCGAATGCGTTAATCGCGCACGTTCGGGTCTGTGGGAGCCCTGGGCGGGCAACCGCCCAGGGCGACCCGGTCCGTTGCGACTCCCCCGTTGCGACTCCCTCATGGATCTGGCTGTCTATACGAATCAAGACCCAGGCTTCGTCGATATGGCGAAAGGCGATTACCGTCTTGCGAAGAATGCGCCCGTACTGAATCGGATCGGGTTCCGGCCGATTCCCCTGGAGGAGATCGGCCTCTACCAGGACGAATACCGCGCCATCGGGCCAGCGTCTCAGGGAGTCGAAACGGGGACGCAGCTAGTATCGGCGTCCGCATCCCGATCGCCCCCCCACCCCCCCCAAGGTGGAGTCGCGGTGGCGTTCGTGGCCGCGGTTTTCCGCGTGCTTCTTGCCCCGCTGGTGATTATGATGGAGGAGGTACTACTCCTATCCCGTTCGGAACCGAACCGTTCGAGGTTGCGCATGCTTCGTTCCATTGCTTTCGCCAGCGCCGCGGTGGCGGCGCTTGTTGCCAATGTGGCGTTGTCGGCTGGGCCGCGGGGCGAGATCATCGCCGAGACGGCGGCCGTCCGCCACGGCCTGACCCGCGCCTGGTTTAGCCAAGTCAAAATGGACGTGGGCCGCTCGCGCGTGGAGAGCGTCGTGCTGGACGACGACGCGCTGTTCGTGCAAACGGATCGCGGGATGATCACGGCCATCAACGCCGAGACCGGGCAGACCCTGTGGTCGAAGCAGGTCGGCAAGCCGAACCACCCCACGATGACGCCGGGCGTCAGCCCGGATCTGGTCGTGGTGCTGAACGGCTCGCGGCTCTTCGCCTTGAACCGCGCCAACGGCGACCTGCTCTTCGAGACGCAGGTCAGCGGGCCGCCCGGCGCCGGCCCGGGCGTCAGTGCGAAGCGGGCTTTCGTGCCTATGCTCAACGGCATGGTCGTGGCCTACCGCCTCGAGTCGATGACCGATCCGCTCAAGGAATTGGGCAAGATCCCCGAGGGGGCCAAACCGGCCGGCAAGAGCAAAGACGCCGAGAAGCCGTCGGCGAAGAGCAAGGTGGCCGACAAGCAGACGGAAGAAGCGCCGGAGATGTCGGAAGAGGACCGCGCGGCCGCCGAGCGCACGCGCCGCGAGAACATCCGCCTGCGGCAGGAGTTCATTCCGCCCCTGTCCTGCCAATCGGCCGGCCATGCGGTCGTGCAGCCGCTGGTGCTGGGGCAGGATGAGAAGGACGAGTACGTGGGCTGGGTGACCGACCGCGGGCACCTGAACGTCGCCTACATCCGGTTGTTGACCCAGGACATGCTGTCGATTGCCTATCGGATGGAGTTGGCGAAAGGCGTGGTCGTGCGGCCGGCGTACAGCCCGCCCGACGCGCGGATCGGCGGCGATTCGGGCGTGTTGTTCGCCGCCTCGAACGACGGGTTCGTACATGCCGTCTACGAGCGCGGCGGCGACTCGATGTGGCGCTTCGCGGCCGGCGGGCCGATTGTTGTGGCTCCCACGCTCGTCGACACGTCGCTCTACGTCGCGCTGCAGTTGGGCGGCCTGTACTGCATCGACGCCAAGGAGGGCACGCAACGCTGGTTCGCCCCCGGGATCATGCAGTTCGTCGCGGCCAGCAAGGAGCGGGTCTACGCCACCGACAAGTTCGGGCGGCTGCAAATCCTCAACGCCAAGACCGGCGCCCGTCTGGACAGCTTCCCCATCCCCGGTCTGCCCATCCGCGTGGCCAACGACCAAACCGACCGCATCTATCTGGTCAGCGAGACCGGGCTGGTGCAGTGTCTACGCGAGGTGGAAGCGGTTAAGCCGCTCGTCTACGCTACAATGCGCGAAGAGGCGGTTAAGCCGGTGGCCAAACCGGCGGCCAAGGCAAAACCGGGCGAGGAACCGGAAGGAGACGAAGGGGAAAAGCCGGCCGAAAAGAAGCCCGCCGGAAAGAAGCCGGCCGGCAAGGCCGATCCGGGCCCCGGCGACCTCTTCGGCGGCGCCGAGGAAGGCGGCCCTGCAGAGGAACCCAAGATGCCCGTCGCCAAGCCCAAGACGCCCGCCGTCCCGCCCAAAACGGTCCCGGCCGACCCCGACCCCAAGCCCAAGGCCGGTGGCGACGACGACATCTTCAAGAATTAGACGGGACGCCCGCGCAGTCCTCCCGCTGGTTGGGGTGACAGTCGCACTGCCGTCCGGACGCACCGCGTCTTGTTGGGGTGGCAGCGCAACTGCCACCCCAACGAAAGCAGACCCCCCGGTCCTTGACGGACGGCCGTCGAGACTTTAGAACCTATCCAAGTCTCTACTTGGAAAGGAATACCATGCAGTCTCCCCCCATTCGTCGCGCGCTGGTAAGCGTCAGCGACAAGCTCGGCCTGGCCGGGTTCGCCCGCGGGCTGGCCGCGGCCGGCGTGGAAATCTACAGCACCGGCGGCACGCGCAAGCACCTCGAAAGCGAGGGTCTGAAGGTCCACGACATTGCCACCTACACCGGCTTCCCGGAGATGATGCACGGCCGCTTGAAGACCCTGCATCCGAAGGTCTTCGGCGGCATCCTTTGCCGGCACGACGTGCCGGACGACATGCAGGGCCTCGAGGAGCACGGTATTCTCACCTTCGAGTTGGTGGTGGTGAACCTCTATCCGTTTGAGTCCACCGTCGCTCGCCCGGGCGTGACCATCGAAGAGGCCATCGAGCAGATCGACATCGGCGGGCCGAGCCTGGTCCGCGCGGCGTCGAAAAACCACGCCTTCACGACCATCGCCACCGCGGCCGGGCAATATGCCGCGATCCTCGAACAGATCGCGGCCACCGGCTGCACGACGCTGGAACTCCGCCGCAAGCTGGCCGGCGAGGCCTTCGCCCACACGGCCAATTACGACCGCGCGATTGCCGACTACTTTGCCGGCGTGACGGCCGAGGGGCCGTTCCCCGGCACGCTGAGCTTGAACTTCCGCCGCAAGGAAGTGCTGCGCTACGGCGAGAACCCGCACCAACAGGCGGCGCTCTATGCGAAGACCAACTTCCGCGGCGCGAGCGTCGTCTCGGCACAACAACTCCACGGCAAGGAACTCTCCTTCAACAACCTGCTCGATCTGGACAGCGCCCTGGAGATCGTCCGCAGCTTTGCCGAGCCGGCGGCCTGCGTCATCAAGCACAACAACCCCTGCGGCGCGGCCGTGGCCGAGAAGCTGGCCGTGGCCCTGCAGCGCGCGATGGACGGCGATCCGGTAAGCGCCTTCGGCTCGGTCTTGGGATTGAACCGCACGGTCGATGCGGCCACCGCGAAAGTGCTCTGTGCGCCGGGGCTGTTCGTCGAGGCGATCGTGGCCCCCGATTTCGATCCCGACGCCTTGAACCTACTGACCACCGAGCCGAAGTGGAAGGCCAACGTCCGCCTGTTGAAGGCGGGAAGACTCGACGAAGTGCAGCAGCACTGGACCTTCCGCTACCTCAACGGCGGCACGCTCATGCAGGACGCCGACGTGCTGGCCGACCCGGAGAACGAGTGGAAAGTCGTCACCGACGTGCAGCCCACGGCGGAGCAAATGGCCGAACTGCGGTTCGCCTGGGCGATGGTCCGGCCGGTGAAGTCGAACGCCATCGTGCTGTGCAAGGACCGCACGCTGCTGGGCGCGGGCGCGGGCCAGATGAGCCGCGTTGATTCGGTCGAAATCGCCATCAAGAAGGCGGGCGACCGCGCCGGCGGCTCGGTTATGGGCTCCGACGCCTTCTTCCCCTTCCCCGATTCGATCGAGCGGGCCGTCGCCGCCGGCGTGGCCGCCGTCATCCAGCCCGGCGGCTCGCGCAAAGACGACGAAGCCATCGCCGCCTGCAACCGCGCCGGCGTGCCCATGATCTTCACGGGAAGACGGCATTTCAAGCATTAGAGGAGCGAGGGTTCAGGGTTCAGGGTTTAGGGTTCAGAACTTGTACACATCGTTCCCTTCAGGTTCTGAACCCTAAACCCTGAACCCTGAACCCTTGATATGCGTGCAGACCATCCTCGACCAAATCGTTTCTGCCAAACGGCAAGAGGTCGCCCGCGCCAGGGCCGCCGTGCCGGAGGCGCTGTTGCGCGAGCAAGTGGCCGCGGCGCCGCCGGTGCGGGACTTCGTGGGCGCGCTGCGGCAAGGGCCGCCGATCCGCCTGATCGCCGAAGTGAAGAAGGCCAGCCCGAGCAAGGGCGTGATCCGCGCCGACTTCGATCCGGTGGCCATCGCCCGCATCTATGAGCAACATGGGGCAAGCTGTATTAGCGTGTTGACTGACGAGCCGTACTTCCAGGGCAGCCTGGAGTATCTCCGCCAGATCCGCGCGGCCGTGAGCCTTCCGGTGCTCCGCAAGGACTTCATCATCGATCCGTATCAGGTCGTCGAGGCGCGGGCCGCCGGTGCCGACGCCGTGCTGCTGATCGCCGAGTGTCTCGACGATGAACTGCTGACCCGGCTGCACGCGGCGATCCTGGCGTTGGGCATGACACCGCTGGTTGAACTGTACGAGCCGGCCAATCTGCCCCGCGTGCTGGCCATCGGCGCAGAACTGGTGGGCGTCAACAACCGCGATTTGCGGACCTTCCACACCGACCTGGAGCATACGCTGCGTTTGCGCCGCGAGATTCCGGCGGATCGCGTTGTCGTGGGCGAGAGTGGCATCCGCACGCGCGGCGACGTCGAACGCTTGCAAGCGGCCGGCGTGCAGGCGATGCTGGTCGGCGAGACCTTCATGGCCCGCGCCGACGTGGGCGCGGCCGTGGATGAACTGCTGGGCAAGCTCCAGGCGTAAGCCCGGGGATAACGCCGGCGTTGGGGTGGCAGTTGCACTGCCGCCCCAAGAATTACCGTGTGCGCGAGGGGGTGGCAGTGCAACTGCCACCCCAACGAGGTCTCCTTGCCATCCCCGGGCTGACGCCCAGGGCTCGCCATCCAATGAGCTGTGCAACGCAACCCGACATTACCCGCGTCATCGGCGCGATCCCCAACCGCATGGCGTTTGCCGGCGGGTGGATCGACCAACCGTTTGTCTCGCGGCTCAATCCCGAGCCGCCGGGCTCGATGGTCGTCGTGGCCCTCGAGCCGACGTTCCGCTCGATGGACCGCGCCGGCATGGCCAGCGGCACGCGGGCCGTTGCCCTGAAGCTCTGGGGCGGCGAATTGCCCGACCGCGATCCGGCCGCCCTGGTCAAGGAACTCTACGCGGAAGAGAACCGCGGCAAGGCCGAGCCGTCGGGTTCGCAAGACATGATCGGCCTGATCTACCCGGGCGTGAACCGGCTGGACTTCGACTTCGAGCACGAAGGGGGCGTCTTCCCGCGGCACATCGAGTCGAACAACGACCCGGCGGTGGCTCGCTGGCTGGAAGAGGTGATCCACGTCGTGCCCGTCGCCCCGCGGCCCGAGGGCTACAACCCGCTGGGCGTCAAGAACCTCGACCGCGAGTGGATTCGCCGGCTGGGCCAGTCGGGGAAGGACTGTTTCGCGGCGATTGTCGGGCGCGACATCCGCGGCCTGGGCGCATCGATGAACGAGTGCATGGCGTGCTGGGAGGCGATCCTGCCGCACACCGTCCGCCACCCGACCGTCACCGTCGATCTCGTCGGCCTGCTGGGCTACTACCAATCGCGGTGCGCCGGCGCGATGTACTCGGGCTGCGGCGGCGGGTATTTGTTCGTCGTCTCCGATACGCCCGTGCCGGGGGCGTTCCGGGTGAATGTGCGCGTGGCAAAGTGAGCACCATGAGTACCATCTACGTTTCCGGCAGTTTCGACGACTTGCGTTCGCCGCAGGTGCGGTTTCTGGAGGAGGCGGCTCGCCTCGGGCCGGTCCACGTGGCGCTGTGGTCCGACGCAGCCGTTGAACAAGTGCAGGGCAAGGCCCCGAAGTTCGTGGAGGCCGAGCGGCAGTATCTGCTCGAATCGATTCGTTATGTAGATCGCGTGACGCTGTGCGCCGGCCCCATTGACCGCGACCGTCTACCGCTCGAGGCAGCTTCGTCCGGCACGTGGGTGGTCGGTGAAGGCGAGGCATCGGCTGCCAAGGAGGCGTTCTGCCGGCAGCATGGTCTGGCGTATCGCGTCTTGCGGAACGAAGAGCTGCGCGGGCTTCCGGAGGATCAATATCCTCGTTCCCACGCTCTGCGTGGGAACGCACTCCCGCGACGCTCTGCGTCGCAAGAACTACTCCACTCGGAACATGTGGCGAAGGACGCAGGAGCGTCCGGCAACTGCGTTCCCACGCGGAGCATGGAAACGAGGACTGTCCCCGCACGCAAGAAAGCCATCGTCACCGGCTGTTACGATTGGTTCCACTCGGGCCACGTGCGGTTCTTCGAGGAGGTCTCGGCCCTGGGCGAGTTGTACGTGTGCGTGGGGCACGACGCGAACATCCGCTTCTTGAAGGGCGAGGGGCATCCCATGTTTCCCGCCGAAGAACGCCGCTATATGGTGCAGTCGATCCGCTTCGTACATCGGGCGCTGATCTCCTCGGGCGACGGCTGGCTCGACGCCGAACCGGAGATCGAGCGCCTCCGCCCCGACATCTACGCCGTGAACGAAGACGGCGATCGTCCCGAGAAGCGGGCGTACTGCGAAGCCCACGGCATCGAGTACCGCGTGCTCAAACGGCTGCCGAAGGAAGGGCTGCCGCGCCGGCAGAGCACCGACTTACGGGGGTTCTGACGTTCCATGTAGTACCAGCCGCCCAACAGCGCGAGGAGTTCGCCGTGTACGGCCAGCAATATGGCGATAAACTGCCGGCGGAGTGAGAATCACGCGCAGCGTCTTCTTCATGGCTTCGTCTCCTCCGCCGCCTTCGCGTCGGCCGGCGGTTGTGCGGGGCGTTCGGCCGGAATCAGGTAGAGCAATCCTTGTTTCTTCCAGACGCCGGGCATCCCTTCGTGCCCGCACAATCGGCACAGGCGGTAAAATCCGTCTAAAGCGAACCCCTTCCGCAGGCCGATCGGCAAAGAAGAGAGAGGCTCTTTGTCCGGTACGCGCGGCTAGCCCCGTGCCACGCCGGGGCGGCACCGGTGTCCAAGGGGGCATTCCATGTGGACTCGCATTCCGTTTCGCAATGTTCTCCTGGTTCTTCTGCTTTGTCCTGTGGCTTTCGCGGCCGACGATCCGCCGCTCCCCGGCGGCGATCCGCCGGCGGTCAAGGAGCCGACGTTGCCGCCGGTTATCGTCCGACCAGACGAGCCCCCCACTGCGGTCGCAGACGGCGGCGAAGGCCCTGACCGCGGGCCGTACGATCGCCCGCTCAGCTATCCGCGTCTCTCCGCGGAGCGGTTCGGCGAGGGCGACCTAGGCGGCCTTGACAGCCTCACGCGGAACAACAAGTCGATCTTCGACACATCGACATCCGACACGATCGTCGGCCGCGAATTGCTCGTCGAGAAGCAGCCGTCGAGCATGGTGCAGGCGCTGCAGAACGAAGTCGGCGTGCTCGTGCAGCAGACCGCGCGCGGTCAGTCGTCGCCGTTCCTCCGCGGATTGACCGGCCAGCAGGTGTTGATCCTCATCGACGGCGTGCGCCTGAACAACTCGGTGTTCCGCAGTGGTCCGAACCAGTACTTCAACCTCATCGACCCGGGGCAGATCGAGCGGATCGAGATCGTCCGCGGGCCGCAGTCGGTCCTGTGGGGTTCCGACGCCATTGGCGGCGCGATCAACGTCGTCACGCGGAGCGCCTCGCAGAAGAAGGGAACCTACGCGGGCGTGGGCTTCGTCGAGTACTTCAGCACCGCCGACACCGCTTCCTACAGCCGCGCCAACGCCGAAGGCTGGTTCGGTAACGGTGGGTTTTTCGGCGGCGGCAGTTACTTGAACGTCAACGATCTACGCCGCGGCGGCGACCTGGGCGTGCAACCGTTCACGCACTACGACCAGTACGCCGGCGACGTGAAGTTCAACTACCTGGTCGGCAACGACGCCCTGCTGACGATCGCCCTACAGCACTTCGAACAGCAGAACGTACCGCGGAGCGACCGCTTCGCGCCGTTCGCGTTGGGACCGCCGGCCACGACGCCGCGGCCCACCTGGTTCGATCCGCAGCAGCGCGACCTGGCCTACATCCGCCTGCAGGGACTCGCCGACAACAGTTTCTTCGACGCCTACTCGACCACGCTCTCCTTCGCGTGGAACAAGGAAGGGACGCGCGAGGTGCGAAGCCCCACGCGGACCGACGTGGGACAATGGGAAACCGGTACGCTCGGCGCGACGGTGGCCTTCGCCCGCGATCTATGCAGCCTCGGCAGGCTGACCTACGGCGTGGACTACTACCGCGACGACGTCGCCGCCTACCGCAACCGCGTCAACCCGGTCATCGGCAGCGTCGTGCCGCAGAATCCGCAGTTCCCCGACGACAGCCGCTACCAGCGGGCCGGCACGTTCCTCAACTGGGACGTGCCGCTGACCTGCCGGCTCGACGCCACGGCTGGCGTACGCTACGAGAACGCGGAGGCCGGCGGCACGTTGAATGCCGTTACCGGCACGCGCATGCCCTTCGAGAAATCCTATCAAGGTTGGGTCGCCAGCACCGGGTTGGTCTACAAGGTCAACCCGATGTTCAATCTGGTTGGCAGCATCTCGGAAGGCTGGCGGGCGCCGAACCTCGACGACCTGACGGCCGACAACCCGGTGCTACAAGACGCCCGCGACCTGCCGAGCCTCGACGTGAAGCCCGAACGCGCGCGGACCTACGAAATCGGCTTCAAAATCGACACGCCGCGGTTGCGCATGCAGGTCTTCGAGTTCTGGACCGACTTGCAGGAGGGCATCCAGCGTCAGGCGGTCGACGCGCTGGGCAATCCCGTGCCTAACGTGATCGGCCCGTACGGCACGCCGATCCCCGGGAGCAGCAACTTCGTCCGCTCGAACTTCGATTCGTACCTCAACGGCACCGAGTTGGCCGGCGAATACCTGCTGCCCGACGGTTGGAGCCTGTACGGCAACGTGTGGTACACGTACGGCCAGGATCTGGTCCGCGACGAACCGCTGAGCCGCATTCCGCCCTTGCAAGGCACACTGGGTACGCGGTGGCGCGACGAGTGCCACCGCAAGTGGTTCGACGTGTACACGTGGTTGGTCGCGCGCCAGGACCGCTACAATCCCCAGAACAACATCGACGCCCGCTTCCCCGTCGGCGGCACGCCGGGCTACGCCACGCTCAACGTGCGCATGGGCACCACGCTGGGCCGCTGCGACCGCCACCGCCTGAGCCTCGCGCTGGAAAACATCACCGACGCGCGCTACCGCGTCTTGGGCTCGGGCGTGGACGGCGCGGGCTTCAACGCGATTCTGGGGTACGAGTTGGTCCAGTAAGCGGGATCTTGCGGCACGCGATTTGCATTACGGCTCGGGGATCGGATTGCGCGCCTTCGGCACACCCTCCGCGGGAACCAGATTCGTGCGGCAACGTGGCCCAACCATCAACGCCTGTTCGTGGATCGCATCACTGGGAATTCACCTTCTCGCCGTGGCGCTCGTGGGGGTGTACGGATTCGATGGGCCCGGCAGCCGGCGAACGGCCGAAGAAACCGAGCCGCCAATGCTGTACGGCACGAGTTCGCCGATGGTGGCATGGGCCCCCGGCTCGGTTGCCAGCACTCCTGGCGGCGACCCGACGACACTGGAGTCCCTGGCCGCAGGCATCCGGTTGCACGTTTCGCCCCCGACGGCTTCGACTTCGGCCGAATCGCGTCCGCTCGAGCCGGCCGCCGCGGCAAGCGTTGCCACACGCCTAGAGGCAGAGGTTCCGCCGATCCGCATTGTTGACAGCGTCGTTGCCGCGGAATCGATCGCTGCGCCCGCGATCGAGAGTACGGCATCCAGCCCTGCGATCGCACGCGATAATCCGCGAGAAACAGCATCCAGCCAGGCGTATGCCCCTGCATATCCTGCGGCGGCCGCGTCGCAGCCCGCCGTGCCCCGGTCGCCGCGTCTGGTGTCCGTCGGCGAATTGGTGATCGTGCAATCCGATGGCGGCGGCGGCAAGGGCGGTGATGCCCCCGCAGGGCGCGGCGGCGCAGTCGCATCGGCGGCTTCTCCCGCCAGACTTGGAAGCTACGGCTCCGTGGGCGCCGGCGGCTCGCATCCGTCGGCCCTGAAGAACCGGCCTCCCCGTTATCCCGAAGAGGCGATCCGCAATTCCTGGGAAGGAACGGTTGTCTTGCGTCTGCACATTGCCGCCAGCGGCGACGTTGCGGAGGCTCTCGTCGAGTCGGGGAGCGGGTTCGCCGTACTCGACGATGCAGCCGTCGCGACCGTGAAACTGTGGCGGTTTCGCCCCGCGCGCCGCGAAGGTCGCCCCGTCGATGCGGTAGTCAAGTTACCGGTCGTCTTCGACTTGTCCCCATCCTTGCGCGCGTCGGAATTTTCGGCACGGCTGTCGGACTAATCGCCATGCCCGACGAAGTGAACCTACTTCGGCGCCAGCGTGCAGGTCATGCGGCGGCCGTGGTGGACGGGCGGGGCCTCGACCTTGGAACAGTCGGCCAGCAGTTCGAGCACCTGATCGACCACCTTGCGGCCTTCCTCGACGTGCGCCAGTTCCCGCCCGCGGAACACCACGGTGACAATCACCTTGTTCTTGTGGGCGAGGAACTCGCGCGCGTGATTGACCTTGGTTTGCAGGTCGTGGTCGCCCGTCTTCGGCCGCACGCGGATTTCTTTGATCCGCACCTGATGGGCCTGGCTCTTGTGCTGCCGCTTCTTCTGCTGGTACTTGAACTTGCCGAAGTCCATGATCCGGCAGACGGGGGGGCGCTCGTTGGGGGCCACTTCGACCAGATCCAGCCCAGTCTTGCGGGCCTCCGCCAAGGCGTCCGCGGTGGCCATGATGCCCAGTTGCGCCCCCTCTTCAGTGATTACCCGAACGGGTGTGACGCGAATTTGCTCGTTGATCTTCTGCTTCGGTTCGGCCGTCGTGTTCCGCATTCAACTCCCTGTGCAATTGTGGAAAGATGTTGTTCAACCTCTATCGAGTATCGGGTAGGCCGGGGGGTAAGTCAACTGGTTTCTGGGAAAAACTACCGCAACGCCTTGGCCTCGATCTCCTCCTGCAACTTGGCTAGCGCCGCCTCGACGGGCATGGCCCCCAAATCGCCCTCGCGGCGGTGCCGGACGGCCACGGCCCCCTGCTCCATTTCCCGGCCGCCGATCACGAACATGTAGGGGACCAGCTCCAACTGGGCGTCGCGGATTTTCGAGCCGATCTTCTCGGCCCGATAGTCCCCCCCGACGCGCAGCCCGGCCTCCGAAAGCCGCGCCTGCACGCCCCGGCCGTACTCCTCGACCTTCTGGCTGACGACCATCACGCGCACCTGCTCGGGGGCCAGCCACAAGGGGAACGCCCCGGCAAAATGCTCGATGAGGATGCCCATGAACCGCTCCATCGACCCGAACGGCGCGCGGTGGATCATCACCGGCTGGTGCGGCTGGTTGTCGGGCCCGATGTATTCGAGGTTGAACCGCTCGGCGCTGGGCAGGTTGTAGTCCAACTGCACGGTGCCCAACTGCCACTCGCGGCCGATGCAGTCGCGGACGATGAAGTCGGCCTTCGGCCCGTAGAAGGCCGCCTCGCCGATGGCGATGTCCAGCCCCGGCAGGTCCATGCTGTTGCAGACTTCCTTGAGCGCCGCCTCGGCCCGGTCCCAGACGGCCGGCTTGCCCACGTACTTGTCGCTCGTTGGGTCGCGGAAGCTCAGCCGCACGCGGTAGTCGGCAAGGCCCAGCGTCTTCAAGACGAACTGCGTCACCTCGACGCAGCCGCGGAACTCGTCGGCCACCTGATCTTCGGTGCAGAACAGGTGGGCGTCGTCCTGCGTGAAGCCGCGGACGCGGATCATACCGCTCAGTTCGCCCGACTGCTCGAAGCGGTAGACCGTGCCGAACTCCGCCAGCCGTAGCGGCAAATCGCGGTAGCTCCGCGGCTTCGCTTGGTAAATCTTGATGTGGTGCGGGCAGTTCATCGGCTTCAGCAGATACTGCTCGTCGTCGGCCCCGCGCTTCGTCGGATCGGGCTCGTGCTCCGCCATGTGGATCGGCGGAAATTGGCTCTCTTTGTAGTACGGATAATGGCCGGAGGTCTGATACAGTTCAATGCGGCCGATGTGCGGCGTGCAGACCGGCTGATAGCCGCGGCGCATCAGTTCGCTGTAGAGGAAGTTCTCGAGTTCGCGGCGGACGGTCGCGCCCTTCGGCAGCCAGAGGATCAAGCCCGAGCCGACCATCGGATCGACGGTGAACAGTTCGAGTTGCTTGCCCAGCACGCGGTGGTCGCGTCGCTTGGCCTCTTCGATGCGTTGCAGGTGCTGGTCCATGTCCTGCTTGCTGAACCACGCGGTGCCGTACACGCGCTGCAACTGTTGGCGCGAAGCGTCGCCCTTCCAATACGCGCCGGCCACGGAGGTGAGCTTGAACGCGCCGATCGCCTTGGGGCTGGGCACGTGCGGCCCGCGGCACAGGTCGATGAACTCGCCCTGGCGGTAGAACGACACGGCCGCCTCTTCCGACAGGCCGCCTTCGAGGTGTTCGACCTTGAGCTTCTGCCCCAGGTCTTGGCAGAACTGGATGGCCTCGGCCCGGTCCATCTCGACCCGCTCGAAGGGCTCGTCCTCGGCCACGATCTTGGCCATCTCGGCCTCGATCCGCGGAAAATCCTCTTCGTTGATCGCGTGCTTCAGGTCGAAGTCGTAGTAGAAGCCGTTGTCGACCGTCGGGCCGAAGGCCAGTTGCACGCCGTCGAACAGCCGCATCACCGCCCGGGCCATGACGTGGGCGCACGAATGGCGCATCACGTCGAGGGCTTGGGGATCCTTGGTGGTGATCAGCCGCAGCGAGATTTCGCCGTCTTCGGGCAGCGGCGCATCGGCGCCGATGAGCTGGCCGTCGACTTCGGCCGCAATCGTGGCTTTGGCGAGACGGGGGCCGATCTGAGCGGCAATGTCGATCGGTCGGATGCGGTGGGGGAACTCCAAGACGTTGCCGTCGGGCAGTTTTACTTTAAGCATGTTCTCCAAAGCGCCTATATTACCTTCCTCGCCTGGCGGCACGTCGATACAAAGGACGCAACCGGATCACCCGACGGGATTCTCTGCTAGTATAGGCCGCTTGGGCCGGGCGGAGCAAGGGGACTACTCGGTCTTGGCCGGAGTCTCGGTGCCCGCCTTGGCCTTTTCCGCGGGCGGCTGCTTGGGTATCTCGCCCTTGAACACGACTACCAGCGCCAGCACGCCGACCAGGATTACGGTCCACGGCACGAGCCAGACTTTTCGCCAATCGAACTTGCCGTCAACCGCGAAGCGGTCCATGACGATGCCGGTGAGTTGCGTGCCGAGGAACAGGCCCACGCCGGTAGTGGCTGCGAAGATCAACGCTTGCATGGAACTGCGGATTTCTGGTTTGCTGACTTCGGCGGCATAGATTTGACCGACGATTATGAACAGGACGTAAGCCAGCCCATGTAAGGACTGCCCGGCGACAATCAACCATCGCGGCTTGGTGGCCACGTAGATACAGTATTGGAGCAGCCAACAACCCGCCCCGATGGTCAGTGTCCACTTGAAGCCCAGCTTCTCCAGGCAAAGCCCTAGCAGGAAGAAGGTCGCGATTGCTTGTACGGCTTGCGCGATGGCCATCGCGCCCGGCGTGCTCTTGGCGGGAATGCCCGCGTCGATCATGAATCGCGGCGAGCCGACGAAGTAGAACTGCATCATGCCGGCCACGGCCAGCGAGATCAGCATGAACACCAGGAAATCGGGTTCCTCCAGCATGGTAAACGCTTTGACGATGGGAATCTCACCGGAGCCGGCCGGCTCGTTCGTCGGCAGCAGCAGGCAACTCAGTCCCATCACGACCGAGAGAATGGCGGCCAAATACAGGCCGTCCTTGCCGTCGCCCTCGCTCTTGGAAATCCACCGCCAACCGGAAAGCGACCAGCCGACCAAGGCCCAGGCGACCGGGGCCCAAATGAAGACCTTGCCTTGCGTTTCTACGTCCTTGGCGCTCGCGAACAGGGCCGCGTTCACCAGCGGCATGGTGGCCGCGTAACACATCGAGTAGGCGAACATCACGCCCAACAGGTGCCAGAACTTCGTCTGGCTGGCGGCCAGGAAGAGCAAGACCGCGCCGGCAAGGTGCGCCGCCATGAGAATCCACTTCACGGCCAACCATTGGTCGGCGATTTGCCCGGCAATCAGCGGCGAGATGATGCAGGCCAGCGGCAACGTGGCGTAGATCCAGCCCGTCTGTTTACCGGTGAACTTCAACGGCCCGAGGAGCCGGGCGGCCAGGACCGGCGCCCACGCGCCCCACACGGCGTATTCCAGAAACATCGCCACACTCAAGGCCAGATACACGTCTAGTGGAACACTCACGGCACCCTCCTCGGCACGTAAAGAGAGATTGCGGACAGCAGGCCCTCGGCCGCACGAACCGGCGGCTGCGCGGCCAACATGGCATCAAAGTAAGCGAGGCGTTCAAACGTGTCAATTAAGGAAGAACACTTATCTCCGCTGATTGCCACTAATCGGCATGGGCATTCGCGATTAGTGGCGATTAGCGGAGATTAGTGTTCCCGGCTTGCCGTGCCTTCCTAACAACCCCCAGCTTGGGTGTCTTTCTTGCTATTTCCCGCGGAAGCTGCACAAATTCGGGTATTCCGGCCGTGTAGAATTCTGAGAAACCACAGAGAAGCCCCGGTGCAGCGAAGGCTCGAGCAGGTATATCGCGACCACCGACAAGGTCTGTATACGCTGGCGCTGGCCATCTCCCGGTCACCCGAATTGGCCGAAGATGCGGTGCAGGAAGCGTTTACGCGCCTGTGGCGGTCGTCGCGCCAACCGCAAGGGGACATCGTGGCGTACGCCTTTGCGACGGTGCGGAATACCGCGTTGGAGCTGGTGCGGCGGCGGCGGGAGACGGTGCAGATGCCCGCCTCGCTGTTCGACGGCACGCGGTGTAACCCCGCCACGTTGGCCAGCGACGCCGAACAGGAACGGCTGGTCCGTGAAGCGGTCGACGCCCTGCCCATCCGCCAACGCCAGGCCGTGGTGCTGCGGTTGTACGCCGGGCTGACCTTTCAGCAGATCGCCGAGACGCTCAACGAGGCCCTGCCGACGGTCGCCAGCCGCTACCGCCGGGCGTTGCAACGGATCAAGGACGTGCTGGGGGCTGGGGACTCGGGGCTGGGGGCTGGGGACTAGAGCCCCCAGTCCCCAGCCCCGAGCCCCCTGGATAATCGGGAGTACGATATGAACGACGAGAACTGGGAACCCATCGAAAACCTGCTCCGCGGGCTGCCGTTGCGGCGGCCGTCGCCCGCGCTCGACGAGCGCGTGCTGGCCGCCCGGCCGAAGAGCGTTCCGGCCGTGCGGCGGCGGACGTGGGCCGGGTTGGCGATCGCCGGGGTTGCGGTGGCTGCCGGGCTCTTGGTCGCAGTGCTGTTGAGCAACCGCGGCGGCAAGGAACCCGAGCAAGCGGCCATCCCCAAGGAGAAACCGCCGGCCGTGGTCGGCGCCTCCGTGGCGACCGAAGAGACAGTGACTACGAAGAGTGGACCGGCCATGCGCCGGATACGGCAACAGATTGTCCGCGAGGTCCGGCCGCTGGACCGCCAACACGACGCAACCATCGAATGGCGGAGCGAGCAGACCGAGATCGTGCCGTGGCAATACAACTGAGTAGGGGACAAGGGCCATGAATTATCGTCAACTCTACTGCCTGCTGATCTTCGCGGCGGCGATCGGGCAATCGCCGCCGGCGACCGCAGCCGAGGCGGCCGCGGCCAAACCGGCCGCGGAAGAGACCAAGACCGCAGCGGTGCCGACGCAGAAGGTTCCCTTCCTGGGCATGGCGACCATCGCCACGTCGCCGCAGGAACGCACCGACGCCGGGCTGCCGTCGGGCGTCGGCCTGACCGTACAGCACGTGCTGAAGGGCTCGCCCGCAGAGGCCGCCGGACTCGAGAAATCCGACGTGCTGCACAAGCTGAACGACCAGATCCTGGTGAACGATCCGCAGTTCCGCGTGCTGCTGCGGAACATGCGGCCGGGCGAGAAGATCGAGCTGACGTTCGTGCGTCGGGGTAAGCCGCGGAGCGTTCCCGTTACGCTGCGCGAGGTGGAGATTCCGGTCGAGGACGTGCCGGCCGGCGAACTGCTCCGCTGGCTCTTGCGGCCAAGGTCGCACGTCGAGCCCGACGATCCGCCCGACCGCTTCCTGGCCAAGTACGAAGACGACCAGTACGTCTTGAACTTTTCGACCGACGGCAAGGACAAGCGGCTGACGGCCAAGAACAAGAAGGGTGACGTGCTGTTCGACGGCTCGGTCAACACGCCGCAGCAACGCGACGCCGTGCCCGAAGCCCTCCGCCCAATCCTCAAGCAATTGGAATCGCCGCCGAAATAAGACCGCGACCGTTGGTCGCGCCCTTTTGACCACGACCCTTGGTCGCGCACAAACGGAGACCACACCATGCCACTTCGTCACACACTCTCCCTCGGCGTCGTCGCCCTGCTGGCGGCAGCCTTTGTCTTCCTGGTTTGGCCGGCCGTCGCCGCCCAGCCGCAACCGCTCCCTCAGCCGCAGCCGACGCCGGTGCCCGTCCCGGGTAATTTCTACCAGCAGCCCGTCGGCGGAATCTCCATCAACGCCAAGGGTCTGTTGGACAACGCCACGGTCGCTGCGCTCAACGAACTGGCCAAAGCGCGGGCCAAAACCCTGGCCCCCGTCTCGGCCGATCTCAACCGCAGCGTCGCGCTGCGGAAGATTTCGCTCCGCGGGCTGGAGGAAGCCATCCAGAAGTGCATCGACCAGAAGCAACCGCTGCCCGACGAGGTGCTGTATCTGGCCGGCCTGCAACAGATCCGTTACGTATTCGTTTACGGCGATCAGAAAGACATCGTGCTGGCCGGCCCGGGCGAAGGCTGGAAGGCCGACGCCAAGGGGAACATCGTGGGCGCGACGACCGGGCGGCCGGTGCTGCTGCTGGACGACCTGCTGATTGCCTTGCGTTTCGCGCGCGTGGACGCCGGCGGCGAGATCACCTGCTCGATCGATCCCACGCCCGAAGGAATCCAGCGGCTCCGCGCGCATGTCGCCAAGCTACGGACGATCGGCAAGGACCCGAAGAAGACGGCCGCGGGCATCGAACAAGCCCTGGGCCGGCAGACGATTACGCTTCACGGCGTGCCGGACGAGAGCCACTTCGCGCGCGTTCTCGTGGCGGCCGATTATCGCATGAAGCGCCTGGCCATGGATTTCGAGCCGTCGCCGATCAAGGGGCTGCCCAGCTTCCTGCAATTGATGAAGGTCGAGGGGCACGGCATGAAGAACATGCTGCCGCGATGGTGGCTTGCGCCGCAGTACGAGGCAATCTTCCGCGACGCCGACGGCCTGGCGTGGGAGCTCCGCGGCGCGTCGGTCAAGGCGATGACCGAGGCCGATTTCCTCACCGCCGCCGGCAACGTCCAACACTCGGGGAAGGCCGATCCCACGGCGCAGCAGTGGGCCGACAACATGACTCGCCAGTACGACCGCCTCTCCACGGCCGAGCCGATCTTCGGCGAAGTCCGCAACTGTGCCGACCTGGCCGTGGTCGGCGCGCTGATCGCCAAGGAGAACCTGATCGCCAAGGCCGGCTGCAAGCTGCCGTTGCTGCTCGACGAGTCGCTGTTGAAGACCGGCGCACTGCCGGCCCCCAAAGAGATCGACAGCAAGGTCAGCATGTTGAAGAAGGGGGACGACTGGGTAATCAGCGCTTCGGGCGGCATCAAGATCGCGCTCCACGCGATCCTCGGCAAGATCGAAACCAGCGAGAAGCTCCCGCAAGTCCGCAACGAAGCCGCGCTGGCGGTGCATAAGGA
>Ga0233425_10006225_pt1 | contig 17901 bp, 14 predicted proteins | sample Watercolumn_Towu_2_FD_181712 | JGI IMG/M metagenome (GOLD analysis project Ga0233425, IMG submission 181712) | Freshwater microbial communities from Lake Towuti, South Sulawesi, Indonesia - Watercolumn_Towuti2014_140_MG | ecosystem: Environmental > Aquatic > Freshwater > Lake | place... | reverse complement strand
ATTATATAAATTGGTACGAAGCCATTCTTAATGCAATTGACGCATCAAAAATCAAGCCTTGAAATTGCGATGAAAGAAATTAGAGATTATGGAAGAACCAACATTTCAGTTTTTTGACGATGACTGCACGGAAATCAATCCTGATTTGGTACATAAGCCAAGTCTCTGTATTTCCTGTAAACATGATGAAGACCCATCGCAGGAGGTCTTGTGCATATTGAACAGACACGACCAGCAGGATGAAGATAATTTTCAATGTGGAGCCTATGAACCAAAGGTCGTCTGAAATCAGATAGGTAACAATTCGGCTTACCGCAAAGAACGCTGAGATCGCAGGGAAAAACAAGAAGTTGAGAAGTTAAGAGGTCGTGTATCTCAACTTCACAATTTCTCATCTTCTAGTCATTTTCCTCTGCGTTCTCCGTGCCCTCTGTGGTGAACTATGACAAAAATGGAATTGCTATGGAAAAGATAACATGGGGTGAAGACTTTAGCGTAGGCGTCCGTGACCTGGATGCACAACACAAACAAATCGTCATCATGGTAAATACCTTGATTGAGATGCACGATACGGAAGTTAATTCGGAAATTATCTCGGATACCTTGACTAAAATGACCCAATACGCCATCGAACATTTTCAAAAAGAAGAGCAATATATGCTCGATTACGGTTATCCGGAGTATTCATCGCAAAAAAAACAACACCAGGAATTCAAGAAAAAGACGACTGATTTCTGCATGGAAACCATGCTTCATAAAACGACAGTGCCGACAGAAATATTCACCTATTTGAAATTATGGTGGACAAATCATATCCTGACGGAAGACATGAAGTACAAGCAGTTTTTTAACGATAGGGGGCTGAGGTAGAGAGCAGAAATTAATATTTTAGTATATCAATTGCAGAATTATCGTGTATACTATTTGTTATGTAAGCCGTGCTGCGCGTAACAGAGGCTGTAACGATTTTGTTACGGACAAGAAGTTAACATCTTATCCTCGCACGCCCGACATCCTCCGGCGTTTTATTTTATAGTGTATGATGTATGCAGTGCTGCGTAAGAGTCTCTAACTGAGATTGTGAGTGGCTGTTTTGCAGGCATATCATTACTATAAATCAGACATGCGTTACTTGCCAATTCTTCATAGTTCGTACCTCCATTCAAAACTACTTTTAAAACAAATTTTGTTAATTAGCAATATAAGCACTATCAGAGAGTCCAGGGTTTATTTAAAACCCGACTTGCATTTTTCCATAAGGAGATTCAGTGAATTTCGAGTCATTTAATTTACATCCGAGCATCATGACAGGCGTGAAGGCGCTCGGCTATACCACTCCCACGCCTATCCAACTTCAGGCAATTCCGCCCATTCTTCGGGGAAGAGACGTCATCGGTCTTGCCCAGACGGGAACAGGCAAGACGGCCGCATTTGCGCTTCCGATATTACAACATCTGCTTCAGGGAGAACGGGGTTGTGTCCGCGCCCTGATAATAGCGCCTACGCGCGAACTTGCCGAGCAAATACACGATACCACACAGGGTTTGGGCAAACAAACAAAACTGCATGGCGCCACCGTATATGGCGGCGTGAGCATGACGCCGCAAATCCAGAAGTTGCGCGGCAAAACAGAAATCGTTGTGGCGTGTCCCGGACGTTTGTTAGACCATATCCAACAGGGCACCATTGATCTGTCGCGGATTGAGGTGCTTGTGCTTGATGAGGCAGACAGGATGTTCGATATGGGCTTTTTGCCGGACATTCGTAAGATTTTGAAGCGCCTGCCGACGCACCGGCAAACCTTGCTCTTTTCGGCTACCATGCCGGATGATATAAAGAAACTTGCGCACGACATCCTGCGCAATCCCGTTACTGTGCAAATAAACTATACACTGCCATTGACTACCGTATCGCATGCACTATACCCGGTCGAGCATCATCACAAAAACACGCTGTTGATAAAGCTTTTGGAACATACGGATACTGAATCGGTGCTCATCTTTACCCGCACAAAACAACGGGCAAAGAGTGTAGCTCAGCGGTTGAAAAAAGCAGGACACGTAGCAACGTCTCTGCAAGGCAACATGTCCCAGAATCAACGTCAGGCCGCGCTCGATGGCTTTCGGAAGGGTTCGTACAAGATACTGGTAGCAACCGATATCGCCGCCAGGGGCATTGATGTCTCGCACATTTCGCATGTCATCAACTTCGATATACCGGATACCGTCGAGGCGTATACGCACCGTATCGGACGCACAGGCCGCGCGGCAAAAACCGGTGACGCATTCACCCTCGTTACGCAAAATGACAACGCCATGGTGCGCGCTATCGAAACTGCGATGGGTATGAAGCTGGAACGCCGCAGGCTGGAAGACTTTGATTACACCGCGCCTCCGCCGCGCAGCGCGCATACTGTTCCACTACACCCACAATCACAACGTCCCCGCAGACGAACTGGAGCAAAGAGGGCCGGATCCCAGATGTCGTCAGATTCCAAACCACGACATCATGGAACAGGTGCGAAACCTTTTGGCAAACGACGTTCATCACACGCAGCGTATTCGTCTGGTTCGTCATCTCGGAAACCACACAGGGCAGTGTAAAATAGAAGGGGGGTAGAAAAAAAGCGCATTCCCCACTATACTTGGAGCTGTAAGAATTTAAAAACAATAAACCAAGGTGCGGAGGGCAATGTTTTTTAATCTGTTCAATTTGCGAAATCTGTGTTCTATCCTTTGATCGTGGCGATTAAAAATTTTATAGAAATACTCCTCCGTGGGATTAGCCAGGTATTTTTACTGAATAATGTCATAACGGGCACCCTGTTTCTGGCAGGCGCCTTTTTCAACTCCTGGCGCATGGGCGTGGGGGCGGTATTCGGTGTTTTGGTGGGCACGGTCACCGCACTTCTTTTGAAATACAACAGGGACGACATCAACCAGGGCCTCTACGGGTATAACAGCACGCTGGTGTGTTTGGCGATCTTCTATTTCTTCGGATTCACCGTGCCTTCCGGAATTGCCGCATTTCTTGGCTCCGTTCTTTCTGTGTTCATTACAAATGCAATGCGTCGCAGGTGGAAATTGCCTACCTTTACGGCTCCGTTCATTGTCTCTGCCTGGGTCGTAATGGCCGTACTCCTCATATTCCGCATTGCACCACTACAAACATTCCCATTACCGAATACAGGTAAGTTAGAGATTATCCGTGCCCTGAGCAGTGGTGTCGGACAGGTGATGTTTCTGGAGGACGTTATCTCCGGCATCATATTGTTTGTTGGAATATTGGTGTGTTCCAGGATATCTGCATTATATGCGCTTCTGGGGACCACGATCGGGGTTGTTGTGGCATTTGTGTGCTCATTTCCCCTCAATATGATTAATATAGGGTTATTTTGTTTTAACGGGGTTTTATGCGGTATTGCACTATCAGGCAAAAAATGGCATCATGGAATCCTTGCAATTGCAGCGATAGTGGTCTCTGTTTTTATGATGCACGGGATGAGCCGTTTCGGTATCATTACACTGACGTCACCGTTTGTCACGTCGACATGGCTGGTTTTATTGATACACAATGTGCTGAGGGTATAAACCAGGGGGGTGCTCCGTAAACACAGCCAAATAGCTTTAACCACGAAGGGCACGAAAAAACACGAAAGAAAGATATTTCGCCGCAGGCACAAAGAATGCAGAGAAAGACATGCTATAGAGACACGAATATACAAAGTGAAATCTTAGTGGATTGGTGGCTTTGTGGCTAACCTTTACATTCCCTGTGATGAAATTATTTTTGGTCAGAAAATTTTATGATTAAATTAAAGGCACGGCCGGAGGATTTTGTTGTTGAGGAGGATGCGGATCTTCCGTTTCGGAAAGACGGGAATTTCTGCGTCTATCTGCTCAAAAAGCGAGGGTGGAATACGGTTGATGTTCTGAAAAATATCGCCAAAAAACTCAGCTTGCCGTATGCTGATTTCTCATACGGCGGCAAGAAGGATAAATACGCGCTTACCTCACAGTATATAACGATTGCACGGCAAGGTTACGAACGGGCACACCTTTCTGCTTCCCACGCTTTGCGCGGGGAGGATGGAGGCGGGGTAAAAAGTCCACAGCCCGTGCATAGGAGGAATTCTCGATGCCCCTCGGCGATAACTTCTGCCGATATAGAAAAACTCATCCCGACAACGCTGGGAAAGGAAAATTACGCGCTGAAATTTGTGGGTTACATGGAGAGACCTATGGGACCGGACCTCATCAAGGGGAACAGGTTCCGTATCGTGGTGCGGAATCTCACGGGGCACGAGTTGAAGTCGGCGTTGAATGAGTTGGAGGTTGTAAGGAGGGACGGCTACCCCAATTATTTTGACGATCAGCGATTCGGCAGCTACGACTCCCGCCAGGGGTTTGTTGCAGAAAAGATACTCAAGAAACATTATAACGGGGCGCTGAAGCTCTATTTTTCCGGTATTCATCCTGAGGACAGCAACGAGGAAAAGGAACGCCGGAAGTTTTTTTATGAGAACTGGGGCAACTGGCAGGAGTGTCTCAAAGGGGCTGCGGGCAAGTTTGAAAAGGAGGCATTCAGGTATCTGGAGAAACATCCCGGCGGATTTATCCCTATACTCCAGCGGATATCGCACGAAAAGATGGTGCTCTTCTTCTCCGCATACCAATCGCACCTGTGGAATGAGGTTTTAAGGAAAATTATACGATCGGTTAGCGGCGATAGCTCCGTGTTAGGAAATTCCAAAGCTGAGATTCTTCGTCGTTTCACTGCCCAGAAGGACACTATCCGTCATTCTGAGCAGTGCGAAGAATCTGATTCAATAATAAGGAATTCCAAACTGATGACTTCCCCTCTAAAAAGAGGGGATGAAGGGGTGTGTAAAAATGCCTTTGACACACCCCCGGCCCCTCTTACTAGAGGGGAGCTTGTAAGTCGCTGCCAAAAGCAGCCCAATTTAAAAATTTCCACGGGAATTGCAGGTGATTATTTATTTTATACGCAGGTAGATGACAGGAGTAAGGCGTATCTAAGCACGTTAGTTATCCCCATGCCTGCATCCAATATCAAAATGCCGGACGCCTTTACACGAAATTTTTTTTCAGAGGTTTTAGCCGAGCACGATCTGAAGACAGGCATGTTCAATATAAGAAAGATACGACAGGCTTTTTTTAAGGGTATTGAACGGAAGGCGGTTATTTATCCGGAAAATCTGTTTATCGAACATGCCAACGATGAAATGTATCCCGGAAGGAAAAAGCTGACTCTGCAATTTTTTTTGCCGCGCGGATGTTTTGGTACAATGCTTGTCAAAAGGCTGGTGTGTTAATGTGCGGTGCGGATTTTTATTGCATGGATAATAGCAAGGGTTTATTATGATAATTGCCGGTGTTTGATTTTAACGTTTACCGTGAGAAATAGAGAGCCGTTACGGTATCCGAACAAAGGGTATCATGTCCGGGGGTTGGGTGTTTTCCATGGAAAGACAGTTCGAGCAGGAATTAAATGCGTTAAGAAAGAATCTTATTCGGATGGCTTCCATTGTGGAAGTTTCCATTGCCAATGCCGTGAAATCGCTTATAGAGAGAAACAGCGAACTGGCAAAGGATGTTGTACAGCACGATGAGAAGGTTGACGCCCTGGAACTGGAGCTGGATAAACAGTGTGTAGATTTGCTGGCATTACGACAACCGCTGGCCATCGATCTCCGCTTTATCACATCCGCAATAAAAATTACAAATAACCTGGAGAGGATGGGTGACCTTGCCGTCAATATCGCGGAGCGCGTAATACCTCTCAATCAGGAACCGCAGCTCAAGCCGCTTATTGACATCCCACGGATGGCGACGATTACACAAACAATGGTAAAAGACAGTATCGATGCCTTTGTGAACCGCGATACGGGTCTTGCCCGCTCGGTATGTGAACGTGATTCAACGGTAGATGCCCTGAATGACCAGATATTCAGGGAGTTGCTGACGTATATGATCCAGGATCCTGCAAATATAACCCGTGCAGTTCACCTGATGCTGATATCGCGTCACCTGGAAAGGATTTCTGATCATTCCACCAATATTGCCGAAGAGGTTGTGTATATCGTGAAGGCCAAGGTCGTAAAACACCGCGGCCTCAACCTGGAAGGTTCATAGTTGTTTGTGAAGAATAAACTATCAAATAGCAACAGACAGCATCCCGCCGCACAATCAAAGCACATTGCCATATTTTTGTATATCCTGATTTTTCTGCTTCCTTTCTGTGTTTTCCTGAATTCGCTGTCGTCAGGGTTTGTCTATGATGATATCGGGGTAATCGAAGATAATTATTTCATACGTTCATTCCAAAATATTTCAAAAATTTTTGGCAAAGACTATTTTAGCCTCGCCAACGAATTGAGTTATCGACCGGTTGTTACTGTCAGTTATCTTGTAGATTATGCCGTCTGGCATCTCAATCCTTTCGGGTATCATCTGACCAATGTGATTTTTCACAGTATATGCAGCGTATTCTTGTATATATTGACGGCACGGCTTTTCAGGTCGACATATCCGGCATTGTTTTCTGCGGCGCTCTTCTCAATTCACCCCTGCGTGACAGAGGCTGTAAACGCCATCAGCTACAGAGAAGATATATTTGCCGCACTCTTTTCCATTTTGTCGTTCTTGTGTTTAACCTTGTCGGCCCGCGCAAAGGTTTATTATGTAGTAGCCCTGTTTTTCTATTTCCTGGGACTGTTTTCCAAAGAGACGGTTATTGTGGTTCCGGTTTTTATTTTTTTATACTGGGTTTTGTATATGAGGGGAAATTCCTCGTCGGGTTATTTGGCCTCGTGTAAATCCGGCATCCTGCCGGAGAAAAAGCCGTTAAAGGTTTTTAAGGTTTTTGTGGAATATTACCTTGGGTATATCCTGATAAGTCTTTTTTACCTCGTGATACGTTTTGTAGCGCTGAAAAATCCTTTAGATGTCTCTGCCGGTTATGTAAAGGGCAGCATGGTAATACACTTTCTGACGATGGTTAAAATTCTTGCGTCATATATCAAGCTCATGTTTTTCCCGTTCCGCCTCAGCGCTGATTATACGATTGTCCCGATAAAATCCTTTTTTGATACGTCGTGTGTTATGAGCGTCATGCTGCTTGCTGCTACAGGAGTGATTATTTTTAAGGCAAAAAGTACGCATGAGTGGTGCCGTCTGCTTATGATCGGTTTTTTTGTTGCGTTGCTTCCGGTCTTAAACATTATCCCGATTGGGCATATAATGGCAGACCGGTACCTGTATCTGCCGGTTGCCTGTTTCTGCGCTGCAATGGGCGGCATATTGTTTCCGGCTGAAACGTGCGTGGCGTCACGGGACAGGCGGAAGAAGCACGGTCTTTTGATTCTCGTTGTATCGACTGTCTTTATTTCATTTACTGCAAAAACGGTTTTGAGAAACAAGGACTGGCGGAACGAATATGCCTTTTGGACGAAAATACTGGAAGAACAGCCGCAAAATTATGATGCGCACAATAATCTGGGGAGTTATTTCTATAAACAGGGAAATCTGGACAGGGCGATTGCCGAGCTTGAAGAGGCCGTCAGACTGAAGAAAAATTATCCGGAAGGGCACAATAGTCTGGGAACGATGTATATAGACAAGGGGCTTCTTGACAGAGCTATAGCCGAATATACCGCAGCGATACAATATAAGCCCGTGTTTCCGCAGGCCTATTATAACCTGGGGAATGCTTATATTAAAAAGGGGTTGCTGGACGACAGTATCGCTTTTTTCCAGAAGGCGATCAGTATGGGTATGTATAATCCGCAGGTGTTTAATAATCTTGGCAGTGCATATATGAAAAAGGGCATGGCGGATGAAGCCATTGTTCAGTATCAAAAGGCGGCATCGGTCTATAAGGATTTCGCCGAAGTGCACAGTAATTTAGGATATGTTTATACCGAAAAGGGTGATTTTGAAAGGGCTTTTTGGGAATTGAACGAGGCCCTAAGGCTGCAGCCGGGTCATGCCAATGCGCACAACAATTTGGGAGCGTTGTATTGTCAGAAAAATTTATTGGATAAGGCACTTGGTGAGTTTCAGGCTGCCGTCAGGTTCGATCCCAAAAATGCAAGTGCATACAAAAATATCGGCATGATTTATTTTACAAAGGGGGATATGCAAAAGGCCAGGGAATATCTTGTGCTGATGCTGAAAAATGATCCGAATTATTTGAGAGATGCCGGGATACTGGCAATTGTTCAACAGCTTGGATTACTAAAGCAATAAATGGGTAAACGCGGTGTTTGTTCCGGTTATCGGGGATTATGGAAAGTTCCGAGATGCTTCTTGGTGTACATTGTTCCGTGAGTGGTGGTCTACAGAATGCTTTTTATGAGGCATCTTCCCTGGGTATCGATACGTTTCAAATCTTTACCAAAAATCAGGTACAATGGAAAGAGCGGGTGATCGATACTGGGGAAAAAGCGGCATTTCTCGCCGGCTTTCTAAATTCAAAGGCGAAGATTGTTTTTTCTCATGCCTCATATCTGATAAACCTTGCAAGTGCCGATGAAACGCTGTGGGGGCGTTCGGCAAAGGCATTAACCGGCGAGGTGTTGCGGTGTCATGAGCTGGGGCTTGCATTTGTTGTTCTCCACCCGGGCTCTGCAAAGAACATTCGGGAAGAGGAAGGAATAAGGAATGTTGTTACGGCGTTGAAGACCGTAATCGCTGAGACAAAACGTTCGGAGGTAAGAATTTTACTTGAAAATACTGCAGGCCAGGGGTCATGCATTGGTTACCGGTTTGAGCATTTGAGGCAGATTATGCAGGAAGTCGGCGCCAAGAGACTTGGTATGTGCTTTGACACCTGCCATGCTTTTGCCGCGGGGTATGACATAAGAACGAAAGGCGGGTTTGAGTCGACTATGGAGGAGTTAGACCGTGTCGTGGGGCTTAAGCGTCTGTATGCTATTCACCTGAATGATTCGAAAAAAGATTTAGGCAGCCGCCTCGATCGGCATGAACATATAGGGAAAGGAAGGCTGGGGGTGGAACCTTTCAGGCAAATCATGAACAGATTTAAACATATTCCAAAGGTACTTGAGACCCCGAAGGAAGAGAATATGGATGCGGTTAATTTGGGTATTTTGAGGGGATTGATTACCGGTGGCTGATTTTGTTTAGGCGGTTTTGCGGTGCGTATAATTTATGTAATGTACAGGAATTTCAATGCCGTTGCAGGGGCAGGTTTGAAACCTGCCCCTGCGTGTGAATGTAAAAAAAAGTCGCTGCCAAAGGCAACCTGATTTATTTATGTGAAAGCGTTTCGAGGTATTTCTTTGCCCCCCCGTGATTCGGATTTAATGCAACTACCTTTTGCCATATTTTTGCCGCCGTTTCCGTGTCCCCCTGTCTGTGATAAATAGTTCCCATGCAATAGAGCGCTTCTGTATGAGAAGGCGCTATTTTAAGTGCAGTTTCAAATGCTTTCATGGCGTTGACCAGATCATCTGTTTGCAGGTATGTGTAACCTATATTGAAATGGAAATCAGGTTGATTGGGGAGTAATTCCGCTGCTTTTTGAAATTGAACCAGCGCTGCGTGCATATCTCCTTTTTTGATAAGACACACACCGAGATTGTTGTAGGAATACGGGTATTTCGGATCGTGCTCTATTACATAGAAATATTCCTCCTCCGCATTTTCCAGCATCCCTTTTTTCTCATAAATAGCACCGAGGTTATTATGAACATAAACCTGCGTAGGATTGAAACCGGTGGCGGTTTTGTAAGCCTCAAGAGCAAGGTCATATTGTTTTTTTGCCTCATAAACGTTGCCCAGATTATAATAGGCGTCTCCGTACTGCGGGTCGAGTGACAACGCTTTTTGGTAAGCTTGTATGGCGTCATTTTGTCTGCCGAGTTTGTTATAGAGGACTCCCACATTGTTGTATGCGTAGGCAAAATCAGGATCGATCATGATGGCGTTATTGTACTCAGCCAGTGCGTTTTCGTATTGTTCCAGGATAAAGTAAACCTTCCCCAGGTTGTTGTGTGCCTGTTTGTAATCGGGTTGTATTTGTATAGCCTTTTTATATGCCGACACAGCCTGCTGATTGAGTTCCTTCTTTTCAAAGACATTTCCGATGTTATAGTATACGGTGGAATAGTGGGTAAATCCCGCCTCGCGGGCTTTTTGTATGGCCTTTTGGTAAAATGTTAGCGCCGCATCCGGATAACCTTTCTTGTTATATTGCGTGCCGAGGTTGTTGTATGTTGTGAAACTGCACAGAGGGCTTTGTGAAGACTTGTGCCAGAGGGTAAATTCGTCCCGCCAGATGTTGTTTCTGTTAACCGTCAAAGAGCAATAGAAGATTATTAAAAGAATGATCAGGGGGTATTTTATTCCTGTTTTCAGTGAGGTTAATGCGGTCGAAATGAATAAGCAGAATCCGAGTATGGGGAAATAGAGATAACGGTCTGCCATGATGTTGGCCAGCGGAATGATATTCATAACGGGCAGGATGGAAATAAAAAACCAGAGTATCGAAAAAATCAGGATGGCATATTTTTCCCGAAATAACGTTCTGTTTCCTTTGTTATTGGAAAGAGGGAAGGTTATATTTGCTTTCAATCGAATGGCGATTATGACCGTAGAAAGGAATGCAAAAAACGGAATAAGAAAAGAGCGCGACAGGGGTGTCTTGATGAACAGGACATGATAGTCCGCATTAAGACCGAATGGCATAAAGATATTGGCAAGGTATCTGCCTAAAACCTTTGCAACGGTCAGCATGTTTATCAAAAAACTGCCTTCGGGGTACGCAATTTTTTCGCCGGGATTGTGCAACACAAGAAATCTGATAACAAGATATACGATGCTTATTCCTATATACCCCAGGAAAAAAGGACGTCGTATAATATCAAGCGCTGCCTTGAGCGGAGTGGCGGTAATTGTGCAGGTTTCTGTATATGGGCTGAAAATCAGTTCGAAGAAAAAGACTAAAGCCGGCAGCACAATGGCAGATTCTTTTGAAAATAAGGCTAAAAAATAGGCAAGAAGGGTAATTATGCAAAAAGGTGCAGTTGCTTTTTTCCGATATCGCAGGAAGAAAAAAAATGAAGCGATCAGAAATGCGGTTGCTAACAAATCTTCTCTGTAACTGACCAGATTAACGACTTCGCTGACAATGGGGTGTATTGCAAAAAATATCGAAGTTAGCGCTGCGATTTCCGTATGGAAACGCAGGTTCGCCTTGGTTGGAGTTTTTCCCGGATATGTATCTGTACTAAATGATCGGCAGAGTAAGAGAACGAATAAATAAGTTAGGATTGTATTTATCGTATGCAACAAAACATTTACGATATGGTATCCTGCGGGATTTAGATGCCAAAGAGAGTAATCAATGAAATAGGAAAGGGTAACAATCGGACGGTAGGTAAGTTCCCCGGAATATTTGAAATAATCATGGGTAAATAGCGACGGGAAATTTTTCCAGTCCTTAATAAAATAGGTGTCTGCAATGGTAGAGGTATCATCATAAACGAACTGATTGGAGAAGCAATTAAGATATGTGATTATTGATAAAGCTGCGATTACCGCAACGGCAATACCATGTGAAGACAATTTTTTCTGATATGCTCTGGTCATAACATTCTTTGAAAAATGTGTATAGGTGTAATCTATTAAAGAAAAAATATTCGCCTTTTACAATGTAAAAACAGTATGCATGTGCTAGGTTTGTTCATAGTGGCGGATAATGGCAGGCTCTTTTTCCGTTTGTTATATGCATACTTTTTTATTGCCAAGATAAGGTTTGCTATGATACAGTGAAAAACTGATGGCAGTATATCACCGTATTTGCTATTGAGAGGCGTTGAAAATGGGGGTTGTTATAAAATCGCCAGCCCGTGTGTTTCCTGTTTTGATTTGTTATTGAGTGTAAAGATTGAGCAGAAACGAGGCTGGTTTTAATTTGATGTTCAGAAATTCAAACTATTCAAAGTTGAGACGCTTCACAGAGTTTTTTACTCCTTCACTTTGCTCTGGACAGGTTCTGAGCGACAGCGAAGAATCTAATTTAACGTTAATTTGAGGGATAACGATGTTAGAAACAAACGGAAAGAATCTTGTCGAAATGTCTGTCATTGGAGAAGTCTCCAGTCCGCTGGGAGGTTCGCAGCCTTACAGTATATCGCCTGAGGGAAAGCCGACGGTGCTGCCGGGTGTAGGGGGAATCACATACAATATCAAGGTCGGCGACAATGCCGTTCAGTGGGAGGCCGATCATGTGGAACCGTGTGTATCCGTGAAAAATAAGGATAGAGAAGAGAACGGCGCCTTAAATTTGTTGTCTTGTATCGGAAATACCGCAAAGATAATATCGGGCGATGCAAAAGGCGGGACAGGCGTTGTCACCGGGAAGCACGGAGGAATTGAGAATGTACTCGTTGACTTTGATGACAGCACGTTAGAAAAACTTGTGATAGGGGACAAGATACTGATTCGGGGCTTTGGGTTGGGTTTATCTCTTGCAGATTATCCGCAGATCAAGCCGATCAACATGTCTCCGAACCTTCTTAATGCGATGCCTGTTCGTCAGGATAAAACAAAAAAAATATTACACGTTCCCGTGACGCATACCGTTCCTGCCGCCATTATGGGTTCCGGTCTCGGATCTCAGCATTGCTATCGCGGTGATTATGATATTCAGTTGTTTGACAAAGAGCAGGTAAAAAAACATAATTTGTCTACGTTGCGTTTTGGTGATATTGTGGCAATAATTGATGCAGACCATACGTACGGGAGAATTTACAGGACAGGAGCCGTAAGCATTGGAGTGGTTGTTCACAGTGCCTGTATAACGGCGGGACACGGACCCGGCGTGACTACACTGCTTACGTCTGCTGACGGCAAGATTGTTCCCTATATCGACCGTAATGCAAACATCGGGATATATTTGAATATCGGGCGTTTTCGGAAAAAAACAAAGAGAAAAAGATGACGCTTGCTGTGCCGGTAACCGTATATTTTTTTCTGAATATAATGCGTTGTAGACCTTCAATAGACAGCCAAACATTTTTCCCGTTTCGCGGGTTGATGGCTTCCCTTCTTGATAAGAAGGCTATTGCAAATACAAACAAAATGAAACAATCAGGGCGGAATTTCTTCTCTCCTTTCCAATATGTATCATGACAGGCGAACATCTCATTGCGTTAACGGATAGATAGAAAAACTAAGACAGAAGGGAAGTTTTTCTTGAAATCAATAGGTAAATTTGTTATCGTGTTGAACTTAATGTTCACTTAACCTTTTGATAATTATCTACTTAACTTAATATATAGACAACAGTAAGCTAACTTCATACGTAAAAATTGTTGGGAGATTTCCAAAAGCATGAGAAATTTCTTGTCTTATTTTTTTGAACAGTTAGAAACAAAAATCTACAAATTTAACGGAAATGGCAACGGAAAACATGCAGCGCTGGAAATGCCGACATACGGTTTGCGATTCGAAAGCACCTCTGTGCTGACGGATGTATCTGCGAATCTTCCCGAAGAAAAACCCCTGAACAAAGCAATTAACCAGGCACGGCATTATCTTCTGAGCAACCAAAATCCATCTGATGGTCATTGGGTAGGTATTCTTGAGGCAGATACTACGTTAACATCGGAATATATCATGCTCATGCATTTTCTTGGAAAGGTTGATCATGAAAAACAGAGGAAGGCCGCAAACCTGCTTCTTGAACGTCAACTTCCCGATGGCGGCTGGAATATTTACCACGGAGGGCCGAGTGAAATCAGCGCCTCGGTAAAGGCGTATTTTGCCCTAAAACTGGCCGGATATTCTGCCGAAGAGCCGTGTATGGTAAAAGCAAAAAATTGTGTCCTGGCCAAGGGCGGCATTATGAATACTAATTGTTTTACCAAGATTTACCTGGCCATGTTCGGACAGGTAAACTGGCAGGCAGTTCCTGCTGTTCCGGCCGAGATGATATTGTTTCCCCCGGGTTTTTACTTCAGCATTTACGAGATGTCCTATTGGTCAAGGTGCATCGTCGTTCCACTCTCCATCGCAATTGCCAAAAAACCCCATGTTCCCGTAGGGGATGACCTGCTGAACGAACTCTATCTGGTTCCGCGCGACAAAGTGGTTTACCGTCTTAAGAGGGAACAGTCGGTCTGGTGGAGCTGGCATAATTTTATTATCGACGCCGATAGCATTTTCAGGCGATATGAACAGCATCCCATTAAATTCATCCGAAGAATAGCCCTTCGCAGGGCGGAGGAATGGATGCTCGAACATACAAATAAATCCGGCGGACTGGGGGCAATCTGGCCTGCAATTGTCAATTCCATCTTTGCCATGAAGTGTCTTGACTATCCCGACAACCACCCTGCGCTGGTAAGTCAGCTTGAGGAAATAGAAAAGCTGGTGGTTTATGAAGGCGACAAACTTTATTTGCAGCCGTGCGTATCGCCCGTTTGGGATACGGCCTGGGCAATCATTGCGCTTCATGAATCCGGCGTTCCCGGTGCGCATGCTTCACTGCAAAAAGCAGGAAAATGGCTGCTGGGCAAAGAAGTAAGAACTTTTGGAGACTGGGCTTTAAAATGCAAAGTTGATGAGCCGAGCGGGTGGTATTTTCAATATGCAAATGAATTCTATCCGGATACGGACGACAGCGCGGCGGTGCTTATGGCACTGCAGAGGGTTTCTTTGCCAGAGGATGCGCATAAAGAAAAGGCTTTTTTGCGCGGTTTAAGATGGATTCAGTCCATGCAATGTGATGATGGCGGATGGGGGGCATTTGACCGCAACAATAATAAAACGATCCTAAATCACATACCCTTTGCAGACTTCAATGCGCTCCTGGACCCAAGCACCAGTGATGTTACGGCGCGGTGTCTGGAATTTTTAGGACGCGTAGGATTCAGCAAAACATACGTCAATATACGAAAAGCAATTGAATTTCTGCAAAAAGAGCAGGAGAAGGACGGTTCGTGGTTTGGTCGTTGGGGTGCAAACTACATTTATGGCACATGGTCTGTACTCTCGGGGCTTGCAGCAGTCGGAGAGGATATGAACAAACCATACATTAAAAAAGCGGCAGAGTGGCTGGTGCGTGTGCAAAATTCGGATGGTGGCTGGGGGGAAACGATAAAGTCATACGAAGACCCGTCTTTTAAAGCCATCGGAAAGAGCACACCTTCCCAGACTGCCTGGGCGTTGCTGGGATTATTTGCCGCAGGGGAAATACAGTCGGGCGCTGTTGAAAAGGGGATACATTTCCTTATTTCAAAGCAAAAAGAGGATGGAAGCTGGGACGAAACAGAGTTTACCGCAACAGGGTTTCCGAAGGTGTTTTATCTGAAATATCACATGTACCGGAACTACTTTCCTTTGATGGCGCTTGGCAGATATTGCAATCTTACACAAAAAGCATAACGCCACAGTTACAACAATCCGGCTGTAGGGGCAGGTTTCAAACCCGCTCTTACAAAGTTTCTAACTGAAGCTCCATTTCGCCATTTCTATAATATCTTTCAGCCGTTTCCCTCCCTCCAAAACAACGGTTGGCTCAAAGCCGCAGTGCATCATACAATCCTTGCATCTGGGATCATTTCCTTCCTGGTATTTAGTCCAGTCTGTTTTTTCCATATATTCGTTAAATGTTTTGTAGTGGGTGTCGGTTATGAGGTAGCAAGGGCTTTTCCATCCCAAATAGTTTCGGGTCGGATTTCCCCACGGTGTGCACTTTAATGACCTTTCTCCTTTGAGGAATTTCAAATATAAGGGGGAATTTAAAATCTTGTATTTCCGGGAAATTCCGTAAATAAATCCGAATTTTTCCTCCACCTCTTTTCGGCAAAGAAAAATTTCATTCTCGTTATGCTCAAAGCTAAAACCCGGTGAAACCAGCATCCCGTCTACACCCAGGCTATCCAGAAATGAAAACAGTTCTCTGATTTCGTCTTCTTCCGTATTTTTGTATATCGTGGTATTTGTGCAGACCTTGAATCCCGCTCTTTTCGCTTCTCTGATAGCATTTGTTGCGCGTTCAAACACCCCTTTTCCGGCGATGGCGTCATGCGTTCCGGCAAGGCCGTCGATATGCACATTGATGTTAAAATATTTACTCGGCGTTAGTTTCCTGATTGTTTCCGTTAACAGAATTCCATTGGTACATAAATACACATGCCGTTTCTTCTTTACGATGCCGTTGATTATTTTATCGATCTCCGGATGCATCAGAGGTTCGCCGCCGGTAACCGTAACGACAGGCGCCATGCATTGGTCCACAGCCTGAAAACATTCCTCCGTACTCAGCATCTCCCGTGTGGTTTTACTGTATTCTCGTATACGGCCACAGCCTTCACAGGCAAGGTTGCACAAATGAGTAACCTCCAGCATCAGCACCAAAGGAAACCTCTTTCTGGCCAACACCTTATTTTTTATCAGATATTTAGTCAGTGAAGAACCTAACGACAGCGACACCCTCATAATAGACAACACTCCGTTTCAGGAAAACGAAAACTATGGAATTCAAAGTAATGTACAGGAAAAACAATATGCAGATTATATAACACCATTACCGCTATTTAAAGTGTAATTCTATCGAACAGTAGTTTTTATATTTGTATTGAAAATTACCATCAAATTTGATTCCATTGTGGTTTGTGAGGAGGAACTATGATAGCGATATTCTTTGCATTAAGCCAGGAAACGGCGTCGTTAAAGCCGCAGGTAAATATCTTAAAAAAGATTCGGTGTGCGGGGGCAGTATTTTATCAATCGGAGTATCATGGTTTTCCGGTAACGCTCGTCCAGACAGGCATAGGCAAAAATGCTGAAGAAATTATCCGCTATTTATCGAAATGTTTCAGGATACAATTGATGATTTCTTCTGGTTTTGCCGGCAGCGTGCGTCCTGAAGTGAAGGTCGGAAATTTAATTATAGGGAAACATGCCCTTTCCGCATCTCTGGAGAGGTTTGACGGAGACATACGGATTGACACGACATTCCCCTGTGATACGACTTTTGTTAACCTGGCAAATATGCTTGGCAGAACCGGTCGTTTTACATCCCACTGCGGGGATGTTTTAACGGTTGATAAAATAATCAATCAGTCGTCCGTGAAGAAGCATATCGGAAATAATACTTCTGCGGTGGCTGTTGACATGGAATCCTTCTCTATAGCAGCGCAGGCCAGCGCACAGGGAATACCTTTTGTTGTTATCCGTGCAATTTCAGATGGAATGGACGAAGATATGGAAGTGTATGACGATATGGTAACGGAAAGCGGCGACGTCAACGTATCGGCGGCGGCGTTGCATGTATTAATGAAGCCCCATCATATTCTGCAGCTAAACCGGCTCAGAAGGCAGGCAAAACTTGCTGCAAACACGTTGTCGGCGTTCCTGCCAAATTTTATTGCACAAGTTTATAATTCTTTGTTAACATAAATAACCTGAATTTGAGGTCAAAACCAGAAAAGAACGGGGTAAATCGATGAAGAATAAAAAAATAGGCATCGTGATGGGCAGCGATTCAGACTTTGCAACGATGAAAGAAGCTGTCGATATTTTAAAGGAGTTTGGAGTGCCATTTGATGTTAATATCATATCGGCGCATCGTTCCCCGGAAAGAGCCCATTCTTATGCCGTGGAAGCGGAAAAGCACTATGAAGTGATTATTGCTGCAGCAGGGGGAGCGGCGCATCTGGGGGGAGTTATTGCAAGTTTAACGCCAATTCCTGTCATTGGCGTACCGATGGTAACGCCAGGTCTGGGAGGTCTGGACTCGCTTCTCTCGATGGTGCAAATGCCATCGGGCATTCCCGTCCCTACGATGGGTATAGGGAAGTCGGGTGCTATCAATGCAGCGCTGTTAGCTGTTCAGATAGTAAGT
>Ga0233425_10006224_pt1 | contig 17903 bp, 13 predicted proteins | sample Watercolumn_Towu_2_FD_181712 | JGI IMG/M metagenome (GOLD analysis project Ga0233425, IMG submission 181712) | Freshwater microbial communities from Lake Towuti, South Sulawesi, Indonesia - Watercolumn_Towuti2014_140_MG | ecosystem: Environmental > Aquatic > Freshwater > Lake | place... | reverse complement strand
TTGTGAACGCGTCGCGCGTTACGAACCACCGAGATACGCACTCGCGATCCGATCATCGCCAAGAAGATCGCTGCCGGAGCCGGTGATGGTGGTGCGGCCGTTCTCGATCACAAACGCGCGGCTCGAGAGGCGCAGGGCTGCACGCGCATTCTGCTCCACGAGCAGCACCGTCAACCCCTGCCTGTTCAATTCGCGAATCGCCTCAAAGATGCGTGCAACAAGTATCGGCGCGATGCCCATGCTTGGCTCGTCCATCATGAGAAGCCGCGGCCGCCCCATCAGTGCACGCCCAATGGCGAGCATCTGCTGCTCACCACCAGACAGCGTTCCCGCGAACTGCTGAGCACGCTCCTGAAGAACGGGAAAGAGTGCGTGCACGCGATCAAGATCCGAGTCGATGGGACCTCGCTGAAGAAACGCACCCATCTCAAGATTCTCGCGCACGGTCAGCCGCGGAAAGACGCGGCGCCCCTCCGGCACCTGAGCCAGCCCGAGCGCAACGATCTCGTGCGCGGGGCGACCGCGGAGGTTCTCGCCGTCGAAGGCGATGCTGCCCGCACTTGCCCGCACGATGCCGGAAATGGCCATGAGGGTCGAACTCTTGCCCGCGCCATTCGTGCCAATCAGCGACACGATCTCACCGCAGCGCACATCAATCGAAACCCCCCGCAGCGCTTGCACTGCGCCATAGCGGACTTCCAAGTCGTTCACCACGAGCATCGCCCCGCTCACAGTTCGTCCTCCGCGCCGAGATAGGCCTCGATACATCGCCGGTCCGAGCGAATCTCGAGCGGCGTTCCTTCGCCGATCTTGCGGCCGTACTGCAAGACCACGATGCGATCGCTGATACCCATCACGAGTTTCATGTGGTGCTCGATGAGGATGACCGTGACACCCCGATCCCGAACACGCTGGATCAGTTGCATGAGGGAAGTCACTTCCGATGGGTTCATTCCCGCGGCGGGTTCATCGAGCAGCAGTACGGCGGGCTTGCTCGCGAGAGCTCGCGCAATCTCGAGGCGGCGTCGATGACCATAGGGCAAACTGCTTGCCGCCGCATGCGCGCGATCAGCCAGACCGGCGAACTCGAGCAGTTCCATCGCCTCCGCGGTGCTGCGCGAGTGCTCGCGCGAGAATGCAGGCAAGCGCAGCAAGTTGGTCCAGTAGCCGCAGTGAAGGCGGCTGTCCATTCCGACAAGCACATTCTCGATCAGGCTGAGATCCGAAAACAGGCGAATGTTCTGAAATGTTCGCGCGAGTCCCGCACGCGCGATAAGGTCGGGCGTGCGCCGAAGGCGATGCCACAGCGCAAGCACCGTGGCGGCACCGGTGATAGCGCCAACGATCGCCGGGATGATCCCCCACACGAGTGGCACAGCGCGCGCAGTTGTCCATGCATCCGCGAACGCCTTCTGCCAAGGAAATGGCTTTCCGAGCACATAGTTGGCATCGATCGCCGCCAGCCAGATGGGCTGCGCGTTGAGCGCGACAAATGTGCTGATCGCGCCGAGGACAGCCACAGCAGCCGAGCGGATGGCGAGTTTCGCATCGGGCTGCCGTCTCACCTCAGAGCCGCGGAACTTCACGCTGCCCTGGGTTGGTTCGTAAACACCCGTGATTGCATTGAACAGCGTTGTCTTTCCCGCACCATTGGGACCGATCACCGCAAGAATCTCCCCCTGCCGCAGATCAAAGCTGACCCCATCCACCGCGGTGAGCCCACCAAAACGCATCGTGATGTCCCGTACTTCCAGAAGGCTCATGCGCTCGCCCCTCCGCGCGGTGCATCGGACCGCGACTTCGGTGGTTGCGGAGGCACTGCCCCTGCATCCCCTTCGAGGCGCGGCGGGACCAACCCTTCGGGCTTCAAGCGCACAACAAGAATGAGCGCGAGGCCAAAGATCAGATACTTCCAGTTGTTTGGGCTTGCAAGAACATTGGACGACGCGCCATGATCGCGCGATCCAAGCCAGTCTGCGATCTTCACGAGCACGAGCGAATTCATGCCGACCATAACGACCGCACCGATGAGCGTTCCTGCGATGCTGCCCATGCCACCGACGATGATGATGCACAGCGCAAGAATGGAGACTTGAAAGTCGTAGGAGTTTGGCTCGCCCGTCGAACTGAGCAGCGCAGCGAACAGTGCGCCGCCGACTGCAGCCACTGCGCTTCCGGTTGCAAAGGCGATCATGCGGGTGCGCTTTGGCGGAATACCCATGCACTGACTGGCCAGAGCGTCTTCGCGGATCGACAGCCACGCGCGTCCCGTCCGGCTGCGTTCAAGGTGCCGCACCAACAGCACCGCCACACCCAGGATGACAAGCAGCAGGTAGTACCAGCTTCTCTCATCCTGCAACTCGATCGACCATCCACCGATCGTCGGGCGCGGCAGCGGATTGATCCCCTGCGTGCCTTGCGTGATCGCCTCGAGATTCTTGAGCACATCGAGCGTGATCTCGCCGAATCCCATCGTGACGATTGCGAGATAGTCGCCGCTCAAGCCGAGGGTTGGTGCGCCAAGCAAGAATCCCGCGAGAGCACCGATGGCGCCCGACAGGAGAAGCCCCCACCAGAACCCGATCTGAAATGGATAGATGTCGCAGGTGAGGATGGCGAAGCCGTAGGCCCCGAGAGCCATGAACGCCGCCATGCCAAGATTCAGCATGCCCGTGAAACCTGTGATGATGTTCAGACCAAGACCCACGAGCGCGAACACAAAGATCGACTGAAATGCGTCGTAGAACAAGCCTGTGGCACCGAAGAACAATGGCAGTGCGGCAGCAACGGCGAAGAAGAGGAGAATCGGGTTCAGGCGCGCGCGCATCACACCTTCTCCTTCGCACGCGAGCCGAGCAGCCCGCTCGGTCGAAAGATGAGAATCAGGACAAGAATGCCGAACACGATTGTGTTGGTCCAGCGTGTCTCGAGATAGCCATCGCTCATCGCGCGCACGAGTCCGATGACGAGCGCACCAGCCACCGCGCCCGGCATGCTGCCGATGCCGCCGAGCACAGCTGCAGTGAACGCGTCCATGCCCGCGCGGTACCCCATCTGGAAGGAGATCGTGTTGTTGTAGAGCGCGTAGATCACGCTTGCGAAGCCACCGAGTGCACCGCCGATGAGGAAGGTCGCACCGATGACGCGATCTGTGTCGATCCCCATCAGCCGTGCTGCGATCGGATTCTGCGCAGTCGCCCGCATCGCCTTGCCGAGGCGCGTGCGGGTGACGATCCAAGTCAGTCCGAGCATCAGCGGCAGTGTGACGCCAAACACCAGCAGATCCTTCGGCGTCAATTGCACAAGCGAATCCGCACCGAGCAGATTCGTGTTGGGAACGAGCGGCGGGAAATCCTTGGGCGCTGCTGCCGCAACACCGCCGGCAAAGACCTCCATCGGCAGACCGCCCCAGAACAGCCCCAGATTGACCAAGATGAAACTGGCGCCAATGGCGCTGACCAGCAACGACAACTTGCCTGACGCGCGCAGCGGACGGTACGCCACGCGCTCAATGGTCCAGTTGAGGCCAGCGCAGAAGACGGCGGAGCACGCGAGCAGCAATAGCACACCCATCCATGTTCCGCCGCCCGCCCAAGCGTCGAGACCGAACGCGCCAACGACCGTCAGCGCGAGAAACGCTCCCAGCATGAACAGATCGCCATGCGCAAAGTTGATCAGCTCGATTATCCCGTACACCATCGTGTAGCCGATGGCAATCAGCGCAATGATCATGCCGTTGGACAGGCCAGTGATCAGCTGCTGGAAGAAGAAATCGAGTTCCATGCTTTCGCGCCGACTCCTCTGTCAGGTCCGACGCTCCCGCGAGCGCCGAGGTCACACGGTCACCGCGACAGAGCATCCGATGGCGTTTCCGATCCTTTGGCTGCACCTGCTGCAGCCGCATCGCCAACGCGTTTCACAAAGACGAACTTTCCATCCTTGATCGCGTTGATGCTCATCACACGATTGGTGGTGTCTCCATTGGCATCGAAACTCCAGTTGCCGAGGGCTCCATCGAAGTCCTTCGTCTGCGCCACCGCCTGCAGCACGCCGGCGCGGTCCTTCGCAGACGCTCGCCGAATCGCATCGAGCAGGACGCGAGCGCACTCATACCCGTACACCGCGTATGCCTCTGGGTCGCTGTTGTACATCTTGCGGTATCCGTCGCGGAACTGGGCACCGCGACCGGTCAGTTCCGCCGGTGGGAGCCCACCGAAGGTGACGAAAGTGTTGCCCTCCAGGTTCTTCGCCCCCGCAGCCTGAATGAACGCCTCTTCGCAGCATCCATCGGGCACCACGAGCATTCCCGTGAAACCGGCGCTTCGCAAATCCTTGGCGACCTGCCCCGCATTGGTTTGGGTGGTGCCGCCGAAAAATGCGGCGTCGCTCTTGGAGAACTTCACCTTCTGCGCAAGCGACTTGTAGTTGGCGGCCTTCGTATCGATGCCCTCCAAACCGGCGATCTCCATTCCAAGCTCCTTCGCACGACGCGCGAACACCTCTGCGATTCCCTTCCCGTACAGCTCGCGGTCGTGCAGCACAAACACGCGCTTGGCTCCAGACGCGGCAACAAACTCCGCGGCCACGGCTCCCTGAAGATCATCCGTTGGAACGACTCGGAAGTAATTGATCTTGCCCGACGGTCGGTAGATAGCGGGCTCGTTGGCCTCGCCAAGCCCCGGCTTGGTGAGACCCGAGTATGTGTTTGCCGGACTGATCATCACGAGTCCCGCACGGTTGAGTTCGGGCATGGAGATCTTCGCCGCACCACTGTTGAAGGTGCCGATGTAACCCATGATCTTCGGGTCGGTCACTGCCTTGTTGGCGTTCTGCGCCTCCACCGTTGGATCCCAGTTGCCGCGCTGTGGGCTCGCGTCATCCCAGTCCTCGTATTCGATCGTGTACCCGTCGATGGCACCACCCACTTCTGCAATGGCCATCTTGATGCCGTTCACGATTGTCCCCGTCTGGGCATTGGCACTGCCCGTGCGCGGCAGACTGCTGACGATCTTGATGGTGCCGTTCTGGGCCGAAGAGACCGCTGCAATGAAAAGCGAAGCGCATGCAGCGACGATTGGGAGGAAGGTGTTCATCGTGATGTTCGGGTGATCCTATGGCGAATCCGTGCAGTTCGCGGCTGGCGCACGGGTGTGTGAAGCAGCCACCACGGAGTCGAGCGCGCCCGCTTCGGTACTGCCGCCTCGGGACACATGGTCTATGAGAGCCGCCGCCTCAAACCCCGAGTCATGTCCCGCGAAGCGGCGCGCCACCGCCTCGAGTGCTGATCGCGCCTCCTGCGCGGCCTGCGAACTGCGAAGCAGCCCGTCCGCGGCAGCGGCAAAGGCCTCCGGACCGGCCGTGGTTGGAACGAACTCAGGCACAATCTTCCGCCCAGCAATGATGTTGGGGAGGAGGCGAACGGGGGATCGCAGCAACAGGCTCGATACCGCAAGCGACGGTGCAGAGATCCGGTAAATGCCCACCATGGGCTTTGCATGCAGCGCGATATCGAGCGAGACCGTCCCCGACACATTCAACGCGAGATCGCACCAGTGGAGGACTCCATCAAGCCCCCCCACCTGCACATGCAGGCCATCGGGCATCGCCGGAACGATCTGCTGCGCCAACCGACGCAAGTTTTCATTCGCCGCAACGAGCACGCACGCTGCTTGTGGGTGTGCATGGCGCAGCAGCGCGAACGAATCGACAAGTGCACGCAAGTTCGCATGCAACTCATGCCGTCTACTTCCGGGAAGCAATGCGATGCGAGGCGTACCCACAGGCAAGCGAAGCGCATCCGCATCGAGTCCGGCAATATCGAGTTGCCGTTCCATCACCGGGTGACCGATGAACACCGCCGACACGCCTCGCGAGCGAAACCACTCCTGCTCGAAGGGCAACAGACACAGCACGAGATCCGTGCGCCGCCGCAACTTGGCAATGCGCCAGCCGCCCCACGCCCACAGTTGCGGCGCGACCAAATGAACAGTCTTGATTCCAAGCGGTCGCAGCGCTCGGACGACGGGGAAATTGGCGGCAGGACTGTCCACTGGAACATGCACGGCCGGCGCGTTCTCGCGCGACCACGCAACCGCCGCTGCGCGCACACGGCGAACGAGTCCGATCTTCGCGAGGCCCGCGAGCCCCATCGCACCATCCTCCGCTGTGATGCCGAGCATTTCAGCGCCGGCAGCGCGCATGCGCGGTCCGCCCCATGCTGCAATTCGGATCGTTGGATCGCGACGCCGCAGCGCAGCGATCACGGGCGCTGCGTGCGCGTCGCCCGACGGCTCGAATGCGGTGAACAGCACTGTGCTTCGACTCTCAGCCGCTGGCTGCGCCATCGTGCGAAGAGGGTAGCCCGTGGATTCCATGCCGTGTCGGTACTATCCCCCCTCTTCCGTCGCCCTCTCTGAAGACGCACCGTAGGACCATGATCAAGCGCACTCAATTCTGCGGACAACTGCGAGCCTCCGATGCCGGCACGACAGCTGCACTGTGCGGTTGGGTGAACACATACCGCGAGCAGGGCAAGGGCCTCTTCTTCGTGGATTTGCGCGACAAGGAGGGTCTTGCGCAGGTGGTCTTCGAGGGCGCGCCCGATGAGTTAATGGAGCGCGCGCGCGCCGTGCGCCGCGAGGATGTGATCGGTGTGCGCGGGCGCATTCGTATTCGCACAGGCGGTGCCAACCCGAAGCTTGCGAGCGGCGAGGTGGAACTCGTCGCGGAGGAACTTGAAGTCTTCAACAAGGCTGAAACGCCGCCGATTTTGCCGGACGAGCACGATGCCGATCGCATCAACGAAGAGACGAGGCTGCAGTACCGGTACATCGACTTGCGCCGGCCGCGCATGCAGTCGATCCTGCGAACCCGTTCGCGGATCACCAAGTTCACGCGCGACTATTTCGCGTCGCAAGGTTTCATGGAGATCGAGACGCCGCTGCTGATTAAGTCGACGCCCGAGGGGGCGCGCGACTTTGTGGTGCCGAGCCGTCTGCACCCAGGCAGTTGGTACGCGCTGCCGCAGAGCCCTCAGTTGTTCAAGCAGATTCTGATGGTTGCCGGCTGCGACCGTTACCTGCAGATCTGCCGCTGCCTCCGCGACGAGGATCCGCGTGCGGACCGACAGGCAGAGTTCAGCCAGATCGATCTGGAAATGTCCTTCGTCGACCGCGACGATGTCATCGAAACGATGAGCGGCTTCACACGCGGCTTGTGGAAGGAGCTCTTCGGCGCGGACATCGGTGCAATCCCGCGCATGACATGGCTTGAGGCGATGGAGAAGTACGGGATCGATCGCCCCGATACGCGCTTTGGGCTTCCCATCGTTGACATCAGCGATCTCGCGGCCAAGTGCGACTTCAAGGTCTTCCAAGAGGCGCTCGCCAAGCGAAGTCCTGCCGGACGCAGCGGTGTCGTCAAGTGCATTCGTGTGCCGGGCGGAGCGGAGAAGCTGACGCGAAAGCTCACCGACGGCTACACCGAGTGGGTGCGCACTTTCCGTGCAGGCGGTGTTCCAGTAGTGAAGCGAACCGCCGCCGGACTCGAGACTGGCATCGCCAAGTTCCTTGAGCCGATCAAGGATGCGCTTGCCGAGCGCGTTGGACTTGAAGTGGGCGATGCGCTGCTGTTCGCGTGCGATGCCTGGGAGATCGCCACGAAGACGATGGGCGAGCTGCGGTTGCGTGTGGCAGCGGATCTGGGAATGATTCCCAAGGAGGGCTGGAACTTCCTCTGGGTTGTGGACTTCCCGATGTTCGACTGGGACGATGAGAACCGCCGCTGGGTCGCGCTGCACCATCCATTCACCAGCCCCAATCCAGATCAGTTTCCGATCCTCGAGAGCGATCCAGGCGCATGCTTGAGTGCGGGCTACGACCTCGTGCTCAATGGAAGCGAAATCGCCGGCGGTTCGATCCGCATTCATCGCATGGATGTGCAGCAGCGTGTGTTCAACCTCATCGGTCTGAGCAACGAAGAAGCGCAGGCGAAGTTCGGCTTCCTGCTGTCCGCACTTCGGCATGGTGCGCCGCCGCACGGTGGCATGGCATTCGGACTCGATCGCCTGGTGATGCATGTTGTCGGCACCGACAACATCCGCGATGTGATCGCGTTCCCGAAAACGCAGTCCGGCGCGGATTTGATGATCGATGCACCCAGCCCGATCGGCGATGAACAACTGCGGGAACTCAGCGTGCGCAGTGCCCTGCCCGCGGCACTGCCGCGCTGACAGAGTCCGCGCGATACCTCATCGCGTTAGTGCACGCCCGCCGCAGCGAGCCACCGCTCGCATTCGAGCGCTGCCTGACAACCCATTCCGGCCGCAGTGATCGCCTGCCGATAGTGCGGATCCGCTACATCGCCCGCGGCAAAGACTCCCTCGATGTTCGTTGCACTCGAACGCGTGTGCAGCGCAACATATCCCTTGTCATCGAGTTCCACGCCACTCGACTGCAGGAAGCGTGTGGCGGGTGAGTGTCCAATCGCAATGAACAGCCCGCCGAGCGGCAGAGTCCGGCGCGCACCCGTGACGGTGTCTTCAAGCAGCACTCCCTCGATGCGGTCGCCTCCGATGACTTCCACGACTCGACTATTCCAAACGGCCACTGCATTCGGCATCGAAAGCAGTCGCTCCTGCATCGCCTTCGACGCACGGAAGGAATCGCGCCGATGAATGATGTGCACCTTCGATGCAAACTTGGTGAGGTAGATCGCCTCTTCCATCGCCGTATCGCCGCCACCAACCACACCGAGCTCCTTGCCGCGGTAAACGGGCAGCGCTCCATCGCACACCGCGCATGCACTGACGCCCCCGCCGCTCTGCGCAAGCCGAAGTTCATTCGGCACGCCGAGCCAATTGGCAACCGCGCCCGTCGCAATGATCACGCCTCGCGCCTCCACATGCTGCCCGCCCGCGAGCGTCAGCCGAAATGGCCTCTTCGAAAAGTCACAGGATGACACATCCTCATCGAGCACTCGCGCGCCAAATCGAGTCGCCTGCGCGCGAAAGTGTTCCATCAGTTCCGGCCCCGTCACTCCATGCGGAAAGCCAGGGTAATTCTCCACCTCAGTGGTCAGCATGAGTTGACCGCCCGGCAGCACCGGCGCTGGATCCGAGCGCGGCACGCCCACGATGCACAGCGGATTGAGATTGGCCCGCGCCGCGTAGATCGCAGCCGTCCATCCGGCGGGCCCCGACCCGATGATCGCGATGCGCTCCGCTGCGCCGACGCTCACTTCACAAGCCCTTCCTTTCGCGCAAGCGCACGCACCGGAGGCCACAGCACAAGATCGCCCACGCTGCCATCGACCGAGTGAGTTGCACCGCTGTCGTCCTCTGCATTCTTGCCAACGGCAAGCAGAATGCAGCCAGTTGCCCAGACGCGCCCATACTGCGAATCGATCGCGAGCCGCTGCGTCAGCGGTCGGTATGCCAGCGGATACGAACGCTTCACGCCCTCGATGATCTTTGCAAACGGATCGAAGTTTGACCGCTTGGGCATGTAGGTCGCATAGGCGCGCTCGACATCCTTCGGCCAAGTGTTCCGCGAGTCACGGTACGCGCCGCAAATGCCCGCTGCGACGACAGTGCCGTTGATTTCTGCGATGGTCACATTCCGCCAGGTGAACGCCTCCGTGATGTCCCCCAGAAGATCGACAACCACGCGGTACTTCAGCGGGTTGGTTGCGGACAACTGCGTCTTGACCTTCTGCATGGGGGAATTGGTGCGCAACTTCCAGCGGCGCCACCAGTCGTCGTAAATGTTGGCCAGGCGATCCTTGCTCGCATCGAAGGATCCATGCACTTCACCCACGCGTCGCCAGAGTTCGCGGCTGCTGAACGCACTGAGATCATCGCCTCCAGCGTCCTGTGATGCCATCAAATCTGCAAAGCGCTCGCTTTCGATCGAACCACTTCCGAGCACCTTTTCAAGCACGCGTGCCACCACGACACTGTCTCCCTCAGGCAACTGCAGACGGCGCATGCGCTCGTTGTCCGATGGCTTGAGAAACACATACTCCTTCATCGCGACGCGCTGAAAAACCGAAGAGGGAATCGCGTCAAGGAAAGTCGACATGAAGTCGCGGTGCACGGTCATGCACTCTGAAAGGTTTTGCAGACCGAACACCTTCTCTTGCAGCATCGACTGCTCACACACTTGCCGCAGGAAACGCGCATACGCAATGCCGATGTTGAAGGCGCCGTCAAAATCCTTCTCTTCGCCGAGTCGGTACATCTCCGCGGTCGCATATGCACCGATGGTGCGCACGACGCGGAAGTAGTTGAATCGCACCGGCGGACCACCCTCGAGATCGCTGACCTCGATCACCGCCCCAGCCTGCACCCACTTGGGATCGGAGTTCTTTGTTCCGTAGGGAAGCCCAAGCAAACTTGCGGACTGCGCCTTGACGAGTGCTTCACCGAGCGGCGCGTTCGCCTTCGCCCACGCAGCGACCTCCTTCCAGCCCTCCATTTTCGGCCAGACGGTTGCCTGCGACAGCTCTTCGCCCGCCACCGTTGGCGGTGCGGTCATCTTCGTGAACGCAGCGAACATGATGGGCGCGCTGCAATCCCTTTCCGCGATGTCGGCGAGCGGCTTGTTCAACTGCGCCACAAGCGCGGCGTCTTCGCCGGCGGCGGTGGCTGAAAGCATCCCGCAGCACACCAGCACACCGCCACAAATGGTCCACCGAGAGATTGCCTGATGAAGAGCCAGCAACATGGGTCGGGAATCGTAGCAGGTCACTCCCGCCTCCACCGTTACACTCGCCGCTTCCTTTCGACCGCTCACACCGCACACGCACGAGGAGTCCAGAACATGATTGTCGGCGTTCCCACTGAAGTCAAGACAGACGAGTTTCGCGTTGGTATGCGCCCCGTTGGGGTCGAGATGCTTGTGCGCGACGGGCACTCCGTTTTCGTGCAGGCGGGCGCTGGGCTCGGCAGCGGGTTCACCGACGAGCAGTATGTCGCGGCGGGTGCAACGCTGCTTTTGAAGGCATCGGAAGTGTGGGAGCGATCGCAGATGATCGTCAAGGTGAAGGAACCGCAGCCGGCGGAGATCCCGATGATCAAGGCGGATCAAATCGTGTTCACCTACTTCCACTTCGCGGCTGACCGCGAACTGACGATTGGCTGCCTCGAATCGAAGTGCATCGCATGCGCCTACGAGACGCTCACCGACGATGAGGGACGCCTGCCGCTGCTCACGCCGATGAGTGAAGTCGCCGGCAAGCTGTCGATTCAAGAGGGCGCGAAGTATCTGGAGCGACCCTGGGGTGGCTCGGGTGTTCTGCTCGGCGGTGTGCCGGGCGTTGCACCGGGCAATGTGCTGGTGATTGGCGGCGGCGTTGTCGGCACTTGTGCGGCGCGAATGGCCGCCGGCCTCGGCGCGGATGTCGTGATCGCTGATATCAATCTCGATCGGCTGCGTGCGCTCGATGAGTTCATGCCCGAGAATGTTCACACCATCTACTCCGATCCTCAGGCGATCCGCGAGCGACTTGCATGGGCCGATCTCATCGTCGGCGCCGTGCTGCTTCCCGGTGCACGCGCGCCGAAACTCATCCGCCGCGAGGACCTCAGGCACATTCGCCCGGGGTCGGTGATCGTTGATGTGGCGATCGATCAGGGCGGATGCGTGGAGACAGCCAAGGTCACCACGCATCGCAATCCCATCTACACGGTGGATGGCGTTGTGCACTACTGCGTTGGAAACATGCCCGGCGCGGTTGCGCGCACTTCGACGCAGGCGCTCACGAACGCCACGCTGCCATGGGCGCTGAAACTGGCGAAGTTTGGAGCGGATCAGTTGGCGCGAATGGACCACCACTTTGCAAACTGCATCAACACCACGCGCGGCACGCTCGTCAACAAGCCGGTGGCGGAGGCGCACGATCTTGAGTTCGCATCGCTTTGCACATGATGGAGACGCCCGCGCAGCCCATCCCTGATCGGCTCAATGTCTTGCTCATTGGCTCGGGCGGGCGCGAACACGCGCTCGCGTGGCGGCTTTCGCAGTCGCCGCGGCTCGGCAAACTCTTCGTTGAACCCAACGCACATCCCGGACTGCTTGCACTGGGACAACCCTTCCCCGCCGACCTCGGCCCGCGCAAGATGTTCCAACTCGAACGATCGTTCGAGAGCGAGCAGATCGGCCTCATCATTGTTGGCCCTGAGGTTCCACTTGCCGAAGGGATTGCCGACCGTCTCGCGGCACCACACCGACCCGTGTTTGGACCGATCAAGGCAGCTGCGCGCATCGAATCCGACAAGGCATTCTCCAAGACGCTGATGCGGCAGACATCCATCCCCACCGCGGAGGGTCGCACATTCACTTCGCTTGATGCGGCGCTGGCCTTTGTGACTGAGCGTGACGAGCCCTGCGTGGTGAAGGCGGCAGGACTGTGTGCGGGCAAGGGCGTGAGCGTGTGCGAGACACGCGCGCAAGCGATCGCCGCAATCCGTGCTTGCATGGATTCGAAGCAGTTCGGCGATGCCGGCCAGACGATCGTCATAGAAGAGCGACTCGAAGGACAAGAGGTGTCCGTGCTCGCGCTCGTGGATGGTCGCACGATCACGCTGCTCGACACAGTGCAGGACCACAAGCAGGTGGGCGAAGGTGACACGGGACCGAACACGGGCGGCATGGGAACGATTTGCCCGACGCCACTGCTCGGCGACGAGGAGTTGAAGGCGGTCGCGCGCGATGTGTTTGTTCCGGCTGTTGACGGTCTGCGCAGACAGGGAATCGAATACCGCGGCGTGCTGTTCGCAGGACTGATGCTGACGCCCGCGGGCCCAAAGGTCCTCGAGTTCAACTGCAGATTTGGCGACCCGGAGACGCAAGTGCTGATGGCGCGTTTTCAGGGCGACCTTCTCGAAACGCTCTGGCTGACAACGCAGGGGCGCCTTGCAGAGGCACAGTTCTCCTTCGACCCCCGCCCCGCCTGCTGCGTGGTGGTGTGCAGTGCCGGCTACCCGGCGACGGCAACCAAGGGGGAACCGATCGAAGGATTGGCGAGCGCACTCCCCAAAGCCTGCGATGCCGGGGTGGTCTTTCAAGCAGGAACGCAGGCGAACAAGTCGGGGCAAATCGTCACATCGGGCGGGCGCGTGGCGGGCGCCACTTGCCTTGGGGCTGATCTCGCGGAAGCGTGCGCAAGGGCGACCGCGCTTGCGGAATCTGTGCGCTTCAAGGGTGCGTTCTTCCGCCGCGACATCGGATCGCGCCTCCTCCGCAAAGCCGTTTCGGGCGGATAATTGCCCTTCCGGTGGCGCGAAGTCTGCTCCCGGATCGTATGTCCGTTGGTACGCTTTCGGTCGGAATGAACGGATCTTTGCCGAGGTCAAGTTGATCGCGGGACTGTCGAGTCAGATTTGTTTGTCAGGTTGCCAATGAAAAAGTCTCTACTGCTGTTTTCGTGCGCTGCCCTCGCCGCAATGTTTGTCACGCTCGCATCGCCGGCTTCCGCGCAGAAGGCGGGGGTTGCACAGGCGGGCTCGCCCAAAGTGGATGCCACCACTGCGAAGGAGATTCGTGAGTCGGCGGGCAAGAAGCTTGCAGCACAGCCACCTCGAAACGCAAAGTCCTCAACGGCCAAGACCCCAACAACAAAGACCCCGACCAAAGATCCCGGGCTTCTTCAACTACCACTCAGCCCGCGAACAGGCCAGCCCATTCACACAGGGCGTCTCATCGTCATGTTCAAGGAGTCGGCCGGCTTTCGAGCACCGCGCACAGCGGGTGTGGAGTTGTCGTCGATGAGTCGGTCTGGTGTCGGCGATGTCAGCCAAGTTCAGTCGATGCTCCTGCAGTTTGGCGCCACGATCCGGCAAGCAATCAACACCGATCCGGTACTTCTCGATGAGTTGCGCGCCCGCGGGTTAGCGCGCTCTGGCCGAGTATCACCGGATTTGGCTTCCATGATGATGGTTGAGGGAGTTGCACCGAGCCAACTCCTCTCCGCAGGTCGAGCGTTTCTCGCTCTGCCCGATGTGGAGTGGGTTGAGGTGGAAGCCAAGGTAGCTCTGTGTGGGCCCCAAGGCGGCGGTTGCCAAGTCCCCCCTCCAACCTGCGCAGACGGCCCGCTTATACCCTGGATTGCCTGTAGCGCGTGCGGACCTTGCGGTGCTCCGGGAGAGGCGCTCCCATGTGTCTATCCGCATCCCGGCACGGTGGATGATCAAGGCAACCCCGTTGGAAACTGCCTCGATACCAATACTTGCGCACTGGTGAACAGCTTTCGTTTGAGTTGCGACACTTGCTGGGACGAAGTGTGCGCCACCCTTGCAAACTTGCTGGGACCGTCCGCATTCGGCGGAGACGGTATCTACGACACCTGCCTTCAGACGATTCAGCCTGGTACGACGCCCCCCCCCGGCTACCCACCGCCGTTCCCATTTGACTGCGATTGGGATCCGATCGAGGAGTCGATCGTGATCACGAACTCTCCCTTCGATCTCCACGGCCTTGCGGGAAGTGCGAATCCGGATTGCTGCCGAGCGGTGTGCTTCACAGATGTCTCCTGCTGTACTGTGGCCTGGGACGAAAACTGCGCATCCATCGCGATCGGCTTGTACAACGACTGCTACTCAACGCCGGGGCTTGTGATCAGTGGCGGCTCCCCAAAGAACCCGAGTGCCCAAGATCCGTCTCCTCTTTTTGACCCACGGATGTTGCAAGTTCCGCCGCCAGTGACAACACCCGACAGTTTTGCGCTGAGCCTTTACACCACTGCGCAGAAGTTCCCCGATCCATATGCCGGTCCCAACCCGCCTCCGCCAACGCCTCCTGGAACTTTCGCACCGTTCCTCAATGCGACTGGATTTCGCGGTGGTGGGCTCGATGTTGCTGGCTTCCGCTCGCTACTCAACATGTACCCCGGCGAGAACGGCCCTCAACTACCGACCATCAAGGTGGCCGTCGTGGAGCCATCCGCGCTTGTCAATCATGAAGACTTGATAAGTCCGATCACTGGCCTGTCAAAGGTCACCGTCGAAGCAGGTCAGACGCCCCTTGTCATCAACGATGCCAGCGATCCGCCACCCACTTTTGAGGGCAGTTTCGATACCGCTCCGATGCACGGGACTGCAACGCTCGGAATCATCTCGGCGGAAGAAAACAACTTTGGCATCACCGGCATCGTACCTGAATCGGAGGTCTGGTTCTTTCCCACCGAGTCCTTCGAAGAGCAAGGCAGATTGCTCACTGCGATGGCAAACGCAGCAATCGAGATGTCAAACATCACAGCTGCGGATCCAAATCCCGGCAACATCATGGTTCTGCCAATCTACACCGCCTTAGGCCAGCCTCTCAATACCGCCCAAGCCATCGCGCCCATCATCGCATCTGCAATCAACGCAGGAGTGACGGTGGTGCTCGCCGCAGGGAATGCTTCGCAAGCCATCAACCCCCCGATCGAAGGCTCTCAGGAGGCTGTGATCGCAGGGGGGGTCAACCCTGGCTTCCAGTTCACAACGGTCCCCTCTGATTTCCGCGTGTATCCCGGCTTGAATTACTGCAGGGCCGGCAGCAGTAATTTCAGTGGAACGGACCCGGCCACGGTCGATGTTTCAGGCTGGGGGCGCGGAGTTGCCACCTTGGGGTACGGAGATCTTTTCTGTGGCGCAAACGCTGGTGTGTCTCCCAATCTCGCGGTCGCTGAATACGAACAAAATAGGCTGCGCACCTACACGGCAACTTGGGGCGGAACCAGCGCAGGCGCTGCCCAAATTGCAGGCGTGACCGCCATGATGCAAGCTCTGTCGAAACAGGTTTACGAGGGACTTCCTCTGTCCTCGGCTGATATCAAGGGCATCTTTGCAACCCCGGACAGCGTGTACCCGCAATGTGGGCTTGAACCTGGCGTGGGCCAAATTCCTTTCCCAGCACCGGGAGGGCCGCCGGGCGCGTTTATAGGGGACCTGATTACCGATGGCGAGTCTGATATTGCAGACGTCGGCGGATTCCCGGCGCTGCGTCGGATCGGCTCAAACATCCTTACGGGAAACTTTTTCACCACCAATCAATGTGAGTTCCAGCTCGTCACCGGAACACTCTTGAGCGGCTCACAGTTGAGTATCCGCGAGGTTGACAACAAGTTTGTGAAGGCAATGACGGCGCGGCCGTCGGCTGGTGGAGCGTCGTCGGGATTTGGTCCACCACTTTTCTACCCAACTTCAAAGCGGGTCATTGATGTTCAGGTCGTGCGATCGATCCCCCTCAACGATCCCGAAGACCTGACACAGGTCTCCGTGCGCGTAGTCGGGCAGACAATCTCTGCTCCGAGCGGATTTGTGATGGCTTTCATCTACAACTATGCGACGAACCGCTGGCTTGTCATGCCGCCGTACATAGGTTTGATTACTTCGGGCGGAGCGCCCATTACTCAGTTCCGCCTGCCTGCCTGTGTTTTCCCGTCGTATGTCGGTATCCCAACCAGCACTGGAGTCGATATAGTCACTCGTGTGATTGTGCTGCCCCAAGGCGGCCTCGGCTCACAAACCCAGATCTGGCTCGATCAGATTGAGATTCTCTACAACAGCCCGCTTGGAGATGTGGGAGATGCCTGCGGCGGCGGCGGCGGCGGCTAACACGAGCAATGAACTCACGAAATCTGCCAGTCTCGCTTGACTTTCCCGGCGCAATTGCCATGTTGCGCTTGGTGGTCTGCGGGGCGTCGCAGAACCGGCTCCCCCAAACCGCATGCGCGCAGTGCGCTTTCGACGCGCGTGTTCGCGGCGGTGAGGGTGGTGGTTGGGTCTCTCCGCTCTGCATGGATCATCTCGTTACACTTCTCAACAATCATCGATCGGTTGGTGCGTCCGAAGCTGGCGTTTTGCGAGTTCACACCTCGCCGCGAGCGAAGGGAGCGCGCATCAACAAATCGGTGAATCGCCCTTGAACGGATTTCAATGATGACTCGAAACAACATGCGACTCCTCCGCTCGGCACGCGCCACCCTTGTTCTTGCAACATGCGCCATCACTGCGCTTTCATTTGCAAGTGATCGGAGCGTGCTGCCCGCGCACGCGCCCACTGTGAACGCCGAGGGCAAGTCTGCCGCCCTTGTGGCTCGGGGTGAAGCAGGCCACGGAGCAGCAGAGCAGGATCGATTGAGCGCACTGAAGCGAAGGGTGCTTGACGGCGTAGTGCCACAGCCTGGACCCGGGAGACCAGACCTCTCTGCCCTCGGGCTGGCTGAGGTGGGAATGCCAAATCTGACTGCTGAACAGGTGCGCCGCTGGAAGGTTGGGGATGAGATTTCGCTCGCAACGCCTGAAGGGCAGACCATCGACCTTCGGGTGACCCGCCGCGGGTGGACCGCGGCCGACGAGGCGCAAATCTATTTGGGGCGCACGGACACGGCCAATTCCCTTTATGGGATTGTGTGCCAGATCGGTCCGCGCCTCTCTGGCTATGTGCTCGCACGCAGTGGAGCTGCCTACGCAGTCACCGCAGCTGGCGGCGGCACCTACCGACTCACACGGCGCCCCGATTACGGTCAACTCGAGTGCGGAGTTGGTCGTGAACTGAAGCGTCACCCAGATCAAGGTGAGGGTCCGCCGATCATCGGCGGCGAGCAGCGTTACACCGCGGCAAGCGAGGGCGGGTTGGCTGGTGCTCTTACCCCCTGCCCGCCGGTCATAGCGCCAATCGATGTCCCACCAGGGCTTCTTCCGGACAGCGGCATCATCATTGATGTGCTGTTTGTGTTCTCGGTAGACGCCGCTGAGTTTATCGCTGAGTCGGGATCGACCCCGTACGACCAAGCGGTTTTGACAATTGCGCAGGGCAACTTAGCGCTGCGGAACTCCACGGAGCAGGGAGCGGCAGAATTCGATGGTGCTGAGCTGGACAATCGACTGAATGTGAATTGCGGGTCTGGCGTTTATCCCG
>Ga0233425_10006223_pt1 | contig 17909 bp, 18 predicted proteins | sample Watercolumn_Towu_2_FD_181712 | JGI IMG/M metagenome (GOLD analysis project Ga0233425, IMG submission 181712) | Freshwater microbial communities from Lake Towuti, South Sulawesi, Indonesia - Watercolumn_Towuti2014_140_MG | ecosystem: Environmental > Aquatic > Freshwater > Lake | place... | reverse complement strand
TTCCGGCCCGTGCATCTTGGGTTTGACGATGTAGATCGAACCCGCCCGGCTGTTGCGGAACCGCCCCTGTCCCCTGAGGTCGTGCATCGCGGCCAGCGAGGTGACGATGGCGTCGAGGATTCCCTCGGGTGCCTCCGATCCATCGGCCAGCCGCACCGCCGGCGTGGTCATCAGATGGCCGACGTTGCGCACGAACAGCAGCGACCGCCCCGGCAGGGTCACGCTCGATCCGTCCGGTGCGATGAAGGTCCGGTCGGAGGCCAGATCGCGCGTCATCGACCGTCCGCCCTTGTCGAAGGTCTCGCTGAGGTCGCCCTTCATGAGGCCCAGCCAGTTGCGCCAGGCGGCCGTCTTGTCGGCCGCGTCGACGGCCGCGACCGAGTCCTCCAGATCGACGATGGTGCTCAGCGCCGCCTCCAGCACCACGTCGGAAATCCCGGCCGGGTCGGTCGCGCCGACCGGATGGTCTGGATCGAACACGACCTCGATATGCAGCCCGTTGTGCCGGAACAGCCGCGATCGATCCGTCCGGCCCACGTACTGACCCGGGTCGCGGAGAACGATGCCGTCCGCGTCGATCAGATCGGCCCAGCGTCCCTCCGCCAGCGGAACCGCCTCGTCGAGAAACGCCCTGGCCCTTGCCACCACCCGCGCCCCGCGAGCGGCGTCATAGGGGCCCGGCAGCGGCGCATCGCCCAGCGCGTCCGTGCCGTACAGCGCATCGTACAGGCTGCCCCACCGCGCATTGGCCGCGTTCAGCACGAAGCGGGCGTTCAGGCTCGGCACGACCAGCTGCGGGCCCGCCAGAGTCGCGACCTCGGCGTCCACATTGCGGGTGCCGATGGCGAAGGGGGCCGGCTCGTCGGCCAGATAGCCGATCTCGCGCAGGAAGGCGGTCGCGGGGGCCACATCGTATGGCCGGTCCCGACGCTCCATGTGCCAGGCGTCGATCCGCGCCTGCAGATCGTCGCGCACCGCCAGCAGCCGCCGGTTCTCCGGCGCGAACCGCGCAAGGAGCGCATCGACGCCGGTCCAGAAGGCGTCACGCTCGATCCCGGTCCCCGGCAGCGCCTCGCCCTCGATGAAGGCGGCCAGTTCGTCGGCGACCTGAAGGCCGGCGCGCGGCGTCATCGGCATGGAATACTCCCCTCGGAACGAGGCTGAAACATTCCGTGATGACCCGACGGAAGTCGAGCGCATTTTGCGCCGCAGCAGACGATCGCTTCAGTCGCGGGTGTCGAAGGCGTGGCGCGCCTTCTCGATCCGCTCCAGGTTCTTCTCGGCCCAGGTCCACACGCCGCAGAAGGCCTCGGCCAGGGTCAGGCCCAGGTCGGTCAGCCGGTATTCGACTTTCGGCGGAATGACCGGATGCACCGTGCGGATCACCAGACCGTCGCGCTCCATCTGGCGCAGGGTCTGGGTCAGCATCTTCTGGCTGATCCCGCCGACCAGCTCGCCGATGCGGCCGAAGCGCTGTTCGCCATGCTCGGTCAGGACCTCGAGGATCAGCATGGTCCATTTGTCCGCGATGCGTCCGATGACCTCGTTCACCAGCGCCTCGACCCGGGGGTCGGCCGGCAGACCTGTCTCGGGATGTGCGATTTTTCCCGTCGTCGGCGCCGTCATATCCAAAACTCTCCGTTCGGTAAGTACCGCCCTTTGCGGTGCCTACTTTCCAATGGGGAGTGTCGGTTCTACCTGCTTTCCGGCGTCAATGCACGCGAGAAGGAGAGCAGCATGAACATCACCGGCAACACCATCCTCATCACCGGCGGCGGCTCGGGCATCGGCCGCGCCCTGGCCGGGGCGCTGCATGCGCGCGGCAATCAGGTCATCATCACCGGCCGCCGCAAGTCCGCCCTCGCGGAGACCGCGGCGGCCAATCCGGGGATGGCGTTCGCGACCCTCGACGTCGCCGACCCGGTCGCCGTCCGCGCCTTCGCCGCCCGGATCGTGAAGGATCACCCGGCCCTCAACGTCGTCATCAACAACGCGGGCGTCATGAAGGTGGAGAACCTCCTGGCCGAACCCTTAGACCTCGACACGGTCGAGGAAACGGTCGCCACCAATCTGCTTGGCCCGATCCGCCTGACCGCCGCCCTGCTGCCGCATCTTCGGACCCGGGCCGCGGCCACGGTGATGACGGTCTCATCCGGCCTGGCCTTCATCCCGCTGGCCGCGACGCCCACCTACAGCGCCACCAAGGCGGCCATCCATTCCTGGAGCGAGTCACTGCGCCACCAGCTGGCGGGGACGTCGATCGAGGTGCTGGAGCTCGCCCCGCCGGCCGTAGCGACCGACCTCATGCCGGGCCATGCGGAGAATCCGAACTCCATGCCGCTGGCCGATTATACGGCCGAGGTCATCGGTCTGATCGAGCGGCGGGACACGCCGCGCGGCGAGATCCTCGTCGAACGGGTCAAGCCGCTGCGGTTCGCCGAGGCCAATGACTATGCGGCGGTCTTCGCCATGCTCAACGGCGGATCCTGACCGCACCGCCGCGGGCGGAGAGGCGCCGTCTCTCTTGCCTGTGGCGGTCACAGGCGCATGCTGACGCCATGAACACCACCTGGTTCCGCCTGCACTGGCCGATTCTGCTCGTCATCGCCGTCGCTGCATCAAGCCTCGCATGGCCGATCGGCGGCGGCTGGCTGTCACGGCTGGCGTTGGGCTGGGACGTGGGCGTCGGGCTGTTCCTGGTCGAATGCGTCTTCAAACTGGTGCGGGCCCGGTCGACCGATGACATCCGCACGCGTGCGGCCGCGCTCGACGAGGCCGGCGTCGCCGTCCTGCCGCTCGCCCTGTTCGCGGCCATGGCCAGCATCGCCGTGGTCGTGGGCGAGGCCGTTCGCGCGGCCGGCCCGGAGGAGCAGGGCGGCGCGGCCGTCCTCGCACTGGTCACCGTGGCCCTGTCCTGGACCTTCGTGCACGCCATCTTCGCCTTCCACTACGCCCACGAATTCTACGCGCCGGCCGCCTCCGGCGGCGCAGGCGGCGAGGGCGGGCAGCAGGACCGCGGCGGCCTGATCTTCCCGGGCGGCGAGGACCCCGACTACTGGGACTTCGTGCATTTCTCGACGATCATCGGCGTGGCCCAGCAGACCGCCGACATCCAGATTTCGGACAGGCGTCTGCGCCGCACCGCGACCGTTCACAGCGTCACGGCCTTCCTGTTCAACACCGTGATCGTGGCCCTGACCGTGAACCTGGCGGTCGGCCTGCTGGGCGGCGGTTGACCTCCGCGCCTTGACTTGGCCGCATTGGAAGCCCATTTGCGCTGCGTCGCACAATTGCGATTACCGGCGCCTCCAGCGCGTGTGGGTCTTCCGAACGACGAAGACCTGACTGTAGAAGTCGCCGGTTCCTCAAGATTCATTCGCTGCCCGGACACGCGGGGCGGCGCCCGATCCACCCCGAAGGTCTCCTCCAGAGACCCCGTCGGGACTGGCGGTGCGCGGCCTTATCGGCGTTGAGCCATGGCTGTTGCGCGTCGCCGCATACGCGAAAGAAGCCGCTCACATGAGCAAGACATTCGACACCTTCGGCCTGAATCCGGCCCTGCTGCAGGCGCTGGCCTCCGAAGGCTACACCACCCCCACCCCGATCCAGGCGCAGGCCATTCCTGACGTCATGGCCGGCAAGGACCTGCTGGGCATCGCCCAGACCGGCACCGGCAAGACGGCGGCCTTCGCCCTGCCGATCCTGCACCGCCTGGCCGCCAACCGCATCCCGCCCGTGCCTCGCACGACGCGCGTCCTGATCCTGTCGCCGACCCGCGAACTGGCCAGCCAGATCGCCGAAAGCTTCAAGAGCTACGGCAAACACCTGGGCTTCCGCGTCGCCGTCATCTTCGGCGGCGTGAAGTACGGGCCGCAGGAACGCGCCCTGCAGCAGGGCCTCGACGTCCTGGTCGCCACCCCCGGCCGCCTGCTGGACCATATGCAGCAGAAGACGCTGGACCTCAGCCAGACGGAAATCTTCGTCCTCGACGAAGCCGACCAGATGCTGGACCTGGGCTTCGTCAAGCCGATCCGCCAGATCGTCAGCCGCATCCCGGCCAAGCGCCAGAACCTGTTCTTCTCGGCCACCATGCCGACCGAGATCGGCAAGTTGGCCGGCGAACTGCTCAAGGACCCGGTCAAGGTGTCGGTGACACCCCAGGCCACGACGGTCCAGCGCATCAGCCAGTCGGTGATCCACATCGAACAGGGCCGCAAGCGCGCCCTGCTGACCGAGATGTTCGCCGATCCGCACTACACGCGCTGCCTGGTCTTCACCAAGACCAAGCACGGCGCCGACAAGGTCGCGGCCTATCTGGAAGCCGGCGGCGTCGAAGCCGGGGCCATCCACGGCAACAAGAGCCAGCCCCAGCGTGAACGCACCCTGGCCGCCTTCAAGGCCGGCAAGCTGCGCGTCCTCGTCGCCACCGACATCGCCGCCCGCGGCATCGACGTGGACGGCGTCTCGCACGTGCTGAACTTCGAGCTGCCCTATGTGCCGGAAGCCTATGTGCACCGCATCGGCCGTACGGCCCGCGCCGGCGCCGACGGCACGGCCATCAGCTTCGTGGCCGGCGACGAGATGAAGCTGCTGCGCGACATCGAGAAGGTCACGCGCCAGAAGATCCCGTCGACCGACCGCCGCAACGACAAGTCGCTGGCCCTGCTGGACCAGTCGATCATGGCCTCGGGCGTCAAGTCCAAGGCGACCATGCCCGACGACGGCCGCGGCGACCGCCAGCAGCAGCGCGGTCCGCGCAACCCGCGCCGCGACGGGGTCAAGCTGGAAGGCGGCGGACAACCGCACCGCGTCCGCAAGGCCGGCCCGGGCCGCGACGTGCGGCCGACGCCGGAACGCGCCTTCGACCCGCTGGCGCGCGAGCGTCCGCGTCACTCCAACAACGACCCGCGCCACACGACCGTGGCGGGCGAGACCAAGCCGGCCGGCGAGATCAAGCGCCGTCCCCGCAGCCGCCGCCCGTCCAACGGCGGCAAGGGCTACGCGGCCAAGGGCTGATCCCCTTCGACTGAACCGACAGACGCCCGCCGGATCGCTCCGGCGGGCGTTTTCGCAGCCGGCGTCCGGGGGCCGCGCAGCTGCCACGCGCGCCCGCCTGCCGTCCCACGAGGCTTGACCGATCAGTGACTTTGTTTTACAAAGTTCTTCATAACTGAAGGATCGAACGCCATGAACGCCCTCCCCATCGCCCTCGCCGCCCTCGCCCTGACTGCCGGATCCGCCGCCGCGGAGACGGTCACCGTCACCCTGACCGGGGTCCGGGCGCAGGCGGGCCCGATCAAGGCCAGCCTGAACACCCGCGACCAATTCCTGCGCGCCGCCCCCGCCTATGAGGCGGTGGCCGAGCCCGCCGCCGGCGGCGTGATCCTGACGTTCCGGAACGTGGCGCCCGGCGATTATGCGCTGATGGTCATGCACGACCTGAACGGCAACGACCGGTTCGATTTCGGAACCGACGGCTGGGCCTTCTCGAACAGCAGCCTGCCGATGATGGGCCCTCCGGTCTTCGACGAGCGCAAATTCACCGTCGCGAACGCGCCGGTGACCCTGACGGAAACGATGACCTACTGACCCGAGGATCGCCGCCGGAGCCATCCGGCGGCAATGTCGCACGGGCGGAACGCGGGGGCCGGTCGGGCCTTACCGCTGAATGCTCCCGACCAGACTCCCCGGCCCGATGCAGGCGCGCCTGGAGGCGATGGCCGGAGCGCTGATGCGCGCCGACGGGATGGCCGTGGATTTCTGCACGCCCCCCGGCGCGCCCGCCCTCGCGGCGCCGGACTCGGTATCGTGGCGCGTGTTCAAGAACCCGATCGCGCTCTTCATAGGCGGCGTGGCGGCCGTCCTGCTGGAACTGGCCGAGCCGAAGGTGCGGGCCGGCGTCTGGGATCACACCAGTTTCCGCACCGACCCGGTCACCCGGCTGAAGCGGACCGGTCTGGCCGCCATGGTCACCGTCTATGCGCCCCGCGAGACGGCCGAGGCGATGATCGCGGGCGTCAGCCGCCGCCACGCGAAGGTGCGCGGCGTGACCGATGGCGGAGCCCCCTATGCCGCCGACGACCCGGATCTGCTGGACTGGGTCCAGGCCACCGCCTCCTGGGGCTTCCTGCAGGGCTATCACCGCTTCGTCGCGCCCCTGTCAGCCGCCGACCGCGACCGCTTCTACGCCGAGGCAGCGCCGGCGGCCCGACTGTACGGCGCCCTGAACAGCCCGACGAGCGAGGCGGGTCTGGAGCGGGCCTTCGCCGCCATGGCGCCCCGCCTGGAGCCCTCTCCGGTAATCCGGGAGTTCCTCGACATCATCCGCCGGGCTCCCGCCCTGCCGCCCGGCCTGCGCCTGCTGCAGCCCCTGCTTGTGCGGGCGGCGGTGGACATCCTGCCGGGCTGGGCGCGCGAGCGGCTGGACCTCGGGCCTGCCGACGGCCTGTCCGCCTGGCGGCTTCCGGTGGTCAAAGCCCTGGGCCGCGCCGCCGACCGTCTGGTGCTGGAGAGCGCGCCGCCCGCCCGGGCCTGCATTCGCATGGGCCTCCCGGCGGACTGGCTGTACGTCGCCCGGGCGTCCGCGGCATAGAAAAAGCCCGCCGGAGCAATCCGGCGGGCTTTTCAAATGGATCACCGTTCGATCAGGCCGCGGCGCTGACCGGGGCCGGAGCGGCGGTTTCCGACGGGTCACGCAGCACATAGCCGCGGCCCCAGACGGTCTCGATATAGTGTTTGCCGCCCGCCGCCGTCGCCAGCTTCTTGCGCAGCTTGCAGATGAAGACGTCGATGATCTTCAGTTCGGGCTCGTCCATGCCGCCGTACAGGTGGTTCAGGAACATTTCCTTGGTCAGGGTGGTGCCCTTGCGGAGCGAGAGCAGCTCCAGCATCTGGTATTCCTTGCCCGTCAGATGGACCCGGTGGCCGTGCACCTCCACCGTCTTGCCGTCCAGGTTCACGGCGATCTCGCCGGTGTGGATGATGGCCTGGGCGTGACCCTTCGAACGGCGGACCACGGCGTGGGTCCGCGCGATCAGTTCGTCCTTGTGGAAGGGCTTGGTCATATAGTCGTCGGCGCCGCCGCCGAAGGTCTTGACCTTGGTCTCGATTTCCGAGGTTCCGGAGAGGATCATCACCGGGGTGTTGACCTTGCCGACGCGCAGCTGACGCAGAACCTCGAGCCCGTTCATGTCCGGCAGGTTCAGGTCGAGCAGGATCAGGTCGTAATCGTAGATCTTGCCGAGATCGATGCCCTCTTCTCCGAGGTCGGTCGTGTAGACGTTGAAGCCTTCCGACTTCAGCATCAGCTCGATGCTCTGCGCGGTCGCGTGATCGTCTTCGATAAGCAGAACGCGCATTGATGCCCCTCCAGGCAAAGCTTGACAGTAAGTTGCGATACCCGATCCCGGGTAACCTTGTTCGAGAGTTAACCGAGTAAAAACTTAAGAAAGGTTAACACCACCCCACTGAGGCGAATCGTAGGCTGATTTGCGAATCGCCGTCGAGAGTCCTGAGTCAAGCGGACGAACTTTCTTCCCCTCTGTCCCGCTCCGGCTGCGGCCGTACGTCCGAAATCGACGTATGGCAGGATTATATTCCTATCCCTGAGGCGCCGCCGACGAGCGGGCGGCGTCCGGCAGGATGATGGGAGGATATTCGGATGAACGAGACGTATCGGGTGCCGGTCACGGACGAGGACCGCATTCGCGCCGGCCTGGCGATCCAGCTGGTGGCGGCGGCGACGGGGGTCGCGGCCGAGCGGATCCGGGCCCAGGCCCGGCTCGGCGGGGCCGAGTGCCGCGCCCGCCGGCTGGCCATGTATCTGGCCTATGTCACCTTCGGCTGGCCGCTGGAGCGGGTTGCGCACGCCTTCGGGATGAACCGCTCCACCGCCGCGGCGGCCTGCCGGTGGGCCGAGGACGAGCGCGACCGCCCCGGCCTGGACGCCATGCTGGACCGGCTGGAGCGGTGCGTGCGCGAGGTGCTGGACGCGCCCCTGTGCGAGGTGCCGGCATGACGGGCGATGCGGGCCGGGCCCGCCGCCTTCTGGCGCGCCCCGGCGGCTGGATCGAAGCCGCGCCGGGCGGCTATGCCCTGAGAGTGGGCCGGGACCGGCGCGCGCGGACCCTGCTGACTGTAGACGAAGCCGTGTTTCGGGATCTGGCCGGAAGCCCGGGGCTGAAAACCCGGGCCGGCGGAGGCTGGGTGGCGCGCGCCGCGGCCCCGACGCCGGCCTTCGCCCCGCCGGAGCCCGGCCGCCCCGGCGTGATCGAGGGCGTCCGCGCGGTCATGGAGGACGACGGCCGGATCACGTCGCGACGCGCCAACCTGGGCCAGTCCGCCATCGTCTGGCTGGCGCGCCGCAGGGATGCGGACGGCCGCCCCTGGCTGGCCCCGCGCGAGATCGCGGCGGCCGACCGCCTGAGCCGGGACGCGGAGACGGCTGCAAGCGGACCGTCGGTCACCATGCGGTGGGACGCCCTGCCGCGTGCGGGCGCGGGCGGCGGCGCTTCGGGCCGGGCGGGTCCGGACACATCGGCCATGACGGCGGGCGCCCGCGTGGAGGCGGCGCTTGCGGCCTGCGGACCGGCGCGCGGAATGGTCGAGGCCATATGCATCCGCGCCTCCGCCCTGCAGGCGGCGGAACGGGACCTCGGCCTGGGCCGTCGGCGCGGCAAGGCCTTGCTGAAAACCGGCCTGGCGGCTCTGGCCGACCATTACCGGATCGGTTGACCGACGGAGCGCGCCCGGCCCGACAGGCGCCGCCTGACCGTAGAGCCCGCGGATCAGCGCCTGGCCATGAGATGACCGGCTCCTACGTCCGGGCCGACGCCGCGGCCTCGCGGATCCGTCCCACCATGGCGTTGAGACCGTTGGCGCGCTGACGCGTCAGGGCCGACGGCAGCCCCAGCCGGTCAAGGGCCGCGCGGGCGTCGAAGGCCAGGATTTCGTCCGGCCGGCGATTCGAATACAGCTTCAGCAGCAGGGCGATATTGCCCTTCGACAGGGCGCTGTCGCTGTCGGCGAGAAAGGTCAGCCGGTCGTCATGCCGCCTCACCGCCAGCCAGACCTGGGCGGCGCAGCCCGGGACCTTGTTCGGTTCGATCCGATCCTCGTCCGGCAGGGGCGCCAGACCCTTGCCCAGGTCGATGACGTATTCGATCCGACCCTCCCAGTCGCCGAGGAGGTCGAACTCTTCCACCAGTTCGGCCAGGGTGTCGTCGATTGAGGGATGCGGCGTCATGGGCGGCAGATAGGCCCCGCCGGCGTTAACGACAACCTTGCGACCTGTCCCCGGAAAAGCGGTCTGGCCGGGCGGAGGCAGTCGCCTGGAACGCGTGCGTGCTTTGGACGACTCACCCGCGAGGCTAGGCTGGACGGCCGCCGGAATCCCCGGCTCCTCCTGTCGCGCCCTTGATCCAGTCCGCCCGCCCAGACCCCCGGCCCGCCATCGACCCTGACCGGGGCGATCGCCCGGCGCTGGCCGCGTGGCACGCCGGCTGGGCCGTGGCCGCCGCCCTGCTGGCGCTGGGGGGACGATGGATCGGCGGCGTCGACGGGCCGGTCTTCTACGGCGTCCTGGCCATGGTGGTTCCGGGCCTGACGGGTCTGGGCCTGTTGCGGCGTGACGGCGCGGGCGAGCGGATGATGCTGCTGGGCGTCTGGAGTCTGGCGGCCTTCCTGTCCGCCGCCCTGTCCGGCGGCCTGACCGGGCCGTTGACCGGCTTCGTCTTCCTGCCGCTGGCGGCGGGCATCGCCCTGGGCGGAACCCGGCCGGTCCAGGCCGGGGCCCTGGCCGTCGGTTTCGCCGCCGGAGCGGGTCTGATGTCGGCCTGGCTGGCCGGACCAGGACCGCATCTGCCGGGCCTGGCCGCTATCTCGGCCCTGCTGACCGCGGGCGCCGCGGCCCTGGCCGTGCGCCTGCCGTGGCGGCAGCGCGAACGGCGGCTGGAAACCGCCGAGGCGGACGCCGCCCGGATCGAAACCCTGCTGGCCGCCCAGCCCGGTCTGATGCTGATCCTCGAGCCCTCCGGCCGGGTGGTGGCCGCCTATGGCGCCCCGCCCGCCTATCTGCCCGTCGATCCCCTGTTCGAAAGCGGCCTCGTCGCGGCGGTCCACGCCCCCGACCGGCCCCGCGTTCTGGGCGCCATGGAGCGGGCCATGGGCGGTCAGGACGGCTCGGCCCTGTTCGCCCCGCGCACGGCGCTGGACCGCCGGGCGCAGATGATCGTCCGCCGCCTCGACGACGCGCGGCTGGTCGCCCAGATCTTCGACGGCACCGCCCAGTACGCCCGCGAGCTGGGCCTCGAGGTCGCCCGCAGCGAGGCCGAGGCGCGCGAGGCCGGCAAGACCCGCTTCCTCGCCAATATGAGCCATGAACTGCGCACGCCGCTGAACGCCGTGCTCGGCTTCTCGGACATCATGCGCCAGCGCATCTTCGGCCCCCTGCCCGACCGCTACGGCGAATACGCCGAGAACATCCATCAGGCCGGCGGCCATCTGCTGGACCTGATCAACGACCTGCTGGACGTCGCCAAGATCGAGGCCGAGCGCTACGCCCTGACGCTGGAGCGGTTCGACGCCCGCGAGATCGTGTCCGCGGCCATGGCCCTGGTCCGGGTCAACGCCGACGACAAGGGCGTCAGCCTGTCCAGCGTCCTGCCCGGCGATCCGGTCGAGGTCTCCGCCGACAAGCGGGCGCTGAAACAGGTCACCCTCAACCTGCTGTCCAATGCGTTGAAATTCACTCCGCCCGGCGGGACCGTCACCGTCACCGTCGAGGCGATCGGCCCCTATCTGGAGGTGGTCGTCGCCGACACCGGCGTGGGCATCGCCCCCGAGGACGTGCGCCGTCTGGGCCGTCCGTTCGAACAGGCCGGCGAGATCGAGCAGCGCCGTCAGGGCACGGGCCTGGGCCTGTCCCTCGTCCGCGCCTTCGCCGAACTGCATGGCGGCCGGATGAGCATCGACAGCACGCTCGGCGAGGGCACGGCCGTGACCGTCCGGCTGCCGGTGGCGCTGGTCGCCCGCGCCCCGGCGCCGGAGGGCGGGGCTGAAATCATCCCCATGCCGATGAAGAACGGGGCCTAGCTCGCCAGCTTGCGCTCCACGGCGAAGGGGCTGAGGCCCAGCCAGGTCTGCATGTTCGCCGCCAGATCCGGATCGCCGTTCAGGATCATCCGTTCGGACGCCAGCGCGCCGCGCACCGTGTCGACCCCCATCCAGATCGCGGTCGTGGTTCGCAGGTCCGCCAGCACGTACAGGTCGACATCGAACCCCGGATCGACGGAACACAGGTCCACGCACAGATCCTCGCGCGCTCGCGGTTCGACGAGCAGCCACCACGAACGGTCCCTGGCGGACTGCTCGGGATAGCGGAATTTGATCACGCTGCGCCGGGCCGGCAGCGGCGCCGGGTTCAGATTGCGGCGCATGTCCCACATGAGCAGCGAGGCGTCGAGCTGCTGCAGCGACAACTCCGTGGTCACCCAGCGCTGGCCCCAGATGCCGAAGGCGTCGACCAGCGGACCCAGGTCCCGGCCTGCCGCCGTCAGATGGTATTCGAACACCCCGGCCTCGGTCGGCGACGGATCGCGGCTGACCAGTCCGGCGACTTCCAGATCCTTCAGCCGCTGGGACAGCAGGGCCGGCGACATGCGCGGCACGCCGCGCCGCAGGTCATTGAACCGGGTCGAGCCGGCCAGCAGTTCGCGCAACAGCACGACCGTCCAGCGCGTGCCCAGGATTTCGGCCGCCATGGCCACCGGGCAGAACTGCCGATAGCTGCGCTGGGTCATGATCCGTCACTCCCGCGAACGGGTGTATGATATCGGTCCGACTTGGGACGAACCAGTACAGTTTCAATACCGCCCCGGTTCAGTTCCTGAACTGGCGAGGGCCGCGTCCCCCGGGCATGTTTGGCCGCCCCCGGACGCCGTCCATCGCTTCTGAAAGGTCCGACCATGTCGCTGGCCCCCGAACTCGACACCTCCGCCGACATTGACTGGCTGGCGTGCGCCGACCGCATCGCCGGCGAGATCGCCGCCCAGGCCGCCGCTCATGATGACGCCGACAGCTTCGTCGCCGACGCCTATGCCCGGTTGAAGGCCGAAGGCTTGTTCAGCGCCCTCGTGCCCGTCGAATTCGGAGGCGGGGGCGCGGACGTCGCCACCCTGTGCGCCGTCATTCGCCGGCTCGGCGCGGCCTGCGGCTCGACCGCCCTGGCCTTCGCCATGCACAGCCATCTGGTCGCCACAGCCGCATGGCGCTGGAAGCATCAGGCTGCGCCGACCGAAGGGCTGATGAAGCGTGTCGCCGCCGAGGGTCTGGTGCTGGTGTCGAGCGGCGGATCCGACTGGCTGGCCAGCGGCGGAACCGCGACCAGGGCCGAGGGCGGATTCCGCATCACCGCGCGCAAACCCTTCTCCAGCGGCTGTCTGGCCGGCGACCTGCTGATGACCAGCGCCGTCTACGCCGACCCCGAGGCCGGCCCGACCGTCCTGCATTTCGGCGTGCCGCTGAAGGCCGAGGGCGTCCGGATTCTCGACACATGGCGGACGATGGGGATGCGGGGCACCGGCTCGAACGACATCGAGCTGACCGAGGTCTTCGTCCCCGACGCCGCCATCTCGGGACGGAGACCGCAGGGTCCGTGGCATCCGCTGTTCCACATCATCAGCAAGATCGCCTTCGCCCTGATCTACGCCGCCTATGTCGGGGTCGCCGAGGGCGCGCGGGCCCAGGCGCTGGCGGTCGCCCGCCGCAAGCCGCAGGACGCGACGACGGCACTGATGGCGGGGGAGATGGAGAACGCCTTCGCCACGGCCGAAATGGCCCTTGAGCGGATGATCGCGGTGGCGGAATACGACGCGCCGGGCCCCGAAACCACCAGCCGCGCCATGATCTCGCGCACGGTGCTGGCGCAGGCGGCGATCGAGACGGTCGAGCGGGCGATGGTGCTGGTCGGCGGCGCCGCCTTCTATCGGGCGCCCGGCCTCGAACGGGCGTTCCGCGACGTTCAGGCGGCCCGTTTCCATCCGCTGCAGGAAAAGCCGCAGCAGATCTTCTCGGGTCGGGTAGCCCTCGGCTGGGATATCGACGCCTAGAGCATTCCCATGCCCAGGAAGGCGCGGCCGGCGGCGAAATCGCCGGCCTCGAACTTCGCCGTGGCGACGCTGCCGTCGCGGAAATGGAATTCGATCGCGAAGGTCTCGCGCGGGTCCAGCCGCTCCAGGGCGGCGGCGGTCGAGGCCGGGAAGCGCCAGACCTCGCCGGCGCGGCGGCCCTCGGCCAGCAACTCCCGGCCGGCGGGCGCGACGTCCGCGGCCCACAGGCTGGCGCGCGAGGAGGCGGGAACCAGACCGTCGCCGGCCAGCCAGGCGCGCGAAACCCTGTTCGGATCGCGCAGCACGATCCGCGCCCCGGTGGGACGCGAGCGCCCGACGAAACTGACGACCGCGACCAGGCTGGAGGCGTCGCCCTGACCCGCATAGCCGAAGGCGACGGGAGAGGCGCCGACGATCGAGGTCTGCTGCAGCCGCCAGCCGGCGCCGGCGGTGCGCATGCGATTGGCGGTCCAGAGGGCGCGCTCGCCGGGGAAGGTCATGCGCGGCGTGCGCAGCCAGCCCGAGAAGGCGTCGTCGACGCGGCCCTTCACCGTCGCCAGTTGAGGATCGCGGCATGAAACGGCGTGGGCGCGGGAGCGGGCGCGGGCGGCGGCGGCGCCCAGCTCGGCCTCGGCCGCGCCGGAACGCAGGGCCGCGCCCCGGGCCTGGGCCGTCGCAGCCCCCAGGGCGGCGTCGATGCGCGCATCGAACAGGCCGCAGCGCTGGTCTGCGGCGACCATGAAGGCGCGCTCGTAATAGGTGTCGGCCGGACCCGCCGATGCGGCCTGCGGCGCGCACAGAACGGCGGCGGCCAGCAGCGCGGCTTTGGTCTTGAGGGCGGTTCGGCCTATCGTCATGCGGCGCACCTTACGCGCCATGCGTTCCGGTACGGTTTCCGGGCACGGTTATCAAAATGCTTCTGTCCAGCGACCTTTGGGTGTCCGCCCTGATCCGCCGCGCCGAGCTGGCGGGGGCCTTCGCCACCGTCGCGCGCAAGGGCGACGCGCGCGCGGGCACGGTCATCGTCAAGGCGTTCGACACCACCACCCGTCGCGCCAGACTCTATAGTGAAGCCTTCGGCCCCGACGGCGACCGCCTGTGGATCCAGCCGGTCGAGAGCGAGTTCGAAAGCGAGCTCGACGCCTGGATCCAGCGCCAGGCCGGCTACGACCCCGACATCTGGGTGGTCGAGATCGAGGACCGCGAGGGGCGGCACTTCATCACCGAGAAGGTCGCCGCCTGACCGGCGCGCCAAGCATGGAAACCGGCGGGTTAACGCCGCCGCCGACGGTGCGAAATGCTTAACCGCGTTCGGGAACGGAACCGCAAGCGCCTTGGCCTAGGGTCGTCTTCAACGGGCCGAAAAACGAGCCCGGCGATGGTGGGTGTTGTCGATGCTCTTTCTTCTCAACGACGTTGTGTTCGACCTGGATGAGGCCTCGCCGGTCACGCCCGGCGACGCGCGCCGGTTCGAGAATCTGGATCTGGACTATGTTCTGGAGCTGGGCTGCGAGCTGTTCGCCGAGGACCCGCTGATGCACCAGCACGATCCCCAGCGCGCCCGCCGTCTGGCCTGGCTGATCCACGACCGGTCGCCCGAGGTCAACGCCGCCCTGTTCGCCGCTCCCGCCGCGGGCTGCGACCCTTCGCTGGTCGAGCCGCAATTCTGCGCCCTGCCCGCCCCCGTCATGCGCCAGCTCAAGACCCGCGCCGCCCAGGGCAAGCTGGACGCCGTCGCCGCCGATCGCGCGGTCTGGATGCGCCTCGCGGCCTGAAGCGGCCCGCGCAACCACAACCTTGGACAGCATCGGCGCGGCAAGCTAGGGTGCGCCCCTGGGTTTGGGGGACGGCCTTTGCGTTTATCGAAATTCCTGCAAGGCGCCGGACTGGCGCTGTGCGCCCTGACGATGGTCGCCGCGACGCCTGCGCGCGCTGAGTGGAAGCGAGCCGAAAGCCCGCGCTTCATTGTCTATTCAAGAGGCGATGAAGGGGCCCTGCGCCGCTATGTGCGGGCGCTGGAGCTGTATGACTACATCCTGCGCTACCGGGTGGGGCTTCCGCTCGACACCGTCCCGGGGCGCAAGCTTCCCATCTACCTGGTGAGCAACCGCGGGGGTCTGGTTTCGATCAATCCGGCGACCGGACCGAATGTGGCCGGCACCTATTTCCCGGCGGGAGAAGACATCTTCGCGGCCGCGATCAACGACCGGGAGATGGACTATCTCCTCCATGAGTATTTCCACCATTTCAGCTTCCAGCTGAGCTCGACAGCCAACTATCCCGGCTGGCTGATCGAAGGGCTGGCCGAGTATTTCATGACCGCCGAGATCACCGACGATTCGGTCAGGATCGGCATGTCCAACAACAACCGCGCAGAGTGGTTGATGAACGCGACCTGGCTGCCGCTCGAAGATCTGTTGTCGAAGCGTCCCGGGCAGATCGCGGGCGACAGCGACAAGGCGACCTATTATCCCGTGGCCTGGCTGCTGACCCACTGGTTCATGGGCGACGAGGCAAGGCGCGCCCAGCTGCAGACCTACATCGTCCAGGTCCAGGCCGGAGCCGACCCCGTCGCGACCATCGAGGCGGTGACGGGCATGACCCTGCCGGCGCTGCGTCAGGAACTGCGCCGCTACATGCGCGGCCAGGTTCCGATCTTCCACTATGACGTCAACCTCCCCGCGCCCGAGATCGTCGTGACCAGCCTGCCGCGGTCCGCCGACGACCTGTTGCTGGTCGGGCAAAGGCTCAAGGTCGGCGTGAAGGCGGAAGACCGGCCGGAGACGGCCGCTCTCGTCCGCCGCCTCGCCGCGCGTCATCCGGATGATTCCTTCGCCCGATTGCAGCTCGGGCACGCGGAACTGCATTTCGGGGACCCGGAGGCCGGCGAGGCGATCCTGAACAGCCTGCTCGAAATCGAGCCGGAAAACGTCGAGGCGCTGCAGCTGATGGCGACCCGCTACATGAAGCTGGCCGAGGACCGCCCGGCGGAGTCCGTCGCCCTGCTTCAGCAGGGGCGGGGCTATCTGGCGCGCGCCTACCGGGCGGACGAGAACAACTACTACACCCTCCAGCTGCTGGCGCAGACGCGTACGGGGGCTCCGGACTATCCGAACGAAAATGACCTCCTGACCTGGTTCAAATCCCATGAGCTGGCGCCCCAGCTTTCCTCGGTCCGGCTGGGCTACGCCCGCGCCCTGATGCAGGCGAAGGAATTCCCCGAGGCGATCACGCTGCTGGGGCCGCTGGCCAACTCGCCGCATGGCGGATCCGCGTCCGAGGCCGCGCAGTCCCTGATCCTTCTGGCTCGGGCCGGGCGGCCGCCGCTGAACGCCGATGAGCTGGAGGCCGCGGCCGGGACGGGCGCGCCGCCGACGGGGCCGGAACCGGCCTCACCTGCTCCTGATCCGGCAGCGGAGCCCGAAGCGGCGCCCGGGGCGGCGGCTACACCAACACGTTGAACACGACGTGCACGATCGTGGCGCCCAGCACGATCACGCCGAAGCCGACGATCAGCGAAATGGCTGGGTGGGGTCCGTCGCGCTTGGTCGTTGGGTGGTGCGCCGGATAGTCGGGAAGATCGAGGGCCATGGCCGTTCCTTCGTTTCCAAAGGCGGCGCCCGATTGCGTGACCGGGTCGTCTCGCCTGACGGGACAATGACTCCGAAAGCCCTTCGTTGCGAGGGGTTATTCACATCGGGTGACATCGGGGCGCGTCCGGGTTAACTCCCGCCGCCCAACGGATCGAACATGTCGAAGCTCACTCTCGAACAGGAGGCCCTGCGCCGCAGGACCTTCGCCATCATCGCGCACCCTGACGCCGGCAAGACCACGCTGACCGAGCACATCCTGCTGGCCGGCGGAGCCATCCGCGCGGCCGGCGCCGTGCGCGCGCGCGGCGAGAACCGCCGGACCCAGTCCGACTGGATGAAGATCGAGAAGGAGCGCGGCATCTCGGTCAGCGCCTCGGTCATGACGTTCGAGCACGACGGCAAGATGTTCAACCTGCTCGACACCCCCGGGCACGAGGACTTCTCGGAAGACACCTACCGCACCCTGACCGCCGCCGACTGCGCCATCATGGTGCTGGACGCGGCCAAGGGCATCGAGCCGCAGACGCTGAAGCTGTTCGAGGTCTGCCGCCTGCGCGACATTCCGATCATCACCTTCATCAACAAGCTGGACCGCGAGGCCCAGGACCCCATGGCCCTGCTGGACGAGATCGCCAGCCGGCTGCAGCTCGACCCCGCCCCGATCTGGTGGCCCGCCCAGAGCGGCAACCGCCTGCGCGGCATGGTCGAGATGGGCACCGGCCGCTTCCAGCCCTACGCCCGCAAGCCCGCCGGCTCGGCCGAGGACGTGCCCCATCCCGAGGCCCTGCCGCTGGCCGACGCCGGCCAGTATTTCGAAGAGGGCGAACACGAGGCCCTCCTCGAGGCGCAGGAACTGGTCGAGGGCGGCTATCCGGCCTTCGACCGCCAGTCCTTCCTCGAGGGCCATATGACCCCGGTGCTGTGGGGCTCGGCCCTGCGCCATTTCGGCATCGAGGAACTGCTGGCCGCGATCGGCGAATGGGCCCCGCCGCCCAAGACGATGAAGGCGCACAAGGCCGCCCCGGCCGGAACCCGCAACGCCGCCGAACCGGTCGCCACGACCGTCGAACCGGGCGCGGCCGAGGTCACCGGCTTCGTCTTCAAGGTCCAGGCCAATATGGACCCCAACCACCGCGACCGGATCGCCATGTTCCGCATGGCCTCGGGCGCCTTCAAGCGCGGCATGAAGCTGAAGGTCCAGAACACCGGC
>Ga0233425_10006222_pt1 | contig 17909 bp, 8 predicted proteins | sample Watercolumn_Towu_2_FD_181712 | JGI IMG/M metagenome (GOLD analysis project Ga0233425, IMG submission 181712) | Freshwater microbial communities from Lake Towuti, South Sulawesi, Indonesia - Watercolumn_Towuti2014_140_MG | ecosystem: Environmental > Aquatic > Freshwater > Lake | place: Indonesia... | reverse complement strand
ACAGCTACAAGTGCAGGAGGCACTGGAAGTGGCGGAAGAATTGCAGTGTATTATAATACCACTAATAGTGAAGTGTGGTTTAATAGAACAAGCGTGATATCTCAACAAAGTTTAGATAGTGGGGTAGGTTATGGAGATCCAGGTACAGCAATATTTATTGACAAAGATGACAATAATTTGTACATTGTTGGTGGATTTGATTTTAATTTAGCAACGTATAATTTCAGCAACGTAACAGTAGAACATGCATTCTTGCGGGCAAATAGAAGTTTTGAGTTGAATGCAACCTCTTTTGTCAATACAGGGGGCAGAGCAACAAATATCAGTAATTACAATACTTCTTATGATTGGACATTTAGAATATTAGATATGATTGGATTGGATAATGTGAATATGAGTGATAGAGGTAGTTCATATAGCGAGCCAGGTAATGTAACAATTATAAGAATAAATACGCGAACAAACCAAACAATAAACAATCTTTTCTTGTTATCAAATGCAACATTAATCTTCAATGTTACAACTGATGATTTAATATTGAATGCGACACAATTGATTGGAAATCTGAATTTAACAGGATTTGTTAATTTGAGCATTTACAGCAATTCTATTATCAATGCAATAGGATTAGGGTGGACAAATGGTTCTGGAGAAGGCAGAGGAGGAGCAGGCGGAGGTACTGGTACAGGTGGCAGTGGTGGAGCATATGGTGGAATTGGAGGAACTTCTGAAGGCGGAATTAAAGGAGGAAATCAATATGGAGACCCCTTTGCTCCAAATTTGTTAGGCTCACCAGGAGGAACAGCAAATAATGGTGGACTTGTTGGTGGTAGAGGTGGAGGTGCAGTTTACATTAACATTACAGGTACTTTATGGAATAATGGGACAATAATAGTAGATGGTATTAATGGAATAGTTAGTGGTACTTCAGGAAGCGGAGGAGGGTCAGGAGGAAGCATTTGGATTGATGCTGTAAATTATTATGGCATAGGTTTATTGTCTGCAAAAGGAGGGAATACTGTTACAGCTACAAATGCAGGAGGTGTAGGAGGTGGCGGAAGAATTGCAGTGTATTATAATACCACTAATAGTGAAGTGTGGTTTAATAGAACAAGCGTGATATCTCAACAAAGTTTAGATAGTGGGGCAGGTTATGGAGATCCAGGTACAGCAATATTTATTGACAAAGATGACAATAATTTGTACATTGTTGGTGGATTTGATTTTAATTTAGCAACGTATAATTTCAGCAACGTAACAGTAGAACATGCATTTTTGCGGGCAAATAGAAGTTTTGAGTTAAATGCAACCTCTTTTGTCAATACAGGAGATAGAGTTTCTAATATGTCTTGTTATAATACAAGCCATGATTTCACGTTTAGGATTTTAAATAATTTAGGCTTAGGTAATTTTAATATCAGTGACAAAGGAGCAGATTATAATGAGTGTGGAAATATTACAATTTTACGAACACAAACACGAACAAATTATACAATCAACTTTGCAACAATTCAATCAAACAACACACTGAATTTTAATGTTACTGATGATGATTTGAATTTAGTCAAAACAATATTCTATGGGAATATGAATATTACTGTTAAAAATATATCTATTAATGGCACGTCTGCATTGATTGCAAATTTTAGAGGATTTGGCAATGGTTCTGGCACAGGAACAGGAGTGTCAAAAGCAGGAGCTGGAGGAGCAGGATATGGCGGCGCTGGCGGAGCAGGTGCAACAGCAGGTGCAACAGGCGGTTCAACATATGGAAGTTCAACAGAACCCAATTCTTTAGGAAGCGGGGGAGCAGGTTCAACAACAGCTGCAGCTGTTGGAGGCAATGGAGGTGGTGCAATATTTATCAATGCCACTAAAAAGTTTGAGTGCAATGGTACAATTAATGCAAGTGGAAAGGCAGGCACAACATCAGGCGCAAATGCAGGTGGAGGCGGATCAGGAGGAAGTATTTGGATTTGGACAAGAACTTTCAATGGAACACCAATATTAATGGCTCATGGCGGAAATGGCGGAGATTCTACAACTGACGGAGGAGGAGGGGGAGGAGGAAGAATTGCAATTAATTATATAAGCAATACAACTTCAAATATTGTAACAGATGCAAGGGGGGGAGAAGGAAATGGTGCAACAGATGGTTCAGCAGGTAGTGTAGTATATACACAATATACTCTTCTTGTATCATCCTCAACACCTGTGTTTAATGTCAGTAATCTAACAAAAACATCAGGAATTAAAGCAACAACAACATATTCTGATCCAAATGATGCTTCAGGAACAGTGTATTTTAGATGGTTTAATGATACAAAGGAAATATTTACAGAAAATCTCTCAAGTGTTGCATCAGAAAGTAGTGCAATCTCTACATTAAGTACTGCATTGTATGCAAGAGGAGATAAGATTAATGTCTCAGTGTATGCAAATAATGGAACAACTAACTCAGCAGTAGCAGATTCAATAACATTGACAGTTGCGAATTTAGTTCCAACAGTAGATGTACCTGTTTTTAACATAACTTCTGTATCAAAAACAAGTGGTCTGAAAATAAATACAACATATAATGATTATGATGCAGATCAAGGTGCATTGTATTTCCGCTGGTTTAGAAATGATACTGAAATTTATACAAATAATCAGTCTGCAGTTTCAGCAGGAGCAGTTGTTTCTTCAACATTAAGCGCAAGTTTGTATAATGGTGGAGACCTCATTAATGTGACAGTCTATGCAAATGATGGTAATGACAATTCAATAGTGCAGAAATCCACAACAATAACTGTAAATCATATTTCAATTACAGTTGATGTGCCTGTGTTTAATGTTACGACAATAACTAAAACAAGCGGGGTAAAGGCAAATACAACATATAAAGAAGAACAGGCAATTCCAGGAACAGTGTATTATAGGTGGTTTGTTAATAATAGTGAAGTGTATACAGATAATCAGACAACTATTGCAAATAACACATTAGTGTATTCAACACTTGCTAATACATTTTACATAAAGGGAGATGCAATTAATGTCACAGTCTATGCAGATGATAGTTTCAATAATTCTACTATTCAAAAGTCTGCAACAATAATAGTGCAAAATGTAGCTCCTCTTCAGAGTACACCAATCTTGAATTCAACTCTTGGAACAAATACTACTAGTTATAATTTGACAGTTTACAACATTTCAACAGCAGATGCAGATGGAGATTCTGTTAAGAATATTATCAATTGGTATAGAAATGATACTTCATTAATGATATTAAATATGCCCTTTGAAGGAGGAAGTAATAATACAAATACTAACGATTACTCCGGACATCTCAACATAGGAAATGTTTCTGGACCAATATGGAACGCAACAGGAGGATATGATGGCAAAGGTGCATATACCTATAGCAGCACTACTGATGGCATCAATATTACATATACAAATGCATTTACATTTACTAATCAAATCACTGTTATGGCATGGGTAAGACCTTCGGCATTTAATGATTGGACTTCTTATGTTTCAAGGGGAAGAGGAAATTGTGGTCCTCCATGGGTTAATATTTATTTTGGAACATGGGATGGAGGGAATAATATAAAACCACGTTGGGCGTTAGGATTGAGTGAAACTTTATATGAAACGAGAAGTGATATAAGTTATACTATGGGTGCTAATAATTGGTATCATTTAGCTGGAACATATAATGGAAATTATTTAGTTTTATATGCAAATGGGCAAGAGATTGGTAATACTACTGCTTCAGGGAATATTGATCCTTTAACAAATGCATTTGGAATAGGTCCAGAACCTACAGGGTGTGGAGGAAATGCCATAATTGGTACTATTGATGAAGTTAGAATATATAACACTTCATTATCAGCAGAGCAGATTTTAGCTATTTATAATAACCGATCAAACATATTAGATTTATCAATGTTAGCAGCTGGAGATACTTGGAATGCATCCATCACTCCAAATGATGGAACTAGTGATGGAATAACATTGTTTACAACAAATTTGACACTTAAATCTAATGTCGCTCCAATTGTTGATGTTCCTGTGTTCAATGTAACAACTGTGACAAAAACAACAGGCATTAAAACAAATACAACATATAATGATTTAAATGGAAATGTAGGAACACTGTACTTCAGATGGTACAGAAATGGTACAGAAATATTTACAGATAATCAGTCAAGTATAGCTATTGGTACTATTGTAAACTCCACATTAAGCACTGCATTATATAATGCAGGAGATGTTCTTAATCTTACAGTTTATGCAAATGACGGCATAGATAATTCTCTTGTTAAAGAATCAGAAACAAAAACAGTTGTAGGAGATGAGCCTGTACTTAGTGCAGTATTAATGAATTCCTCTGCCTATTATAATGCTAATATCTATTTAACAGTAAACGTATCAGACCCTCAAGGAGATACAATAGCTGTTAATTTTACAGTAATTGCTCCTGATGGAAGTATTGTATTGAATAATGTTAATGGCACTTATGCAGGTGTACAATGGAATTCAACAAGTTTTACTTTAAATAAAAATGGAACATATAATTATTCAGTTGTTTCGTATGATGCCGCTGGATTTAGTTCAAATGTTACTGGTCAGATTAATTTTATTTTTGTTTCACTTTCATTAACGCCACAAATCACTAATGCAAATAATACATATACTGTTTCAGGTCATGTAAACTTTACAAATGGGAGTAATGTAATAAATAATCTTGTTTCAGTGTATGTCAATGGAACATTAGCTAGTGGGAATGGAATTTCATGGTGGAATAATAGTTGGGGATATAGAAAACCAATTAATCTCTCAGAAACATACAATATTACAAGAAGCGTGGACGCAGTAGTTATAACAATTAATGCTTCAATATCTCATTTGGCAAATTGCACTAAAGAATTGAGAATAGTGAATAATGCAACAGTAGAAATTCCATGGGAGTTGATTAGTGAAACAGAAGATGTATCTACAAGATATTGTAGAATAAGATTCCCTGTTAACATGACTGGAAATACAACTGTTAATTATTATGCTTATTATGGTAATTCTTTAGCATCAGCTCCAACATATGGGATAATCAATTACACGAGAGTAAGTAATTCATCAAATATTGCATCGAGTACAGCAGGAGGGACTGCTACAACATGTTACTCACATTTTAGTGTATCCAGTATCAATGACGAAAATACGGGTACAGCTGATGATTCATTTAATGGCTGTGACACAAACCCTGAATGGTGGGCAATTAACTGGACAACTGCAAAGATAATTAACAGAGTTGAGTTTTATGAAGAAGCATTTGGAGATGGATGGATTATTGACACCCCCACATATTTTGTAGATTATTGGAATGGCACAAATTATGTAAACGTCTCAGGGATATTAAGGAGTCCAGCAACAACATTATCTAATGGAAATGACGCGTGGTATAATGCAACGTTTGATCCTGTCACAACAACTAGTATTAGATTAAGACCCTATCAAGGTGGAAGTGCAACATTTACTGGATTGTTTGAAATTTATTACTTTAATGCAACCAATCTGTCAACGTCATTAAGAGATGAAGAGCAAAGGAGTATATTAACAAACGCAACAGGAGATTATAATACAACACTCACTGCGCCTTCTTCATTAGGAGTGTATACTGTTTTTGTTAATACTAGTTATGGTTCTTCCTATGGTGAAGCAACAAATACATTAACTGTTTCAGGACTTCCAACAGTAGATGTTCCTGTATTCAATGTAACAACTGTGACAAAAACAACAGGCATTAAAACAAATACAACGTATAATGATGCTATTGCAAGAGCAGGTTCAGTCTATTTTACATGGTACAGAAATGGGAGTAACATTTTCACAGAAAATTTCACAAATATACCTGCAAACACAATAGTCAATTCAACACTAAGTCCAACATTATATAATAGGGGAGATGTACTTAATGTTACAGTGTATGCAAACAATGGCATAGATAATTCAACACTTCAAAAATCAGTGCAGAAAACAGTTGTAAACGCAGTTCCTTCCTTAACAATTCCTGCATTTAATGTTTCTAACATAACTCCTTCAAGCGGAGTCAAGGTATCAACAACGTACACAGATGCAGATAGTGATGCTGGAACATTGTATTTCAGATGGTTTAGGAATGGTAGTGAAGTGTTTACAAATAATCAATCAGGCATTGCATCTGGCGCAAGTGCAGCATCAACATTAAACTCTGCATTGTTGAGTCCAGGAGATTTCATTAATGTCACAGTGTATGCAAATGATGGCGCAGATAATTCAGCAACACAGCAATCAACAACTGAAACAGTATGGTCAGACACTTCTCCAACATCAATAGACATTGCAAATACAACAGCAATAACATTCTTGCCAGCATCTATTCGCCAGGGAGATATTGTTTCTTTCAATGCAACATTTAATGTTACAGGAAATATTAATGCAACAGGATTGAATATCACTTTGACAGTTGATAATTCATATGTTGCAGCAGCAACTGTTACAATAGTTAATGGCACAACACAGCAAGTGGAATTAAACTGGACAGCAGTGCCTGGCATTCACACAATTAAATTAAACGCAGATGCAAACAACACGTTCATAGAATTGTTTGAAAACAACAACAATGCAACAGCAACAATAACTGCATACAACATCTCAGTTCTTAATCTTTCAAGTCCAACAACAAATACACAAATAATTAGGGGCAAGGATACAGCAGCTCTTCCAGGAGAAGACACCCTGAAGAAAGTAGGCAACATGACAACAATTCTTGCAAGAGTATACAATAAAAATGTTCAATCTGTCGGCGTAAACTCAAACTGCACATATTATCTCAACACAACGTATCTTGGCTTTAACACCACAAACACAACAGGAGAGTGTTCGTTGACATTTGATCATACGTTATACAATACAAGCATGTACAACATCACTGTTAACTTCACTAATCTTAACACAACAGATTATCTTGCAGACACATCAACTGCATTAATACAGAATTCTACTATAATTGATTTGAGCAAAGTAGAAATTGATTTAGATGCAGATAATATGCGCACAGGCAGTGTGTACAATCCAGGAGATGTTGCAGTGATGAACATTACTGTGACAAAAAACAGCACAGCATATGATCCAGATAAATTTATTGTTGAAGTCAAGAATCCAGGAACAGAGTGCAATAATGCAGGTGGAGTTTTATACAATCACAGCTATCCAGGAGACATTGTAAAAATAAGTACAGGATTGTACCAATCATATTCCATTCTTATAGACGATACAGACATTCATTGGTGTGTTGTTGTCAATAATTCAGCAGCATCACCTTTGGCATCAGCGTCGCATTCAGATAAAGAAGTGACAAATACAGGCGCAAACAGAGCAAACTTTACAGTTATTAATACTGCTTCAACTGGAGATGATGAAGTATTTGATGATGTCAACATTTCATTTAAGACAACAAATAATTATCAGATTTTTGATACAAATTTCAGTGCAACAAGCGCAGAAAACAGATTAATTACATTAAATGACAAATACAATGTCTTGTTCAAGCATCCGCAGAGGCAGGAGCAGTTGTCAATTACTGGATTAAATATAACTTCAGGAAATACATCAATGCCTTTCAACTTTTTGACAAGTTACAGTGGAAACAAGCCAGTACATTTCACAAATACAACAGATATTATTGCATTTAACAATTCAGGATTTGTGTTTACCTCAGCAACAATTACATTGCAGAAATCTGGATTAACATTTAACAAAATTTTGCATTGTTTGAACTGGAACTTTACAGGAGGGTATTGCATAGGCAGTTGGGAAATTAATACAACTGCAGATTATTCTGGCTTTAACCAGAACGCAACACACTTTTGGTTTGCTGTAAATTCCTTCTCTGCGTATGCAGGAGGAAATGGAACAAACAGTCAGCTGCAGATTTATGATTCAGCAGAAGGCAGTTATACAGAAGCAGGCAACGCAATAAACTTTACAGCAAATTACACACGAATTGCAGATAATGCCTCAATTACCAGTGCAAATTGTACGTTCAATACCTCAGCAACATTGTATGAAATGACATATAATGCAGCAAAGCAAACATATAATTATACAACAACTCTTAGTTCAGGAAATAAAAGCTGGACAGTATCGTGCAGTAAAGGAAGTTCATTTGATAATTTGAATGCAACAGATACAATAGAAATACGAGATACCACTGCGCCTGTTGTAAGTGGCATTACTCCTATAGAAGTATCTAATGACCAGAATAATACATACAGTGCAACAGTAACAGATGCAGGAGGCATTGCAAATTGTTATTTTGTTGTTGATAGTGTAAACAAGGGTTTAATGGATTATAATGGAACAACCGCAACAATCAGTGCAGTGTTGTCTACAGCATCTTCACGAACATTTACAGTTTATGCAAATTGCACTGATAATGCAGGAAATAATGCTTATAATGCATCTGGGGTTTCTATTTATCTTCCAACAGGTGATGGCCAGAAAGGCAGTTCAAAAGCAGCGTCATCAGCAACAGCTTCAACAGCAAATGATTTTGAAGGAGGGACAAAGTATACAAATCTTCAGCCAGGAAATGCTGTTCCTATTGGCAAGACCAATAAACAGGCAAAGGTTGTTTCAGTGTATCCAAATTCAGTGCGATTAGATGTTGGCGGATTGTACAACATAGTTCTTTTAGAAGGATTGTTCAAGAGGCTTGACCTTAATCAGAATGGCATTCCTGAGACAACTGTTTATGTTGACAAAGTTGTTGCATATTCAAAAGCAGATATTACTGTCTTGGTTGAAGATGATGGAGGCAGTGTTTCCCAGCAAGCAGCAGAGCAATCTTTCTCGCTGTTGGGTGAAATTTGGAGTAAGGTAAAAAAAATAGCACAGGAAACACAAGAAAAACAGCAGCAGCAAGAACCTGTTGAAGAGCAGCCTGCTGTAGAACCTCAGGAGCAGGTTGAACCAATTACAAAAACTATTGCTCAAAGAATACGAGAACAGATACAGGCATCATGGAATAAACTAACCTCTTTGTTCAGTATTTTCTCGTCAGGAAAAGTTACTGGCGCTGTTGTGTATGAAGAAACTGCACAATTTATTGATACTAGTGTTTTGAGTAGCACGCAGATGAAAATTGCAGCAATAGTGACAATTACTGCTCTGGTCATATTCCCATTAATAACAGGAAGCTATATTTTTAGAAGAGCATGCAAGAAAAAAGCAGATACTTTAGGAAGACTGCTCAAGGATGAGATGAAGTACAGAGGTCTCAGATGACAAAAAAAGGAGATAAAATCCAAAACAAAATAATAAGAATCCTCTTAAAAGAAGAGAGACCATTCTCTACAAGAGAACTTGCTATGAAGTTTGATATATCCTGGCATACTGTGCAGCAGCATTGTTTAGAATTGCTTGCTTCTGGAAAACTAGAGCGCCTGCGTATTGGCACAACACATGCATGGATGTTGAGAAAAGAGAAAATCGTTGACAGTCTTTTAACAAAAACAATTGATAATGAGATAGAAGCTTTACAAAAACAGCTTGAAGAGATAATGAAAAAGAAACAAGAACAGAGTGAAGAAATAATAATCTCCACTGTAAGAAGGGATTAAAATGTTCAAAGCAAAAATCTTTGCAAGTCATAATTGTTGGGCATCGCGAATAAGCAAAAAATTTCCTGAAGAGAAGATGGCGTTGAACAACACTATCTGGCTTGAAGACAAGCATGCACTGGATATATTATCAGTGAGGGCAAATTCTGATAAAAATTTTGATAATATTCTCAAATATTTGAAACATGAAAAAACAATACACAAGGTTGAAGTCATGGAACGCACACCTCTGTATATGATTATTCAAGTTGACACGTATAGCCCACAGCCGCTTATACGTCACATTTACAACAATATGTGTTTTCAACTTGAACCAATATTATTAGAAAAAGGAGGAGAATCTTGGATATTAGGGGCATCATCAAAAGCAAATCTCAAACGCGTTTTTGAAATAATTAAATCAGCAGGATATGCACAACTGAAATTTATTGTTCCGACAAGTTTTGATGATGTTAACATGACGAACAAACAGCGCGCAGCATTTAATCTTGCAAAGCTGATGGGATATTATGAAATCCCTAGAAAAATTACAGTAACAAAGCTTGCAAAAGCCTCACGTATTTCTAAAACAGCATATTTGGAACACCTTAGAAAAGCAGAAATAAAAATTTTCAATAAATTTGCTCTTTCTCAGAAATAATATGTACAGGCTGTCCATAGGTAGTACTACTGACCATAGACAGTATAAAGTTGATATATCTCAATACATTATTACTTCTTATATTTGGTTAAGTGCTCCTGTATCACGATGTACAAGTCAATTGACATACAAAAAATAGTGGAGGGGTGTGGGAACAACAAAGTATTGAAGTATGATTTACTTAGACTTATTTCTAAACAACCTGAATCTCAGGAAGAATTAAACAAAAGAAGGGTTCTTTCTCAGTTAGTATATATTATAAGTTCTGTCTGGCGGTTTAATGCACTTAAAACAATTTATGTAACAAATAAAGCAGAGCAGGAAGTATTCCCTATTATAGGGAATTTTCAAATCTCAGAAGGGTTAAGAGAGTACATTGAGAAAAAATATTCACATTTTAAAAAGTGCAATAAAATAAAAATTGTCGATATTGGTGCTGCTGGGGGCGCTTTGACTTCTCTGTATACCTTAAAAATCTTATATGAACATCATCTTCTTCAAAAAGTTGAACTGCATCTTGTTGATGTTGCAGAAGATGCATTGATTGCATGCAAGAAACTCAAATTTGAAATACCTTATGCTGTGTTGCAACAACACGGATTTAAGAAAAATATTTTGCTTGAATCAATCTTGAAGAAAATAAAAGAGTCTACGTTATATTGTTGTGATGTTACCGCCCTTCCAGATATGTTAGAAGAGAGTGATATTGTTGTCTCAGGATTTACACATCATCATTTAAATTTGCCTGCAAAAGAAAAGGCGTGTAAGAATATGTTGAAAATAGCAAAAAATGGTGCTTTTATTGGTGTTGCAGATGAATGTCTTGACATAAAACAATATGTGCAGTGGTATAATAAACATTCGTGTGAAATCAATGAGCTTGGGGAAAAAGTTCCTATTGCAATGGAGTCATTTATTCAAATGTATGATCATCTTGAATTGTTTGGTCCAGCTCTTTCTATTCTCGGATTTAAAGATAAAGATTATTTGCATCAACCAGAGCATTATACTTTTTGGGGAATTAAAAATGGCAAATAAATATACTACTGTGCGTGTTCAGGTGCAAGAATTGCAACAAGGAGCATAATGCCAACACCAGCAGTTATTGCGATGATGTGAAGAATTGTTTCAGAAATCTTACAGTGTTTATGTAATTCAGGAACAAGATTTGATGCTGCAATATATAAAAAATTGCCAATTGCAAATGGAATAATCAAGTCTGAAAACCACTGAACTTTTTCTGCGAAAATAATGCCAATTACTGCGCCAGCAATTGCTGCTGTTGCAGAGAGGAAATTAAACAATATTGCTTTTGTCTTGCTTAACCCTGCATATAGCAGGATACCAAAATCTGCAATTTCTTGTGGGATTTCGTGAAAAATAACTGAGGTGGTTGCAGCAATACCTAACGGCAGGCTGACAGCATAGCTGCCTGCAATAACCAACCCATCAAGGAAATTGTGGACTCCGTCTCCAATAATATTAAGAGGAGCAAGATGGTATGCATGGCTGTGTCCGCATTCGCATGCATCTTCTGATTTTTTTGAATGATGCCAATGGATGAATTTTTCCAGCAGCAAGAAAACTAAAAAGCCAAGAATGATAGATAATGCAGTAAACGTCGTATATCCTTCTTCAGCAAGTTCTGGAAGAAAGTGAAGAAATACTCCCCCTAATAAAGTACCAACAGAGAGACTCATTAATGTAATGAGAATAGAATGCGGAACTTGTTTTTTCATGAAAAAAGGAATGCCTGCAATAACAGCTATTAATGAAACTACCATAACGCTTCCTAATGCATATATGATGTATCCCATACTGCAAAGAACGAGAAACTTATTTATATGTCTTACTGACAAAACAAAAAATGTTTACATAATTGATACATATCTTCGTATAAAATATTTTACAAACATTTCTTCATTTCGTAATGCTCTATAATATGATGCTCTTTTTCTGTATTCAATAATAAGCATAGGATATCCATTGTGCCAGAGAATGTGATTCATAAGTAATCTTCCTATTCTTCCATTTCCGTCTCCAAACGGATGTATTCTTTCAAATCGATAATGCATACGCGCAGCATGCTCAACAGGATTTTCATGTGCTTTTGTTGTTTGTATAATAAACTCGTGCATAAGTTTTTCAACATCCTGCCAGTCAGGGGCACGATAATCGCCTACTCTGACAAGATAATCTCTAAATTTTCCTGCAATATCTGGCTTTGTTTCTTCAAAAAGCTGGTTGTGCCATTGTAAAAGCAGCGGAATAGTTAGTGGTACAGAATCCTGTATCATATGTAAAAATACTTTTGCATGATTTTCAGTCTCTTTAATGTCTCGCATTGATTTCTTAGGTGCTATTCTTTGTTCAATAATCTCTCTTGTATCTTCAAGTGTTATTGTCGAGCCTTCTATTGCATTGGTATTATATGTAAATGCAATTGCAATTTCATGAAGTTCCTGTTCTTTGACAGATTTTGGGACTTTTTGCCAATTTTTTTGGAATTTCTCTTTTATTGATTCAAGTTTTTTGTACAATTCTTGTTTCTGCACTGAAACAAGTTCTTGCTTGTATTTTTCAATTTCTTTTTGAGAAGGCAGTTCTTTCCCAAGATATTTGCTTAGTGTAATTGGTTTTTTGTTTTTTCTGTATGTTTGTTGGAGATAATAAAATTCTTCATTTCCTATCTTACGTTTTACTATTGCCATTCTAAGTATTACTATTACAAAATATATAAATCTTATGTTTTCTAACAAAAAGTAGTAGTAACAGTATTCTCACTATTTAGTGGGAAAAACAAGAAAACTTTATAAATCGAAATTCGTTTCCTTGTGTATCCGGTGATTATATGAACCTAAAAGATTTGTTTAAATCAAGAGCAACAAAGTTGCAAGAAGCAAAAACTGCAGCATTAGGAGCACAGTCATTTTATGATGCAGTTCCTTTATGGAATACGTATGTTGGACTATTAAAAGAAGCAGAAAAAGAAAATGCAGTTGCTGAAATTCAAGGGGATCTTGAAGCAAAATTATATGATAGTAGAGCACAATTATCTCGATATGCATCATTCTCTAATGTAAGTGAATTAGTTCCTGCAACAAGATTAGCTTCTACTGTTGTAAGAAGAATAGCTTCTTCATTAGATAAAGCAATTGCACCTTATTGTGATACTACCCCTATTATTGGGACAAGCCTTGATCGCGGAGAAAAATATAGGCAAAGTAAAGAATGCAGTGCAATAGAACACGCTGTTTTGAAAGGTGGAGTAACATCTACACATGAATTATTTCAAGACGATGAAACCAGATTTATGAAAGAAACTTCTTATGCAACAACATTACTTAAATATGCAGATTCAGATGCAAAAGGCGCATTAGCAAGTGTTGTAAACACATATACTTCTGTTGCTGCTCAAATGGTTACTGAGATTGCACACTCTATTATAATTGGAATAACTATGTTCGAAGGTGCACACGATCGAAAGTTTGATCCTCTTTTTCATCCAACAGGTATTGCATCATATGCTTGGTGTTTGCTTCAGTTGAGAGATGATGTGAATAGAAAATATGTTGACCTCTTAACACCTCGCTCAGAAGGCGCAGCAATTCCAGACCCTGCAAGAAGTAGTCTACAAATGATGAATCAAAAAGTTTCAGGATATATTACACGAACTCAACCTCAAGCACAAGAAGCAATTCAATATTGGTTGAATGGTTATTATCAAGATTCCCCTCTTGGAAAAAAGATGAGAGCACAGAATATTACGCATGTTTGTGATGCATATAAGCTTCCAATGCCAGCTAACATCCCACGAGTCGAAAACATTTGACGTCAATACATGCTCTTTTTTTTGTATGGTGTTTATACGTATGTCGTAATGGGAATAAAAATGAGTATACTTCTGCAATTGTAAAGCCAAAATCATGTGCAATTGCTTTGACAAATGATTCTGTTGTTGTTTTGTGAAAACTGTACACTGTATGCGCAACAGCAAACGCTTTTTCCAAGAAAGGTTTGTCAGCGTGCGCTTGTTTTGTGCCAAATGGTGGATTTTGCACAACAGTATCTACTTTTTTATCAAATGTACTGATATCTGTGTTTACAATTGTATATTTTTCTGTACTTTTTATGCCTTTCAAATTTTCTTTCAATACTTTTACAGCATCTGCATCTGTCTCAACAAAATAGACATGCTTTGCTCCTAAAAGCAGTGCACCAATGCCGAGAATACCTGTTCCTGCACCAAAGTCAGCAATTGTTTTATCATCAATGTCTCCTTTCATTAATGCATCCCATAATACAGTTGCAGCAATCTCAGAATCAGTCGGATATTGCTCTAAAAGCAGTTTTGGATTCTCAAACACGTTTAGTTTTGATAATATAATTGCTAACTTCTTTTTTGTAAGCATGGATGGCATAAAGAAGTTGTCATATAAATATATTCCTAATAGTAATGTTTATATTCTTAAGATGTTCAACATTATTATGAAAAAATACCTTATTTTTATTCTTCTTTTTCTCTTGCTTATTTCGTGTGGGAAAAAGGAAAGTCAAACAGCAGCAGAGCAACAACAAACACTTCAAACAATATTATCTTTAGATATTGACGATGATTTAAAAGAAATTGCAAATCAATCTGTTGCAGAGCCATTACCTGTATATTCTATTCATAAAATCAATGAAGATTTGAATGCAGGAAATATAGACAAGAAAGATGTAGTTTATTATACACTTCTTGCATCATATGCTCCTGATGCATTGCCCGAGAACTATCAAGGAGAAGCCCCTGAAACTGATTTTACTATGGAAAGTAGATGGTGGATGTACCATCACTGGAATGAATTAGATGCAGAAACACAAGCAAAACTTGAGCCATTTTATGTATTGCCAGATAATCCAAAAAGCTTTTTTTACAGTGATGAAAAACAAAATGAAATTCTGGAATCATTAGCAATAATTCCTTCAGTAAACGCTGCTGATACTTGGAAATCATTTGAAGTTGTTGTTTCTCAGTCTCCTACAAAAAAAATAAAGGTGTTTTATAAAACAGGAAATGAACAGCGCGCACAATGGGTTAATGAGTCATTAATCAAAGCATATCCTCTCTACAAATCGTTGTTAAATAAAGATTTAGAAGAAACAGCATATCTTTACTTAAAACCTGTTATTAACGGTTCTGGAGAAGCAGACATGATTGATGCAGATAATGCAACACGATGTATTATGAGTGTTTCTAACAAAAAAAGCCAGAAAAAAACCCAATCTACTGCAGTGCATGAGTTATTTCATTGCTTTCAATTTGCTCTTCCTTTAGTCTATGAAGGAAATTCCCGTATGTGGTTAATGGAAGCAACAGCAGAATGGTCAGAGCATTATGTGTATCCTGATTATAATATGGAATGGGCTAATTTGCCAGGATATTTCCAGCATCTCAACAATAAAATGATTTTTTGGGACGGAACACATGAATATGAATCATATATGTGGTATTTGTTTTTGACACAGTCTACGGGGAACATGGAGATGATCACAGAACCATTGAATAATGCGAAAACAGCAGATGATGAATCTATTGCAACATCTTTCGAATACTTTGACACTTTTTTTGCAGAGTATGCGTTGTGGAATTGGAATAAAGAACCCTTTGAACAATATATTGATACTCCAAAATTTCCGAGACCAACATTAGTATCATATACCATGAGTCCAAATGGTGAAGCATTTATAGAAAATTATATGGAAGAACCAACAGAGTATCCAATAAATATTAATCTCCAGCCATTATCTATGAACTACAATTATTTTATTTTTAATGATAATCTCAAAAAAGTAGACTTTAATTTTAAAATTCCTTCAACACAAAAACTTGCACGTCAGGCATTAATTAAAATCGGCGACACGTGGCATCTTGAAGACTGGACTGATATTGATCAAAGAATTTTTTGTAAAACAAGATCTGAAGAAAATGTCAAAGCAGTTATTTTGATTTATTCAAATGCACAGACAAGAGAACCATATACAAAAGATTTTGTTGTTGATACACGAGGAGAATGTGAACCTGAATGGCATGGGTATACAAAATTCTCTTGGAGTTTTACCACAGACTTTGCTATGAACACTTTTGGAGGATCATTGACCCAAAATTATCAACAACAAAGCAGTATGGTCTCTTACGATACTCTTGTTTATGATGAAGAATGGGATGAATTTTACGTTAAAACACAAATGTTGACATACAATTTTGAAGAAAAACAGGTTTCGAAATATTCTGAAGAATGTGGTCCTCAAAGTACTATTTTATGGAATACTCTCAAAGGAACTCAAAATAATCAATGGGAGATTGATGAAAGTAATTTTTATGATAGTGATGCGCCAATTCGATTAAGAGGCAGTGATGATGAATTTGGCATGTATGATGTTGATATGGAAATTTCAAAAGGAGAATTTACAGGTATTGACAAACGTATCAGGGAGTATAAACCATGCGAATTTGAAGGGTTGTTTGCACCTGGAAATGCACCAAGTAGTACTGAAATATTTGTCGGTTCAACACCACAAATGAAGTATGCACCTAATCTCATTACAGCTAATAGATCAGAAGATGGCAAACAAATTTCAGGTATGACAACATTCATGATGCCATGGGGTAATGAAGAATATCCTATTCAAGTTGAAGTAGATTATCGGTATGGTTAATCTCTTTCATCGACTATTCTTTTTTCAGCAAAATGAGTATTCAATCCGAGATTTCCTTCAATTATTTCTCGTTTTTTGAATTCAATAATGGGGGTAAAGCCAAATGTTGAACGAAGAAGACGTATTATTTCATTTTTTACAAATGTCTGGCCTTTCATGTTATTTATTGCAACATTGATTACTATCTCATCTAGCTTTTCTTTTCTCAATATGATTTGCCATTCTTCAATAAATGGTAATGATGAAAGCAATGCTGATACTGCATTAAAGTCTACAAATCTTTTCTTTACTTTTGTCAATTTAAGTGGGATAATCTCACTACTTCGTATAATTGCAGGTTCTAATCTTGGTGTTTTTGCACCACAATATGGACAAGCATCTTTTTGTAATCTGCCAATATCTCCTGTTTTATATCGTAATAATGCAGTCCCTCTACTTCCAAAACCTGTATATACAATTTCTCCGCTCTCGCCATCTGGAACTCTCTTGCCATCTTTATCAATGATTTCTATATATGCCATATCTGGATACAAATGATATCCGCTTTCTTCATGACATTGTGTCCACAACATTTTTCCTTCTACAAATCCATACACACTAAAAATTTTCACATTCTCTGCATGGCATAATTTTAACATATGTCGCATCTTCTCTTTATGCTCTTGTATAACCCCTTCGCTTCCGAGAATAACATATTTTAATGAAGATAAATCTCTTTTTTCTTCTGCAGCATACATTATGAGGTGATATATGTATGACGTTGTTCCTGTTAATACTTCTGCTTGCATGGATTCAATATTGTCAAGAATTCGTTGTCTTTCCATTGTTTTTCCAGACGCTAAACAGAATATTTTTGTGTTTTGCATTGCATGATTCATATACCAAAACAGTAACGTGGGGGTTGAAGGAAAGACATTGATAACACG
>Ga0233425_10006221_pt1 | contig 17911 bp, 16 predicted proteins | sample Watercolumn_Towu_2_FD_181712 | JGI IMG/M metagenome (GOLD analysis project Ga0233425, IMG submission 181712) | Freshwater microbial communities from Lake Towuti, South Sulawesi, Indonesia - Watercolumn_Towuti2014_140_MG | ecosystem: Environmental > Aquatic > Freshwater > Lake | place... | reverse complement strand
AAAGATTGAAACGCTTTTTTATCGCTTCTTCTTCCATGCGGTAAATATAGCATGGAAAAATATTGATGGCTAGTAAAAAACTATAAAGTTGTAATACTTATTTAATGACAATACCTTAACAGAAAGGTAAGGTGATTCAAATGACAACCACAGCAGTAAAGATTACAAGTAAGGGGCAAGTTACCATCCCTAAGGAAATCAGGGATAAGCTTAAGAGCAGCGCTGTCTATTTTGAGGTAGTTGACGATACAGTTGTTGTAAGGGCGGTAAAGGACGCAGCCGGCTCATTAAGCGAATACGCTAAAAATGTGAAAACCGGTACTTCAATGAAGAAAATAAAAGAAATGGCATGGGAGGAAGCTGTCCGTGAGAAAACCCACAAGAAGTCTTCCTGACACCAATACCATTGTCCGCTATCTTGTTAAAGATGACTTTGCCCTTTATACAAAGGCAAAAGGTTTTTTTGATAAGGTTAAAAACGGCAGTGAAAAGGCTGTTATTCTTGAAAGTGTCATTGCAGAGTGTATCTATGTCTTGACAAAGATTTATCAGGTGCCGAAAGACAGGGCTTCTAACGGCCTGATTGATATTCTGCACTATAAAGGGATTGCAAATGATGACCGGAGGGAGCTCATTCGTGCATTGACCCTTTTTTCGGAAAAGGGTATTGATATTGTGGATTGCATTTTATGTGCAAAAGCCGTGGACAGCGGTGATAATCTCTTTTCATTTGATGAAGAATTAAACAAAGTTGCAAGACGGTTATGAATATCTTTAATTTGTAACATAATTTCTTAGAAAAACATCTCTAAGAAACCTTTATCCCCAAGAGGTTTGCCTAATCTCGTCTGCTTTCTGATAACCGCTAAATCTACTTTATCCTCATCTCCTGCAATAAATTTCCTGAGTCTTGTAGTGTGATGAAGCATCACACACCCAACAACCGGGTTGAATGTTTTGGGTCGATTGAATGACTTTGATAGGTTCACTGAGTTTAACCCATCCTACTCCACTTTATTTTCAGAGTTCTTTATCAACCTTTTCGAGATATTCAACATTTTTCTGAAACTCTTTTAAATCTTTTTCACTCCATGTGCCTGTCAATAATGTAAGCAAACTGACAGAAAAATAAGGCCGATCTTTCAAAGGCATCCTCTTTTGTAGATGTGGGAATATCGATAATGGTTACGAACACTTCTTTTCCATTTCGCTTGAAACGAACACAACGGTAAACTTGTATTCATGCCAATAGGTTGAGGCTATTTCGTGGGTGAGAGCATTGCGTCCCGTAACACCTGTATGGTGTGTGTGCATTTAACCTGAGAACTTCGTGCTGCAAGCAGGTCTTCGATTTGGAGGCGGCATCCCGGGCATCCCGTTGCCACGACCTCTGCGCCGCTCTTCTCAATCGCCTTTGCCTTGTACTCCCCAATCTTCATGGAGAGGTCGTAGTGTAATAAATTAAACACCCCGCCTCCGCCACAACAACGTTCTGGCGTTTTCATTTCCTGAAAACTGGCGGAACGCCTCAGAATATCCCTGGGCTGTTTTGAGATGTTTTGTCCCCAATAGAGATGGCATGGATCGTGGTAGGTAATCTTTGTATTCAATGCCTTTGTTTCGTATGCAAAAAATTTTTCGATAAACTCGGATATATCATATATTTTATCCGTGAATTTTAAGGCATGATCACCCAGGATGCGGGGATAGTCCCTTTTCAATGTCCTTCCGCATGTGGCGCAGGCATTGATGATAAAATCGACATCGGCTTCCTCAAACACCTTTACATTTACTTCAGCCAGATTCCGCGCTGTTTTTGCATCACCTAATGACCGGGCGGGAATGCCGCAACACAACTGTTTTGAGGGCACAACCACCTCAACCCCAAGATGGTTTAATACTTCTATTACCGCATCAGCAATGTCGGTATAGACGTAGTTAATGAGACATCCCACGTAAAACCCCACTTTCATCCTGGGATTCGTTATTTTTCTTGTGTTGCGATATTTGTTCAGCGCTGATTTCTTTGCCAGAGGTGGAATCCACCGGCCACCCATAAACATGAAGGGCAGATGTCTCATGGCGCCATGTCGTTTTAATGGCATCAAACGTTGAAATAAGCTGGCAGACTTCAGGAGTATGTTAAACAGCCATCTCCGGGTTAAAAACAACCTGAATATCATCCGGGGTATAAACCATATCCCCAGGTGACTTGCCGTATCGTCGAGCATGGTCTGGATGATAAGGTCGTAATCAACGCCCGAGGGGCAGATACTGGAGCATCGAAGGCATTTCTTGCAGGAGAGGAGGTAATCCCTCAATAATTCGGTATGAAAAATTTCACCGTCTCGCAAAGACTCGGCCAGACTGATGCGGCCTCGTGCCACCATAGATTCGTTGCCGGTTTCTATAAAGACAGGGCAGATCGAGCGGCATTTACCGCACTTGGCGCATTTCTGGATTTCTGATTCAAGTGCGTCATTGACCACGATATCTTTTTTGACATCACACATTGCTTTCATCAAAGGCTGTATTGTTCCTCTTGAGAAACGTTAAATTTTAACAAACAGAAACAAAAAAGGGAGGCTAAAAAGCCTCCCTTTTTTATAAACAGCATTATTCATGCTTAATCATGCTTCTTTTTTCCATGGTCATCGTCGTCATCATCGTCATCGTGTTTCTTTCCTTTGCCCTTTATTTTTATCGTATCACTTCCCTGGAATTTCGTGCCGTCTGTTAGCTCGCCCGTTACGGTAAGTGTTACCTTTTCATTCTTATAGTTTTTTGATTCTAACTCTAAATCCTGTACTTCAAATGTAGCAATAAATCGATCGTGAGAATCAGTCTTTCCGTCGATGGCTTGTGCGCCATTGCACTCAACGGTATCCGGATCGATATCTTCAACACTATAAGTCGAAGGAAGCTCTATGAACGCCTTAAACTTACCTTTACTCTTCAGATTGATGGTTTCTGGTTTTATAGAGACCTCTGCCTCAATAACTGCTGGTGTTGCCGTCGGTGAAGCAGTAGTTGTAGGCGAAGGAGTAGTAACCGGTGTGGGTGTCGCCTCAGTTGTAGATTCCGAGATTATGCCGCCTGGGACTAGAATTGCATCATCTGCGCTTGTATGTGCTTTAATTACAAGAGAGGATGTTCCCGTGCCTGTCGGTGTTGGTGATGCAGTTGCTATTGGAGTAGCGGTTGGTGAACTCGCTGGTGTCGGTGATGCAGTAACTGTTGGGGTAGCAGTTGGAGAACTCGTTGGTGATGCAGTTACCGTCGGAGTAGGAGTTGTAGATGTCACTTTATTAATTACGACACTGGTGATTTCAAGTTTATCACCTTTATTAAGGTCTTCAAGGGTAAATTCTTCTTCTGCTTTTCCATCGGTAATCGTGAATGATTTAGAATATGTTTTGGCGCTTTCGTTGACTTCTGTTTCAATTACAAGAATACTGTCTTGGTTAACCAGTTCATTATCGGGAGAAGACCGTAATCCTTTTATGGATAATTCTACTTTGCCGTTGTCTTTTATACTAATTTTTGCTTTGCCATCATCATCATCGTCATCTTTGCTAATCTTTGCTTTAACTGCATTATCATCATCGTTGTCATCTTTATCTTGTTCCAAGCTATAAGATGACGAAGCACCGGTTAAACTTGCTTTATACAAATCATCACCGTATCCTTTTTCAACGCCAACGGCAAGGATGCCTGTTACGAATAAAAACCAACCCGCAAAAGTACAATATTTTTTTATCATTTTCTTCTTCCTCCTCCTTTTGTAAAATATATGTTATAGTTGTGTACAAAATTTCGTATTTTTTATATGACATATATTTTTGATTTTTACAACAAAAATATAATAACATAAATTTAAAAAAATATAAATAAATTAGTTGTTTTGGGAAACGTTTTATGTCACAAATCAAGATTCTTCCGGAATCTGTAATTAATAAAATTGCTGCAGGCGAGGTGATAGACCGTCCGGCATCTGTCGTAAAAGAGTTGATCGAGAATGCAATCGATGCCAGGGCATCGAGGATCGATACCTATTTGGAAGACGGGGGGCGAAAATTGATACGGGTCTCGGACGATGGTATTGGAATGGATGCAGACGACCTTGCCCTTGCATTTCAAAGCCATGCCACCAGCAAACTTCAAAATGCAGACGACTTATTTGCCGTGCATACATTGGGTTTTCGGGGAGAGGCGCTGCCGAGTATTGGCGCCGTTTCCCACGCCGGCATCATCTCCAGGGTAAAAGGGGCTATAAATGGGACAGAAATAAAGATTGATGGGGGCGTTTTAGGGGAGGTCAAGGAAAGGGGGGCGCCTGAAGGCACACAGGTTGAGGTGAGAGAATTGTTTTTTAATACCCCTGTCCGTAAGAAATTTTTGAAGTCGATACCCACGGAAATGGCTTATATTTCAGAGGTGCTGACAAAATTTTCGCTGTCCTATCCGGCAATTCATTTCACGCTTGTGCATAACAACAGGACGGTGTTTAATCTGCCAACGGTTCGGGATACAGCCGAACGGATTGCGACTTTTTTTGGCGAAGAGATGAAAAAGCATCTCATTTCCATATTTCTCAGGGAAGAGATGTTCACCCTTTCCGGATATATTGCCCCGCCCTTTTTTGATAAGGGCAATGCAAGGATGCAATTTATATTTTTAAATGGTCGCTATATCAAGGACAGTGCTGTCTTTCGCGCTATTAACGAAGCTTACCATGGGAAATTGATGCATAAGCGGTATCCGATTGTCTTCTTGTTTTTACAGGTAGAGCCGTCTGAAGTGGACGTGAACGTCCATCCGACAAAAATCGAGGTGCGTTTTCGAAATACCAGCGCAATTTATAATTATGTCCTCTCTGCGTTAAAAGAAGGTTTAAATAAGTCAGCAACGAAAACTATTAGCGCTCCATCTCCCATGCCGGGATTGGAAAGAGAAGCGGCAAGAGGGGAGGAGTTTGATCTTATAAAAAAATCTTTGTGGGAACGGTTTTCTCCCGGGAAGGCAGATGGGGAAAATGCGGGGTTGTACAGCGATATTCAGGCAAATAAAAAAGCAGAAGAGAAAGAAAAAGTCTTTAGCGCCGAAATTGGTAATACAAAGAGGAGGATGTGCTTCCAAATTCACAATTCCTTTATAATCGAGGAGACAGAAGGTGGATTGAATATCATAGATCAACACGCCTTGCACGAAATAATTTTATATCACGAAATAGAAAGGAGCTTGCAGGCTTCCAGATCGCTCAGTCAACGCTTGCTGATCCCGGAAATGGTAGAATTGAGTCCTAAGGATTTTTTTAGCATTATCAGTTTGAAGGAATATCTGGGAACATTGGGACTTGAGGTTGAGGAGTTTGGGCAGCATACGATAGTAGTCCGTGCTTTTCCGCAGATTTTAAAGCATTTAAATGCAAAGGAATTTGTAGAAGGCTTGCTGGCAGAGTTGGAGGCAGAACATTCTCTAAAGGGCAAAGATAAGATTTTAAACAAGCTCATCAATATCATGGCATGCAAGGGTGCTGTCAAGGCTGGGCAAAGGTTAGAACCTCAGGAGATAGAAGCGCTTCTGGATAAGAAACAGAGTATAAATGCATATACAAATAATTGCCCCCATGGCAGGCCAACGACACTCTATTTTTCTCTGGATGATTTACAAAAACAATTTAAAAGAAAATAGGAGAGTTTAGCAGATATAAAATTATCCTATGTTTTTTTATAATGAGCGTTTAAGCCTGTATGAACAATCAGAAATCCCTTGACTTTTATTTCCGTGAGTGATAAGATTTTTCGTTATACTTACCTGTATTATAATAAAAATAGAGCCTCTTTCGGTGATTAAGTGTGTTTGAACTTGTCGTTGAAACTGATTTTTCTGCAGCGCATAACCTCCGTGAATATAAAGGGCAATGTGAAAAACTCCACGGGCACAATTGGAAGGTTCAGGTCGTTTTAAAGGCAGAAAAACTGGATAAGTTGGGTATGGTTATGGATTTTAGAGAGGCGAAAAGAGTTATTGGAGAAATTATGAATACCTTTGACCACACCTATTTGAACGAACTCGCAGATTTTAAGGTTTTAAATCCAACTACAGAGAACCTTTCTAAAATACTCTATGACGAGTTAAAAAAAACCTTGCCGTCAGGGGTGAAGGTATCCAGAGTTACAACCTGGGAATCTGAACGTTGTGGAGCTACCTATTTCGAGTAAAAGCTCTTTTACAATTGAGTACAAATAATGGCGGTAATATTACAAGTAGCCCTTGATTTTGTCGACCTTCACAGGGCTGTGAAGGTTGCTGAGGAGGCGATTGAGGGAGGCGCTGATTGGCTGGAGATTGGTACCCCTCTTATTAAAAGCGAGGGGATGAATGCGGTACGCCATTTGAGAAAAGTATTTCCCGGAGTAACCTTGCTTGCGGACATGAAGACGATGGATGCCGGTCGCGCCGAAATGGAAATGGCTGCCAAAGCTGGCGCAAATATTGCCGTGGTGATGGGAGATGCCCCTGATTCGACTATTAAGGAATGCATACAGGCAGGGAAGAATTACGGTATAAAAGTCTGCGTAGACTTTATAAATAGCGCTAAAGTCGAGGAACGCGTTGCCGATATAGAAAAATGGGGCGTTGATTATATAGCCGTTCATACTGCCATAGATGATCAAATGCATGGGAAAACACCCTTCAGCGCCTTGCAACACATGTGCAGTAAGGTAAAAATACCTGTTGCGGTTGCGGGCGGTATCAATTCCGAGAACGTGGTCGATGCGGTAAACGCCGGGGCGAGTATTGTCATTGTAGGCGGTTATATCAGCAAATCAAAGAATGCAAAAATCGCAGCGGAAAGTATCAAAACTGCTATCAAAGAGAATAGAAGGGTAGATACAGCGCTGTTTAAAAGAGTGACACGCGAAGGAATTCGGGAAGCGTTAACGAAGCTTTCGACGGCAAATATTTCGGATGCCGGGCATCGTGCGGAAAGTATCACAGGACTTTATCCGATATATCAAAATATTAAATTAATAGGGAATGCAGTAACGGTAAGGACGTTTCCCGGTGATTGGGCTAAACCCGTTGAGGCCATAGATATTGCAAAAGAAGGAGATGTTATCGTAATTGATGCCGGAGGAGTTGGACCCGCAATTTGGGGAGAATTGGCAACTCACAGCGCATTGCAAAAAAAAATAAGCGGCGTGGTAATTCATGGAGCAATGCGGGATATTGCGGAAATGAGAAAATTAAATTTTCCCGCCTTTACAAAAATAGTAATGCCGACTGCGGGCGAGCCCAAAGGGCTTGGTGAGATTAATATACCAATCCAGATATCCGGAATTCAGATTAATCCGGGAGATTGGATTGTTGGAGATGACGATGGATTGATGGCGATACCGTTAGCGGAAGCCGACGTAAGAGTTAACTATGGTATGGATTGTCTGGAAAGAGAAAATAGGATTCGAGAGGAAATATTATCTGAAAAAAGTTCTTTAGGAAAAGTTATGGATGTGTTAAAATGGGAAAAACGTTAATTAAGTTTAGTCTTGAGTTTCAGCGGAGTAACGGGCAATGAAATGCGAATCATGTAATAAAAAGCATGCGACAGTGCATTTAACGGAGATCGTCGGCACCGTGAAGAAGGAACGGCATCTCTGTGAAGAGTGCGCGCAGAGCATCAATACACATCTTACAAAAATACCTTCGCCTACAGAAATATTGACAAGTCTCATTAATCAGGTAGCGCCTGAAATAAATGAGATGTCCAAGATTGTTTGTCCCGTGTGCGGGCTGTCTTATTTAGAATTCCGCTCCCATGGTCGTTTGGGTTGCGCGATGGATTATACCATTTTTAGAAAAGGGTTAATCCCATTACTGGAAAAAATGCACAGCAGCACCCAGCATGTTGGAAAAGTGCCTTCAAGGGCAGGGAAAGAATTGATAAAGAAAAATGAACTCATGCAGTTACGGAGTGAACTGAATAAGGCTGTTGAAAAAGAAGATTACGAAAGGGCTGCTGAGTTGAGGGATAAAATTTATGAGCTCTCAGGCGACAACGATGAAGATTAGTGATCTTGCTGATAATACCGGTGAATGGCTCAGAGGAACAGGTCCGGAGTCAGACATCGTCATTAGCAGCAGGATTCGTTTAGCAAGGAATGTGGCGCGGTTTCCCTTTCTTTCGAGAGCTAATGTAAAGCAAAAAAAAGAACTCGAAGAGATCATAAGGGACAAAATTAAAGATTCCGACATTTCCCAGGATCTTTGTTATTTAAACCTTGCGGATATTACGCCTGTTGACAGGCTTTTCTTGGTAGAACGACACCTTATCAGCAGGGAGCATGCCGGGGGAGAGGGTGAGCGGGGTGTTGCCTTTGGTAAGTCGGAAACCGTCAGTCTCATGGTGAACGAAGAAGATCATTTAAGAATACAGGTAATTCGCTCTGGATTTGAACTGAAAGAGGCATGGAAAACGATTGATGAAATCGATAATAAACTGGAGAAAAAATTAAATTATGCTTATTCTTCACGGTTTGGGTATCTGACGGCATGTCCTACCAATGTTGGCACGGGGATGAGGGCCTCGGTTATGTTGCATCTGCCGGCGCTGGGAATGACCCATCATATTGAAAAGGTATTTAATGCGGTTATGAAGCTCGGGTTGGTTGTGAGGGGATTATATGGCGAAGGGACTCAGGTTTCAGGGGATTTATATCAAATCTCGAACCAGTTTACCCTGGGCAAGTCGGAAACAGAAATTATTGAAATTATTGAAAGTGTGATTCCCAGGATTACCAGTTATGAGCGGATGGCGAGAAAGGCGCTCGTTTCTGAAAGTCGCGAACAGCTGGAGGACCGTGTATGGCGGTCGTATGGCATGCTCAAGGTTGCACGGCTGATTTCTTCAGAAGAAATTATGCATCTGCTGTCTCAGGTCAGAATGGGAGTTAATTTGGGAATAATTAAAGATATTGAAATGAAGACATTAAATGAGCTTTTTATCCTCACATTGCCGGGACACTTGCAAAAGCTGGAAGGGCGCGAACTGAATTCCACACAGAGGAATGTTATTCGCGCATCGTATGTAAGAAAACGCCTGGAAAAGTAAAAGTTTGAAAGGATAGGTGTTATTATGTTTGATAGATTTACTGACCGTGCCCGGAAGGTTATGGCGCTTGCACGAGAAGAGGCCCGGCGATTTAATCACGAATATATTGGAACGGAGCATATCCTCTTAGGGTTGGTGAAAGAGGGCAGCGGAGTTGCCGCCAATGTTTTGCAAAACCTGGATATTGAGTTGAAAAAAATACGCCTGGAGGTAGAAAAAATTGTCCAGAGCGGGTCTGACCTCGTTTCGGTAGGGCAGTTACCATTTACCCCGCGCGTAAAAAAGGTGCTGGAATATGCGATGGAGGAGGCACGGGCTTTAGGCCATAATTATATTGGAACGGAACATTTATTGTTAGGACTGCTCAGAGAGCAGGAAGGTGTCGCCGCCCAGGTATTGTTAAATCTGGGGGTAAAACTTGAGGATGTGCGCGAGGAAGTTATTGGCCTGTTAGGTTCGGAAGCGGTTCAGGGCGGCGTCAGCCAGGAAAAAGAAGAAAAGAAGGGGAAGTCAAAGACTCCTGCATTGGACTCTTTCGGCAGAGACCTTACGCAGCAAGCTCGGGAACATGAACTCGATCCGGTTATTGGACGACAGGACGTGATCGAGCGTGTCATTCAAGTGTTATGCCGCCGAACCAAGAATAACCCTGTTTTGCTGGGTGAGGCAGGGGTAGGGAAAACAGCAATCGTTGAAGGTCTTGCTCAGGCCGTGGTTCAGGGGAATATTCCCGAACTGTTACGAGACCGCAGGATTGTGGCATTAGACCTTGCAATGATGGTGGCCGGCACAAAATACAGAGGTCAGTTTGAAGAGCGTATTAAGGCGGTAATGTCGGAAGTAAAAAGGGCAAAGAATATTATTCTGTTTATTGACGAGTTACATACCCTTGTGGGCGCCGGCGGCGCTGAAGGCGCCATTGACGCCTCTAACGTCTTGAAACCCGCATTATCACGAGGAGAAATTCAGTGTATCGGCGCTACCACGCTGGATGAATATCGAAAATATATTGAAAAAGACGGCGCCCTTGAAAGAAGGTTCCAAACGATTGTCGTGGAACCTCCTTCAAAGACAGAGACCATTGAAATATTAAAAGGACTTCGCGACCGATACGAGGCGCATCATAAGGTACAAATTACCAATGACGCATTAGAAGCGGCAACTGAATTATCAATTCGTTACATAACGGGAAGATTCCTTCCGGACAAGGCAATTGATGTGATTGATGAATCATGCGCAAGGATACGGCTCAAGGCGACTACACAGCCGCCCGATCTGAGGCATATAGAAGAGGAAATCAATAAACTGGAAAAAGACAAGGATGAGTCTGTAGCAATCCAGGATTTTGAACGGGCTGCCCGGTTGAGAGACAAAGCCGACAAATTAAAAAAGAAAAAGGAAACGATTGAGAAGGAATGGCGGGAAACCCGCGCAGAGGTTGAGGGAGTAGTGAATGGCGAAATTGTCGCTGAGGTCGTTTCCAAAATGACGGGAATTCCCATCACCCGCATAGAATCTGCTGAGGCCAAAAGGCTGCTTCGTATGGAAGAAGAACTTCACAAAATGGTGGTCAGTCAGGAGGAAGCTACAAAGGCGATTGCCAAGGCAATACGTCGTTCCCGCGCAGGCTTGAAGAATCCGAATCGTCCTGTTGCATCGTTTATATTTGTAGGGCCATCGGGCGTTGGGAAGACGCACCTTGCAAGGTCGCTGGCAAAATTTATGTTTGGAGAAGAGGAAGCGCTTATCCAGATAGATATGTCGGAGTACATGGAAAAACATAATATTTCCCGGTTAATTGGCGCGCCTCCGGGCTATATCGGCTATGAAGAAGGGGGACAACTGACAGAAAAGATTCGCCGTCGTCCTTATGCCGTTGTGTTGCTGGATGAAATCGAGAAGGCGCATCCTGACGTATTCAATATGTTGTTACAAATTATGGAAGACGGGAAGTTGACGGATAGCTTTGGACGCCACGTAGATTTCCGCAATGTGGTCATTATTATGACTTCCAATATTGGAGCTGACGTTATTAAGAACCAGGCATCTTTGGGCTTTAAAAAGGTGACTGATGGACATACCTACGAGGCGATGAAGGAGCAACTAAAGAAAGAGGTTGACAAGCACTTCCGTCCGGAGTTTATAAACAGGGTTGACAATATCATCGTCTTCAAGCCCTTGAATAAAGAGGATTTGAAGAAGATTATTGAGATTGAATTAAAGAACGTGAAAAAGAGGCTGGATAATTACAACATCAGCATTACGCTTACGGACGAGGTATTAGATTTTCTCATAGAGAAGGGGTATAATCAAAACTTTGGGGCGCGTCCCCTTCGAAGGGCGATAGAAAATTATTTAGAAGACCCTCTCTCGGAAGAAATACTACAGGGTAGATTTGAAGGAAAGAAACATGTAAAGGCAAGGGTACAGGATGGTAAACTGGTCTTTGATGAGGTAGTTGAGAGTCCGGAACCGGCGCTGGCAAATGCTGAAAGCAGCCTATAAATGAGATGAAAAAAAACAGAGATAAATAAAGGGGAGAGCTAAACTCTTCCCTTTTTTATTTTATAGGATAGCGGCAGTATAACAATTTTTACCATTCATCGATATGACCAAGACCGGTGTGGTTTATGTTTGTCAGCATTGCGGCTGGAAAAGCCTCAAATGGGTCGGGCGCTGTGGAGGTTGTGGGGAATGGGACTCAACTGTTGAAGAAATGAGCGCCGGCGCCGGTTTGGGTTGTAAATCGGTTACCCTCAATCGTGAACTGCCTCAGCCGATAACCAATGTACAATTACTTGAGTGTCCCTGTATAGAAACGGGGATGAAGGAATTCGACAGAATTTTAGGCGGGGGACTCATTGTCGGTTCGGCAGTATTGATCGGAGGGACGCCTGGAATAGGCAAATCCACGCTTCTTTTACAGGTATGCCAGTATATCAGCCAGAAAGGATATACCACTCTTTATGTTACAGCGGAAGAGTCCGTAGCTCAAACCAAACTTCGCGCTGAGAGGTTGTCCATCTTGTCGGATAATTTGCTGGTCGTTGCTGAAACGAATCTGGATTTTATCCTGGAAAATGTCCACAACACCCATCCAACGCTGGTGGTGATTGATTCTATTCAGATGATTTATAAACCACAACTGGAATCTTCCCCAGGAACAGTTTCGCAGGTACGCCAGTGTGCCAACGAGTTGATCTTTAATGCCAAGTCAACGGGGTCTGCCATCTTTCTGGTGGGGCATGTAACCAAGGAGGGGATCATTGCCGGCCCTAAAGTGTTGGAGCATATGGCTGACACGGTTTTATATTTTGAAGGAGAAAAATTCCAGTGCTATCGCATCCTGAGGGTGGTCAAGAACCGGTTTGGTTCTACCGATGAAATCGGGATTTTCGAGATGCGAAAAAATGGATTACAACCGGTAGATAATCCTTCTGAAATCTTTATTTCACAAGGCAGAAGGATCAGCGCCGGTTCTGCGATTATTTCGTGTATGGAAGGGACTCGCGCATTATTGGTTGAGATACAGGCGCTTGTTACAAGGGCAAACTTTGGCATACCGGAACGAAAAGTTAGTGGCGTCGATTATAATCGGGTTTCGATGATTCTGGCCATTCTTGAAAAACGAATAGGGTTAAAACTTGGCGGTCAGGATATTTTTGTGAATATTGTGGGTGGTGTTCAAATAGATGAACCGGCAGCCGATCTCGGTATTGCCATGACGATTGCGTCAAGTTTTCAGGAGAAGGCAATATCTCCGGATACCATATTTATCGGGGAAGTAGGGCTTGGCGGGGAGGTTCGCAGTGTAAACCAAATTGAAATCCGATTGAAAGAGGCGCAGAGATTGGGTTTCAAAAAGGCAGTTATTCCGAAGGACAACGCTAAAGGTATGGGCAAGGATTTTGGGATAGAATTGATCGAGGTATGTTATCTTTCCGAGGCCGTAGAAATTATAGGATAATTTTGTGAAAGAACACATAGTGAAAAGGACGATTTTGATTGTGGGGTTTATCTGCATGATGTTTTCTTGCAGATTATGGAATATCCATGCGGATACGTATAAAGACGGTATGATTACGGTAAGACACGAAGAATTGCCTGTCAAAAAGGATGGCCGTCGTATCCAGTTTAACCATCCTTATGAAATGGTGGGAAATGTCGTCACGAATGCATTATCGTATATTTATTACGAAGAAAGAGGTTTGTTGAAAAAGAAAGGGAACCTGAGGGTTTTTCAGGATGATGAAATAAGAAAATTGGTTCCCCTGATCGTGCAGGCATTTTCGGTTGCAACGCCTTCGCAGGTGGTTGCCGTATCGTCGTATTCTGAACGCATGCTTTTAACCGACCAGCAGAATTACTGCATTTTATTCATTTCAGATCGTAGCTTAAACATTGCCTTCAGTCGCATTCATATGTTTCAAACATATAATGACACCATGTCGGAGAAGAAAAGGAACACGATGTTGAAAGAAAATCCAGCGACAATAAACCATAGCCGTTTTTGGAAATTGGTTCCATCGTCTGGACAACGGTTAGAACCCGATCATGAAAACTGGCTTGTCATAGACTTATCTGATGAAACGTACCAGCAACCTGTAGCCCAAAGGGTAGGAACGGTTGATGAAAAGATAAAGACAGGTACATCTGAACTGGACACTCGCTTAAAGAGGTTGGAAGAAAGAATGAGTAATGCGAGTGTACCCAAACAACTCGAATCAACAAGCCCTGCGCGGGAGGTCAGCAGCGAGAGCAAAATAAAAACCAAGCTCATTATCCTGCGCGAATTGGTTGATGATGGCGTTATTTCAGAAGAAGATTATGATTATAAAAAGGCCAAAATGCTCAGGGAGGCCATGAGTGATATGAGTATAAAAGAACAATTACGTGAGATAAAAGACCTCCAATCCGAAGGTTTGATTACAGAGGATGATTATAACGAAAAGAAAAAGGAACTGTTGGACCAATTTTAGCCGGAGAAGTTACCACGGGGTGCAAATTTAAGGTTCAGAAATTTCAAAATGGTCTCGGATTAGAATTCGCGAAAGAAGTCTACTTGGCAACTCAAAACATTCTTTCATTTCCTCATGCTTGGGCACAACTTTCTTCAAATACCAGAAGATGTTTTGACAAATCGTTTCCCTTACGGGGTTATATATCAAGTTACAGACGAAGAGGTATTTATAATAGCAGTGATGCACCTCAACAGAGAACCTAACTATTGGAAAAATAGGGAAACTAAAGCATAACCCTTAACCACTACGCGAGTTTCTGTTTCGTTTGCTATATCAGCCTTGCTGCTTCATGCTTACCAGTAATTGTATTACGGTATCAATTCTCTGGTTTAATTGGCTTATTTCGTTCCTTAGTTGCCCAATCTCAGCTTTAACTTCACTCCTTAGCTGCCCTATCTCACTTCTTACGCTTCCAATTTCACTCTTTACCTCACTCCTCAAATGTCCTATATCGCCTCTTAACTGCCCTATCTCAGCCTTAACTTCACTCCTTAACTGTCCTATCTCACTTCTTACATTTCCTATGTCTGTATCAATCTTTTGGATGAGGTATCTGAAATCGTCCTCTTGTCTTTTTTTAACTTCGTCAACTTTGGCTATTATCTCTTCCGTCCTTTCATTGACCACCTGATAAATTAGTTCAAGCGTCACCTTCTTTATAGCTGATGTGATAAATTCTTTTACCATATTCACCGTCCCTTCTTAAAGTTTTCCAGCATTATAGTAACACATGTAATCTGTTTGTCAAGCTATCTGTTTTCGACGGCACTGATTCAGGTCCAGTTTTCAGATGTCTTTTTAAGTTCATCTGTCCGCTGGGCAAAAGTACGACTCAAAAGGGTGTAGCAAACCACACGATTCAAAATGCTTGTGCTACTTTTGTCTTAGATATTGCGTGAACAAGTTCCCTTCCAAAACTTTTTAAATCTTTATCAGCAACAACAATAATGTTTTTCATAAGGTGGCCTTCCTTTTATTACAGTTTTTATCTATGTTTAAAAATTTTAATAAATTTCGCTTTTTCAAAAATCTGTTCGTGTCAAACAAACTCCTAAATCTCCTCGTTCTTCTTGTGTTCCATTGACACCACGCCTTCAACTCATGCTTCACGCTCTTTGAGTTTGAGGCAGATGCCGTCGCAGAATGGGGGATTTTTTGTTAAATAGCAATTGCAAATCAGGTATTTCCTTTTCAGCACAATTTTAAACGGGTGTGGTTCTTTGTCCGTTCCCTTATGTGAACCGTCGCAGAACGGCTCATTCTTCGTATTTCCGCACGCACACCAGTGATAGGTGCCGGGTTCCAGTTCAATGGTAAGCGGCATCTTCTTCATAGATTCTTTTTTTCCTCGCATCTTTGGATGTGATTGGCGTAGTGTGAATAACAACAAATAGTATACCGATAATATACCAGAGAAATAATGCGTCGGGTTTTTTCCAGAAACTATCCGTCAAACCATGCGAGAAAATAGAAATGAGACTTGCCGTTATGCCCATTAAAAGCATTTTTTCATATCCTGCTTTTGAAGTCCGCCATGATTTTATTGCTGTATAAAATACCGTTGCAAACAGCCACAAAAAGGACAACAGGCCGATAATGCCCGTTTCCGCCCATATATGCAAGAAGATATTGTGCGCGTGGGATAATTTTTCAATCTTCCTGGTGACAGTCTTTTTTTTGTCCTGCGTTTCTGTACGTTTTACGGAAACCGGCTCTTTTTTTTGTGACGGTTCTTTGGTTTTTATTTTTTCTCTATATCGTTGATAGGCATCTCGAAAATTTCTTTTCCCGGGTCCAATCCCCAGCAAGGGATGATCCTGGATTATGGCGATGGATGCCTTCCAGCATGACAGCCGTTCTCCAAGTATCTTTTTTGAAGCAAACAATTTATTAACCTGTGTGATTGTTGTAGCGTGGGTAATAAATTTGGAAGGCAAGATGAAAATAAGCAATCCACACACGCCGATAAATACCGCCATTAATAATTTCTTTTGAGTGGCAAAACCGATAAAAATCATGGCAATGAAAATAGCCACCCAGCTGGTTCTGTTCATGGTTAAAATCAGGGAAAAGCTGCACAAGATTACAAAGAGAGAAAGGGATAGACGAGACAGTTTGTCTTTGTACCAGAAAAACAGACATACGGCGACGGGCAGCAATAATGATATGTATTTTGCGATGCGGGAATGATATTCAAAGGTGGCCACAAGTCTTTCATCACGTATCGCGATCCCCGTATAATATCCATATACTCCATAAGCGCATACCAATCCACACGTAATAAGCATGGCTTTTACTACCCGATTGATTTGTTCTGGACTACGAATAGTATTAATCATGCAAAAAAAGATAATGAAATAGGTGAGATAATCGTGCAATACGGTTTCAAGACTGTTTTTGATATGAGCTGAATACAATGAAGCTGCCAATGAGCACAAAAGGAATGAAAAGATAGGTATGTTAATCGATGTCTTAATAAACAGCATTTTCCTTTCAGATAGCATCGTTATCATCCAGCTACCTATTATAGTTAAAAAACACAGTAGTTTGATGATATCTGCACTGTATGGGAAAAAAGAGAGGGTAAAAAAGTAGGCAATAAAGGCGTATTCTGAAATTCGACTTGTATTGGCTGTAATTTTTATATTCACGATTTTTTCCCCGGTTTTAAACCCATCCAATCGGGGCATAATAAAAGATGCCACCAGAGAAGCATGGCATATATGGATAACCGATAACGCAATTTTCGATTTTGAAATAATACGAGTGCATTGCTGATACAGTTTGCGATAAAGTTTATCAGAATTTTTACTAAATAAAATGTCCTGAATACTCTATATGACACAATGGTTCTGTTTTTTTTAAAAAAGATGTAGAGTGAACGACAATACTCGATCTGTGATTGCCAGGGCGCCATTTTCTTGCTTTGTCCGCCAAGGTGAATGACCCTGGCTTCGGGTAGATGATACACCTTCCAGCCTGCCTTTTGCATGCGGTAGCACCAGTCGGTTTCCTCGAGGAAAAAGAAATAATCTTCATCCAATTTTCCGACATTTTTAATAGCCTCGTTTCTTATCATCATACACGCCCCGATAACTGATTCAACTTCCATAGGCTGTACGATGGATTGTTTCTTGCTTGGATATCTATAAGGGAAGAGCCATTGCAATAAACTTTTGTTAAAAAGCTCCGTTGCCAAAGTCGGATAATTGTCATAACTGTGTTGCCTTGTGCCATCAGGCTTTTCAAGTTGAGACCCGACAATCCCTGCGTCTTTGTGCTGCTCCATGAATGAATACATTGCGCGAATGGCATCTTTATGCAAGAGTGTATCCGTATTGATCAATACGCTGTAGGTTGATGCATTTTTTCCCAGGGCTTGATTCACGGCAGCGGCAAATCCCTTATTTTCCTGATTCTCAATGACAATAACCTGCGGGAATCGTTCGCGGACTGCCTTAACGCTATCATCCAGAGAGCCATTATCCACCACATATATCAGGTACCCGAAGTCAGTAACGGTAGTATGAATGGAATCTATGCAATCCAGGAGTAACTGCCTTGTGTTCCAGTTTACAATAATAAAACTCAAGTCGGTTTTCATATGTTTTGATATGTTCTGTTTTCCTTTGATTTTATCAGGATTCCCAAGGCATTCAAGGTAATTTAATTCTTGTTTGTTTTGACCAGTTTTGATATATTTTTACCACTAGGTACGGCATAAGTACGACATAAACCCGAAAACGTAATTAAGGGATAGGTTCGCTACCGACAA
>Ga0233425_10006220_pt1 | contig 17915 bp, 18 predicted proteins | sample Watercolumn_Towu_2_FD_181712 | JGI IMG/M metagenome (GOLD analysis project Ga0233425, IMG submission 181712) | Freshwater microbial communities from Lake Towuti, South Sulawesi, Indonesia - Watercolumn_Towuti2014_140_MG | ecosystem: Environmental > Aquatic > Freshwater > Lake | place... | reverse complement strand
CGAGCCAATCTCGGCCGGGAGGCGGGCTATTAGGGTTGATTGAGGACATTGCGATGCACCACCCAGTTCATCGGAATTCCAAGGGCTTCACCCTCATAGAACTTGTTGTGGTTCTCGTCATTCTTGGTTTGACCATTGGTATGGTTCTGCCTCGGGTGGGAGCAACCTGGAGGCGTATGGAAGACCGCGAATTCCTGCAGGAATTTGTGCAAACACTCAAACGTGCTCGACTCCGCGCCATGAATTCCGGAGCAATTGTTGCCTTCCGTATTCGCGGTGCCGAGCGACTATACGATCTGGCCTTGCCTCCACAAAAACCCATCCCGTCAAATGTCGACATCGATGCGAATTTCCTCGAAATCGACCCCGAAACCAAGGATAGCCTGATTCTCTTCTTTCCTGACGGCAGCATGTCCGGAAGCGACCTGAAGATCACCTTCAACCAGGACCGTTCCTTTCACATCGCAATCAATCCTCTCGTTGGCACGGTCCATGTTTTCGAAGTGAGGTCGTGATGAAGAGCTTCCTTAGATCCCTTTGTTCCCCGTGCAAGAGAGGATTCACCCTTCTGGAGGTTATGGTCTCACTGGCACTGGGAGCCCTCATTCTCGGTGGACTCATGGGCTTGATCTCGGTTTCCCTCCAATACAACCAGCGTCTGAAGGATAAGAGTCAAATCCAGCCCTTGCTCGAGTCTGCCGCCCAGCAAATTCTGGCTGACCCGAAGAAGGCTACGGCCCGTTCAATCTCCATGGGTACTGGAGCTGGTGCGCCACAAGTCAATGTTCACCTTGCCAGAGTCGAACTCCCGGAATCAAAGGCCATTGCGGTTCGGGGTGGAGAACTTTATCGCGTGCTGTTGGAGTGTCGTGGCCAAATACTGGAATTCAGCCTCTTCGTTACTCGTTCAGAAATGGAGGGGGCAGATGGGTTTTCGAGTTGAGATAATGAGCACATGGAAACTCAAACCACTCCTGGGACGCTCCGAAGGCTTTACGCTCGTTGAGCTCGTACTGGCAACGCTGATTTCCTCCCTTGTCATAGGGATCTTTTCGGTAGCTCTTTCCATTTCACTGCGTGCATGGGAACGCCAACAGAATCGCGAAATCAGTGACACGCCGAGCCTCCTCGAACTGCTCAAAAGGCAGTTAGCCCACTTCGACCCGGTCTTGGTTCAACTTGATGGAAAACAACGCCCCATCTTCATGGGAGATGGGCAATCTCTCGCATTCGCCACGGATTATTCTGTCAGGGCCATTTCAAAGGGCGTCCCAGTAATCGCAAGGTACTTCTTCATCCCGGGAAGGGGTGAACTTTTCTACTCCGAGGTGCCCCTTGACCCGTATCACCCCGACCGTATCCAGGAGTTTCTCCAGGCGAGTCCTGGAAGAAGCACGTCCTGGCCTCGGTTCTATCTCATTGAAGTCGAGGAGTTTGCCCTTTCCTTCGCAACCAAGGAACCTGGAGAGTTTGAGGAAACGATTGAGGAAGCAGCCGGAATTCCCAAGGCGGTGATGGTGAACTGTGCTTCTCGAGGGGACTCATCGCCCTTCTCTGCTCTGATGTTCGTCAACTCTCCGTTCACTGAAATAGCCCCTGGAAAGCAACCCATTCCTGGTGGACTGAAATCCAAACAGTTCAACAGGCGAAGCAGGAGATTCTGAGGGAGGAATTGGAAAGGCTGCAACCAGAAATTGAAACATTTCGACCAGACTATCGGTTAACGCTGTTGCACCGGGAAGAAGGTGTTGTTCTGATCGCGGTCTTGTGGATTTGTGCCCTGGTAATGTGGTTTACACTACAAATTGGAGCACTGACGCGAATACAGGGTGAAGAACAGGTCCACCTATTTCGGAGAGCACAAGCTCACTATCTGGCTATCGGAGGATGCAATGAGGCACTGGCGAGGATGGGGCAGCTGCCGCCAACAGGCCTGGAGAGAGGCCCTGATCTCAGCTGGCAGCCGGATGGTACACCGCATCTCCTGAAGTACGAAACCGGTGAAGCTATGGTAAGCGTCGAATTGGAGACGAGTAAAGTTAACGTGAACATTGCCAGCCCTGACCAGTTGATGAAAGTATTGCTGGCAGCTGGCGTTGATGAAGATGAGGTGGAACGACTCGCCGATGTTATTGCAGACTTTATTGATCCGGACGATCTTCCAAGACTGCATGGCATGGAAGCCAAAGCATACAAACGTCTCGGCCTAGACTACGGCCCCTTCAACGGGCCTCTGATAAGGCTTGAGCAGATGCTCCTCATCCCGGGAATCACGGAACCACTCTTTTACGGGTATCTGAGGAAAGGCGGCGAGAGGGAGGATGCGGCATCGGAAGTAATGAATCCGGTGCTGCTCAACAAGAATTCCTTGTTTGCGCTGCTGAGCGTTTATGGTACAGGGGTGGCTTTGCCTCAAACTGAGGCTGGCTCTGAACTGGAAGCGAAGGTTATCACCTGGCAGAATGGAGGGATCTATCGCATCCTTTCTACTGCCATGGCCTACAATGGTCCGCCGGCAGTGACGATTTGTCTTATTGTCCGTTTTACTCCTCAATCGAAGACCGGTTATGAGGTATTATCGAGAAAGCTTTTGTAGCGCGAGAGGAAGATCTTGAAGGATTACCGGGTGCTGTCACTCTCCAAAGAACATCGTCCAAGGGAACTTCTGGCTGTATATGTTGAACAGCAGAGGGTAGAGGTCCTTCGCGCTCATCGCCAATGGAGAACCTGGCAGATCGATTCGGCGGATCACTTTGAGGTGCCGGAAACTGAGTCCATCTACGATTACCTCCAGCGTCTCAATCTTCGACCAAAAGGAAAGAAGAAGACCCTTTTGCTGCTCTTCCTTCCCCTTATCTTCTACAACTTCCACAAAGAGCACTACCCTTTGGGGCTTCAAGATCAACTGCAGGATGCGCTTGGCTTTGATTGGCAGGAGAACGTATTCCTAGAACACGAGCGTATGCTGAATTTTCCTGGTGCTGCTGTTGTTTTGAACCACGATTTGTCGGTCCCCATATTTTCTCTCCAGCGTGATGTATTTGACAAATTCCTACAAGTTCTCGGTGCTGCAAGTTTTCAGAACTTCCGAATAATCCCAACTGCTTTGGCATACAAGGCATTCCTGACGTCGGGTGCATCTGTCCCGGAGTCGCCGGAGCTGGAGATCGTTGCCAGGATGATCGATTCTATGAATCTTGAGCTTCACCGTTTCTACAAAGGCCAATTTCTGGATTCAATGTTGATTTGCAGAGATCGGGACGACATGGCGGTCTTTCTCGAACATCTGCATGCCACAGGCAACGGTTTGAATGGGCAACTTCCGCCCATCCGGACGGTTTGCACTGGCGGTGAAACTCTCAAAGTAGAGACCCTCCAGCACTCTTTCAGTGACAAAGCCGCTTTCGAAGTTGAGCAGCTTAAGGATTCCCTGCTTTCGCTGTGGGTGCCATACTTGTTTGAGCAGGAGGTGATCCAGACCTTTGATGCTCCCCTTTTCCTCAAGCCCTGGCAAATCCCTCGCATTGCCTGGCCTCTTCTAGCTTTGATCGCGCTCTACTTGACCTTCGCCCTCTACCTCGCTCACACCCATCGGCAACTTCAGGAAGACAACCAACGTCTCAAAAGGGAGATAGCGCAACTCGAAGTTCAATGGAAACCTATCGAACAATTACAGACACGCATCGCCAAGTTTCAGGAGGACCAGAAGACACTGTCTCAATTCAACAGCGAGGGCTATCCACTCCTTGAAATCCTCATTCTCCTCTCACAGACAACCCCGGAGGACACCTGGCTGAATTATTTTTCTATCCGGAAAGGCCAGATCATTCTCAGAGGTGACAGCAAATCGGCGATAAAATATCTTCCCGAACTTTCCAAGATTGAGGGATTCAGCGAAGTACGTTTTGCATCCCCGGTCACTCGAAGCCCGACCTCCGATGATGAGCGGTTTAACGTTCAGTTGCAGATTGACCCCGAAAAATTGCGAAAGACTATTGAAGCCTTGGAACTGCACAAAGAAGAAGAAAACATTGAGCAGAGCTCTCTGGACCAAGACCCATCGACTCCCCAACTCTCAGAAGGTAAGCGACCGGGAACCCCAACAGCGGAGGAAGAAGGAGTAACGGAAGAGGACGAAGATCAAACAGCCGAGGATGAACAGGATCCGGCTCAATAACCTCTGAAGAGGCAAAGTGATTATGAAATCCCCAAAATTCTCCTGGGCGGAAGTCAAAAAGCAGCGTTTTTCCTTAATTGCCGCTCTCACGGTTGTGTTGATGGTTGTTTTGGGCCATGTTCTGTGGGTTGCTCCCCTGGCGTCGGAGAATGAGGTTCTGGAGACCCGGGTGAAGCAACAAAACGAACTGGTTCAGAAGTATCAAGACAAGTTGACCCAAGTCCAGAGTATCAAAGACAATCTAATAAAGCAGGAAACCGAACTCAAAGCGATGCAGAAGCGGTTGTTTCGGGGCAACGACCCCTATCAGCTTGCAGCATCCCTAGGAGATCTGCTTTCCCCCAAAGGTGACAAAAAGAAACTGCTTGACATCAAAACCTATCAGGTGTTGGCGAGCAAGGAGTATGGTCTCTACCAGGAGGTCCACCTTAGATTCAATTTCATGACCACCATCGAGGGGCTCTATTATTTTCTTGACCGTATCAGGTCATTTGAGACTGCGATATTGGTTCAAGAAATCAACATCCAGAGAGTGCAGCGGAAGACCGGCCCTGATCTTGTGATCAACGTAATCCTGGCTGCATTAATGGAAAAGGGAGAGAAAGCTTAAGAAATGACAAAAAGCTTGAACCATTTGTCTGAGTCGGTTATCGAGGCTACTTCCTGCCAACCAAGTGGCAGAACAGCCAGAAGAAAGGGTTGTTTCATGGAAATGCGCAGGGTGATTCTGCCATTCATAGTAATGATTGCTCTCCAGGCTTGTGCTTCCTCTACCGACCGGATCTCACCCATACCGGATGGCAAATTTCGCCCTCCCGCCAAACCTTCCCTTTCATCCAACATGAGCGTCGAGAAAGAAAAGACCATCGATCTTGCTACGGGACCCAAATCCTCGGGTGGTGCAGCGGATGAAACTTCGAAAGGACCAGTGCTCCCGGCCAGCACAGGAGGGGCACGTTATGGGCTGATCGGCTCGCCTTCCCCGGAGAAGCCACAAAGATCACCCTGGACAGACAAAGAGCGACAGAAGGTCGTGCTCAATTTCGAAAAGGCGGAGGTCGCTGAGGTTACCAATCAGATTTTTGGGGATTATCTCAAGCTAAACTATGTTTCGGACCCTACACTTCAGGGTCGGATCAGCGTCTATCTGGAGGGTGAATATACCAAGGAAGAACTATACCAGATGGTCACCAAGGTCTACGAGGTAAACAACATCTCTATCGTGCCCAGGAATGGCATCTATTATATTCAGCCGGTACAGAGGAGTACCAGCAGCAGCCTGCCCATTGCTGATGCCTCGACCCTCCAGGAGGACAAGGGCGGGGCAAGGCCGGTCATCATCATCTACCGTATGCATTACATGGATGCCGCTAAAGCCACCAACATAGTGAAATCCTTTCTCACTCCGGGCAGGCCAATCAGTTCTGATACCCTGACGAACACCATCATTTTTGTTGAAAACGCCGACAACGCCCGTACAATTCTCGGAGTTCTCAAAGCCCTCGACATCAACGTATTTCGAGAATTGAACATGGAAATCGTCCCTGTACAGTCCATTACTCCTCAAGATGCCGCGCAGGGAATGGAAGCTCTGGTAAACAAATTGGCCGTCTTTAAGGAAAGCTCCCTCAAGAACAACCTGGCCTTCATTCCCTTACCCAATTTCGGTGGCGTGCTCATTCTGGCACAGGATCCTGAAGTGCTGCGCAATGCCAAATCTTGGCTTACGGCCCTCGATGTTCAGGGGAAAGAAACAGGGGAACAGATCTATGTGTATTTTGCCCAAAACAGTCTCGCCATCGACATAGGAAATGTGCTCACCCAGGTCTACGGCCTTGGAGGGGCTTCCGGGGGCGGATTCGGGCAAAGACTCGTACAATCCACCCGCCAGGGAGCGTTTGGAGGGGCCGGCCGGTCTGGTTTCGGCACTTCTGGTTCCAGGTCTTCCGGTTTTGGGTCATCCGGTTTCGGATCTTCCCGCACGGGATCATCCGGATTCGGATCTTCCTCTTATGGGTCTTCGGGTCTCGGGTCTTCGGGTCTCGGGTCTTCGGGATTCAGCTCATCGAGCTCCGGCAGCTCCTTTGGATCGTCGGGGCAGGCCTCTGGCAGTTCATCCGGCACCCCTTCTTCTTTCGGAGGAGCATTTTCCCAGCGAGGAGGAACGGCTGCAGGACGTCTTGGAGGCACTGCGACAGGAGGACAACAGCGACCGCCGTCTCTTACGGGAGAAGTGGTCATCATCCCTGATGAAGTCAATAATGCTCTCGTAATCCGAGCAAACGCAGCAGATTATGCCAAGATTAGAAAGACCATCGAGACCCTGGACATTCTCCCGCGGGCAGTTCTCATTGAGGTGACCATAGCAGAGGTCAATTTGACGAATTTGCTCCAGTACGGTCTGGAATACTTCTTTAGAAACATTAACGCGCAACTGGCTAACGTTCCCGCATCCCTTGCCGGAATCTTCAAGGGAGGCCTGAATCTCGAGACTCTGACTCCCGGTGCCATCCCTACGCCGAACAACTCCGGTATCGCAATGCTCTGGACAACCGATAATGGAAAAATAGGGGTGCTCTTGGACCTTCTTTCGGAGTATACCGACGTCAATGTGTTGTCTACGCCTACGCTGCTGGCCGTTGACAACAGGGAGGCCAGTATAATGGTGGGAGGTCGTGAACCCATCCCAACGGGGTCATACACGGGTGCGGCGGTTGGCACGGGGGTTCTGGCCACTGTGAGCTACGAAGAAACCGGAGTCATCCTCAACCTGATCCCCCATATTAGCGCCGGAGGTCTTGTGCGCCTTGATGTTGAGCAAACCATCCGCAGGGTCGGGCTTGGCACCGTCCAGGTCTCACCGGGCACCAACGCTCCGAGGTTCGATGAGCGCAACGTAACCACATCCCTCCTCGCCCAGAGTGGGTCGACGGTGATCATTGGGGGTATCATCCAGACTCAGGAAGACGATGCTCACGGAGGCATTCCCTATTTGAAGGATATGCCCATCCTCGGACCTCTCTTCACTTCAAAGAAGACCAAGAACACGAGAAAAGTCGAACTGCTCATCGCTGTCACTCCGTATGTGATTGACCAGCGAGAAAGTGATGTGACCAGGGAATTTCTGGAGAAGTTGCGCAACCTGAAATCCAGGATAGAGAAGTAACCGGAACGCCCCTTTTCAGCTCTGATTCAAGGGAAAGTACACTTCCAATTGCTGAAGCACCGCGGCAAAATCATATGCCAGCGGTGCTTCAAAGACCATCAAGTTCTTCGTCTTAGGATGCCGAAAGGCGAGAATCTCTGCGTGGAGCATCTGACGATCGACATACATGAGCAAGTCCTGCATGTCTTTTGATCTGAGCGATCTGGCCCTGCGTCTCCCTCCACCGTAGGTCTCATCACCGACTACGGGATGCTGGATGTGGCTCAAATGGACACGGATCTGATGAGTTCTACCGGTCTCAATGGTCACCCGAAGAAGGGTGACCTCCTCCCATGCCTTCTTGACTTGCCAGAGGCTGACGGCCTCTCGTCCACGTCCCTGCAGAACGGCCATCTTTTTGCGATCTGAAGGGTGGCGCCCCAGCATTGTGGTGACTGTTCCTCGGCCATGAGGCAGGCTCCCATAGACCAATGCCAGGTAGTGTTTCTCCACAGCGTGTTCCTTGAACTGGTTGATCAAATCCAGATAAGCCAGATCGCTTTTCGCCACAACCAGGACTCCCGAAGTATGCTGATCCAGTCGATGCACAATCCCTGGTCTCAGCGGGGCACCTTGACTGGCCAAACGCGGACAGTGGGCTAGAAGTCCGTGCACCAGAGTGCCATCTGAATGGCCGGCACCCGGATGGACCACCATTCCCGGAGGCTTGTTGATCACCAGAATGTCTTCATCTTCATGCACGATATCGAGTGCCATCGGCTGAGGAGTGAGTCGATTTGGAGTCTCAAGCTTCTGAAGGTGAACGGAAATCTGATCGCCTGTACGGATTTCGTAGCTGGGTTTCACCGGGAGGCCATTGTTCAGAACCTGACCATCTTTGATCAATGTCTGGATAGAACTTCGTGACCAGCCCACAAGCTGGTGGCTGAGGAAGACGTCAAGGCGCTGACTCACATCGGAATCGGAGACCAATAGTACCATATCATGAGAAGGGAACACTTCACCTCTCCGGGTCGAGGACGGCTTCCCGCCACTTGCTACCTCCAAGTTCTCACCCACCAACCTTCCAGACCAAAAACTCGCCTACCGCCCTCAATCCATGGCCATGCATAAATCCTGAACTCTCCTCTTGTTGCACCCTATGGGATCAATGCTGTTGGCGAGTATGGTCCAGATCTTTGAGGATTGTGAAAATCAAACGACCTGCGGTCGTCTGTAGAATACTGGTTACGGCAACATCAACTTCCTTTCCCAGCAACCTGGAGGCATTTTCCACAACGACCATGGTCCCATCTTCGAGATAGGCAATCCCTTGTCCTTGTTCCTTACCCTCCTTCAAGATTTGCAGACGGAGCACTTCGCCCGGCAAAACCACTGGCTTCAAGGCGTTGGCAAGTTGGTTGATATTCAGTACTCGGATCCCTTGAACTTCAGCAACCTTGGCCAGGTTGTAATCGTTGGTAATGATCTTTGCGTTCACTTTCAAGGCTAGAGCCACCAGTTTGGCATCCACATCATTGATGTTTTCAAATTCCTGTCGATCAATTCGAACTTCAACCAGTTTGTCCATCTGGAGACGCTTGATGATATCAAGACCACGTCGCCCGCGGACCTTCCGGGTGGGGTCAGCACTATCCGCAATGTGCTGGAGCTCCTGCAGGACAAAATCAGGAATTACCAGGACTCCGCCCAAAAAGCCCGTTTCGACAATGTCCGCAACGCGTCCGTCAATAATGACACTGGTGTCCAGGATCTTTGCACTCTGATTCCCGCGCGACGGACTGCCGCGCATCGACCAGATCCAGTTGGGGGCTCGTATTTCTTCAATCTTGCTACTTCCTAAAATCATTCCAATATATCCAAAAATGCATGAAAGAATGACATAAATTGTTACCTGAATGGTATGATTATCTAGAACAATGAAACCGTATCCTATCAATCGAGCCACGGAAAGTCCGACGACGAGGCCGACAGTGCCTCCCAGAAGCCCTTTGAGGGGCATGTGTTGGATCACCTTTTCAACCGAAAGCGCCAGCAAGGCAGTGGTGGCGCCAACTAGTGAGCCAGCCCATGGGGCCCACCGGAATTCCGTCAGGCTCTTTGTTTGATCGGCAATGAAGTACCCGCCCACACTACAGACAATGAACAACAGAACCTTCAAAACCAGCCAGGCCCATCTCAATAGGATCACCTCCTTCCCTTTCTGATTTGACTTCGGCCATCTCTATTACCGTAATCTATTGATCTAAACAAGATGCACCGCAGGCCAGGGCAAGCTTGTCCGTAAACATACTTCCTCTCGGCAAACTCCGCTGAGCCCACTGAAATCACTGAAATCGTTTGTCGGTCTCAATCGACAGCTTTGCCCCCGGGGCGTGACCTGCTGGAACGTAATACTCTATACGACAGGGGACGTATTTGCGGTACGGCCGACCGCACTGTTCAAGATCGCGATCACAGATACGGGTGTCCTTTGGAATTGCTGATACGCTTACAAGAGATTGGATTACTTGAGGATTTCTCGGATTTCCTGCTCAATTTCAATTTCACTTATTTTCCGAACAATAGAAAGCTCCTTCAAAAGCAGTCCTCTTGCCGTATCCAACATCTTCCTCTCGCCAAATGAGAGCTCTTTGTCTCCTTTGAGAACGGTCAAATCTCTCAGCACTTCGGCCAGTTCATATATGGAACCGGTTTTGATCTTTTCCATGTAGCCTCGGTAGCGCCGATTCCAGGTACCTCCGTTGATTGAAATCTCCCGTGTTCTGAGGATCTCGAAGACCTTGGGGATGTCCGTCGAATTGATAAGTCCCCGCAAGCCTACCGCACCGGCATTCCGGATGGGAATCATGATCTTCATGTCATTTTCCAAGATACGCACGATGTAGAAATCCTGATTCTTGCCCGCTATACTCTTGGTTTCAATAGACTCTATTTTACCAACCCCATGAGCGGGATAAACAGCTAAGTCACCGATCCTAAACATCATTTCCTCCCTGCTCGTGGATCTTTCAACATTAACTCTGCACTCGAGAAAAAGGCAGTGGATTATACCACCATTCAACACTCATTTAAAGACCCAAAAAGAGATCTTGGATTCAAGGTGGAGAGATTTCGAAAGGACAATTTGGATACAACTGAGGAGGGCAGAGGCAGGTGTCAGATCTTATTGTAGGCATTCATGGCTTTCACCATGCCGGACCATAGAACCGTTTTTACCGCCTCGGCGCCCAGCTTTATCATTTCCTCAAAAGGGGCTTCCTGCTCCGGGTAGGGTGCATGGAGCACATATGCTTCCACCGTTTCATCATGCAATGGCCGACCAATGCCCAATTTCAGTCTTGCAAAATTCTGGTCTCCAATATGCTCCATGATGGATGCGACCCCACGATGACCACCGCTTCCACCCTTTAGCGTCAGGCGGATTCGCCCGAGGGGAAGATCCAGGTCATCGTGGACTACGAGCAGCTGAGCAGACAAGATCTTGAAGTACCGCATCAGCTGGCCTATAGCCTCACCGCTGCGGTTCATAAAGGTGAGAGGCTTAAGCAACAAAATCCTTTGTCCGTCAATCACGCTGGCGCCCCATTGGGCTGAGAACTTCCGTCCTTCAAATTTCGCAGAGAGGTCGAAGGCCAGCTGATCCAACACCCTAAACCCAGCATTGTGACGGGTGGTTTCGTATTGCTTTCCCGGGTTTCCCAATCCGACAACGGCAATTATTCGATCCACCCGTTCAACCTGCCGGTCCATCCCTCATCTACTCGCCGGAGCAATACAATGCGATCGTTCGGTCTAGTCCTCTTCCGTAGATTCTGTTGCACCAGTAGCTTCTTCCAGAACCCCGATGGCTACTACCGCAAGATTCCTGTCATCCACCAGATCGAAGGGCACTCGACCCACCAGGTCTGCTACATGGATAGAGGATCCTAGATCCATATTCCTGATATCAATATGTATCCTTTCCGGAATCTCCCCAGGCAGGCAACGAACGGAAAGTGTTCGGCGGATGAGATCAAGGACGCCACCTTTCTTTTCACCGATGGATTCTCCGTCCAGCTCTACCGGAATCTCAACAACGATTGGCTGGTCGAGAGGCACCTCATAGAAATCAACATGAAGAAACCGGCGGCGGACCGGGTGGGTTTGAACTTCTCGAATTAGTGCCTGCGTGGTCTGCTGATCATCACCATCTCCTATGACGAGGCGGATCAACCTGCTTTCCTGCCTAACCTCACGGAGAAGTTTCATTAACCCCATGACTGGTACTGCCAAGGGCATCGGGGCAATCTTCGGACCGTAGAGGATCGCCGGCACTACTTCCTCCCTGCGCAAGCGTCGCGACGCACCTTTGCCAAGCTGAGTTCTCTTCATAACATGCAATTCAACATCCATGGCGATTCGCCCTCCCAAAGAATATCGAGGTAGTCAGTCTCCGGGAAAAAGAGCACTGACCGATTCCTCTTTGTGTACACACTGGATGACCTGGGCAAGCATCGGCGCAATGCTTACCGTTCGAATTCTCCTGCAATGACTGACCTCTTCGCTGAGGGGGATGGTGTCGGTGACCGTTACCGACCTCAAAGGAGAGGACTCCAGTCTTTCCAGGGCAATGTTGGAAAAAAGACCATGCACGCAATATGCGTCGACAATGGCTGCCCCGGCAGCTGTTGCCCCTTCGGCAGCACGTGCCAGAGTGCGACCGGTGTCCACCATATCGTCAATGATGATTACGCGGCGCCCTTCCACATCCCCGACTATTTTAGAATAGGGCAGATCCTCAGTGCTGCGGTGATCCAGGATGGCCAATCCGACCTTCAACCTCCTGGCGAATTCCCTCGCTCTCCAAACCCCAGCAGCGTCCGGAGCCAATACCACCTCATCTCCACGGAGCTCTTGTTTCACATCCACCAGAAGTACTTCTGTTCCAGAAATGTGGTCCACCGGTATTCGAAAGAACCCCTCGATCTGCTCTGCATGAAGATCCATTGCCAAAAGTCGATCGGCACCTGCGGTTGCTATCAGATCAGCAACCATTTTGGCTGAGATGGGGACCCTGGGCTTTTCTTTTTCATCTTGCCTCCCATATCCGTAATAAGGCGTCACAGCATTGATGCGACGTGCCGAGGCACGCTTCAGTGCATCCACTATTACCAGGAGTTCCACAAGGTTCTCGTTGATGGGCGGGCAGGTGGACTGAAGCACGAAGACATCCCTCCCCCTAACGCTCTCTCCAATCTCAACCCGAACTTCACCATCACTGAAACGACCGACCGACGTTTTTCCTGGAGTCACATTACAGTGCCTGCATACCTCCCGAACGAGCTGGGGGTTGGAATTGCCTGAGAAAAGCAGCAGCCTGTCTTTCATGGTTCCATTGCCCTTACCTTTGTCTCAACCGAGGCTGAAACTCTACAGGCATTCATACGAAAAGAACTGGCTGGGGTGGGAGGATTCGAACCTCCGAATGCGGGTTCCAAAGACCCGTGCCTTACCGCTTGGCGACACCCCAAACACGTGGGCAGCTATTCTATTTTGACAGCGGCGTTTCCGAATACCTGAGTGGCGATTGCCCAGCAGTCCGGCCATCTACGCTCGGCCAGGACTCCAACCTGGTCTGCATGCCTTCTTTCTTGAAACACACCGAAAACCGTGGGGCCACTGCCGCTCATCAAGGCCCCAAGGGCTCCGTTTTGAATCAACCAAGCCTTTATTTCACCCAACACGGGGTAGCTCTTCAGCGTAACGGATTCTAGATCGTTTTCCATCACTTCGCGGAGCTGCCAGGGCCGAGCAACAAAAGTTGGCAGTTTAATTCGACTGCGCTTCCTTGTCAACTTCAAACTTTCATAGACCCACCGGGTGGAGACCGCCAGTGGTGGTTTGATCAGCACCACGGGAAAATCTGGCAGCCCGTCAACCTGGACAAGATCATCACCAATTCCCCTCGCCAAAGCAGGCTTTTGATAGAGGAAAAACGGCACATCAGCTCCCAGCGTCCGAGCCATGGTCTTAAGGTCGGACATTTGGAGGCGATCTTCGAGCATATGATTCAGTGCCAATAGCACGGCTGCCGCATCCGCACTGCCCCCGCCAAGCCCCGCTGCAACCGGAATACCCTTCGAAATCCGGATATGCAGTCCCATAGAGGAGTCGACAGCGGTCAGGAAGGCTTGAGCAGCCCTCCATGCAAGATTTTGTTCATCTGTCGGCACCGCCGGGTCGTCACAGCCCACACTCACTCCGCCGGTACTCTGCCATTTCAAGTCGAGAAAATCCAAAACCCCAATGGGCAACATGAGGCTTGAAAGCTCATGATACCCATCTTCTCGCTTGCGGATTATCTCCAACCATAGATTGATCTTGGCAGGTACCCCTACCCTCAGAGACAACAGCCTCAAATCGCTTTTCGGAGATGCCAGTTTAGACCCCTTTACTTGTTGCTCTTCTGGACGTATCGCAAGCGCAAATCATAAAGCATACTCTTCAAAAGACTATCCTCGTCAGGATCGAGATTGCCTTTGGTCTTTGCCTGGAGCATCCCTAGAGTATCAATAATCTGTTTGGCCAAAGGCAGATCAACTCGAACATTGGTTGTTTCAGGGTCCGGGATTTCTCCCAAATGTAGCAACGCTGAAGAGCTGAGGGAAAAAATGAAGGTGGCCATTGTCACCTCAGGCAGAGGGATACTTCTTTGTTCATGAGGCTTTTGAGAACCTTCAGCGGCCTCTTGTTGACTCGCTTCCGGTTTCTCCGTCCTTGCCTCTTCCTCCACGGGCTCCGACTTCCGCTCTTGCTCAGTATCCTCCAGGGAAATCTTGCGGCGATCTTTTATCACAAAGCCCTTCTCTTCCTTCTCATCCATCTCCCAATCCCTCCTTTTAGAATCAGAACTTTATCGCCTGGACAACATTCACGTTGTCCAGAGAGAGCAGTTCTTCTATCACATGTTGTGGAACGGTCGTATCCGTCCTCAAGAAGATGATGTTCTCGCCTCGCTCCAACACCTGCCCGACATCCATCATGGAGATGTTGATATGGTGACGCCCCAAGCAGGTACCGATGGCCCCAATCGTTCCAGGAGTGTCAATATTGTAAATCAGCAGGCTATTCCCTTCCATCGCCGCTTCGAGCCGAAAATCATTGATGCGAACCAACCGGGGGTCCTTCTTACCAAACAGGGTTCCTGCGACCAGGTTTGCATCCTCTGTAGTCCTCAACTCCACGCTGATGAGATTCGTAAAATCTTCAGCCTCATCCCTCGAAGACGCAGTCACCTTGATATTTCTCTCCTTTACCACCACAGGTACATTAACGAAATTGACCATATCTCCGAGAACTGGGCTCAAAATCCCCTTAAGTATCGAATACGTCAAAGGTTTGGTATCCACAGTCGTGACTTCTCCGATATAGACAATCTTGACCTCCTGAATAGGCCCCCGGGTAATCTGCGCCTGCAAATTGCCCAGCCTTTCGGCCAGAACCAGGTGAGGACGCAAAACCGCCATTGTCGCCCCATCAATGCTTGGGGCATTGACCGCATTGCGGATAGTACCCCGGGTCAGGTAGTCGGTCACCTGCTCAGCCACAGCAATGGCAACGTTTTCTTGAGCTTCTTCAGTGGATGCCCCTAAATGAGGGGTGACGATAACCTGATCCAGAGTCAACAGAGGATTGTCCTTCGGCGGCTCCAGCAACCCTCCCCCATTGGATCGCATCAAAAAGGTCCTGCTCGTTGACGATACCTCCTCGGGCACAATTGAGGATGAATACTCCCTTCTTCATTCTCTTGAAGGCGTCAGCATTCAAAAGGTTTCTGGTTTCTTTGGTCAAGGGGGTGTGGACAGTAATATAGTCGGACACGGCATAGAGTTCATCCAGACTCACTGCGGTGACTCCAAGCTTCTCCACGACTTCGTGCGTGATATAAGGGTCATAGGCTATTACATTCATCTTCAAGCCTTGTGCACGCTCAGCCACAATTCTTCCAATTCTCCCGATGCCTATGATTCCCAGAACCTTATGGAACACCTCCTTGCCGCTGAAACGCGATTTCTCCCATTTTCCGGCTTTCAGTGAGCTGTTCGCCTGGGGAATATTGCGGGACAAGGCGAACATCATGGCAATGACATGTTCGGCAGTAGTGATGACATTGCCCTCCGGCGCGTTCATCACCACAATTCCGCGGCGGCTGGCCGCTTCTATGTCTACGTTGTCCAGACCAATGCCCGCTCTGGCAACAACCTTCAGCTTAGGGGCAGCATCGATGACCTCGGCATTTGCTCTAGTCCCGCTGCGAATCACCAATGCGTCATAGTCATGGATAAGATGGCAAAGCTGTTCGTGGGATAGGTTGGTTCTTACATCGACCTGAAATCCCGGAATGCCACTGAGCTTTTGAATTCCAACTTCTGCCAAATTATCACTGATCAGAATCTTCATCGCCACCTCCTCAAGGTTCGACAAACACAGGGAGGGATCGTTGGCATCATTTTTTGCCACCGCGCCATCCCCGCTCCTTTATACGCTTCTCCGCTTCTTTGATTCCACGATCAATCTCCTGTAGTTTGTGAGGAGAATCCGAAATGAGGGTCTTAGCTTTCTTGAAATGAAAAACAGCAACATCCCAATTGTGCATGTGAAGATAGTAGCGCCCGAGGTGAAAGTGAGCCAGTCCCATTTGGTTCATCTGCCCGAGAAGAATACCCATGTTGTTGTCGAGGTCCGGGAAGGCAGGGGCCCATTTCTCGATGCTCTCAAAATGCTGGAGTGCCTCATCCTTCTGACCCAGTTCTTTCAATACCAGGGCGAGCCGATAGTGGGCAACGGGAGAGGATGGGTCCAAGAGCAGGGCTGTCCGTAAAACCCTCTGCGCCTCACTGAGTTTCCCCAATTTCAGATAGGCTTCTCCCAGAGTGCTCAACACAAAGGGACTCCCGGAGTCTTGCCGAACGGCCTCCTGCAAGTAAGGAAGAGCTTCCACAGCCTTTCCCTGCCTCAGGTAAAGGCGTCCAAGCCCATAGGTGGCGGCGACATCTCCCTTGCGCATACCCGCGAGGAAACGATCCTCAGCCGTACGGGGGTCACCGTATTCGGCGACCAAAGATGCCTGCATGATGGAAAAATCACCAAGGTTGCCGGACCCTGCCGAATTCATACGATACTCGGGCCTTTGAATGAGGTCCTGGAGATATTGAATTCGTTCAGTCAACGCTGGATGGGTCGAAAGATACGACGGGATGTTTGAATTGACCATCCATTGGGCCTGGTTCATTCGTTGCATGACGCTCACCATATTGTTTGCCGGATATCCCGCTGCACAAAGGTAGCGCAACCCGAGCTGATCCGCTTCCTCTTCATTCTCACGGCTATATTGCAGTTCCAACGTCTGGGCGCCAGCCATAGTCCCCATGGCCAACGCCTGTGTCCCTGCTCCACCACCACCCTTGGCACCGATCAGGATTGCAGCCAGAACCCCCGCGATGGTTGCCACATTGAGGACTTTGCTTTCCTCCGCTCGTCGCTGATAGTGGCGCGCCTGTATGTGTGCCAATTCGTGGCTGAGAATCCCGGCCAGTTCACCCTCGTTTGCCATCATTTCGATCAAACCGCGGTAGATGAAAATATAGCCCCCAGGAACAGCGAAAGCGTTCGGAACGGACTGGTTGATGATGAAGAACTGATAGTGATACGGGGTAGTTCCCAACTGTTTGACAATACGATTACCGATCGCCTGAACGTAGGCCAAGACCTCTCCATCCTCGACCAGAGACATTCGCATTCTGATCAAATTCAAGATTTCCCGTTTGATGGCCTCTTCCTCACTCATGGTGACGGCAATGGATCTGCCAGGTGCAAGAAGTTGGGCAGTGACGAAGAAGGCGGTCAAACAAGCCACGAAGGCGGACCAAAAACCCGTTCTTCTAAAGCCAAGCAGCCTCATGGGGAACCCTCGTTCACCTCACGGCCGGAAGGCGCTGCATTTGCTGACCAAGTGACTCGTCCCGCGTCAGACCAGAGGCTCTCAAGGTCATAGAAGCCGCGCACCGGTTCATAAAAAACGTGAATGACCACATCGGCATAGTCCATAAGGATCCAATGCCCTTCAAGGCGCCCTTCAATACCCAGGGGCTTGATTCCCAGGCGGCCGAGGCTCTCTTCCAGATTGTCCGCTATACCCTGGACCTGTCGGCTGGATTTGCCGCTACAAATGAGAAAGTAATCCGTAAACGACGTCAAGACTCTAACATCGAGCAAGACGAGATCCATGGCTTTGAATTGTGACGCCTCTCTGGCGCACAGTATAGCCTTCTCCGTGGCGCTGATAACCTGCGGTCTTGTTTCTTTCTCCGACTTCACGTTGCTCACTCTGTCCGCCATTCCATGCATTCCTGAACCGGCGCGACCTCGGCTTCAAAAAGATCGTCTCCCTGGTAGAGGCGATTGGAGTAAATATACTGCATTACTTCGGGGACAACCAAGTAGCGGATGGATTTTCCCGCTTTCACCAATTGTCGGATTTGAGTTGAAGAAATGTTCAGCCAGGTATTGCTCAGGTAACGGACCGGCAAG
>Ga0233425_10006219_pt1 | contig 17919 bp, 8 predicted proteins | sample Watercolumn_Towu_2_FD_181712 | JGI IMG/M metagenome (GOLD analysis project Ga0233425, IMG submission 181712) | Freshwater microbial communities from Lake Towuti, South Sulawesi, Indonesia - Watercolumn_Towuti2014_140_MG | ecosystem: Environmental > Aquatic > Freshwater > Lake | place: Indonesia... | reverse complement strand
CCTGTTGTCCGCACGGGGATGTCGTGTTAGGTTCAAGCAGGTATCGTGGATCTCGGGGTGAGACATGACGCCTGACATGCGGCAGGCCGTTTCCAGGGCACTCGTGCTGGTCGCCACGCGCGGCGTTGCCGGCGCCCGCTCTGCCGCAGTTCTCCTGGCCAACGCACTCCAGTCCCTTCCGGCATCCGAGCGGATCGCTCCGGCCGCGGCCGTGCTCCAGCTCCAGGACGCCCGGGATCCCGCGACCGCGCTGGTGATCATCCGGCAGCTTCTCCAGCTTGCGGGCGGCCGGGATTCCGCGGGGCCTGCGACCGGGCCCGCTGCACGCGCTCCGGTCCCTGCACCCGACCCTGCGACCGGGCCCGCTGCACGCGCTCCGGTCCCTGCACCCGACCCTGCGACCGGGCCCGCTGCACGCGCTCCGGTCCCTGCGTCGAGTCCGACTTCCGGCCCGGCGGCAGAGGATGAAGCGTTCAGTTGGACGCGGCCGAGCATGCCGCCCGAGGCGCTGGCGGAGTTCTTCGCGGAAGTGGGCGAGTACCTGGAAGACGTGGCGCGGCTCGTGCTCGAGGTGACGGACCGCAGCCATCCCGGGATCCAGGAGCTCTACCGGAAGCTCCACACGGTCAAGGGGAACTCGGGCATGGTCGGCCTTTCCCCACTCCAGGAGACCGCTCACCAGATGGAGGACGTGGTCAAGGCGATCCGGGACGGAAAGGCCGTCATGGACGAGGCGACGCGGCGGTCGCTGGCAGACGGCACTTCCCGAATGCTGCGCATTCTTGCCGCGGTGGGATCGGGGTCGGCAGACGGGCCGACAGGGCCGGGTGCGGCAGACGTGTGCGCCCCGGCACAGGCCGCCACGTCCGGCGTGCCGCCGGTCCCGCGTCCCGAGCCGCACGCATCCGCCCCTCGCGCCGCGGACGCTTTGCCGCCGGTCCCGCGTCCCGAGCCGTACGCATCCGCCCCTCGAGCCGCCGACGCTTTGCCGCCGGTCCCGCGTCCCGAACCGGCCCCTGCCGCTGCCGCGACCGGGAAGCCCGCGACGTCGCGGCAGGAACGGATGCTGCGCGTGGACTTCGGGCAGGTGGACCGCCTCGCCCAGCTCGTGGGGGAGCAGACCATCCGGGAAGCCGAGCTGCTCCGGCAGGTGCTGCGCATGCAAGAGGGGATCGACGCACTGGGCCGGCGCATCGGCGAGCGTCGCGTGGCAGACGCCGCCGCGGCGGACGCGCTCCACCAGTACCTGTCGGCCGCGTCCAACAACCTTGCCATCATGGCTTCCGGAATCGAGGGCGCGTCGCGGGATCTGGACATGGTTTCGGGAAGCCTGCAGCGGTGCGTGCTGGACATGCGCCTCGTGCGGCTGGACTCGGTGTTCGAGAAGCACCGGCTCACGGTGTTCCAGGCAGCGGGCGCGCAGGGGAAGAAGGCGCGGCTGGAGATCGTGGCCGGCGATGCCAAGCTGGACAAGTCGCTTGCCGAGAAGCTCGAGGAGCCCATGCTCCACCTCGTCCGCAACGCGGTCAGCCACGGCATCGCAAAGCCGGAAGCCAGGGCCGCCGCGGGAAAGGTCGCGGAGGGGCGCATCACCATCCGGGCCTTCCAGCAGGGCAACCAGGTGGTCGTGCGCGTCGAGGACGACGGCGACGGCATCCGTCCGGACGTCATCCGGGCCAAGGCCACGGAAAAGGGGTTTCTCACCGCGGCCGAGGCAGCTTCCCTCGACGACGGCCGGATCGTGGACCTCATCTTCGCCCCCGGGTTCTCCACCACCAACGCCGCGGACGGCGTCTCGGGACGCGGGGTGGGCCTCGACGTCGTGCGCACCCACGTCAACCGCATGGGCGGGGCCGTCGAGGTCTTCAGCAAGCTGGGGGAAGGGACCGCATTCCAGCTGACGCTTCCGCTCACTCTTGCCCTGTCCCGCGTGCTCCTGGTGCGGGCCGGCGGCCAGACGCTGGCCATCCCCGCGGACGCGGTCGTTCGCACGCAGCGCGTCCCTCACGCCATGCTGTCCACCGTGGAGTCGCGGACCCTGGCCACGGTGGAGGAGCAGGCCGTGCCGTTCGTTCGCCTCGCGGAATCCCTGGACCTGGCCCGCGTCCGGCACGTGCGCACGGACTACCTGGTCTGCATCGTGTCGCACGCGGGCAAGTCCGTAGCGCTGTGCGTCGACAGGGTGCTGGAGCACACGCAGGCCGTGGTCCGCGAGACCGGCCCCGCGCTGCCCACCATCCCCTGCTGCATGGGGGTCACTTTCCAGGAAGCCCAGTGCGTTCTCATCGTGGATGCCGGGGCGTTGGTCCGGGAGTGGTTCGACGCTCCGGCCCCTCCAGCGATCCCTCAGGCCCGCTCCTGCATCGTGAGTGACGACGTGGAGGCGCTTCCGGGCTTGCTGGCGTGGAGCAGGAGACGCGCGGGCATGACGCCCGTGTTCGACTCCGGGTCCGCGGCTGCCATCCCGGAGTCCGTGTCCCGGGTCTACGTGGATGCGGCACTGGCCGGGTTGCACGCGGTCCTGCGCGAGCTGGCGTCCCGTTCCCCGCGGCCTGACGTCATACTGCTTGCCGAGCCGGGCGCGTCGGCTGCCCTGCCGTTGGACCAGCTCTACGACCTCGGCGTCGCGGACATCCTGGCCCCGAGCCGCGGCTTCGACGCGGTCTTCGGATGGAGCGACGACCTGCAACCGGGAGGGGACCGGCCGTGAAGGTGGCTCTCTGCACCAGCGACCCCCTCGTGGTCGAGCTGATCGCGTGCCTGCTTTCCGAGCGGGAAGGGGTGCAGCTCGCGTACGCCTCGTTTGCGGCCCCGTCTCCGGACGGCAAGCCCGGCTGGGCCGCGGTGGTGTCCGACGTGGATGCGGCCGTGCCTCCCGCAGGTTCCCGGCCCGCATGGGTCTCCGGGGTTGTGGTCGTGGCGACGGCCGCCGCCGGTCCTCCCGGGCCGTCTGCACTCGCGGACGGCACCATCGTCGTGGCCCTCCCGTGCGAAGAGTCCGCGCTGGTGGAAGCGCTGACGTCTGCCAGCCCGCGGCCGGCCGGGCCGCAGCCTCCGAGCCAGTCCCCCATGGTGCTGGTGGTGGAGGACAGCGACACGCAGCGCGCCATCGTCTCGGGAGCGCTCCGGGCCGAGGGGTTCGCGGTGGTGGCCGCGGAGGACGGCGTCGCCGCGCTTGCCATCCTGGAGGCCGGGCCGGTGCAGCTCGTAGTGACCGACGTGGAGATGCCCCGGATGGGAGGTCTGGACTTGACCCGTGCGATTCGCCAGTCGCCCCGGACCCGGGACCTCCCGGTGCTCATGCTGACCACGCTGTCCGGGTACGAGGACATCCGGGCCGGCTTCGACGCGGGTGCGTCCGACTACCTCGTGAAGCCCAGGAAGGGCGAGCGCGAGATCTTCCTCGAACAGGTGGCGGACCGCTCGTGGCGCCTGCTGAGGAAGCAGCGCTCGGTCGCGGTGCGCCGTGCGCTGGCAGTGGACGACAGCCGCGCCACGCTCCAGCTGGTTGCCGCGGCGCTGTCCAACGCGGGATACGAGGTCGCGACCGCGGGCGACGGAAGCCAGGCCTGTGAGCACCTGTCGAACCCGGCCGCTTCCCGGCCCGACATCATCGTCACCGACCTCGAGATGCCGGTAATGGACGGGCTGCGCTTCACGCACGCGGTCAAGGGCAACCCTGCGTGGAGAGACATCCCGGTGGTCGTGCTGTCCGCTTCCACGGTGCACCAGCATCGGATCCTGTCCGCGGGGTTCGGCGCGGATGCGTTCGTCTCCAAGCCGTTCTCGGAGGAGAAGCTGCTGCTGGTGGTGGACCAGGTCCTGGCCCGCAGCCGACTCGAGCGGGAGCGCCGCGAGTTGTCGCGCATCATCGGAACCGACGTGCTGCGAGCGGTGCACCAGGGAGGGCTCACCGCACGAAGCAAGGACCTGACCATTCTCTTCTCCGATATCGCGGGCTTCTCGTCGCTGTGTGCGCGGAAGACCGCGGCCGAGATCGTGGACCTGCTCAACGAGTACTTCGACCGGTTCGTGGAGTTCGTCTCCCGGGAGCAGGGCTACGTCAACAAGTTCATCGGAGACGCGCTCATGGCTCTCTACGCTCCGGCGCCCGGGCTCGATTCTCCAGAGGTTAGGGCCGTGCGCACCGCTCTCGCGTTCCAGCGCGAAATGCACCGCATCAACCGGGAGCGCTGCGAGCCACTGTGGACGCGCATCGGGATCAACTCCGGTTCCGTCATCATGGGCCTCATCGGCGCGGGCGAGCGCAAGGACTACACCGTCATCGGCGACGATGTGAACCGCGCACAGCGGCTGGAGGGCGCCTGCCCGGTGGGCGGGGTCCTGGTGTCCGAAGCAACCATGCGGGCAGCGCACCCCTACGTCTCCGCACAGGCGGATGTCTCGGTGGAGCGCAGGGAAGCGTTGAAGCTCAAAGGCATCGGCGAGCCCGTGTCCGCTCATGCCATCACCTTCAAGGAGTGATCGTGCGCAAGATCCGAGTCCTCGTGGTAGACGACTCCCGGTTCATGGTCACCCTCATCTCCTCCATCCTCCAGTCCACGGGAGAGGTCGAGGTCGTGGGATTCGCGCTGGACGGCCAGCAGGCCGTGGACCTTGCGGAGCGGCTCGTGCCCGACGTCATCACCATGGACGTGGTCATGCCCCGCATGGACGGCATCGAGGCCACGAAGCTCATCTCCACCCGGCTGGGCATCCCCATCGTCATCTTCTCCGCACATACGCCCCAGGGCGCTTCCATGACCGTCGATGCGCTCCGGGCCGGGGCCGTGGACTGCATCGCCAAGCCCGGCGGTGAGCGCTCCATGTCCCTGGATGCCGCGGGCGCCGCACTGCTGGAGAGGGTCCGGGATGTCGCACGCTCGGTCCGGACCGAAGGGCCCGGGGCCATCACCCAGACGCGGCCGCTTCCGACGGCCTCCCAATCCGGCTCGGCCACTCCCTCCCCGGCAGTGGCCCGCTGCCCCATCGAGCTGGTGGTCCTCGGGGCAAGCACCGGCGGGATCCAGGCCCTCGGCAGCATCCTGCCCCGCTTCCCGGCCACCTCGACCGTGCCCATCCTGGTGGTCCAGCACTTCCCGCAGGGCTTCACCGCGTCGCTTGCGGAGCGCCTGGCTTCTCTCTGCTCAATAAGCGTGGCGGAAGCGCAGCCGGGCCAGCAGATCCTCCCCGGCACCATCCTGGTGGCTCCGGGCGGGAAGAACCTCGAGGTGACCCCGGGCCGGCGCTGCCGCGTCTTCGAGGATGACGGACCCGAGGTCCTGAGGCCCTCCGTGGATATCACCGTGCGGTCCGTGGCACGGAACGTCGGGCCCCGTGCCCTGGTCGCGATCCTGTCAGGGATGGGGCGGGATGGCGCCGCGGGCGTCGCGGAGCTGTGCGCAGCAGGGGGGCGCCTCATCGTCCAGGACCCGGCCACGGCCGCGGCCTGGGGGATGCCCAAGGCCGCGCTCGAGGCCGGCAAGGCCGAGGCCGTCCTCCCGGTGGACCGGATCGCGCCTTACATTCTCGACGCAACCGGCGGCGGGGTCGGTCGGCCAGGATCCTGAGGCGGGGTCAGTCGGCCAGGATCCTGAGGCGGGGTCAGTCGGCCAGGATCCTGAACTTGATCGGCACGCGCAGGAAAGCTGTCCGGCTCGGGAGCGGCGCGATGCTCTCCATGTGCTCGTGAAAGAGCGTGCGCAGGCGCTTGTCGCCGTCGAACCCGACGATCCTTCGCTCCCCGGCCAGCGAAGCCAGCGCTTCCCCGCGGGCCGAAAGCGGAATCACGTGCCATCCGGGTGCAGGGTCCGAGGCCGCTTCCTTTTCTCCGATGCGGAGGGCCAGTCCGTCCACCTCGGGATTCCCGGTGGGCCGCACCACCACCACCTTCGGCCGGTCCGAGACCTCGGAGACGAGGTACGCAACTGCGGACGTGATCTCCACGGCCTGCCGCATCTCCGGAACGGGGTAGGGGCTGCCCGCGTCCACCATGCGCACCGCCTCCTCTTCCAGCAAGGCCCGGCCTTCATCCGGCTGCACCACGGTGATGTCCCGCGCCTGGCCGTCCCGGTCCAGCCGGAAGCGGACGACGACCACGCCCTCTATTTCCAGGGACAGGGCTTCCTCGGGATACGAGCGCTGGGAGTACACACGGCGCAGCAGCTCCTCCCGGTCTCCCGGCCGGAACACCGGCTCGTCTGCTCGCACCACCACGCCCCCCGGGGGCAGGCCGGCAAGGGTCTGCTCCGGTGGTTCGTCGCCCCACTTCGAACCGGAAGCAGGCTGTTCGGACTCCGGCGGAGGGGTTTCCACGGGTGGCGTTTCCGCTCCCTGCTGTCCGGATGGGCCTCCGTGACCGCCCGTGCCGACCCCGTGCCCGGGTCCGGCCAGCAACCCGGGCCCATCTCCCAGCGGCCCGTCACCGGTGCCGCTCTTCCGGTTACCCGACCCGGGCAGCGGGCCCAGCCCTACCGGCTGGAGCGGTGTCCGCTCGTAGAGCAGCGGAACCTCCGGTAGCGACTGCTCCTGAGCGGGGAACGCGGGAATCTCGGAGCTCGAAGGCGGAGGGTCGATTTCAGGTGCGGTTTCGATCGGCTCGTCCAGCGTGGCTTCGGGCACGACGACCGCGTCCCGGGGACCCTTCTGCGGGGCTTCTACGATGCGCACCGGCACCGCGGTTCCCGGGGGTGCGAGGTTGCCTCGCACGAGCAGGTAGATGCCTGCGGGAAGCAGGAGGCCGTGCAGGAGCAGGGACCCGAGCGCCCCGCCTCCCAGCGCCCGCCAGCCCTCCCGTCGGTGTGGTTCTCCGCTTCTCATAGCACTGAATAATAGCGCCCGCAGTCCGCGCGCGCAACTTCTGCGGAGGCACGCGGAATTTGACCTACGTAACCGCATCGTGTTAAAGTCTACGGGCGTTGTGTGCGCAAGAGGAGAGGGTGATTTGCGACCACTACACTTGTTGATCCTCGTACTTCTGATGGCGGCGTCCATCGGGGTTGCCGGGCCGGCCCGGGCCCAGGACCTCGGGCCGGAGGAGCTGGCCGCCCGGCTGGTGGACCCGACTCGCAAGGCAGAGGCGTCCGCGAGCCTGCTGGCCATGGGCAACAAGGCGCTTCCGGTGCTTGCCAGGCTCGTGCCGGCAAAGACGACGAGCGAGTATGTACGGCGGGAGGTCCTCGCACTGTTGCCGTCTTTCGGACCCGAGGGGTTGGCGATCCTGCTGTCTGCCGCGTCAGACCCCCTGGCCGAGTTCGAGGCGGTCAGGACGCTTTCGGAGCAGGAGCCCAAGCCCGAGATCGAGAAGGCGTTGCTGGCAGTGGCCCAGAAGTCGCTCAACCCCCGCGTCCGCCTGCTGGCGTTTTCCTGGGCAGCGGAGCACGCGGCCGCTCCCGCGGTGGAGTCGTTGGCCTTCGCTCTGCTTTCGGATTCCGCCGAGAAGGTGCGGGAGAGCGCCTCGGACATCATCGCTTCACGCAAGGGCATGGCCGCGGTGCCGACGCTCATGGACATGCTGAGGCAGGCGGAGCTCAACAGGAGCCCGTCGAACCGTGGGCAGCGCGTCGCCATCCTGTCGACCCTGGGCGCCATCGGCCAGAAGAACCCGGCAGAAGCTGCCCGCGTCGTGCCGACCCTGCTCCAGGCGCTGGGCGAGGAGGACGAGCAGCAGGTCGCGGTGGACTGCCTGGTGCGCATCGGCGCCCCCAGCGTCTCCGCGCTCCTCATGATCCTCAAGGCCGGAGACACGGGACGGGCCGCACCCGCCATGGACGCACTGCTCTCCATCGGCCAGCAGGCAGCACCCGAGGTCGTGTCGCTCCTCCAGGCCAAGCACCCCAAGATGAAGAACATGGCCCGCCAGTTCCTGTCGTTCTACCAGGACCCCGCGGTGTTCCCGCTGCTCCGGAGCATGTACCCCAAGGCTTCTGCAGAAGACCGCGTCGCGGTGCTCAACATCGTGGCGCTGTATGACGCGACCGAGCCCTTCGAGCTCCTCGTTGCCGCCACCTTCGACGAGGAGACGCTCGTTCGGACGGAAGCGGTGCGGCTGCTGGCCGCTTCGGGCAAGAAGGCAGCGGTTCCGGTGCTCCTGGCTCGTGCCGAGGAGGACCCGGACATGGACATCCGCACCGCGGCCATCCGCGGGCTCTACAGCATGGGCGAGCCGTCGGCCGCTGCCGCGTTCTCCCGCATGCTCGAGTACGAGAAGTGGCAGGTCCGTCTCGTGCTCCTGGCCGCCATGGTCCACATGGCGACCCCGGCCGACGTCAAGGCGCTGTCCGACCAGCTCCGGCACCGCAAGTCCGAGCTGGCGGGGCTTGCCACGCGTTCCCTGGCAAATGTCACCTACATGTCGGGCCAGCGTTCACCCGACGAGTGGGTCGACGCGGTGCGCACCATCGTGCAACCGCTTGCGGACCAGAAGGTCGACGTCGCGGTCAGGGACTTCCAGGCCGGCGAAGAGAGCTTCCAGGCAGCAGTCCTCGGCTCCTCCGGAAGCATGGTCATCCTGCTGCAGTCCGCGGGCAGTCTCAACACCGCGCACCTCAACCGCTACCTCGCGTCCCTCGCGTCGAAGTACACCGTGGCCGTCGTCCCCATGGAGGGGTGCTCCGGCCGCTCCGTGGACCGACCCCGGGTGGGAGCCTGCCTGGAGCGCTACATCCAGCGCATCGCCCTGGTCAAGCAGGAGCTTTCCCCCGAGGAGCCCGTGGCCCTGGTGGCGCACTCGGTTGCCGGCTTCCCGGCCATCGCATACGCGGCGGCCCGTCCTGCGGACGTGTCCCATCTCGTGCTGGCAAACCCGCTCTTCCCGCGGCGGGACGTGGTGGAGATGACGTTCCGGAAGTACATCGAGGCGCTTCCCCCGCGCTGGAAGATGGAATGGGACTACCTGGATCTGCACGCGGGGGAGTTCGCCCCGGTTGCGCGCAATCGCTACCGCAGCAAGATCGAGCTGGCCACGCACGTCGTGGGAGACGGCAAGGCGATGCTAGGCAGCACGGGCTACTACGGGCTCGGCTGGTTCCTGGACGAGGTCCATTTCCCGCAGGAGGACACCACGGTCGAGACCGCGCTGGCCGGTGTGACCTGCCCCGTGCTCCTGGTGTTCGGCAAGCAGGACCTCGTGCTGGAGGAGAACCTCTCCCGGTTCCGCAGCCTCGGCAAGGTGAGCCGCAGGCTCGTGGTCACGACGGTGGAAGGCAGCGCACGGTTCACCGCGATCGAGCAACCCGAAGGCTTCTGCGCATCGGTGGACAAGTTCATTCGCGAGTACAGCATCGAAAGCAGGACCGAGGGCGTGGGCGCACAGGTCTCAGTGGCCGCGGTCACCGTGGGCGGAACCGTGCTTTCGAGCCAGGCGTCGCCGGGCGCAGCACCCGCCCTGGTCACACGGCCGGAAGGCGACCTCGTGTCGCCGTCGAGGCTCACCAAGTTCCTGTCCGGGCAGGGGACCGGAGTCGCGGGAGCGGAAGCGCCCCAGGATTCCCTTCGCCCGTCGGACGGCCCCCCGGGTCCGGTTGCGGCTGCGGGGGTCGTGGTGCCCCCCGGAGCATCGCTGCCTCTGGCGACGGCAGGGACTGTGGAAGGGCCGCCGGCCACGCAGGGCCCGGAGGTCGCAAAGCCCGTGGACGAGCCCGGAACGCCGCAGGGTCCGGAGGTCGCAGGCCCCGTGGAAGAACCGGCCCCTGCCGTCGGACCCGTCCCCGACGAGCCCGGGACCGGACCGGAGGCGTCGCCCGACAGCGTGGCCGAGGCCGACCCGGAGCCCGAAACGACTCCCGAGGTCCCGCCGCCCGCCACAGACCCGTTTGCACCCCCGCAGACCATCACCGAAGAGCCATCGTCATTCGACTGGACCGACTATCTCGCCTGGGGCTTGCTGGGCACGGGCGGGCTGGCCCTGCTGGCCGGCGGCGGGCTCCACTACATGGCCTACGGGAAGGTGTCGGACGCCAATGACCTGGACGCCAACGACCCCTCCTACGACGCGGACTTCGACGCCGCCTACTCGGACGCGTCCTCGTACATGCTCTACTCGTATATCGCATATGCGGTGGGTACGGTCGGGCTGCTGGCGGGGCTCGACGTGCTCCTCGACTGGCCCTTCCCCCTGGGCGGAAGCAACCCGGACCAGCCGTCCCTGTCCGTAGGCCCCATCGGCGCGGCCGAAGGCCTTGGATGCCATTTCAGTCTCGAGTTCCCGTGGAACTGAGCACCATGAGGTCGTTCATGTCATTGTCTCACTCCGGACGCTACATCCTATGCCTGGTCCCGGTCGTCGTGTTTGCGGCCAGCGCCTGTGTCATGAAGGCGGAGAAGAAGATCTCCGTCGCCGCGGACGCAGCGGGGTCCGACCTGCCTGTAGGCCCCCCCGCGGACACTTCCCCGGAGTCGATCGAGGCGACGGGAGCCGAAGCATCCGAGGATCTCGTCCCCGCTGAGATGCACACCGTGGGGCCGGAAGGCGGCCTCTTCCTGTTCGAGGGCGGCGTGCTCCTGAGCGTGCCGGTGGGTGCGCTCACGTCCACCGTGGACGTGGAAGTCTTCCTCTCCACCATCGACCCGCCCCCCGGCATCGAGCCCGTCACGAAGTTGTGGGAAATCGACCCCGCAGGCACCCAGTTCTCGGAAGAAGTGACCGTGGAGCTTCCCATCGACAGCCAGACCGTCGGCGAGTTCGACTGGGTCCGGCTCGTGGGCATGACGGGCGAAGGTGCGACCTGGGAAAAGCTGCCGGTGTCCGTGGACACGGCTTCCGGCGTCGTGCGCATGAAGACCACCCACTTCTCGGTCTTTCTTGGCGGCCTCGGCAGCGGAACCACCACGTGCTTGAACAAGGAGCTCTGCAACGGCGTGGACGACGACTGCGACGGCGCCACCGACGAGGACCTTGCCGATCCCGCGCAGTCGGACTGCCTGGTCCTCGGCGTGTGCGAGGGCAAGACCGTGGCGGCCTGCACCGGTGGTGCCTGGTCCTGCAACTACGATGCGGTCACCGGCCTGGAGCCGGACGATGAGGAGTCGTGCGACGGTATGGACAACGATTGCGACGGCTTGTCCGACGAGCTCATCGGGGGATTGGCCTCGGTCCTCGGAAACACCGACTGCAAGGACAAGGGGCTCTGTGAGGGAAGCAACGTGCTCGCGATCTGCGGCAAGGACAAGGACGGCGTGCCCACGTGGCTGTGCGACTACAGCCAGGTGCAGCTGAAGGTCGGGCCTTCCCTCCTGCTGTACGAAGGGGTCAAGGAGCTGTCCTGCGACGGTTTGGACAATGACTGCGACGGCAGGACCGACGAGTATACCTGCCCGGACTTCAGCGAGTGCAGCACGCTGACCGACGACGACGGAGACTACAACGTCTGCAAGTCCACCTTCTGCGTCGCGCTGCCAACCGGCCAGGGGACCAAGAGCTTCTGCGCACCGGCCAAAGACACGTGCGTCGCTCTGGACAAGGACTCGTTGCCGTACGCGGTCAGCGAGAACTCCACGGTGTGCGCCTCGGACACCGCGGTCGCGGAGTGCGCCCCGGCCGAAGGGGTCTGGACCGAGACGGAGTGCAGCGACGCGATGCCCGGCTCGGCCGCATGCGACCCCGCGATCGGGCAGTGCGCTTCCGGCTGCCCCGCGGACGGGCCCTGCCCCGACGACGGCGACAAGTGCAACGGCGTTCCCGAGTGCGTGGACAACCAGTGCAAGGTTCCGCCCGAGTCCGTCGTCACGTGCAACCCCGACTCGGACTGCCTGACCTACACCTGCTCCCCGGAGACCGGCGAGTGCGTGTCCTCGCCCATCAACGAGGGCGCTTCCTGCGATGACATGGACCCGTGCACCCTGGACGGGACGTGCGACGCGGGCGAGTGCCTGCCCGGGGCAGCCGTCCCCTGCGACGATGGCAATCCCTGCACCGTCGACGGGTGCAACCCCGCGGACGGCCTCTGTCTCCACGATTCCGCGCAGATGATCGGCAGCGGGTGCAGCGATGGCGATGCGTGCACCATCCAGGAGAAATGCAACGCTCAGGGAGAGTGCGTCGGTCTCACGACCGTGTGCGACGATGCCAATCCCTGCACCAAGGACAGCTGCGACAGCGGCACGGGGCAGTGCGTGTTCGCTCCCCAGCCCGGCGACCCGTGCGACGATGCCAACGTCTGCACCGAGAACGACACGTGCACCGACAAGGGAGAGTGCAAGGGCGTCGGCCAGGACTGCGACGACAAGAACCCCTGCACCGTGGACAACTGCATCCCGGGCGGCGCATGCGACCATGTCCCGGCCCAAGGCGGAACCCCGTGTGCGTACACGGATCCGCTCAGCGGCGCCGCGGACCCCTGCATCCCGTCCGGAACCTGCTCCGGGACCGACTGCGTAGCAGGCCTCAGCATCTGCGAGTGCAAGGCCGACGCGGACTGCAAGGCCAAGGACGACGGCAACCTGTGCAACGGCATCTTCAAGTGCGACACGTCCGTGGTCCCATACACCTGCAAGTTCGACGCTGCTTCGGCCGTGGCGTGCGACACGGGGGCAGACACCCAGTGCCTCAAGAACACGTGCGCCCCGGGCACCGGCAGTTGCGCCATGACGCCCGCGGTGGACGGCACTCCCTGCGACGACAAGAGCGTCTGCACCCTCGCGGAGACCTGCCTGTCGGGGGTGTGCAAGCCCGCGGACAACCTGGCCTGCGACGACAAGAATCTCTGCACCACCGATTCCTGCGACCCCGTGGTCGGATGCTCCGCTGTCCCGGTCGGCAACGGCTCGCCGTGCCAGGACGGCAACCCCTGCACCGTCGGGGACAAGTGCAACAGCGGCAGCTGCCAGCCGGGAACTCCCAAGACGCCGGCGTGCGACGACGCGAACCCCTGTACCGTGGATACCTGCACGCCGGACGGCTCCCAGTGCAAGTTCGACGTGATCCCGGGTTGCTGCAAGGGCAACTCCGACTGCAACGTCGCGGGTGGGGAGGTCTGCTTCGACCAGTTCTGCTGCCTTCCCGAGTGCAAGTCCGACCAGGGCGTGGCGTACGTGTGCGGCGACGACCTGTGCGGCGGAACGTGCGGGACCTGCGCGCTCGGAAAGGTCTGCTTCGAGCACGCCTGCTGCACCCCCGCGTGCTCGGGCAAACAGTGCGGAAACGACGGCTGCGGCGGAGCGTGCGGCACGTGTGCCGCGGGCCAGGTGTGCAACCCCATCAACTCCAACTGCTGCACGCCCAACTGCACGGGCAAGATCTGCGGCAGCGACGGCTGCGGCGGGAGCTGCGGCAAGTGCCCGGCCGCCAACAAGTGCAGCCCGGCCTTCACCTGCGAGCCCTGCAACCCCTATTGCCTCGGCAAGGAGTGCGGCGACGACGGCTGCGACGGTGCGTGCGGCACCTGCGACGCCGGCAAGGTCTGCACCGCTGCCCAGAAGTGCTGCGCCCCCGCATGCGCGGGCAAACAGTGCGGCGACGACGGCTGCGGCGGCACCTGCGGCACCTGCAGCCAGGGCTACGCCTGCGTCAACAGCCAGTGCGTGTGCGATCTCTGCTGCGTGGACAATCTCGAGTGCGGTACGGCCGAGACCTGCACCGGAGTCCTGCCCGGAGGCAGCAAGTCCTGCGAGAAGAAGGTCCTCCAGTACTTCGACGGGTTCGAGTCCAGCGGCTCCGCAAACAAGCCGCCCGTTACTCTCGACTACGGCGGGAACTGGACGTCCATCAACGCTCCGTGGAAGATCGGGAGCACCCTGGTCTACGCAGGCACCAACAGCATCAAGTACACGAAGAGCGGCGGCGACAAGGGGACCTTCACCTTCTACTCTCTCGTGCCCACCGTGCAGCCGGGGCAGAACTCCCTCCTGACCTTCCAGTTCCACTGTGTGAGCACCAGCACGGGGTTCGAGCTGGCCATCCGCGTCAACGGCGAGATCAAGAAGAAGATCCAGCATTCGTACGAGAGCGGACCTGCGTCGCCTCTGTGCGACTCCCAGTGGCACCGGCAGGTCGTGGACCTCTCTGCAATCCCGGCAGGCACCGCCAGGTTCGACTTCGACATGACCAAGACCACGTCCGGAATCGCAACCCTGTACTTGGACGACCTGGGCGTGGTCGAGGACGCGTGCGTGGCCACCGCCCCGTGCGTGAAGTTCTTCCTCGACGGCAACGGCGTCTGCCAGATGCAGCCGCCCATCACCTCAGGGTACTGCTACATCAAGAACACGTGCTACAGCGACGGAGCTCTCAAGCCCGCAACGCAGTGCCTGAAGTGCGTCTCCAACACCAAGAACAACGCGTGGACGGCCGACAACGCCACCTGCACCCCCGCAGTGTGCGACGAGTCCACCGGTAGCTGCCTGTAGACCCCGAGACGTCAGAACGGCTGCGCCATGTTGAGCAGGAAGGTCACCCGCGGGCCCAGCGCATGCGGCCACGGCACCAGCCAGGCCGCGTCCACGGACATCACCGCAGGGATGAAGCCCAGCAGCTGGAAGTGAGGCCGCACGCTCACCCCGGCATCCACGAACGTCGTGTCGTTGCCCAACAGCTCCTGGTAGCTGCCGGCCATGCTCGCACCGTCCGTGAACACCGCGACCTGCAAGCCGTTGAGGTACGCCAGGTCCAGGAGCGAGACGTTCCATCCGGACGCAAGCATGTACCGATACTCCACCGACGCACCTGCCCAGTGACGCACCCGCACCTCGTCCGCGGCCAGCGCACGGACTCCCACGAATCCACCCGTGGACGGCGACTCCCAGTCCGGCATCTCGCCGACCGTCGTGTCCCCGGACAGCCTGAGCGCGAGCACGTGGTCAGGGCCCGCACCCACCATGCCGATCCCCACGAACCCGGCCCTGCCCCCGAAACTGCTCTCCTCCAGCCCGTAGACCGGAACGCCGTGCAGCTCGAGGAAGCTGCCTTCAAACGGGTTGTTGCGGCTCTGTCGCGTGTGCCGCATATAGATGATCGCGGGACCGATGGAGCTGCCGTCGCCCTCCACCGACGTGGCGTAGCGGACCGCAAGGCTGAGCTGGTCCGAGAGGAAGTTCGGCCGCACCTTGTCTCCGAACCCCAGCCGAAGGCCGGCCATCACCACTGCCCGGGCAGGCACCAGCACGGGATACACGAACGCCGCGTTGGCAAGGTCGTAGCGCGGCTGGGCCACCAGCTCGAAGCCCACGGACGGCAGCTCGTCCCGGCTTGCCATGGAGAAGAACGGCCTGCCGATCATCCATTTCATGTCCAGGTAGTTCCGGTCGTTGCGCCGAGGGTGCCGGGGCCCGTCGTCCGCCTCGTCGAAAAGCCCCACCGGGTCGATCTGCACCCGACTTCCGCTGTCGTGACCCTCCACCCGCTGCGTGCAGCACGCGTCCGGGCAGATGGCAACCACCTCCGTGCGCTTCCCGTCGCCCTCCAGCGTGATCTCCACCGGGATCGGTCCGGGGCTCCCGGTCCCCGCGTCAGCCCCGATCCGCCGCTTGCATACGGTCAGGACGAGGGCACCGGCCTCCTCCTCCACAGCGGCCAGCTCCAGGTCGATCCGCTCGGGCCTCACGATCGCTGCCAGGACCTCCTGCTCCGCGGGCTCCAGCACCGAGCGCAGCGTCGCGAGGAACGTCGCGCCTTCCGACATGGCCCGGCGTGCACACTCAGCGCTCCTGTCCCAGCCGAACGCGACAGCGGTCAGCCGTGCGGAGGTCACCGGCGAAGGGAAGGGCTCCACCCCGTACTCCAGCGTGCGCCGCACGTCGGGTGACATGTCGGACGTGAAGAACACCGTGGATTCGAAGTGGGTCTGCGGGTCGGTCGCGATCTTGTCCAGCGCGCCAACGACCTCGCTCTTGCGCATCAGGCTGCGGATGAAGTCCGGACGGCTCTGGCGGTTCCTCCACCGCCACAGCTCCAGCAGCGTGGCCCCGTGCAGCGCTTCCGAAAGGCCGACGCCGCGTCCCTCCATCAGCACGGCTGCCACCAGCGCGGTCAGCACCGCGTCGTCGTGCCGTGCAACGAAGCGCTCGATCGGGGTCACCGAGTACAGCATGTCGGAGTAGAGCGCTCCCCCGGGAAACGGCAGCGCCAGCGACTCCCTCAGCGGCGCTTCGAGCAGCAGGGGAGCCTCGCCACCGCGCAAACCGTCGCCTGCCCCATTCTCCCTGGGATTGAGCGCGGCAGCATCCCTGAGCACGGCTTCCAGCCGTTCCAGGCCGCCAGGGCTTCCCGAGCCCTCGCCACGCAGCACGCGGCCCACGAGCCTGCCGCCCTCCCCGCGCACGTCCGTCAGCTCGAACCGCTCCCTGAAGTACAGGAGCGGCAGCGCGTCCTCACGCACGTCCGACAGCGTCACGGGCTCGCCCGCTGCCACGCGCACCAACCGGTCCCCCACGCACAGGACCCCGGCCCGCGTGACTTGAACGCGGACCGATTCCAACCGCATCCGGGGCAGCGTGAGGGAAGCATGCGCTGCCGCGAGCACCGGCACGGGGTGCCACCCCGCGGACAGCACCACGGTGCGGTCCTGCATCCTGCCGAAGGCACCGAACCGCACCGGGATCCGGGTCACGAAGCTCACGGCTACCCGCGCATCGGCATCGCGCTCGATCCGCGGCAGCCGCACCAGCGCACCGGCCGCCGCAGCCGGCCCCGCTGCAGCCTCCACGGGCTGCGCTCCCGGCACCTCGGTCCCGGCAGGGTCGTAGCCGCTGGGAAAGCGCAGGGGCCAGGTCACGTCGTTCAGGTCCGCTTCGGGGCGGGCAAGAGTGCTCGCATGCAGGTACAGGAGGCGACCGGCTTCCACCCAGCCATCAAGCCCCGGGCCGCCCATCGTCACGGTGCCGGTGACCTCCCCGGATTCGGGGTCCAGGCGGACCGTGAGCCCAACCGTGACATCGGCCCGTTCCGGTCCGTCGCGGGCAGCAAGGGGCGCCGCGGGGAGCAGAACCAGCCCCAGGACCAGGAGCGGAGCGACTCCGCTAGGGTAGTGCGCGCCTCGACGCAATGACCTTGCCCACGATGCCGTACTGGCAGGCTTCTTCAGCGCTGAGCCAGAAGTCCCGGAGCGTGTCCTTTTCCACCTTCTCGATCGCCATCCCGGTGGCCTGAGCGATGATCTGATTCAGCCGCTCCTTCAGCTTGATCATCTCCCTGGCGTTGATCTCCAGGTCGGACGCAGGGGCCACGACCGTCCCCGAGATCAGCGGCTGGTGGATCATGAATCGTGCGTTGGTCAGCGAGAGCCTGCGCTCGCGCGGGACCGCGAGAAACAGGATCACGCCCATGCTCGCGACCACGCCGCTGCCCACGGTCGTCACCGGCGCATCGATCATCCGGATCGTGTCGTACATCGCAAACCCGGAGCTGATGGACCCGCCCCCGGAGTTGATGACCAGCGTGACCGGCTTGTCCGGTCCGTCCGCATCCAGAACCAGCAGCTTGCTCACCACCGACCGCGCAGAACGATCGTTGATCTCCCCGGACAGCACGATGGTCCGCTGCTCCAGCAGCCGCTTCTCAACGTATCGCTCGCTGCCGCCCTCGCCGTTTCCCTCGTGCTCGCATCCGCTGTCGTGACTCCGTTCCATAGCCTACCTCCGCCTCACGGGCTCCTCGTCTTACCACGCACCGCTTCCACCCTCAAGCGTTTTGGCGACAATTCCTTTGACATCCCGCAGCCAACTGGTTATATACGGGCACATTGCAGACGTATGTCCGCAATGAATGTCATGCGAAAGGGGGACACTGAAGACGCATGGAGAAGAAAGGGTTTCAGGGAATGGATCCGGTGGACGATGATTTCGGGAAGATGCTCGCCGCGCACGAGACGACCAACGCCGTGCGGGAAGGGGAGATTGTCGAAGGCACGGTGATCTTCGTCACCCGTGACTTCGTCATGGTGGACATCGGACACAAGTCCGAAGGCCGCATCCCCGTCGACGAGTTCA
>Ga0233425_10006218_pt1 | contig 17920 bp, 15 predicted proteins | sample Watercolumn_Towu_2_FD_181712 | JGI IMG/M metagenome (GOLD analysis project Ga0233425, IMG submission 181712) | Freshwater microbial communities from Lake Towuti, South Sulawesi, Indonesia - Watercolumn_Towuti2014_140_MG | ecosystem: Environmental > Aquatic > Freshwater > Lake | place... | reverse complement strand
TCTCGCCTTATTTCTCCCTCCCACCACCCCATTAACCCACTCAACGCAAGAGAGGGCGTGGCCTCGCCCTGTCTGCCTGAATTCCACGTCACGATCAAATCCTTCTTTGCGCGGGTGATGCCCACGTAGAACAGGCGCAGCCTTTCCCTGACGTAGTCCAGCCGCGCGCGCATGGTGGCAGCGCCTTCTTCGTACCACTGATATTCGTTGTTTGGCGGTCGAGTAGGCGACGGGTCTTGATCCGGACTTCGTCCTACTCGACCATCGTTGCCGTATCGAGACCCCAACGCACTCAATTGCTCCAGCGCTTCGGCTGCCAGGTCCAACCCGCTCCGCACAAACCACTTCTCCGAGATGAATCTATCGTTCGGCATGTTCGAAGGGAAATCATAATTATTAACCGACATCAAATACACGCGATCCCACTCCAGCCCCTTTGCCTTGTGCATCGTCGCCACCACGACACGTCCGCGATGCCGCTCAGGGTCAAAGCCTGAATCGTCCGACGAGAAACCAATGAAGCGCCGTTGGTTCTTCGCGATCATTGCCAGTTCCGACGTCAACTCCGGCAGGCGCCATTCCGCGTGATCCTCCGCAGCGCTTCGCAGTACCAGCGCCAGTTTATGCGCCAGCGCCAGGTCAGATTCTTCGTTGAACACATCCTGCGCCAGCGTTAACACCAGTTGATCGATGGGAAGCATGACCGCATTCAACCATCTCTGAACATTTCCTCGAAACCGATTCAACTCTTCGATGACCTGCAACGGTTCACGCTGCGCGTCGCCGATGGTTGACAGCCAGTCATTGGCATTTTGCGGCGCGATGAAATTTTCCACATGAACGACTTTGCGCAACAAAGCCGATGTCATTGCGAGGAGCGCACTTTGCGACGAAGCAATCTCCTCTTCGATGAATGTCGTTGCGAGTGGACTTAGCGAAGCAACCCCCTCCTCGTTGGGATTCTCCTCTGCAACAGGAGACTGCTTCACTCCTCGCAGTGACATTTCCCGCCAATCCCTGCGCCACACTTCATACGCCTTCGACAACTTCCGTGCGGACTGGGGATCTGCCAGATATGCCAGTAAATGACTCAACGACCCGGCCGCCGCGCGCGTCTCTGCTGTGGATGAGATCAACTCAATCGGCTCGATGCCGCGCTTGCGTAACTCGCCCACCACTTCAATGCCGCGCTGGTTGCGTGGAACCAGAATTGCAATCGTCGGTTGCCCTTCAACAGGAACATCTGCCAACGAATCGACAAATCCTTTCACCGACTTCGCCACCGCTTCCAGTTCTTCTTCAGGCGTATACTTCCTGCTGATGAACTTGACCGCATTCGGGTCATCGGGCGGATTCTGCTGTGGGTCATCTTGCGGGACAGTTTTGATGTGCGGTGTTTCGAGCGCAGTTCGTACATCAGGGATGGGATGCGAAGTCATTACCCAGTCAATGAGGTGATTTGCAACAGCGAGAATCGACGGCTGCGAGCGCCCCGACTCGGGCATATCTACGCTGGGATTGTTTTGAATGAAGGCGCGTAAGAGTTCCGGCGAGGCTGTGGTGAATGTTTCGAAGATGGCCTGATTGGGGTCGCCGACACGAACCCAATTCCCAGCCCCCCTCCATCTCCCCCCATTTTCGAAGAAAATGGGGGGAGTGCCACGAAGTGGCGAGGGGGGCTGGGGACCACCACTCAACAAATTCAATATCCTCTCTTGCGTCAAACTTGAATCCTGCGCTTCATCTTCCAAAATGAACGGATAGCGATAGCGCAAACGCTCCAGATATTCTTCGTCGTTTTCAAGGAGGATCAATGCAAGGCGGATCAGGTCGTCGAAGTCCACGGCGCCGCGATAGGCGAGAGCGCGTTGATAGTCTGCGTAGATGCTCCAGCCGAGTTCAGCAAGCGGCATAGGCGCAGGAGACTGATTCAGTTTAGCGCGCAGGCTTTCGGGAGTCAGAAGGCGATCTTTGGATGAACGGATAAAAGCCAAAGCGAGGGAATCCAATAGATCAGGCAATTGCTGACGTTTGACCCAATCCAGTTTGGAAGAGTCCAGTGCGGGGTCAAGATATTCATCGAGTGAGTGATTTGCCAGCCAGGCGTTGACCGCCTCACGGCGGATGAAACCCGCCTCGCGCTCGTCAATGATGCTGAATTGATTTTCAAGCCCAACACTGGCGGGCTTTTCGCGCACGATGTCATGCGCCAGTCCATGCAGTGTGCGCACGCGATACTTGTACAGCGCCTGGAGCGGATTGTCGAAGAAGCGTTTGATGCGCGCTTCGAAATTGTCCACGGCCGAGTTGACGAGGGTGACGATGAGCACTTCCTGGTCGTCGCCGAGCGCGCCGCTGTGAATGATCTGCGCCGCCAGCGCGGAGAGGATGTGTGTCTTGCCTGCGCCGGGCACGGCGGCAATGCCGAGCCGTCCGCCGGCGTAGCCGAGGATTTGTTGTTGAGAGGGACGGGGGGTGAAGGGAAGTGTCATGTGCGAAGGCGCCGGGTGTCACGTGCAGGCATTTTACTGTTTCTATAAATTGATTCTACCCCGTCAACCCGCACGGCGATAAAACCACCGTGCTATTTTTACAAAGTCCGCTCAAGCGGACTAGCCCCGCCTTGCGAGGCTTCGTACGAATAGCCGTGGGGTTCATCCCACTTAACCCAGTCAGGGTTGGTAATATCAATTGAATATTATAGTTATCAGAAAAGAGTTGTGTTATTTTCATTTTTTTCTGAATCGCTATCCACAGGACTTGTACCCTTTCAGGGTATGATGGCACACGTCCCGTTGCCCGCACGGTGATAAACCACCGTGCTATTCGTACGAAGCCCGCTAAAGCGGACTGGGCACAGGCGAGGCGGCTTTAGTCGCCTTCGTAGGCGTAGCCCGACGGTTCATCGTCGGGCGGGCAAAGCCAAGCCGCGCGCCACGCCCACATAAATCAAGCCTCATCCATCCGCTCCATCGCTGCGATCAACGTCCCGTCCGCGTGGTGTTGTTTTTGGTTGTGGATGTATCGTACCACCGAAGGGAGATTTCTCTCGCCAAAAGACAACACTCCATATTCATCCTGCCAATAAAATTCAAATTCAGGTCTGATGACATGATTGACGTAATGGGAACTATTCCCTTTCACATCGCCAATGAATTTCGCAGGCGCAAGTTTGGGCGGAATGGAAGCGGCAAGATGTGTATGATCCTCCATCCCGCCGAGGGCATGAACGAATCCGCCCAAGGCTTGTGCCTTTGCCGCAATGGCGCGATATAACTCAGACTCAAGAGTCGAGTCAATCAAGGACAAACGATTTTTGGTTCCCCAAACAAAATGATAGTAGAGTTTCCAGTATGGCATGGTCAAGTTCCTCAAGCGTGATCCCTGTTCGGTTAGGTTAGGGCTGATTTTTTTCCCGACGTCATCTTCCATTGCCTCCACAGCAGAAAACAAATTACCAGAAAATTGAGCCATGCTGCGGCAGGGATGAATCCTTGCGGGCGAAGGGCGAACAGGTATGGCATGTACGAGAGCAGCGAAATGATTTGATATGCAATCGGCAGGAACCACGTGCCCGGTATAAAGAAAGCGGCGATCAATGAAAACACGTCGGCGGGATAAAAATAGCGGTCGTGCATTTTAGGCAGCAGGAAGGGAGTCAATGCCACAGAGAGGAGCGCGCTGAACACAAGAATGTTTGGGGTGAGGGGATATACTTTTCGTCCATAGAGCAGCACCCAGATGAGAAGCAGAAGCGCGGCGAGAGGGATGCCGATAAATAGGGCGGATTGGTAATCTTTTGGTCCAACAAAAAAATAGAAATTAGCCGCATTCATCGAGGCGCGGCTGAATGTTTCCCCTTGTCCGGCGTAGGTTGAGAAGATCGAGTTAAGCGGTCTGCCTGCCAGCACAGTGGGCAAAAATGAAAGCACGTAAACAAGCGGGATAAGCAGAAAGTTATGCCAGCGAATCCGTTTTTGGAGAAATAAAATTCCCAGCAGCGGGGCGAGGAAAATCCCCTGCGCCTTGACTGAGATCGAGAGCGCAAAAGCGATTACTGCCGCCGCAGGGCGTTCTTTGAGCAGATAAAAAATTGCAAGTAATAGGAAGCAGGTGTAGAGCGAGTCGGTCTGTCCCCAAAAGGAACTGTTGATCAAAATCGTTGGCGCAGACCAGAATAAAAGCGCGGCGAGCATTGGCTTGTTGTTAGCATAGTGTTGTGTTTTTACGATCTGAAAAACAAGCGCTGCGCTGAAGATGTCAAAAGTGAGCGGGATGAGTTTGATCGCGATGATCTTCGGCAGGAAGGATTGAGTCAGCGTTGCAAGCGCGAGCAGGTAAATAAAGGGCGGATTGTATCCAAACGACTGCGCGCTTAATGACGGGATGATTCCGTGCCGGGCGATTTGGTCATACCATTGGATGTAGGCCAGCATGTCCAGCGTTTTGGCCGGCAGAAACAACAGCCGCAGTGCAAGTCCCGCCGCGAACAGAATTGAAAACAAAGCGATGCCCCCAATTTTTTTTGTGTCTTTCATGATCATTGATTCATGTGCTGGATGACTTTTTGGAAGGCCCGCAGTAATTCGCCGCGCTGTTCAAACCCTGTTTCGCTTAACTCTGCCAGCCCGAGGTAGACGCGCTCGCGGCAGCGATGCAGCAAGCCCGATACGAGCCGCGCCATGCCTTCCTTTGATGTGCGGACTTCGTCCGCGTCGCCCCAGACCTGGTCACTGCGCCAGTTTCGAGAGAGCACATACGGGTGCGTCAGCGGCTGTGCCAAACGCTGATACCAGCCGCTCGAACCGGGGTCAAGCCAGAATTGAATCGTAACCGGGCGGTTCATCATCAAGAAGCTGTAGGCAGGCGCGACCAGAACCGCCTCCTCCTCTTGTGGATTCCATGCTTCGACATAGGACGCAGCGATGACTCCATCTTCCAATAATTGGATGTATTCCCGCCCCAGATCCGCATCGGCCAACCCTTGAGTTGGTTCTATTGCCTGACGAAATTTCTTCGCCGATTCAACGAGGCTGGCCGCCACGCGCACCGAGTCCAGGTTGTCGTGATAACCAAAGCCGGGCTGCGATAATATTTCGCCGAAAAGTTTGCGGAAGAAATGATCGAGCGGAAGTTGATCCGACACCCGATATTCGGTGATCCAATTTCGCAGGGTCGTATATTGCGCCCCGATGAAATATGTGATCCGTTCCTGCACATCGGCCTTGATGCCCTCAAACGGTGCGAGCGCCAATTCGCGCGGACGATAGACGATCTCGGTCAGCAGTTGGGCGCGGATAAGGTCCAGCCCGTGAATGGATTGCATGAGCATGTAAGCCGCGTCAAATTTTGGCGGATGGATGTTCCATTGCGGGTGCGCCAGCGCGGCCAGTGTGACCAGCGCATGACTGGCAGGCTCGTCATTGAGCGAGCGCGAGGGGCGGTGCGAACGCCACGAGATTTGCATCGTTTCCAGACGGTGGGTGAGCGAAAACCGCAGGGCGTCGGAAAGATACGGCGCGAGGATGACGATCTCCGAAGGCGGGGTGCCTGCGTCCAGAAGTTGTTTGACTTCACCTGCAACCGCATCCAGCAATTCTGGGTAGTAATGTTTTTGGATCAATCCCAGCGAATATTCAGCAAAGGGTTGAAATTCAAATTTCGGGGAAAGTTCCGGCGCGATTGCGGCGGCCAACCCATCGCTTAAGTTGGAAATGGATTCAGACATGACAAATGAATCGGCTAAAACAATCTGCTCGCTGCAAAGTTCGCACAAAGCCCGGGCAGTGTTCACATCCGCGCCGAGGAAACGGCGATAGCCGCCGCCTTCGTCGTAGATCAGCAGCGCCGAGTCAAATTCCGGCAGCCACTCACGAACGATATCATGCGCGCGCGGGCCGTCTTCTTCGACATTATCGTAGATTAGGTGGCGGTAGGTTTGCGTAAGGTGACTGCGGACAATTCCCTGCGGCCAGAGGACATTTGTAAAAACTTCAAGCTGCAGTGAGAAGTCAAGCAGGTTGTGGTCAAGGCAGTATTGACGAAAACGATTGGCGCAGTCCTGCGCGTCGGCATAAACGCGGCGTTGGGCGGGGTCACCGAAGTAGGCTGCGTCGAGCCGTCTGCCGATGTCGGTGTGCGGAAAACCGATCATGGCTGATTTGTTCAGGTTGTCCAGGATTTGGGAGTACAGGCGGTTGCGCTCGATGGAGACAGATTCAAAATAACCCTTCTCCAGCAACGGAAGAACCACATGCGCCATGTAATATTGCGCGGTCTCGAGTGTTAAAAAAGTCGGGGACTGGTCAGGCCGGGCAAAGCCAGCCTGCTCTGCCGCGAGCGGCCAGAACAGGTCGCACATGCGCTTTGCAAGGCCGCCGATTGTGGCCGGCGTCACGGCGCCGCCGGCCAGAGTCTCGGGCGAATTCACCACCTCGATATACGGCTCCTGCAAACTTCGCTGCGGAGTGAGCATGAGGATCGAGTCGCCGGGCACGCCTTGCGCGAGCAAATGATTCAGACGCGCAACGCCCGCGGTCGTTTTCCCCGCTCCGGCAGGGCCGTGGACGAAGAGACGAGACTCAAGGGGAGAGTCTATGATTTGACGCTGGGCAGGTGTAAGGTTCATCCTGAGCGAAGTCGAAGGATCAGGCATGATTCGTTTATGCCAAATGCTTTGCAAAGAATTTTGTCACGCGCTCCCAGGCATCCTTGGACGCTTCGGGGATGTAAACCTTCGGGTCGCTGTCGCGGAAGAAGGCGTGACCTGAATTTGGGTAGGTGATGACTTCATGCTCCACGCCGATATCATCCAAAAGCTTGTCAAATTCCTCGATGGTGCCGGCCGGGATGGAAACATCGGCGTCGCCGAACAAGCCCAGCACCGGCGCTTTGAGTTTTGCGCGCAGTTGATCGAAAATGGTCTGCATCCCGCCGCCGTAAAATGTGCAGATGGCATCCAGTGGGCGACTCAACCCAAGCGTGAGCGACATCCGCCCGCCGAAACAGAATCCTATACTGCCGATCTTTCCGCTGCAATCGGGGCGTGATTTGAGCGCGTCAAAAACCGATTGCAAGTCAAGATGGGCGTTGGGTCCGTATTTTTGCACGAGTTTCATTGCGGTGTCGCCGTCGCCGAGTTGTGCAAGTTCACCGTGATATAAGTCAGGCGCGAACGCGAGGCAGCCTTCCGCAGCGAACCTCTCTGCAATGGATTTTGTCTGCGCATCCAGCCCCCACCACTCCTGAATCACAATCAGGGCGGGGAACGGTCCGCTGCCTTTGGGGTTGGCAAGATGTCCCTTGACAGAACCGAGTTGAGTTAATTCGCTCATGGCTGACTCTCCTGTTGGTTAAACGGCGTTGACGAGGCTCAGCATATGCGAGATGGGGGCGTTTGTCAATGCAATTGTGACCGGCCTTGAAGTGTTGTATATTTGGGCGAAATAAAACATACCCAGGAGGTTGCCATGCCCGCACCGCTCAAAGCCACAGCCAAAGCCGGAGTTGTCTCCGCGCCGTCCGTTCCGCACGTGAAATTTTCAGACTAGTTGACCCGCTCTATTACCGACATTTCAAAGATCATCGAACAGCACAAAAGCATGATCGACTCGATTCAGGAGATCGCCATCGAACTTACCTCATCCATTGGCACGCTGCACACGCTCACTGTGCGGTATGCGAAAACCGCCAACAGTATTTTGGATGCACTGCTGCCGATCCTCAAAAATCTGCCCATCATCCCAAAGAACGTGATGGAGCTTTTGATCAGCCTCGAGAACATTACGCAGAAGATCATTGACAACGAGGCGTCCACATCGAAAACCATCACCGATGTGCAATCCGGCCTGCGCACAGGCGATGTGAATAAGATCAAGGGGCACGCCAGCGACTTGCAGACCGTGACGCGCACGCTGACGGCCATGCTCCCCAAACAGGGCTGAGCGCATCATTCCCGACCTGCGGCCTGCAAGAGAAGCCCGGGCATTTCGCAGCACGAACGCAAAAATCCGCGTAAAAAATCGTTGACAGGTGCGCCGTCCCGCATGTATAATGTCGTCCGCTAAAAAAACCAGCTTCCCCGTGATTCGGCGTAGAGTGCAGGTTCTCCGCAGGGTTCGCGGCGAAGTGATGACTGGAGAAAATAAATGAGAATTGCCATCGTTGAAAGTGGCGGCAAGCAATATCGCGCCGTCGAAGGCTCCACAATTGATGTGGACCGCCTCGCCTATGAAGTAGGCAAAAAATTTGACTTTGAACGCGTCCTGCTCATGGCAGACGAAGACATCGTTTTGGTCGGTACGCCCACAGTCGGTGAGGTCAAGGTCTCAGCCACCGTGGTGGACCATGTCAAAGGCCCCAAGGTTGTCTCTTTCAAATATCGCCCGAAGAAACGCATTCGCGTGAAGGGTGGTCATCGTCATTTCTACACCCGCCTGATGATTGATTTCATTGGCCGGGCCGGCGAGGAGCGTAAGGTCGAAGTGAAGAAAGCGCCCGTCGTTGCGAGTCAGGTTGAGGCTGTGAAAGAAGCGGATGACCTGACCAAGATCGAGGGCATCGGGCCGAAAGTTGCCAAAGTCTTGAACGGCGCCGGCATCACCACATTCGAAGAGTTGGCGAAGGCCAAGGCGGCTGATGTCCAGAAGGCTCTCGATGCGGCCAAACTTCAAATGATGGACCCGAAAGGCTGGATCTCTCAGGCGAAACTGGCGGCCAAGGGCGACTGGGACGGTCTGGAAAAAATGCAGGAAAAGTTAAAGGGCGGCCGCAAGGTGAAGCCTGAGGCGAAGACTGCTGAGAAGAAGACAAGCAAGAAGTTAAAAGCGGAGTGAGGTAGATAATGGCTCATAAAACAGGCGGCGGATCAACCCGCAACGGTCGTGACAGCAACGCCCAGCGTTTGGGCGTGAAGCGTTACGCCGGTCAATTTGTTCTTTCCGGCAACATTCTTGTGCGCCAGCGCGGCACCAAGATCAAGCCGGGTATTAATGTGTTGGTTGGAAAAGACGATACCTTGTTTGCAACTGCGGACGGAATTGTGATGTTCGATGTTGTGCGCGGGCGCAAGCGCGTAAATATCGTGCCCGTTGAGGCGGAGTAACATGAAGGCAGAAATTCATCCCACAGTTTACGAAGCGAAGGTGACTTGCGCCTCCTGCGGCAAGACATGGGTGACCACTTCCACGAAGAAGGAACTGCGCATTGACGTATGTTCCAACTGCCATCCATTCTTCACCGGCGAAGCGGCCCGCATCATGGATATCGAAGGTCAGGTGGATCGCTTCTACAAGAAGCTTTCTGCCCGCCAGACCTACGTCGAACAGCAGAAGGCAAAGGAAGAGACACTCAACTCGCCCGACCGCTCGGTTGACGACCTTTCCCTTTCTCCACGCGCGACAGACGCGCTTAAGAAGGCCGGCATTTTGAGCATGGGACAACTGCTTGCCAAACTCGGCGAAGGCAATTCGGCGGCGCTGGAAATTTCCGGCTTCGGCCAGTCCTCCCTGACTGCGGCGAAGAAGAAGTTGCGCTCGCTGGGCTTTGAAGTCCCCGAGGTGCCGGATGCGCCCAAGCCGCCCAAGGCTCCCAAGGCAGTTGCTGAAACTCCCGAAGCTGAAGCAGGCGAATAACTTTTCTCTTCCGGACTTTGTCAGGGAGAGGTTTCTCAGGTAAACTAGACAGGCAGATGCAGAAGCGTCTGCCTGTTTTTTTCATCCTTCACAGCTTTGAGGATTTATGCGTCATACACACGGTTCGATTGAAGTTGTCTGTGGTTCAATGTTCAGCGGCAAAACCGATGAACTGATCCGCCGTCTTGTGCGGGCGACCATTGCGAAGCAAAAAGTACAGGTATTCAAGCCCGCCATAGACATCCGTTATGCAGTGGAGAAGGTGGCCTCTCACGCCGGCTCAACCTACGATGCGATTCCCGTTGAAAAGGCCGCCGAGATCCGTTTGCGGCTGGACTCAGACACAACCGTGGTGGGTATTGATGAAGCGCAGTTCTTCGACCCGGAAGTTGTGTCTGTTGCGCGGGAACTTGCTGAGCGCGGCGTGAGGGTGATCGTCGCCGGGCTGGATACCGATTTTCGCGGCGAGCCGTTCGGCTCCATGCCGGTCCTCATGGCAGAAGCGGAGAATGTCGCAAAACTTCACGCCATCTGCATGGTATGCGGAAACGACGCTTCGCGCACCCAGCGGCTGGTCAATGGCAGTCCCGCCCGTTATGATGATCCCGTTGTGATCGTTGGCGCATCCGAAATGTACGAAGCCCGCTGCCGCCTGCATCACGAAGTCCCTCGCTAAAAGAGGAGCGCAATATCTCCCGATTTTGCATCTCATGAAAATAAAACCAAATGGTGAATTATGCAAAATTACAAAGACGTACTGGCTGAAATATTAATCGAAGCGGAACCCCTGCAGGCGCGGGTAAGGGAACTTGGCGCGCAGATCAGCGCCGACTATGCCGGTAGCGACCTGCTTCTCATCTGCATCCTGCGCGGGGGCGTGCCTTTCATGGTGGACCTCAGCCGCAGCATCACCATTCCGCACATGATGGACTTCATGGCTGTCTCATCCTACGGCGCAGGCAGGCGCGAATCGACCGGCTCGGCGCGCGTCACCCTTGACCTGCAAACCGACATCTGCGGAAAGAACGTCCTCCTGATCGAAGATATCGTGGACAGCGGCCATACCATCGCGTCTGTGCTGAATATGCTTGAAACGCGCCAGCCGAAATCACTCAAAGTCTGCGCCCTGCTCGACAAACCCGAACGCCGCGAAGCGCATGTCCCCATTCATTACCTCGGCTTCACCATCCCCAACAAATTTGTCTTCGGCTACGGCCTCGACCTTGACGAATATTATCGCAACCTGAACTTTGTCGGCGTGGTTGACCTGGCAAAATATAAACCGCCTGTTTAATTTCAGAACGAAATGAATGACGACTCATCTCAACATCATTCGCCGTATGCGGGCCGCTGGGTCGCCCGCGTTCATGGGAAGATTGTCGCACAAGGGGGGACGCCCGAACAAGCCTTGCGCGCCTCCCAGCACAGCCGTCATAAAGAAAAACCAGAGATCGTTTTCATGCCCGCTTCCATAGCCCTCCCGCCATTGGTGGAAAAAGTGCTCGACCTGCTGCCGGCTGACCAGGAAATTTACCTCGTCGGCGGCGCGGTGCGTGACCTGTTAATTTCCCGCGTCGCCCCCGACCTGGATTTTGCCCTGCCGTCGAACGGCATTGCCCTCGCTCGAAAAGTTGCCAACTCCCTCAACGCCGATTTTGTCCCGCTGGACGATGAACGGGATACCGGCCGCGTGGTCGTTGTCAATGAAGATGGCCCGCGCATCTTCCTCGATTTCGCCGTCTATCGCGGAGCAAATTTGGACGAAGACCTGCATGCCCGCGACTTTGCCATCAATGCCATGGCGTATAACCTGCGCGATGGGACGATCATTGACCCGCTCGAAGGCGGCAATGACCTGCGCCAGAAGATCATCCGCGCCTGCTCGCCGACAGCGTTATCAGACGACCCGGTGCGCATCCTGCGCGGCATACGCCAGGCCGCCGCGTTCGGATTCAAAATCGAGAAAAATACCCGCGAGTTGATGAAGCAGGCCGCAGGTCAGATTGGACGCGTTTCTCCCGAACGCCTGCGCGATGAAGTATTTAAAATCCTCAAGGGGCCGAAGCCGGAAGCAGCCATCCGCGCGCTGGAAATGCTCGGCGTCCTTTCACATCTCATGCCGGAACTGGTTTCGATGAAAGGCGTGGCGCAGTCTGAGCCGCACGTGTACGATGTGTGGACGCATACTCTCGCTGTGCTGGATTACCTAGACCAGGTCATCTCCGCCCTGCGTGTCGGGTACGATGCCGAAAGCACCAACGATATGTTTACCGGTTTGCTGACTCTGCGGCTTGGACGTTATCGCGGGCAGATCGCAAATCATTTTTCCAGATCGCTCAACGTGGATCGTTCATTGCGGTCGCTGCTTTTCTTTGCCGCGTTGTATCATGATGTCAGCAAGCCTGAAACAAAGACGATTGAAGAATCGGGGCGCATCCGTTTTTTTGACCATGACATCAAGGGCGCAGAAATTGCCGCGGCGCGCGCGCACTCCTTCAATTTGAGCAATGATGAAATTGAGCGCCTGCGCGACATCATCAAAAACCATATGCGGATTCATTTCTTCGCCGATCGTTTGATCCATGAAAATAAATCACCTTCGCGCAAGGCGGTTTACCGCTTCTTTCGTGACAGCGGCGAAGGCGGCATAGACATCGTCCTGCTGGCTTTGGCCGACCTGCGCGCCACACGCGCCCATGCGCTGACGATGGAAACATGGACGGCTTATCTTGATGTGGCGCGCATCCTGCTTGAAAATTATTGGGAGCGGCCGCATGAAGTTGTTTTCCCGCCGCGCCTGCTGGATGGAAACGACTTGATCAACGAACTGGGGCTAAAGCCCGGCCCGCTCATCGGACGGCTTTTGGAATCAATCCGCGAGAATCAAGCCGCAGGGAAGATCGAAGACCGCGGGCAGGCTCTGGCTTTTGCATGTGATGAAATTGCGAAAGGAGTTAATGGCGAATCATGAACCTTGTTTTCTTTGACCTGGAAACACAAAACCTGTTTGAAGATGTCGGCGGACGTGAGAACATTGCCCAACTCAAAGTTGCCTGCGGCGTGACCTGGTCAACGCAGAAGAATGATTTTTCCGTGTACTGGGAAAAAGACGTGCCTGCCCTGCTCGATGAATTAAAATCCGCGGCGAAAGTGATCGGGTTCAACCTGCGCGGATTTGACTACCTTGTACTCCAGCCTTACGCGCCTGCCATGCGCTTCGCATCCCTCCCGACCCTTGACCTGTTCCTCGACCTGCAAAAGATTCTTGGCTTTCGGCTCAGCCTTGATACCATCGCAAGCGCCACACTCGGAGCAGCGAAAACCGCAGACGGCGTGCAGTCTGTCGCGTGGTTTCGCGGCGGTGAATTGGACAAGGTCGCGGAATACTGCAAAGCCGATGTGGACATCACGCGCCGCGTTTACGAGTTTGGGCGCGACAACGGCCATATTTTTTACAAGTCTAAACTGGGGAGTAAATTGAAAGTGAATGTCAATTGGAAATAATTTCTGCGAACGGAATTGACCTGGCTTACACCCGGCGCGGACAAGGCGCGCCGCTTGTGCTTTTGCACGGCTTCCCGCTCGATCACACCATCTGGAGGGAAGTGGTGCCATACCTGGAAACTGACTTTGACCTGATCCTGCCTGACTTGCGTGGGTTTGGCCGCTCGGCCGCTGGCGGATTGGCGTTTACAATTTCAGACATGGCAGATGATATTGCGAGCCTGCTTGACAATATTGGGATTGAGAAGACCCTGCTTGCAGGCCACTCCATGGGAGGCTATGTGGCTCTGGCTTTTGCAAAGAAATATCCGCAGCGGGTGAGCGGATTGGGGCTGGTCTCCTCGCAGACGGCGGCAGACACGCCCGAGCGCAGGGAGGGACGTTATAAAACAGCGGCTGAAGTTGCAGAAAAGGGAGTCTCTGTGGTGGTTGAGGCGATGCTGTCAAAACTCTCAGCGGATTTGCGCGTGCAAAATTTCGCGCGCGAAGTCATGGAAGGGCAGAATCAATCCGCGCTGGTCGGCGCGCTCAAAGCCATGGCCGAACGCGAAGATGCAGCGTCATTTCTTTCGTCCATTAATTTCCCTTTGCTTCTAATTCATGGCGGCGTGGATGTGTTGATCCCCATTGAGCGGGCAAGGGAGATCAAAGCCGCAGTCCCGCCGGCGCAGATGATTGAGTTAAAAGGCGCCGGTCACATGCCGATGATGGAGTTGGCAAAGGAAACGGCGGAAGCTTTAAAGACATTTTCAGTGCAGAGATAAAAAATGCCCGCTGGTTTTTGCGGGCATTTTTTATTGAAACAGAATCAGGCTTAAGAACGGAAGGGAAGCGGCTGTGTATTACTTCTGAGTGAGCCGGTTATTTTCATTGATCCGTTTTCATGCGGATCTGTCTGGCGCACCATCTTCCTGATGTGAGCCACAAGCACGCTGCTTGGCACCGGCTTGACGAGAAAATCGTCTGCGCCTGCATCCAGCACGCTGGCGACAACGCTTGGGTCATTGATGGCTGACAGGATGAGGATGGGGATGTTGCTGAATGAACGGATCGCGCCGCAGACCTGCCAGCCGTCCATGTCTGGCATCATGAGGTCGAGCAGTACAACGCTTGGGGAAAATCTTCTGGCCAGTTCAACGCCTTCCATGCTGATGTTGGATGTGAGTACTTCAAATCCGTGAGTTTTGAGCAGCATGCTCATTAACTCGGTAATGGCGATGTCATCATCAATTACAAGTATTTTTGTGGGCATATTTTTTCCTGCGACTATTATCGTTGATTTATTTCCCGTTCAACTTTGCAATGAGTTTACAGATTAAGTATTACTTTGGTGATGTTTGTCAGTTGCCAATTTAGCCTTTTTTGGTAGAATATTTCAGCATTGTTCGTGAAAATCATTACACATAGGAGCTTGTTATGAATAAGTGGGTATATCTCTTTAACGAGGTTAAAGAAGTCGAGAAGATTTCCGGCGGTTCATGGGATAACGTGAAGGCGCTTGTCGGCGGTAAAGGCGCCGGCCTGATGGATATGACGCGCGCCGGCGTGCCGGTCCCTCCGTTTTTTACGGTGACGACCCAGGCCTGTAACGCATATCAAAAAGCGGGTAAATTCCCGTCAAGGATGTGGGATCAGGAACTGAAGGCATTGCGCGCGATTGAAAAAGCCAGCGCTAAAAAATTCGGCGATGCGAAGAATCCGCTTTTGGTTTCCTGCCGTTCAGGCGCAAAGTTTTCCATGCCCGGCATGATGGACACCATCCTCAACATCGGCCTGACCGACAAGGTGGCTGAAGGCATGGTCGAAGCGACCGGCAATCCGCGTTTTGTGTACGACTCCTACCGCCGCCTGATCGAAATGTTCGGCTCGGTGGTGATGGAAACAGGCGATGAGATATTTGAACATCCGCTTGCGGAATATAAATCTGCCAAAGGGTACAAGAACGATACAGAGATGACCGCCGAGGATTGGCAGGCGATGGTTGAGAAGTTCAAGCAGGCTTACAAATCGAAAACCGGTGAAGACTTCCCGCAGGACCCGTTCAAGCAGTTGTCGCTGGCAACCGAGGCCGTCTTCAAATCATGGAACGGCAAACGCGCTGTGGACTATCGCAATAAGGAAAAGATCTCTCACGATCTTGGCACTGCGGTCAATATCTGCACGATGGCATTCGGTAACATGGGCGATGACTCAGCGACCGGTGTAGCGTTCACCCGCAACCCGTCCACAGGCGATAAACTGATGATGGGTGAGTATCTCATCAACGCCCAGGGCGAGGATGTGGTGGCGGGCATTCGCAATGCTGACCCGATTGTCCACCTCAATGACCAGATGCCCAAAGCCTACAAGGAATTCATGGGCATTACGGCGCGGCTTGAAAAGCACTACCGCGATATGCAGGATGTTGAATTCACCATCGAGCGCGGCAAGTTGTGGATGCTCCAGACCCGCGTCGGCAAACGCACAGCCAAAGCCGCAGTCAAGATGGCTGTGGATATGGCGAATGAAAAGCTCATCACGAAGGAAGAAGCCGTCAAGCGCGTGACTCCTGAAAACGTGGATGCGCTTCTCCATCCGCAGTTCGATGACTCGGCCATGAAGGACGCCGAAAAGACAGGCAGGTTTGTTGCCAAGGGCGTGAATGCTTCGCCGGGCGCGGCTGTTGGCCAGATCTATTTCGACGCCGACATGGCTGAGAAGATGGCCAAGGAAGAAAAACAGGACACCATCATGGTGCGTCCGTTCACCAAGCCCGACGACGTACATGGCATGATCGCCTCAAAGGGCGTACTCACCAGCGAGGGCGGAGCAACTTCCCATGCGGCAGTCGTTGCGCGCCAGTTTGGAATCCCATGTGTGGTTGGCGCGTCCGCGATCAAGATTGACCTCGAAAAGCGCGTGATGAACGTCGGCGAGATGACCCTCAAGGAAGGGGATTGGGTTTCCGTGGACGGCACGACCGGCAAGGTCTTTGCTGGAAAAATCCCGACCACTGAGCCGAGCCTTGAAGAACAGACCGACCTGCTGACCCTGCTCAAATGGGCGGATGAAATTTGCGCGCGCAAAGATGTCCGTGTTGCGCCGAAAGGCTCTCCCACACGCGGTTTGCAGGTTTGGGCAAATGCCGATTACCCGAAGGATGCGCGCCGCGCCCGTTCCTACGGCGCTGTGGGTATCGGCTTGTGCCGCACCGAGCACATGTTCTTTGAACCTGAACGCCTGCCCATCGTGCAGGATATGATTCTCTCGAACAGCAGTGAAGGCCGCACCGCCGCGCTGAACAAACTCCTGCCATATCAGCGCAAGGATTTCGACGGCCTTTTCGAGGCGATGAATGGTTATCCTGTCATCATCCGTTTGATTGACCCGCCGCTGCATGAATTCATGCCCGATGAAGAAAAACTTCTCGAAGAAGTCATCACCATGCGTGTGAAGGGCGAAACTGAAGGCTTGAAGGCCAAGGAAGATTTACTCGAAGCCATCAAGGGAATGCACGAATCGAATCCGATGATGGGCCTGCGCGGTGTGCGCTTGAGCATCAACATGCCTGAGATCGTTGAGATGCAGGTGCGCGCGATCTTCGAAGCCGCCGCCGACTGCACCCTGCGCGGAATTGTGGTCAAACCTGAGGTGATGATTCCGCTGACGGGCACGGTCAAAGAGTTGGACTGGATTCAGCCGCGCCTCGAACGAATCGCGTCGGCTGTGATGGCCGAGAAAAACATCAAGTTTGAATATAAATTCGGCACGATGATCGAGATTCCTCGCGCGGCTGTCACGGCGAAGGAAATCGCAAAACAGGCGGAGTTCTTCTCCTTTGGCACAAACGACCTGACACAGATGACTTACGGCTATTCGCGCGACGATGCCGAGCGCAACTTCCTCATCACGTACCAGGAACAAAAGGTTTTGGATGTCAACCCCTTCCAGTCGCTTGACCGCGACGGTGTAGGCAAACTCATGCAATGGGCGGTCAACGAAGGCCGCGCAACGCGCCCGAACCTTGAAGTGGGCATCTGCGGCGAACACGGCGGCGACCCGTCATCAATTGAGTGGTGTCACATGATCGGCAACAACTACGTTTCCTGCTCGCCCTTCCGCGTGCCGGTGGCGCGTCTCGCAGCCGCTCATGCCGCGTTGAAGCACATGCCTGTGACATCGTCCCCGAGGGGGAAGAAGGCAGCGAAGAAACCTGTAGTCAAGAAACTTGCTGCTAAGAAACCCTCAGCCAAGAAGCCCGCGGCGAAGAAAGCCGCGAAGAAGAAGTAATTCTGTAATAGCAGACCTCCGAGGTATTAACGACCTCGGAGGTCTATTATTTAATTCCATGTCCCTTATCCTCTTTGACTTTGACGGAGTTCTTGCCGATACGCTTAATGACCTGCTTCAGTTTGGCCAGGAGATATGCGATGAATTGGGTGTGAAGCACACAGCTACTGCGCATGACCTGAGTTCCCTGGAAGTAATGTCATTTGCAACCTACGGGCGGCAGTTGGAAGTTCCCGAAACATTGATTGATGAATTTGTCCGCCGCAGTCTGGAAAAGGTTGCGGCAAAGAAATCCCCGCCTGCCATATTTGCCGGGCTGGCCGATGTGGTGCGGAAATTATCTGCGAGACATGTGCTAGGCATCGTCACCACCAATTCCGCCCGGAATGTAGACATATTTCTTGCAGAGCACGGATTGGAAGATTGCTTTCGCGTAATTCATGGAATTGATTCGCCGGGCTCTAAAACTGAAAAGATATTAAAAGCGTGGGCGCAGTTTTCAAATCAAGGCGAAG
>Ga0233425_10006217_pt1 | contig 17928 bp, 15 predicted proteins | sample Watercolumn_Towu_2_FD_181712 | JGI IMG/M metagenome (GOLD analysis project Ga0233425, IMG submission 181712) | Freshwater microbial communities from Lake Towuti, South Sulawesi, Indonesia - Watercolumn_Towuti2014_140_MG | ecosystem: Environmental > Aquatic > Freshwater > Lake | place... | reverse complement strand
GCTGCGACCTCGCGCGCTTCGGCATGGAGGTCTTCCGCGGCTCCCCGCGCCACGCCGACCTCATGATCGTCGCCGGCCGGGTGAGCCAGAAGATGGCCCCGATCGTGCGCCAGATCTACGACCAGATGCCGGAGCCCAAGTGGGTCCTGGCGATGGGCGTGTGCGCCTCGAGCGGCGGCATGTTCAACAACTACGCGATCGTGCAGGGCGTCGACCACATCGTGCCCGTCGACGTCTACCTGCCCGGCTGCCCGCCGCGGCCCGAGATGCTCATCGACGCGATCATGAAGATCCACGAGAAGTCGCGCGAGCGGAAGCTCGGCGCCAACCGCCAGGCCGAGATCACCGAGCTCGAGGAGGCCGCGCTCGTGGCCCCCACCACCGGTGAGATGAAGGGGCTGCTCCGGTGACCGACACCCCCACGCCGGCCGAGGTCGACGTCGTCGTCCCGGCCGACGTCCCCACCCTCCCGGTGGTCGACGTCCGGCAGGGCCTGTTCGGCGGCAGCGGCGCCGGCGACACCTCCGGCTTCGGCGGCCTGGTCCGCGTCATCGAGATGCCTGCGCCGACCGCCCGCCCCTACGGCGGCTGGTTCGACGAGGTCGCCGACGAGCTCGACCTCGCCCTCCAGGAGGACGGACTCTCCCTCGACGCCGCCACCGACGCCGTCGTGGTGAGCAACGGCGAGATCACCTTCTACGTCAAGGCCGAGCACCTGCTCGCGTTCGTCACGCGCCTGCGCGACGAGCCCGCGCTGCGGTTCGAGATCTGCCTCGGCGTCTCCGGCGTCCACTACCCGAACCAGAAGGGCCACGAGCTCCACGCCGTGTGGCACTTCCAGTCGGTCACGTGGAACCGCCGCATCCGCGTCGAGGTCACGGCTCCCGACGAGCACCCGCACGTGCCGAGCATCGTGTCGGTCTACCCGGCCGACGACTGGCACGAGCGCGAGACCTTCGACATGTTCGGCATCGTCTTCGACGACCACCCCGGCCTCACCCGGATCCTCATGCCGGACGACTGGTACGGGCACCCCCAGCGCAAGGACTACCCGCTCGGCGGGATCCCGGTCGAGTACAAGGGCGCCAGCATCCCGCCGCCCGACACGCGGAGGTCGTACACCTGATGGCCGACACCACTTACGAGGCCGCCTACGACGATGTCCTGGGCGACGGCGAGCCGCTCGACGACGCCGGCGTCTACGACACCACCGAGGGCCGCGTCTACACCGTCACCGGCGGCGACTGGGACTCCGTCCTCGCGCCGGAGGAGGGCCACCACGAGCGCGTGGTGGTCAACATGGGGCCGCAGCACCCGTCCACGCACGGCGTGCTCCGCCTCATCCTCGAGATGGAGGGCGAGGTCATCACCGAGGCCCGCGCGGCCATCGGCTACCTCCACACCGGCATCGAGAAGAACCTCGAGTACCGCACCTGGGTGCAGGCCGTCCCGTACGTGACGCGCATGGACTACCTCGCGCCGCTGGCGAACGAGGCCGGCTACTGCCTGGCGGTGGAGAAGGCGCTCGGCATCGTCGACAAGGTGCCGCCGCGCGCGCAGCTCATGCGCGTCATCACCCTCGAGCTCAACCGCATGGGCTCCCACCTCGTCGCGCTCGCCACGGGCGGCTTCGAGATGGGCGCGCTCACAGCGATGACCAACGGGTTCCGCGACCGCGAGATCACCCTCGACCTGCTCGAGATGATCACCGGCCTGCGCATGAACCACGCCTACATCCGCCCGGGCGGCGTCGCGCAGGACATGCCGGAGAACGGCGTCCGCGAGATCCGCGAGGGCATGGACAAGCTCGACCGCCAGCTCGACGGCGTGCCGAAGCTGCTCGTCGACAACGGCATCTGGAAGGACCGCACCGTCGGCATCGGCTACCTCGACCTCGCGGGCTGCATGGCCCTCGGCGTCACCGGCCCGGTGCTGCGTTCGGCCGGCCTGCCCTACGACATCCGCAAGAGCGAGCCGTACTTCGGCTACGACCAGTTCGACTTCGAGGTCCCCACCGAGACCACGGCCGATGTCTACGGCCGCTTCCTCGTGCGCCTGCGCGAGCTCGACGAGTCGAAGAAGATCATCCGCCAGGCCCTCGACCTCCTCGAGAAGACGCCGGGCCCGGTGATGATCGAGGACAAGAAGATCGGCTGGCCCAGCCAGCTCGCCATCGGCGGCGACGGCATGGGCAACTCCCTCGAGCACATCCGCCACATCATGGGCGAGTCGATGGAGGCGCTGATCCACCACTTCAAGCTGGTGACCGAGGGCTTCCACGTCCCGGCCGGCCAGGCCTACTCCTTCATCGAGGCGCCGCGCGGCGCCCTCGGGGTGCACATCGTGAGCGACGGCGCCAACCGTCCCTACCGCGTGCACTTCCGCGACCCGTCGTTCAACAACCTGCAGGCCGTCGCCGCGATGTGCGAGGGCGGGCAGGTGGCCGACGTCATCGGCGCGGTCGCGTCGATCGACCCCGTCATGGGTGGCGTGGACCGGTAGCAGGCAGCACGCAGCAGGCAGCACGAGCAGCACGGACGAGCACGGACGAGCGAGAGAGACCGAGACACGACATGGCACTGACGGAGCAGACCCGCGCCGACGCGGTGGAGCTCGCGGGGCGCTACCCGCAGAGCCGCTCGGCGCTGCTGCCGATGCTGCACCTGGTGCAGTCGGCGGAGGGCCAGGTCACGCCGGCCGGAATCGCGCTGTGCGCCGAGGTCCTCGACCTCACCACCGCCGAGGTCGCCGCGGTCGCGACGTTCTACACGATGTACAAGCGCCACAAGGTGGGCCGCTACCACGTGGGCGTCTGCACCAACACGCTGTGCGCGGTGCTCGGCGGCGACGCGATCTGGGACGCGCTCTCGGCGCGGCTCGGCGTCGGCCACGACGAGGTGACCGCCGACGGCGCGATCTCCCTCGAGCGCATCGAGTGCCAGGCCGCCTGCACCCACGCGCCGGTCATGACCGCCAACTGGGAGTTCCTCGACGACATGGACGTCGCCCGGGCGCTCGAGGTGGTCGAGAAGCTGCAGGCCGGCGAGGAGGTCTTCTCCACCCGCGGCCCGCGCATCGGCACCTACGAGGAGATCGAGCGCCAGCTCGCCGGCTTCGACGACGGCCTCTACGCCGAGGGCCGCACCGACGAGAAGATGACCGCCGGCCTCTCCTACGCCCAGCAGCACGGGATGGCGGCGCCCGCCGGTCCCGAGCGCTCCCCGCTCGCGAAGACGGAGGGCTGATCGTGCCGCTCACCCCGATCCTCACGGCCCACTGGGACGAGGCCGACTCGTGGACCCTCGACGGCTACCGCCGTCACGGGGGCTACGACATGGTCTCGGTGTCGCTCGGCACCGACCCCGACTCCGTGATCTCGCTGGTCAAGGACTCCGGCCTGCGCGGCCGTGGCGGCGCGGGCTTCCCGACCGGCATGAAGTGGGGCTTCGTCCCGCAGAACGACGGCAAGCCCCACTACCTCGTGGTCAACGCCGACGAGTCCGAGCCGGGCGCCTGCAAGGACATCCCGCTCATGATGGCCAACCCCCACTCGCTGGTGGAGGGCTGCATCCACGCGGCCTACGCGATCCGGGCCAACCACGCCTTCATCTACATCCGAGGCGAGGTGCCGCACGTGATCCGCCGCGTGCGCAACGCCGTGGCCGAGGCCTACCGCGCCGGCTTCCTCGGCACGGACATCCTCGGCTCGGGCTTCGACCTCGACATCGTCGTCCACTCCGGCGCCGGCGCCTACATCTGCGGCGAGGAGACGGCGCTGCTCGACAGCCTCGAGGGCCGCCGCGGCCAGCCGCGACTCAAGCCGCCGTTCCCGGCGGTCGCGGGCCTCTACGCGTCGCCTACGGTCATCAACAACGTCGAGACCATCGCCAACATCCCGACCATCGTGCGCAACGGCGCCGAGTGGTTCCGCCAGTTCGGCACCGAGAAGTCGCCGGGCTTCAAGCTGTTCGCGGTCTCCGGCCACGTGCAGCGCCCCGGCATCTACGAGGCGCCGCTCGGCACCACGATGCGCGAGCTGCTCGAGTACGCCGGCGGCATCCGAGAGGGCCACCAGCTCAAGTTCTGGATCCCCGGCGGCTCGTCGGTGCCGATGCTCACCCCCGAGCACCTCGACACCCCCCTGACCTACGAGGACATGGCCGGCCTGGGCACGATGCTCGGCACCGGCACCCCGATGGTCTTCGACGAGACCACGAGCGTCGTGCGCGCGATCGCCCGCTGGATCCACTTCTACAAGCACGAGTCGTGCGGCAAGTGCACCCCGTGCCGCGAGGGCACGTTCTGGCTCGACCAGATGCTCGCGCGGTTCGAGGCCGGCACCGCCGCCGAGGCCGATATCGAGACCGTCGACGAGATCTGCAAGCAGATCAGCGGCCGTTCGTTCTGCGCCCTCGGCGACGCCGCGTCGACGCCGTACGCCCCCGCCCTGCGCCACTTCCGCGAGGAGTTCCTCGCGGGTACCCACACCCCGGCCGACCAGCTCTTCGACCCGGTCGCCGCCACCGTCTTCGCCGGAGCTGCAGCGCGATGACCGTCACCTCGTCCGGCACCAACGTGCCCGCCGCCGCCCCCGCCGACGGCGTCACCGTCAGCATCGACGGCATCGACGTCGTCGTGCCCAAGGGCACGCTCGTCATCCGCGCCGCCGAGCAGCTCGGCATTGGCGTCCCGCGGTTCTGCGACCACCCGCTCCTCGACCCGGTCGCGGCCTGCCGCATGTGCCTGGTCGAGATCGAGGGCCAGCCCAAGCCGCAGCCCGCGTGCGCGATGACCGTCATGGACGGCATGAAGGTGCGCACCCAGCTGACGTCCGAGGTCGCCGAGAAGGCGCAGCAGGGCGTCATGGAGTTCCTGCTCATCAACCACCCGCTCGACTGCCCGGTCTGCGACAAGGGTGGCGAGTGCCCGCTGCAGAACCAGGCGATGAGCCACGGCCGCGGCGAGTCCCGCTTCGACGGCGTGAAGCGCACGTTCCCGAAGCCGATCAACGTCTCGGCGCAGATCCTGCTCGACCGCGAGCGCTGCGTGTCCTGCGCCCGCTGCACCCGCTTCGCCGACCAGATCGCCGGCGACCCGTTCATCGACCTCCTCGAGCGCGGCGCCAAGCAGCAGGTGGGCATCTCGAGCGACACCCCGTTCGACTCCTACTTCTCCGGCAACACCGTGCAGATCTGCCCGGTGGGCGCGCTCACCAGCGCGAAGTACCGCTTCCGCTCGCGCCCGTTCGACCTGGTGTCGACGCCGACGGTCTGCGAGCACTGCGCGTCGGGCTGCGGCCTGCGCACCGACGTCCGCCGCTCCACGATCATGCGCCGCCTCGCGTGGGACGAGCCCGCGGTCAACGAGGAGTGGAACTGCGACAAGGGCCGCTTCGCGTTCTCGCACACCCAGGAGGGGCGCCTCGAGCACCCGCTCGTGCGCGAGGCCGACGGCACCCTCGTCGCCGCGTCGTGGCCCGAGGCCATCGCCATCGCCGCCGAGGGCCTGCGCGCCGCCGGCGCCTCCGCCGCGGTGCTGCCCGGTGGCCGCCTCACGGTCGAGGACGCCTACGCGTGGGCCAAGTTCGCCCGCGTCGCCCTCGGCACCGACGACATCGACTTCCGCGCCCGCCCGGCCTCCGACGAGGAGTCGGCGTTCCTCGCCGCCGTCGTCGCCGGCCGTCCGGTCGGCCCCACCTACGACGACCTCGAGAAGGCCCCGGTCGTCCTCCTCGCGGGCATCGACCCCGAGGACGAGTCGCCGATCGTCTTCCTCCGACTGCGCAAGGCCGCGCGCAAGGGCGTCCGCGTCGTCAGCGTCGCGCCGTTCGCGTCGCCCGGCGTCACCAAGGCCAAGGGCACGGTCCTTCCGACCGCTCCCGGCGCCGAGGCCGGCGTCCTCGACTCCCTCGCCGACGAGGCGGGCCTCGAGGGCGACGCCGCTGCCGCCGCGTCGCTGCTGCGCCAGCCCGGTGCCGTGCTGCTGGTCGGCGAGCGCCTCGCGCAGTCCGAGGGCGCGCTGTCCGCGGCCGCCCGCCTGGCCGCCGCGACCGGCGCCGCGCTCGGCTGGGTGCCCCGCCGCGCCGGCGAGCGCGGCGCGCTCGACGCCGGTGCGCTCGCGGGCCTGCTCCCCGGCGGCCGCCCGCTGGCCGACGAGGGCGCCCGCGCCCAGGTCGCGTCGGTGTGGGGCGTCGACCCCGCGTCGCTGCCCGCCGAGGCCGGCCGCTCGCTCGCCGAGGTCGTGGCCGCCGCCAACGCCGACCGCGCCGCGCTGGCCGCCGCCAACGACCCGGCCGATGTCGTCCGCTCCGTGGGCGCGCTGCTCGTCGGCGGCGTCGAGGCGGCCGACCTGGCCGACCCCGCCGCGTTCCTCGAGGCCGTCGAGTCCGTGCCCTTCGTCGTGTCGCTCGAGCAGCGCCACTCCGAGGTCACGGCCCTCGCCGACGTCGTCCTCCCGGTGGCCACGGTCGCCGAGAAGGCCGGCACGTTCCTCGACTGGGAGGGCCGCCCGCGCGAGTTCGCGCAGGTGTTCCGCGCCAGCCTCGCGCTGCCCGACTCCCGAGTTCTCGGCATGATCGCCGACGAGCTCGACGTCGTGTCCTTCGGCCGCGGCGACACCGCCGCGATGAACGCCGAGCTGCGCGCCCTCGGCGCGTGGGACGGCGAGCGGGCCGAGGCGCCAAGCGTCCCGGCCGGCGCCGCCGCCGAGCCCGGTTCCGGCGAGGCAGTCCTCGCCACCTGGCGCCAGCTGCTCGACCGCGGCGTCCTGCAGGAGGGCGACCCGTACCTGCTGGCCACCGCCCGTCCCTCGGTCGCCCGCGTCTCCCCGGCCACGGCCGAGGCGGTCGGCGCGGTCGACGGCGGCGAGCTGACCGTGTCCACCGACACCGGCTCGATCACCCTGCCGCTGGTGGTCACGGCGATGCCCGACGGCGTCGTCTGGCTGCCGGCCAACTCCGACGGCTCCACGCCGCGCACCGCACTCGGTGCCGGCCACGGCGACGTCGTGCGCATCAGCGGAGGTGCCGCGTGAACGTCCTGGCCCAAGCCACCACGCCCACGCCGCAGTACGGCGACCTCGCACTGTTCGAGCAGCGGCCGTTCTGGCTGACGCTGATCATGTGCGTCGCGGTGTTCCTGGCACTGATCCTGCTCACGCTGTTCACGACGTGGTTCGAGCGCAAGGTCGTGGCGCGCATGCAGCAGCGCACCGGCCCGAAGCAGTGGGGCCCCTTCGGCCTCCTCGGCCCGATCTACGACGGCATCAAGCTCGCGCTCAAGCAGGGCATCACCCCGAAGAACGCCGACACCTTCGTCTACCTGCTGGCCCCGGCCCTGTCCGCTATCGCGGCGTTCATGGTGTTCGCGGTCATCCCGGTCGGCCCGGTCGTGTCGATCTTCGGCGTCCAGACCCCGTTGCAGCTCACCGACTTCCCGGTGGCGGTGCTCTACGTCCTCGCGGTCGCCTCGGTCGGCATCTACGGCATCGTGCTCGCCGGCTGGTCGTCGGGCTCCACGTACTCGCTGCTCGGCGGCCTCCGCTCGAGCGCGCAGATGATCTCCTACGAGATCGCGATGGGCCTGTCGTTCGTCTCCGTGTTCCTCTACGCCTCGACGATGTCGACCTCGGGCATCGTCGCCCAGCAGGAGAACCTCTGGTACCTGATCCTGCTGCCGGTGCCGTTCGTGATCTACCTGATCTCGATGGTCGGCGAGACCAACCGCGCGCCGTTCGACCTCCCCGAGGCCGAGGGCGAGCTCGTCGCCGGCTACTTCACCGAGTACTCCGGCCTGCGCTTCGCGTCGTTCTACCTCGCCGAGTACATCAACATGATCAACGTGTCGGCCGTGGCCATCACGCTGTTCCTCGGCGGCTGGCGGATGCCGGCCCCCATCTCCACGATCTGGCCGGGCGCCAACGAGGGCTGGTGGCCGCTGCTCTGGTTCGTGCTGAAGATCTACGCCTTCCTGTTCGTGTTCGTCTGGCTGCGCGGCACGCTGCCCCGCCTGCGCTACGACCAGTTCATGCGCTTCGGCTGGAAGGTCCTCATCCCCGTCTCGATCGTGTGGATCCTCGCCGTCGCGACGATCCGCGCGCTCAACAACACCTCGGGCATCGAGATGCGCACGCTGCTGCTGGGGGTGGGCCTCGTGCTCGCCGTCATCGCCGCGCTCGCGTTCATCCTCGACGTCCGGCGCGGCAGCAAGGACGACGTCGCGGAGCCGGCCGAGTACGACGGCTTCGCCTTCGGCTACCCCGTCCCGCCGCTGCCCGGCCAGCAGCCCGACACCACCCGTCGTGCCAAGGCCACCGTGACCACCACCGCCGTCCCGACGCCGGAGCCCGATGCGGGCACCGAGGGGGAGGAGACCACCCGTGAGTGACGAGCGCCGGTTCTTCCGGGGCTTCGGAGTCCCCTTCTCGCAGATGTTCAAGCGGGTGGTGACCGAGCAGTACCCCAACGAGAAGCTGCCCACGCGGCCGCGCTACCACGGCCGCCACCAGCTCAACCGCCACCCCGACGGGCTCGAGAAGTGCGTCGGGTGCGAGCTGTGCGCCTGGGCCTGCCCTGCCGACGCGATCTACGTCGAGGGCGCCGACAACACCGAGTCCGAGCGCTTCAGCCCCGGCGAGCGCTACGGCCGCGTCTACCAGATCAACTACCTGCGCTGCATCTTCTGCGGCCTGTGCATCGAGGCGTGCCCGACCCGCGCGCTCACGATGACCAACGAGTACGAGCTGGCCGACGACAGCCGTGCCAAGCTCATCTACGAGAAGCAGGACCTGCTCGGCCCGCTGCTGCCCGGCATGCTCCCGCCGCCGCACCAGATGGTCCCCGGCACCACCGAGACCGACTACTACCTGGGCAACGTCACCGGCTCGGTCGCCGCGCAGGCGAACGAGGTCGAGGGCCGTCGCCTCGGCACCTGGACCGGCCCGGCCGGCGACTCCGAGGACGAGGGGGTGTCGGCGTGAGCGCGCTCCTCGCTGCCGTCGACCAGACCGGCAACACCGGCGAGCAGATCGTCTTCTGGGTCTGCGCGATCACCTCGGTCTTCGGCGCCATCGGCATGCTGGTGTCGAAGAAGGCCGTGCACAGCGCCCTGTTCGTCGCGTTGACGATGATCAGCCTCGCGGTGCTGTACGTGACGCTCGAGGCGCCGTTCCTGGGCATGATCCAGGTGATCGTCTACACCGGCGCCGTCATGATGCTGTTCCTCTTCGTGCTCATGATCGTCGGCGTCGACTCCAGCGACTCGCTCGTCGAGACCCTGAAGGGCCAGCGGATCGCGGCGATCCTGTTCGCGCTCGGGTTCGCCGGGCTGCTCGTCGCCGGCATCGGCTCGACCGTCGTCAGCGACGCCTCCGGCCTCACGATCGCCAACATCCAGAACGGCGGCAACGTCGAGGGCATCGCCAAGCTGATCTTCGGCCGCTACGTGCTGGCCTTCGAGGTCACCTCGGCGCTGCTCATCACCGCGGCGCTCGGCGCGATGGTGCTCGCCCACCGCGAGCGCCACACGCCGCGCAAGAGCCAGCGCCAGCTGTCCGAGGAGCGCCTCCTCGCCGGGCACCCGCAGAACCTGCCGGGCCCCGGCGTCTACGCCCGCCACAACGCGGTCGGCACCCCGGGCCTGCTGCCCGACGGCACGCCCACCGACCGCACGGTGCCCGAGCCGCTCCGCGGCGTGAGCGCCCGCGTCGGCGTCGACCACGAGGACACGCAGCGCGTGACCACCCTCGCGGGCGGCGGCTCGGCCGGCCCCGTCGACGGCCCGCACCCGATCGGTGCCGAGGACGTGCGCGACGTGGAGGGGAGCGAGCAGTGAACCCGCAGAACTACCTCGTGCTCTCGGCGATCCTGTTCAGCATCGGCGCCCTCGGGGTGCTCGTGCGGCGCAACGCGATCGTGGTGTTCATGAGCGTCGAGCTCATGCTCAACGCCTGCAACCTCGCGTTCGTGTCCTTCGCCCGCATCAACGGCAACCTCGACGGCCAGGTCATCGCGTTCTTCGTGATGGTCGTCGCGGCGGCCGAGGTCGTGGTCGGCCTCGCGATCATCATGGCGATCTTCCGTACCCGCCGGTCGGCCTCGGTCGACGAAGCCAACCTGCTGAAGTACTAGAGGGGTCTGTCGACGTGACACCGTTCTCGGGCGGGGAAGCCGCTGTGCCTGCGGAGATCGCCAACGCGGTCGATGCGACCGGCGTGTTCTCCCTGATCTGGCTGCTCGTGGGGCTGCCCCTGCTGGGCGCCACCGTGCTGCTGCTGCTCGGACGCCGCTCCGACAAGTGGGGCCACTGGCTGGCCATCCTCATGTCGGCCGGCTCCTTCGTCGTCGGCGCCGCGCTGTTCATCGGTCTGCTCGGGCGGCCCGACGACGACCGCGCGATCCGCCAGCACCTCTACGACTGGCAGCTCGTCGGCACCTTCCACGTGCCCTTCGACCTGCGTCTCGACCAGCTGTCGATGGTCTTCGTCCTGCTGATCACCTTCGTCGGCACGCTCATCCACATCTACTCCGTGGGCTACATGAGCCACGACGAGAACCGCCGCCGGTTCTTCGCCTACCTCAACCTGTTCGTCGCGGCGATGCTCCTGCTCGTCCTTGCCGACAACTACCTCCTGCTCTACGTGGGCTGGGAGGGCGTGGGCCTCGCGTCGTACCTGCTGATCGGCTTCTGGTTCCACAAGGAGTCCGCGGCGGTCGCGTCGAAGAAGGCCTTCGTGGTCAACCGCGTCGGCGACGTCGGCCTCTCGCTGGCCGTGATGCTCATGTTCGTCACGTTCGGCTCGGTCACCTTCGAGGGCGTCCTCACCCGCGCGAACGAGGCCAGCGAGCAGCAGCTCACCTGGATCGGCCTCGCGCTGCTGCTCGCAGCCTGCGGCAAGTCGGCCCAGTTCCCGCTGCAGTCCTGGCTGCTCGACGCGATGGAGGGCCCGACCCCGGTCTCGGCGCTCATCCACGCCGCCACCATGGTCACCGCCGGCGTCTACCTGATCGTCCGCTCCAACGCGATCTTCGACGCCGCGCCCGTGGCCGCAGCCGCGGTCATCGCCATCGGTGCGATCACGCTGATCATGGGCGCGATCATCGGTTCGGCGAAGGACGACATCAAGAAGGCGCTCGCCGGCTCCACGATGAGCCAGATCGGCTACATGATCCTGGCGGCGGGCCTCGGCCCGGTCGGCTACGTCTTCGCGATCTTCCACCTGATCACGCACGGCTTCTTCAAGGCCGACATGTTCCTCGGCGCCGGCTCGGTCATGCACGGCATGAACGACCAGGTGAACATGCGCCGGTTCGGTCTCATCCGCACGGCGATGAAGGTCACCTGGATCACCTTCGCGTGCGGCTGGCTGGCGATCATGGGCGTGCCGCCGTTCTCCGGCTTCTACTCGAAGGACAAGATCATCGAGTCGGCGCTGTCGGTGAACGTGTGGGTCGGCATCATCACGATGATCGGCGCCGGCATCACGGCGTTCTACATGACCCGCCTGTTCGCGATGACCTTCCACGGCCGCGAGAAGCGCTGGACCGAGGACGTCCACCCGCACGAGTCGCCGTGGATCATGATGGCCCCGGTCGCCGTGCTGGCGTTCCTCGCCGTCGTCGCCGGCTTCGCGCTGTCGAACTGGATCGTCGACTGGCTGGCCCCGGTCACCGGCTACGAGCCCGCCGAGCCGCCGATCCCGCCGCTGGCGGTCTCCGGCATCGTGCTGGTGCTCGTCATCATCGGCGCCGGCCTGGCCTGGGTGATGTACGACCGCCGCCCGGTCCCGACCACCGCGCCGGCCGGCAACTGGCTCACCCGCGCAGCCCGGGTCGACCTCTACGGCGACGCCGTCAACGAGGCCGTCTTCATGCGCCCCGGCCAGTACCTGACCCGCTTCCTGGTGTGGTTCGACAACCGCGTGGTCGACGGCGCGGTCAACGGCCTCGCCGCGACGATCGGCGGCCTGTCCGGACGCGCCCGGCGCCTCCAGACGGGCTTCACCCGGTCGTACGCGCTGTCCATGCTCGGTGGGGCCGCCGTCGTGGCGCTCACCCTCGTCCTGGTGAGGCTCTAGACCATGAACTGGCTCCTCGTCCTCTTCCTGCTGCCGCTCGTCGGCGCGGCAGTGGTCATGCTGCTGCCGAAGGACAACGGCCTGCTCGCCAAGCAGGTCGGCATCGCGGTCTCCGTGCTCGCCTTCGCGGTGAGCCTGGTCCTGTGCTTCCAGTTCGACGTCGCACGCGGCGGCGACTTCCAGCTCGGCTTCGCCTACGACTGGATCCCCGCCTTCGGCGTCCAGTTCGCCATGGCGGTCGACGGCATCGCGCTCGTGCTCGTCGCCCTGTCGACCTGCCTCGTGCCGGTCGTGCTGGTCGCGGGCTGGAACGACGCCGACGGCTCCCGCGGCTCGGTCAAGGGCTACATCGCCCTCGTCCTGATCCTCGAGTCGGCCATGATCGGCGTGTTCGCGGCGACCGATGTGTTCCTGTTCTACGTCTTCTTCGAGGCGATGCTGGTCCCGGTCTACTTCCTGATCGGGCGCTACGGCGGCCCCCGCCGCAACTACGCCGCGGTGAAGTTCCTGCTGTACTCGCTGTTCGGCGGCCTGCTCATGCTGGCGTCGCTCATCGGCCTCTACGTCGTGTCCGCCGACCAGACCGGCACCGGCACCTTCGACTTCCTGTCGCTGGCCGGCCTCACCATCGACCCGGACACCCAGAAGTGGTTGTTCCTCGGTTTCTTCATCGCGTTCGCGATCAAGGCCCCGCTCGTGCCGTTCCACACCTGGCTGCCCGACGCCGCCGCCGAGTCGACTCCGGGCACCGCGGTGCTGCTGGTCGGCGTGCTCGACAAGGTCGGCACGTTCGGCATGCTTCGCTACTGCCTCGAGCTGTTCCCCGAGGCGTCGACCTGGGCCACGCCCGTCGTCATCGCCCTCGCGGTCATCAGCATCATCTACGGCGCGCTGCTCGCGATCGGCCAGAACGACATCAAGCGGCTCATCGCCTACACCTCGGTGTCGCACTTCGGCTTCATCGTGCTCGGCGTCTTCGTGATGACGACTCAGGGCCAGAGCGGCGCCACGCTCTACATGGTCAACCACGGGTTCTCGACCGCAGCGCTGTTCCTCATCGCCGGCTACATGATCAGCCGCCGCGGCTCGCGCTTCATCGACGACTTCGGCGGCGTCCAGAAGGTCGCGCCGGTCCTCGCCGGCTTCTTCCTCATCGCCGGCCTGTCGTCCCTGGCGCTGCCCGGCCTGTCGAGCTTCGTCAGCGAGTTCCTCGTGCTGCAGGGCACCTTCGTCCGCTACACGTGGGTCGGCGTCATCGCGACGCTCGGCATCGTGCTGGCGGCGCTCTACATCCTGCTCATGTACCAGCGCACCATGACCGGCCCGACGCCGGACGCCGTGCGCGAGACCGTGGGCGACCTCAAGGGCCGCGAGGTCCTCGCGATCGCCCCGCTGCTCGTCGTCATCATCGCGCTCGGGTTCTTCCCGCAGCCGGTGCTCGACGTCATCAACCCGGCGGTCGACCGCGTCATGGTCAACGTCGGTGCTACCGACCCGGCTCCGCAGGTGCCGGTCGCGGAAGGGACGCAGAAGTGAGCGCCATCCTCGCCGCCACGACGACGACCGTGTGGGACTCGCCCACGATCGAGTACTCGGCGATCGCGCCGATCCTCATCGTGCTCGGCGCCGCCGTCCTCTCGGTGCTGCTCGAGGCGTTCCTCCCGCGCGCCTACCGTCGGCCCGTCCAGCTGATCCTCGTGTTCAGCGCGCTCGTCCTCGGCCTCGCCGCCGTGTGGTGGCAGCGCGGCACCCGCGAGATCGCCGCCGAGGGCTCGGTCGCCGTCGACGGCCCCACCCTGTTCATGCAGGGCTCGATCCTCGTGCTCGCGATCATCGCCGCGCTGGTGATGGCCGAGCGCCACGTCGACCCCGCCGGCGACAGCTTCGCCCCTCGCGCCTCGGCGCTCCCGGGCTCGGAGGACGAGCAGGCGTTCACCCGCCTGGGCTGGTTCCAGACCGAGGTGTGGCCGCTGTTCCTGTTCTGCGTGGGCGGCATGCTGCTGTTCCCCGCATCGAGCGACCTGCTCACGATGTTCATCGCGCTCGAGGTCCTCTCGCTGCCGCTCTACATCATGGCCGGCATCGCCCGGCGCCGGCGCCTGCTGTCGCAGGAGGCCGCGCTCAAGTACTTCGTGCTCGGCTCGTTCAGCTCGGCGTTCTTCCTCTACGGCGTCGCGCTGCTCTACGGCTACGCCGGAACGGTCGACCTCAAGGGCATCGCCGACGCCCTCACCCGCAACGCGGGCGAGCAGGGTCTCGTGATCGCCGGCGTCGCGCTGCTCATGGTGGGCCTGCTGTTCAAGATCGGCGCCGCGCCGTTCCACCAGTGGACCCCGGACGTCTACCAGGGCTCGCCCACCTCGGTCACCGGCTTCATGGCCGCGTGCACGAAGGTCGCCGCGTTCGGCGCGCTGCTGCGCGTCATGTACGTCGCGCTCGGCGGCATCCGCTGGGACTGGCGCCCGGTCATGTACATCATCGCCGCGCTCACGATGATCGTCGGCACGCTGTTCGCCCTGACGCAGACCGACATCAAGCGCATGCTGGCCTACTCGTCGGTGGCCCAGGCGGGCTTCATCCTCGTGGGCGTCCTCGCGACGAACGCCGAGGGCCTGCAGGGCACGATGGTCTACCTGCTCGCCTACGGCATCGCCACGATCGGCGCGTTCGCGATCGTCACGCTGGTGCGCGACTCCACCGGCGAGGCCACGCACCTGTCGCAGTGGGCCGGACTGGGCAAGCGGTCGCCGCTCGTGGCGAGCGCCTTCGCGCTGTTCCTGCTGGCCTTCGCGGGCATCCCGCTGACGAGCGGCTTCACCGGCAAGTTCGCGGTGTTCACCGCGGGCATCGCGGGCGGGGCGACCGGCGTCGTGATCATCGGCGTCATCGCCTCGGCCGTCGCGGCGTTCTTCTACGTCCGCGTGATCGTGCTCATGTTCTTCAACGAGCCGCCGGCCGAGGGTGGCGCTAGCGTCGTCGTGCCGAGCACGTTCACGACCTTCGCCATCACGGTGACCGTCGCGCTCACCCTCGTGATCGGCATCCTGCCCCAGACCGTCCTGCAGCTGACGCAGGACGCCGGGCTGTTCCTGCGCTGACGCGCCGACCGAAGACCCAGGAGGATCCGACGTGACGGAGGCCCTGCCGTTCGGGCTCTCGCACGTCGACGAGGGCCTGGCCGAGAGGCTGCGCACCGGGCTCGACGACGTCGAGCTCGCGCTGCGCAAGGCGGTCACGAGCGACTACCCGTTCGTGACCGAGACGTCGAGCCATCTCGTCAACGCCGGCGGCAAGCGGTTCCGGCCGCTGCTGGCGCTGGTGGCGGCGCAGTACGGCGACCCCGACGCCCCGGGCAACATCCCCGGCGCCGTCGTCGCCGAGCTCACCCATCTTGCGACGCTGTACCACGACGACGTCATGGACGAAGCGCCGCTGCGCCGCGGTGCGCCGTCGGCCAACGCCCGCTGGGACAACACCGTCGCGATCCTCACCGGCGACTTCCTCTTCGCCCGCGCGGCCGACATCGCCGCCGACCTCGGCACCGACATCGTGCGGCTGCAGGCGCGCACGTTCGAGCGCCTGTGCACCGGGCAGATCCGCGAGACCGTCGGCCCGGCGGAGGGCGAGGACGCCGTCGCCCACCACCTCGACGTGCTCGCCGGCAAGACCGGATCGCTCATCGCGGCGGCCGGCCGGATGGGTGCGATGACCTCGGGCGCGCCCGAGTCGGTAGCGGTCGCGATCGCGGCGTACGGCGAGAAGTTCGGCATCGCCTTCCAGCTCTCCGACGACATCCTCGACATCGCCAGCGAGTCCGAGGACTCCGGCAAGACGCCGGGCACCGACCTGCGCGAGGGCATCCGCACGCTGCCGGTGCTGCTGGCCCTGCGCAGCACCGACCCCGAGTGGGCCCGGCTGCGCGAGCTGGTGTCCGGCCCGCTCGTCGACGACGACCTCCACGCCGAGGCCCTCGGCCTCATCCGCCGCTCGCCGGCCCTGGCCGAGGCGCGCGAGGAGGTCGTGCGCTGGGCGGAGTCGGCCCGCGCCGAGCTCGCCCCGCTGCCCCCCGGCCCCGTCACCGACGCGCTCTCGCAGATGTGCGACGTCGTCGTCGACCGGTCGGTCTGACGGCGCCGGATCTCGAGGACCACAGGCATGGACGGCTTCGGCGGCACGATCTGGGGCACCGCGCCCACGTGGCAGGTGGCGAGCACGGGCATCGCGACCGGTGTGCTGCTCGGCCTGACCTTCTCGGCGACGGGCGGCTGGATCCTCTTCTTCCCCATCGCGGTCGGCATCGGCTGGGCCGCCTGGCGCACCGGCCGCCTGCGCGCGCTGCCGTGGGTGCTGCTGGGCCTCGGCCTCGAGCTCGCCTGGACCGCCGTCTCGCGCGGGGGCACGTGGACCGTCGCCGCCGTCGTCTCGCTCGTCCTGGCCGCCGTCTCCGGTGCCGTCCTCACCGCCCGCCGCCGCTCGTCGGCCGCGTCGGCATCGTCAGCCTCCTGACGCTCCGGCCGCGCCTCAGGCGGGCTCGGCCACGCCCTCGGCCAGCGAGTCGGTCTCGGCCAGCCGCCGCTGCGCCCGGCTGTGGCGCAGCGAGTCCCACGTGAACACGCACAGCGCCAGCCACACGATGACGAACCCGGCCCAGCGGGCGGCGGGCATCGACTCGCCGAAGTAGGTCACGCCGAGCAGGAACTGGATGCACGGGGTGAGGTACTGCAGCACGCCGATGGTCGACAGCGGCACCCGGTTGGCCGCGCCGCCGAACAGCAGCAGGGGCACGGCGGTGACGACGCCGACCAGCATGAGCAGCACGGTGTTGCCGGGGGAGGAGTGCCCGAACGCCAGCGAGCCGGTCGAGGCCAGCCAGATCACGTAGGCGACGGCGAAGGGCGTGCCGTACGCCGTCTCGACGGCGAGGCTCGCGATCGGATCGACGCCGGCGAGCTTCTTGATCAGCCCGTAGCCCGCCCACGAGAACGCCAGCGCCAGCGCGATCCACGGCACCGCGCCGTAGCCGAGCACGAGGACGACGACGGCCAGCGCCGCGATCCCGATGGCCACCCACTGCAGCGGGCGCAGCCGCTCGCGCAGGATCAGCGTGCCGATGAGGACGACGACGAGCGGGTTGATGAAGTACCCGAGCGACGCCTCGACGACGTGGCCGTTGTTGACGGCCCAGATGTAGGTGCCCCAGTTGATCGAGATGAAGATCGTCGCGCCGATGAGCATGAGCATCACGCGGCGGTCGCGCAGCACGGGCCGCATCCGCGACCACGACCGGGTCACGAGCATGACGACCACGAGGAACAGGAACGACCAGACGAACCGGTGCGCCAGCACCTCGAGGGCCGACGCCGGCTCGAGGAGCGGGAAGTACAGCGGGAACAGGCCCCACAGGGAGTAGGCGCCCACGCCGAGCAGCAGGCCGAGCCGGAGCTCGGCCTGCTGTGCGGTGCGCTTCGTCCCCCCGGACGACGTCGTCAGGCGATGTCCCATGTGTCGCTGCCGGAGAGCAGCGACTGCAGATCGGCGGTGCCGCCGGCCTTGGCCGTGGCCACCTGCGCCTGGAACGTCTCGTCATAGACCGCGCGCTTCACGTCGCGGAAGACGCCGATGGGGGTGTTGGCGAGGGTGTGCGAGTCCGACAGCCGCGACAGCGCGAACGCCAGCGACGGGTCGTCGCGGTGCGCGTCGTGGACCAGCACGTTCTCGATGCCGACCGTCTCGACGTCGACGATGTCGAGGTGGCCGTCGGCGCCGCGGACGACGCCGCGCGAGCCGTCGACCAGCGTGATCGGCTTGCCGTGCTCGAGGCGCAGCGTGAGCGAGTCGCGGTGGTCGGCGTCCTTG
>Ga0233425_10006215_pt1 | contig 17933 bp, 14 predicted proteins | sample Watercolumn_Towu_2_FD_181712 | JGI IMG/M metagenome (GOLD analysis project Ga0233425, IMG submission 181712) | Freshwater microbial communities from Lake Towuti, South Sulawesi, Indonesia - Watercolumn_Towuti2014_140_MG | ecosystem: Environmental > Aquatic > Freshwater > Lake | place... | reverse complement strand
CTTGCCACTTTCTTCCCAAGGCGTCAATGAGTTTTATGTCTATCTTCGGGCCGTAAAAAACTCCGGCTCCCGGGTCTAAAGTGTATTTTATGTTTAATTTCTCTAAGGCTTCCTTGAGCGCTGAAGTTGCCTTTTCCCAATTCTCAGGAGAACCGATAAATTTCTCTGGTTGGGTGCTTAAAAATACTTCATATTCGAATCCGAATGTCTTCATCATGAAGTCGGCCAACTGAAGAACGCCGAGTATTTCGTCCTTTATTTGTTCGGGAGTGCAAAATATATGCGCGTCATCCTGTGTAAATCCTCTTACTCTCATCATTCCATGCAATACCCCGCTTCGTTCATATCTATAGACGGTGCCGAGTTCAGCCCAACGCAGTGGCAGGTCTCTGTAGCTCCGCATTGCTGTTTTGTACATGAGGATATGACCAGGGCAGTTCATCGGTTTTAAGATAAATTGATCTTCGTCTATCTGGATTGGGGAATACATATTTTCTCTGTAATTGTCCCAATGACCGCTTGTCTTCCATAGATTTACTTTCGCGATATGCGGAATATACACAATATCGTAACCTCTTTTGAAATGTTCTTTTTTCCAGAATTCTTCAATAATGTTTCTTACACGTGCTCCCTTAGGATGCCAGTAGATAAGCCCTGGCCCGGCGTCCTCATGCAGGCTGTATAAGTCAAGCTCTTTGCCTAATTTCCTGTGATCCCGTTTTTTGGCCTCTTCTAATTTTCTTATGTAATCGTCAAGTTGCTTTTTATCAGGGAAAGCGGTCCCGTAAATCCTTTGCAGCATTTTGTTGTGTTCATCGCCGCGCCAGTATGCTCCGGCGATATCTAGGAGTTTAAAAGCCTTGATGGCCCCAGTGGACTGTAAGTGCGGCCCGCGGCACAGGTCAACAAAACCATCATTTCTATATAATATGACTTTTTCGTCGGGAATTTCATTTATAAGCTCGATTTTATAAATCTCACGCAGCTGGGTGAAAATATTAATCGCCTGAGATTTAGGAACCTCTTCTTTTTCAAAAAGAATATCTTTTGAAATTATTTCCTCCATCTTGTCTTCGATTTTTTGAAGGTCGGAAGGCGTAAGGGGACTAGGCAGCTCAAAATCGTAATAGAAACCGTCGGATATTGCCGGTCCTATAGCGAGCTTTGCCGCTGGAAACAACTCTTTTACCGCCATAGCCATTACATGCGAAGCGCTGTGACGGTAAATCTCTAATCCTTCGTCTGTTTTTAAATCAATTTCTTTCATTCAACCTTTCAGTCTTTAAACTTTTGAATTTTTTATTGGGCGATACTGGGCTCGAACCAGTGACCCCCACGATGTCAACGTGGTACTCTAACCAACTGAGCTAATCGCCCAATCTGTAAGCCATGGATAATAAACGCATTATTATAACAATCTTTATTTAAAAGTCAAAAGAAAATGAGGGCTTTGTTGGAAAAGGGAAGATAGATAGTGCCCCCTTTGGAATATGGTCATGGATGACTAATTTAGAATTTGCATGTGCTTAGATATAGCAAAAAAGCCCCAACTTAAGGTGCGCTATAAGGGGAAAAAGAGCAAATAAGGCCATGATGAATTTTATCTGGTCTTAACCACTTTGGCCGGGATTCCGACAGCAATAGAGAAGGGAGGGATGTCTTTTGTTACGACAGCCCCCGTGCCGATTATGGAGTCATGACCAATAGTGACACCATCTAGGATTTTGACATCAGCGCCTATCCACGCGCCGTCCTCAATGACGATACCCTTGCTTGGGACTTGTCCCTGTTGTAGGATTGGTATATCCTTTCTGTCCGAGCGGTGCGGGCCGTCGCCAAAAATAAAACAGGAAGCGGCGATTAAAATGTTGCTTCCAATTCTTACATGACTGCCAGAATAGATCGCAGTGTGTATGCCGATATTTGTATTATCGCCGATGGAGATTTTCCCGCCTTTACAGCTAAATGTTGTATTTCTGCCCAAAATGACATTATTGCCCACTTCAATATTAATTCCCAGTTCTCCTTTCGCGTCTATGACCGAATAGTCGTCTATGACAGTATTGTCGCCGATAGATATTTTTTTAGGATGCCTTATGGTGATATTTCTGCCGAAGGTAGTATTTCTTCCTGTACGCCTGAAGAGTTGTTTGTAATAAATTTTTCTCAGGAGCAATCCGAGTGCTCCGGGCATAGGACCGAAAACAGAGGTGATGAATTCGTATTTAAATAGAGATAGTAAACTTTCTTTCCCGATAACTAAAGTCAGATACCGGCTTAGGGCGGACTCGTTTACCTCTGTTAGTTTTTTTTGAAGTTCTGTTTTTGCGTCCATAAAATTGTTGTTTTGAGTTTCGTATTTGTTTAGGATTTAGTGTTCAGAGTTTAGTGTTTCATAGTGTCCTATAATAGACTGTTTTCACTATACCAATTCACCGTCAATTTTATGCCGGTCATTATATCATATTTAGGATTGTAGCCGAGTAGTTGTTTTGCTTTTGAGATATTAAATGCCCTGTTTTTTACGAAGAAATCAACGCGGCTTCTAAAAAGTGGAGGCTTAATCTTAAAAGGCCTGCACATAGACTCGCATATGGAACCCAATGTTTGTATGGGTTTTGCCGGTATGTGAAATTTCGGAATTGTGACATTTAATTCATTTGCTATGTGATGCGTTAAGGCGTTTAGACTTAGATATTCCGGCCCGCCTAGTATAAATGTTTGTCGATCGGCACCGGGTGCTACCATGGCAAGTTCGAATCCCGTAATTAAGTCGTCTATGTAAACAGGGTGCCAAAGCGTTTCTCCGTTTCCTATCATTAAAAACCTTTTTCTAGCGATGGACTTAAACAATTTTACAAAACGCAAATCTTCTGGGCCATAGATACCTGCCGGGCGGATAATCGTGTAGGAGATATTATTGTCCTTACAGAAATTTCCGACAAACTGTTCCGCCTGCAATTTTGTAACTTGATAAATATCTCCCGGATTATACGGGCTTTCCTCATTGCCGGGTGGATTTTGAATGCTCCCATGGACGCCTATAGTGCTGCAGTGAATGAAACGTTTAATTTTGTGTTTTTTCGCGGACTCCAAAAGATTCTTTGCCCCGCCTACATGCGTGTCGTAGTAGACAGAATCATGAAGGCCCCAAGTCCGGAATACGGCGGCAATATTAAAAATATAATCCACGCCGTTTACAGCCGCGTCAACGGCAACATGGTCTCTTAGGTCCCCAAAAAACATAACGCAGCCAGCTTCGTCCAGATGCGAGTAATTGCTGGAACGCCTGACAAGGCATCTGACCTTATGTCCTTTGGAGATAAGCCTTTTGGCCAAATGTGAACCGGTGAACCCGGTAGCACCTGTTACTAGTATTTCCATAATTTTAATAGATGAAAACCATCCCAATAATAATGTGCCGGGGGAATGCTGTTTTTACGGCATACTACTAATTTGTACGGTCCAAAATCTTCGACCACGTATTCAATATTATCAAGAATTTTCACAAATGAGGGATAATTTTCGTTTAGTACTACGAAAACACGGCCGGTAAATTCGCCGTTTTTAATGAGATTTCTGCGGTATATGTATGCGTCAAATACGGTCTTTGCCTCTTTGTCAGGCTGATATTCCATATTTAGATGACTTGTCACCCAGGGATCGGCATGAATATTTTGCGGATTGATATTGCGCAGACGGCGTATTAGACTGTCTATATTCCAGTCCGCGGTCTTGATGCCTATTTGCCGGTAAACAAAAAATTCCGCGATAGACCAGAAGCAGTGCTCCTTATTCTGTGTCAGTACCAGTTTTAAATATCGCAAGGATTGGGGTTTAAAATCTATTTCAATCAGGCCATTTATAGTTTTCATGAATGGGTGAGGGCCGTCCCAAAAAGTAGGGATTAGGAATGCCTCATTCTGCGCGATTGATATCCATTTGTTGCCGTCGAGAGAGCCATACAGAATATAACCCGCGGGCCAATCTATCTTGTGGGCAGGACTGTAACACACGCGAGTTACATTCGTGCATATTTTCCCAAGGTCTATAATAAAATCCATATTCTTTTTCTGTGTCGTTTGCGAACTCCAGTGGGTATAAATGTCTCTGTCAAAAACGAGACATGCATTTTCGCTTTTTTCGCACGCATTGGCAGACCATCCTTCTGAGGTAATTTCCTCCAATTCTTGGGCTGTCGGGGTAAAGTTATAAAAAACAGTGTACGGTTGTATTCCCATTCTTGGTGGAGAAATAGTCTCCTGACTGTATGTTCCGCCGATAGAATTAAACGTCGGGACAAAGGCCGAATAGTAGTCCAAAAAGGCTGGATTATTTTCTTTGTCCACAAACTTCTGATATTTTGCGTACGGCTCGTCTTGAATTAACGTGAAAATGATGTTTTCTTTAAAATCAAAATCCATTTTAAAGCTTATCCACCATGATGACGCGTAGACTCCCTTTATATGCTGAGACCTCAAAAAATTATAGCAGTCACGGTCTACTTTTAATTCTGCCTTATGCTCGGCCAAAAGCTCTTTATTTAATATAGGTATGGCTATTACGTTTGTATAAAGGTTTGACCCCGCAATTAAGACAATAACTCCATAGAACAAAAATTTGCTTTTTTCCTTAAGCCAAGATAGAAAATAAGCAATGACCACAGGTGTAACGGCATATAACGGCAACAAATATCTGCGTGTATTTACTTCCCCTCTGCCGCTTAGCCACAATGAAATTGGGAAAATGAGAAGGAATGTAATTATCAACTCTGAACCATTTTCCCGTTTGACTAACAAAAAAATAAAACTAACAACGTAGACGGCTAGGATAAGATACGATAAATATGGCACAAAATTTGTGTCCGCTTGATCCGGGCGTACACCTAGAATGACCAAATATCCGTAGCCAAAAAGGTGTTTCAATGTCCCTAGGAATGTGGAATGCTCTATCCCCTTGCCGATGTGGCTGAAAGTCGTGAAACCGTTAAAGATGTTTGAAATTAATAGGGGTGAACTGCCTACCAAAAATCCAAGCATGGCGAGAAGAAGATATTTTTTAAAAATGATTTTTTTGTCATTAATGAAAATTATAAGCCCGGTGGTTAAAGCAAATGGCACTATGTGAAATTGAAGATAAAAACCAAAACCCAAAACTAATCCCAGCAGAAAGTACAATATGTTTAGGTTCGATGCTTGATACTTAATTTTGTACGTCAATATAAACGCGACGGCGCCAAGAATGCCGGTTTCAATATATCCGTTCATCGGGAATGTTGTCATTACAACAAAATATGAAGGCGCTATGCATGAAAAGAGAAGGGCTAGTTTCGAGGCATTATTTCCGTAAAGGGTTTGAGCGAGTTTATAGACGGCATATATCAAAATGAGCGACATGATGGCTGGGACGCTATTTAAAACATATCTGGAGGATCCGAATAACCAAAATAAGGGCGCCGCGACATATGCCTCAAAAACTCCCTCATAATAATCGCCGTAAAAAAATACGGGAAATTCTCCGTGCAAAATGTGCCTTCCGATAAGCCCTATTATAGCGCGGTCAGAATTAATCGGCGGTGTTAAAAGATAAGCTATCCGTAAAATAATCGCGATGGCGAAACATGAAAGTATTATAAGCCTATTTATCCACGAAGGTTTCATAAGGAAGAAATTATCCCAAAATTAGTCTGTAAGTACAGGTAAATCTTTAGCTATTTGAAATCTATTTGACCAAAGCGGAAGCAATTTGGAAGCTGCTGAACCGTTTTCAAAAGCATAGTGTGGCGGGACAGCGATAATTTTGTTGATAATTTTGTTGATAATGGTTGCAAATATCTGCAGATACTGGTAGAATGCGGCAAAATTGTAATTTAACGAAGAGGAGGATTAATTGTGAAAACGGAAATACATCCAAAATACATCCCGTGCACCATAACGTGCGCTTGCGGGGAGGTTATACACACGAGATCCACGAAGGAGCACATAAAAGTGGATATTTGCTCTAAGTGTCATCCTTTTTTTACCGGCAAGCAGAAGTTTGTTGATACCGCGGGACGTGTTGAGAAATTCCAGCGCAAGTATAAGAAGGCATAGTAAAATTTTCTGAGGCAAGGTTTGCCACAAAAAATTTTATAAGGGAGGGTGCTCATGCGTGTAAATAGGAAGGCATTTACCCTGATAGAAGTGGTAGCTGTTGTTGGCATTATCATCGTTTTGGCGGGTCTGTTGATTCCTACTGTGAAGTATTCCATGACTCGCAGTAATGTCGCGAAGGCAAACGCGGAGATTGCACAAATAGACGCTGCCTTGACGGCCTTTTACACTGACAATGGTAGTTTCCCTCGCACTGGTCAGATGTTGGCAAGTCTTGATAGCGGTTATTATGCTTTTGACGCTTCTAGAAAAAGCGGTGTTGAGTATAAGGATCCTTTTGGGTGCGAGTACCTATACATAAGTCCTGGGGTTATCAGTTCAAAAGGCTATGACCTCGTTTCTGTTGGAGCCGTAAATGCGAGCCACGATGTCGCGATGCTTGACTCTTTAATTTACGGACTAAGTACGCATATTGTAAACTCCGGGGGAAACGGGGCCATTACAGTGGGGAGGCCCACGGGGCTTGATAATTCAAGTATTTGGAGGTTATCCGAACCGACTTATGATATAGCAATTTTAGGAGCATTGAGCCTGTTGAGAAATACGAACGTGGGGTTTGATCTTGCGGTGATGATAAATTTGTCAAATATCCCGATATACTTCGCGGATTTAACGGGAACTGGGGCTTTGGCGTATTTTGATCCATATATTCCGGTAATAGTGTTGGATCTTACTTTGGCCGAAGGCCCGAGCGAGTCTATAGCAGCCGTTATTGCTCACGAAGCCACGCATTTAGCGGATTATTTATCAAGCGGGGATACTGATTTTGATTCGATAGATGAGGAATATGACGCGTATTATAATGAAGCTATGGTGTGGAAGGAGTTGGCGGAGGGTAAAGTATTTACAAATTTGGAATACGAAGAGTATAAGGATTCCATATACGAGCAAAATATTGAGCGCGAAGATGAGAATCTTGCATTAATGGAAATGGGTGAAGAAGCGGTGAGAGAGGATTTGAGGAGAAGATATCCGTGGGCGCCAGAAGAGGATCAGTGGGGCGATGCGTATGTGGTAGCGAAAAAATATTAGCTATTTTAAACGCGATTCTTTAAAGAAAACTGTCCGAAAAAACTATCCGGGCAGTTTTCTTTTTTAGCGTAAGCTGTACACTGTAAACTGCCGAGCAAAGCGAGGCCACATGTTCGAAAAATTAGAAGAATTTGCTAGAAGAAGACAGGAATTGGAGAAACTTATAAGTGATCCGAATGTGATTTCCGATAATAGCAAGTATCAGGAATATACGAAGGAGTACGCCCGCGTAAATGAAATAGTGAAAAAGCACGACGACTACAAGATTATTATTAAGCAATTGAAGGATCACGAGGAACTTTTGATTCAACAGCATGATCCCGATTTTGCGGAAATGGTACGCGCGGAAGGAGGGGAGCTTAATAAGAAAAAGACCGAATATGAAGAGACGATTAAACTTCTTCTGATCCCAAGTAATCCACTAGACAGCCGAAACAGTATTATGGAAATTCGCGCTGGTACCGGCGGTGATGAGGCGGCATTGTTCGCGGCCGATCTATACAGAATGTACGCGAGATATGCCGAAAAACAAGGATGGAAACTTGAGGCCTTGGACACAAGTCCAATAGGTATAGGCGGATTAAAGGAAATAGTGTTTTCTCTAGAAGGTACCGATGTTTACAAAAAATTTAAATATGAGAGTGGCGTGCACAGGGTCCAACGCGTGCCGGCTACGGAAGCAAACGGCAGAATACATACATCTACGGCAACTGTAATGGTGCTTCCGGAAGCGGAGGACGTAGATATTGAAATAAATACAAGTGATTTAAAAATTGATACCTATAGGGCCGGAGGCGCGGGCGGACAGCACGTCAATAAAACAGAATCCGCGGTGAGAATTACACATATTCCGACGGGGGTTGTTGTTCAGTGTCAGGATGAGAGGTCTCAACTAAAAAACAAAGCAAGGGCTATGAAGGTTTTACGGGCGCGGTTGTTTGAAAAACGCGAAGAAGAAGAAGCGAAAAAAAGATCCGACCAAAGGCGTTCACAAGTGAAAACCGGTGACAGAAGCGAAAAAATACGCACCTATAATTATCCGCAGAATAGGGTCACGGAACATAGGATAGGGTTGACATTGTATAATCTTACGGAAATTATAAACGGTGATATTGACCCTATTATTAACGCGTTGATGACAAAGGACTATGAAGACAAATTGGTACAGTATGGTGTCACGGATGCAGGCGCGAAGGGATAGCGCGGAGCCAATTGAGCATATATTAGGCGGTACGGTTTTCTGTGGTGAGTGGTTTATTGTTACAAAGGATGTCTTAATTCCCCGCGCAGAGACTGAAATGCTTGTAGATTTTGTTATGAATGCTCTCTGCTCTATGCCCTATGCCCCCCGCGTTTTGGATCTCGGCATCGGCAGTGGATGTATCGCGGTAATGCTGGCAAAAAAATTGAATTGCCATGTTGTTGCCGTAGATATTTCTGATAAGGCTCTGAATGTCGCGAAGCAAAACGCGAAGATGCATGGGGTATCAGAAAAAATAGAATTTATAAAAAGCGACTGGTATGAAGGTTTAGAAATAGAACGGGTAGATATAATTGTGAGTAATCCTCCGTATATAGCGGAAGAAGAATGGGGAGAGATCCCGGAGGAAGTAAAGCAATATGAACCAAAATCGGCATTGTTAGCCGGAGAAAAGGGATTAGATTGTTATAAGGCAATAATTTCCGGCGCGATAAAACACCTTGTTCCAGGAGGAAGAATTGTTTTAGAAATCGGTTATAAACAGGCTGATTTAGTAAAGGGATTACTGAAAGAAACATTTAAAGATATGGAAGTTATTAAAGATCAATATGGAAATGATAGGGTGGTAAGCGCATGGATAAATTAATTATTCGCGGTGGGAAAAAATTATCAGGTACGGTGCATGTGAACGGGTCAAAGAATGCGGTGCTTCCTATTATGGCGGCGTGTATACTGGCTAATGGCCCGTCGACGATAAGTAATGTCCCGGATTTGGCAGATGTAAAAACAATGGTTTCCCTTTTGGAGAAATTCGGCGTGACTGTTGCTTATGCTAAAGAAAAAACTCTTACGATAGATCCGAGAGGGATAAAAAAACATATTGCTCACTATGATCTTGTAAGGAGGATGAGGGCATCTATTTGTGTTTTGGGGCCTTTACTCGGAAGATTTGGTAAGGCAAAGGTTTCCATGCCCGGAGGTTGTGTTATTGGACCAAGGCCGATTGACCTGCATTTAAAAGGGATAAAGGCGTTAGGGGCAAGTGTGAAAATAGAGCACGGTTACGTTATTGCCGAGGCAAGACAGTTAAAGGGCACGAATATATATCTGGGAGGCAGATTTGGCTCCAGTGTTTTGGCGACCGGAAATATTATGATGGCGGCTGTTAAGGCAAAGGGCATAACAATAATTGAGAACGCAGCATGTGAACCAGAGGTCGTTGATCTTGCGAGATTTCTGTGCAAAATGGGCGCAAAGATAGAAGGCGCCGGATCGCATGTAATATCCGTGACTGGAGTGAAGGAATTGCACGGGACAGAACATGCTGTAATCCGTGACCGGATTGAAGCCGGCACTTATCTTGTCGCCGGGGCCATAACGAACAGCGATATAGTAGTTGACGGAGTGCAACAGGAATATATGCGGGCGGTGATTGAAAAATTAAAAGAGACAGGCGTTAAGGTTTCTCTGCGAGGAGAAAAAGCTCGTGTTAAGGGAACAAAGAGGTTAAAACCGATAGAGATAGTAACACTTCCTTATCCCGGATTTCCGACGGATATGCAGGCGCAGTTTATGGCGTTAATGACTTTGATTCCGGGGATAAGCATTGTTACGGAAAAAGTATACACTGAGAGATTTATGCATGTGCCGGAACTGATGCGTATGGCGGCGGATATTTCGCTTGAGGGTTCGACCGCGATAGTAAAAGGAGTCAAAAATCTGAGCGGCGCGCCTGTTATGGCGTCGGACTTGAGGGCAAGCGCGGCTCTTGTTTTGGCGGGACTTGCCGCAAATGGCACAACGGAGGTTAACCGCATTTATCATCTCGATCGCGGTTACGAAAAGATGGACGAAAAACTACGTGCTCTTGGCGCGGATATAGAAAGGGTGAAGGCGTAGATTATGTTTGATAATCTAACAAAAAAACTACATTCAATTTTTCAGACGATTGCGGGGAATGCGAGGCTGACGGAAAAAAATATGGAAGACAGCCTGCGCGAAATACGAACCTCTCTTTTGGAGGCGGATGTAAACTACAAAGTGGTGGTGGATTTTATTTCTAAAGTGAGGCAAAAGGCGCTTGGTCAAAAAGTTCTTACTTCTGTTTCTCCATCGCAGATGCTGATAAAAATAGTCTATGAAGAATTAGCAAGTGTATTGGGCGCGGATAAATCGGAAATAAATTTAAAAGCGGATCCGGCGATCATTATGGCGGTTGGACTTCATGGCAACGGAAAAACCACTTCATGTGCGAAACTGGCGAAGCTTGTTACGGAAAAAGGACGGAAGCCGATGCTTGTTCCCCTTGATTTACAGAGGCCGGCGGCCGTGGATCAATTAAAGGTATTGGGCAAAGAAATAGGCGTAGAGGTTTTTGATATTGGCGGGATGAAGGATGTCTCAAAAATATGCAAGGAAGCGGTTAGTTTCGCGAAACAAAATTTATATAATGTTTTAATTCTTGATACTTCCGGAAGGTGGCATATCGAGGACGATCTTATTAACGAACTGAGGGATATAAAAGAAAAATATTTACCGCAGGAGATTTTATTGGTGGTTGATTCAACTGTAGGTCAGGACGCGGTAAATGTTGCAAAGGAATTTAACGAGAAGTTAGGTCTAACCGGTTTTATACTTACTAAGGTTGACGGTGACGCGAGAGGCGGCGCCGCGGTAAGTATAAGATCGGTTACCGGTAAGTCCATAAAATTTATAGGTGTGGGTGAACATCTTGGAGATTTACAGGAATTTTATCCTGACAGGATCGCCCAGAGGATTTTGGGAATGGGCGATGTGATGACCCTCGTCGAGAAAATAGAGAAGGCCGCGAAGGAAGAAGAAAAGAAAAAGGCGGAACAGCTTAAGAAAAAAAGACAGGAACTGGATCTAGAGGAATTTTTAAAATCTATTCGCCAGATTCGTAAGATCGCGCCGTTAGCGGATATGCTAAAAATGCTACCTATGGGTGGAATGTTTAACGCGGCTGGAGGGAAGCCGGACAAGGAACTAAAAAAAATAGAGGCCATGATAAGCTCAATGACGATGGAGGAGAGACGTGATCCTGATATTTTAGATGGGAGCAGGCGAAAACGTATCGCTGAGGGGAGCGGAACAACTTCTCATGAAGTGAATATGTTGATACAGCGTTTTAGTAAAATGAAAGAATCAATGAAGAAATTCCAGCAAATGGGTGGTTCGGGGATGATGGGTGGCCTAGGCGGCATGGGCGGTTTGGGAGGGTTGAAAATGCCTATGCCTAAAAAACAGTTTCCATTTCCGCCGAGATTTAGATAGAAAATGAAAAATATTTATAACGTTGTTGTAATTATTGGCTTAGTGGTCAAATTGTTTGACGCGGGTGATTTGTTTGCGGATATGTGTTTGAATAATGTTCTGGCCGCCGAATCTATGTGCGCGAGTGGGAGCAAATGCGCGGATGAAATCGCAGCCGCCGATGAAGCAGTGCGCTCGCAACAGTCGGGAGAAGCGTATTGCGGTTATTTTCCAAATGCGGTTATTGGCGCGAGCGAGGCGATAGGACACGCGGGTTCTTTGCCGCATGAAGCAGAGGGTGTTTCTTTATCAGGTAGGGAAGGCGCTAAAATGTGCGGAAGATATGTTGTCAAAAGGAATTCTAAGTCATACGATGAAATCGCGGTTCGTGTTGCGGTTGAGAAAATGGATTTTATGTTTATCAGGATGCCCTCCGCATTTATGTACGACTATAATAATGCCGAATATATCGTTAGTTACGCTATGGACGTGAAAATGAATTCAGGAAGATATTATGCCCTGTCGCGTGAACAAAAAATCGAGCTTGCGATTTTCGTTGGTATTTTCGGGTGGAGTGATTCTTCGGACGTAAATATTTTGTTTGGCAGTAAATCGGATGACTCAAGGATATATCTCATTGATTTATCATCCAAAAGTGTTTCAAGAGGAGAATTGACGCGGATGTTGTGTCCCGGACCCGGAACTCTTTTTTCGCCCGTTTGGGTGTATAGCGAAGAGAAAATTATTTTCAAGGAAGAAATCTTGCGAAAGCTGACGGAGATAAAAAGTAGATTAAGCGATATCAAAAACGTTTTAATTTCCAGGGGTATAGGCAGCGAAATGGCGGGTTATTATCAAGAATTGTGGTTCAATAATATTGCTATGCTCGAAGAGTTTTTGGTGAATGAATATGAGCATATTGTAAATGTGGGCAATCCCGATTCGGTTTCTTTTCCATTGGATCTAGAGTTTGCGCCGGGAGGGGACGATGATCTAACGTTAGGAGAGGGGGATTTTGTCGGTTTTGTGCACCATGCTAGCAGGAATGTAGCGGAGGCTTTTTAGGATTATGGAGAATCATTGTTCTTGATTTTTAAAGAGTTATGATTCATAATTATGCACTTGTTGTTTTATACGATCATTATTATCACTTTATTGAAAGGGGAGGTTGTGTATGGTAGTTATGAGATTGAGGAGAGTAGGTACCAGAAGTAAGCCTTATTACAGGATTGTAGTTGCGGATAGGCGCAGCCCTCGTGACGGTAAGTTTATAGAGCTGATTGGAACTTATAATCCTCATAAAAAAGAAAAAGCGGAAAAAATTGTTCTAGACGGAGAGAGGGCTTCTTATTGGCTAAAGCAAGGCGCCCAGCCTTCCGTTAGAGTGACATCTTTTCTAAAAGAACTAGGGGTGAAATAAGAGGAGTTTTATTTTTGAGTGAAAATTGATATTCTTACTCTATTCCCGGGTATTTTCAACGGCCCTTTTACCGAGAGTATCATTAAAAGGGCAAGGGAAAGTAAGATTGTTGGTATAAATATTCACGATCTGCGTAAATACACAAAAGATAAACACCGCACCGCGGATGATAAGCCCTACGGCGGCGGAAGCGGCATGGTGATGAAGCCGGAACCCATTTTTGAGGCCGTGGATGAGTTGAAAAAAAGAGGATCACAGCTTGTCTTGATGACTCCCGCGGGACTTAAGTTTGACCAGTCTATAGCGCGGAAATTATCAAAAAAGAAACACATCATTTTTATCTGCGGTCACTATGAAGGGGTTGACGAGCGCGTCAATACTGGCTTAAAGCCACTCGAGCTTTCTATTGGAGATTACATTCTTACAAACGGGTCGCTAGCCTCGGCGGTTGTAGTTGATGCCATTATTAGATTAATCCCCGGTGTTTTGGGGAATCCCAATTCCACTTGTGAAGAATCTTTTAGTGACGGCTTTTTGGAGTATCCACATTACACGAGACCGAGTGTTTATCGGGGTATGAAGGTGCCGAAAGAAATAATGAGCGGGAATCATAAAACTATTAATGAATGGCGCCGGAAAGAAGCAATAAAGAAAACAAGAACAATTAGGCCCGATATGATTAACAAATGAAAAACAAATGACATAATGTGAAAAATAACGAGCCGAGTAGGTTCGGATTTTGGTAGACAATGAATAAGATATTGATAATTATTGCGATTATTTTTCTGAATTTTTCGACATGCTTGTTTAGTGCTGAGATTTTAAACGGCAAGATTTTGGCGATAAATAATGAGCACAATTTCGTTATTATAAATTTGGGGAAAAAGGATAAAGTAAAAAAAGGCATGGTTTTTTTGGTGTACAGAGAAAAAAAACTTATCGGCAAGGTTGAGGCCGAGGACGTTTATAAGGATATGACTTCATGCGTTATGCTTCCCTGGATGACGAATGAAGATTTCAAAATAGATGATGGAGTGCTGAAACCATAATACGAATCCGATGTTTTAAAGGAGCAAGTTATGAAATATTTATTTCTTTTAGGCCTTTTAGTGTATTTATTAGCTGTTTCTGGTTGTGGTACGCCTGAAGGCGGTTCTAGTCTTCCGTGGTCAAAACCGGAACCGTGGGAAACGCAGACATTGCCGTCAATGGAAGAGTAATTCCATTTTTTTGTCTGAACTTTTTTGTGTAGAAGTTTCTCGTAGTAGAAACGTTTTAAATACAAATTCCAGTTTCTGCTAAATGTCCATGCCTCACAGGCGCCGGGATCCGAGATAGGGCTATCGCAGTAATGTCGTCGGGAAGCGTTATATCGCCTTCTCCTTCAATTATGCCTATTATCCTTCCAGCAAGAATAACTGCCTCAAAATCAGAAACTCCGAAGCGGACAATTAATTCAGTGCTGATTTCGTAGAGATACTTGGCGATTTGAACCAACTCCAATGTCCCTTCACACCTGCATCGGCCGTTCCAATGGCCGGCTTTGCCTGCCCAGTCAAGTCCGTCAGCATCCATAAAAATACTTAATAAGATATTATCTGGATTTTCTTCACTATGATGACTTCTATTTAAACCAGCAACGGTTTCCATATTTATGTCAGGAAATATTTCTCTGAATATATTCGATATTACACGTATCCAATCGGCAGACATTGGCCCATGTCTCGTGTCGCTTGGGGTATCATCCATTCTTCTCACGTCATGTGTCGCGGCTGACAATCTCACCGCATTCTTATCTTGCGGACTGATATTGCCCAGTATATTCATTAGTACTTCAGCCAAAATCAATACTCTGCTTTCATGCGCTATACCATGCATACTACTTGGTGCTCTTAAAAACCACTCTCTTAACGGCCTGAATTTTCTTAACTCCGCGGCATTCGGTTTTTGTGGTATCGTGGCAATCACCCCTTGCAATTTAGCATCCTCTCTAAGCCCTCCTTGTATCCAATTTTTATATATCCCAAACGAATATTCTCTATAAGTCGGAACACGGCTTACTTCCTCTATTGTTGTCACTGTCCCCATTATCCTCTCCACTTCGCTCGTTATATCCGGCCTGTGCGCGTCACTGGCGTATGTTTGTTCTCTTATTTTTTGTTTAAACCTTAAGTAGTCCAATATGTTTTTTCCTTCTTTTTCCCAAAGAGCCTTCTGTTTATTCAGATGTTCCAAAAATAATCTATGTCTATAATCATCGGATAACGTTCTCCGTAAATATCTCAGTTGCCTATCACGCGCTAAATTTAGTTCGCGAACTAGTAAACCCATATTATGTGGTTGCCCCGCCTTATAATCTCTTATTATTGCGCTATAAAATTGCTCATCCATATACCCAAACATCGCCGTCCAATATTCCCAACCGTAAACCTCGCGTAAAATTTCAATCATTTTGCGCATAAGCTCTAAATTCGCTTGCAATGCTTCACCCGTAATATCGCCGCTTTCTACCCAGGAAAGTATGCGCTGTATTACTTCTTCAGCTATTCTTTCTTTCTTCTGTTTATCGATTATATCTTCAAACACCTCTAAACCGGATTTCCCTTCCGCAACAATAGTACGTTTATAACAGTATTTAGGAAGATCACTTGCCGCTCCACTTGCACTACCCGTTTCCCCGAAATAGAAAGCCAAAGCAACCGAAGAATCTACGTGCCTATTACTCACTGATTCATAGCACATAAGGGCATAATCCACTTCGTGCAGTGATTTATTGCCGGACACGGCCAAATCAGGATCTTCTGTAGTCACACACCCTGCTCCAAGATTCGCATACGTACATAATGCATGTCTGGGACTATGTGTGGAAAAGCGCGCCATGGCATGATCGACTTCCTTAGAACCCCTATAAACACTTGTAACAACATCCATTGTTTTTAAAATAATATTGCCTTTTTCATCAACTCCATATCCAAGGTTGCACAGTATTCTTACTAGTTCCTCACGTACTGATGCATCATTGTCTAATCTTAATGTCTGCAAAAGGCCTAATAAACTGAACCCGCGGCTGTGAAGCTCTATTCCGAGCGCTCTTACTTCTTTATGTTCTCTTAATCCTCTAACGAATATTTCTTCGCCATCAACGCTAACGCCGCTCTCCGCATATCCACGCACCTTTTCGGTTGTGTATACAAGTATATTTTGCGCATTATTCAGCAATATCGCGCGCACTTTAGTTTCTAAATCTACCTCCTTCACAGTCTCACCGCATCGTTGCAAAGCTAAAGGGCTTGTCCCAAAATCCGCCCTCACAGCATCAAGCATTGGAATTCCATAATTATCAACGCCAGACACCTTCATTGGAACAACATATACCCTCAACACTTTTCTAAAATTATCCAGAGTGCCGCTATCGCCTTCCAATTCGGAGGAATTCCCAGAAAAACACCGAGTCGCCAATTGATTTGCCGCAACAGCAGTACTTGTTACATTACGTGATTCTTTCATATCGCCTATCAGCCCTAATAGTATTTCCCTAATTGCTTTGTCATTTGCATGGTTTTCACAAAATAAACCGACAATACCTTCAATGCTTGACAGCACCTTAATAGCGTCAGGAATATTTAATCCTGTAATAGTGCTTATAATCATATCCAATTCCACTCTATAATCTTCGATATTCTCCTCCACACCTATAAACCCACAATAAATTGAGGATAGCGATCGATATAGTTCACCTACTGATGTAGAAAAAGGCACGTTTCCTCTTAAAAGTACTGCAACACGCGTATCTAAATCTTCTAAACACGCAAGCATTGCATCTGGTTTCTTCCTTGTTCTCCACATACGATCTAATATCTTTTTCCGCGCCAACACAATTTCTACAAAACCATCTTCTCCAGCATCACCTGCTTTAAGTAATGCGAGGATTATTCTATCTATAAAGCTAGATACATCTGCAGTACTTTCATATCCAAAATATGCTACGCTGAATATCCTTGGGATAAAATCAATTACACTGTCAACTTCTGAAGAATTAGTACGTGAAATGGCTTCTGTGTCTAAAAAAGTCTTAGCCGAATCCACAACATTGGATATTATTGGATGTGCATTAGCACCCCATTTGTTGTCTGCAGAAAACGATAATCTTGACGCACATGAATATATCGTTACAGTAATCATTGATGACAGTCGTGGAATTAAGTTTCTTATTCTGGTAATGTCCGCCGCAACAAAAGTTCTTGTTTCAAGCAGATCGCCGAATTGCCCAATAATGAATGCCCCTAAGAGCCCTCGATCATCACTGGTAACACTATAAGGAATTGGAATAACATTAGCTATTAAACCGTCGTAAATCGCATCTATCTTGGCCGTTCGGGCGCCAATTAAGGCTCGCCTATTTAGAAATTCACCCGCCGGGCGTAAACATTTAATAGCATAGCTAATTCTATAATGAGTTGAATCCAACTCTCCCCTTGGAGCGACTAATAATCCACACTTCTGAACTATCCTTACTGCGTTGTTTATAACTTCCGCCGCGTTTTCGGGTGTAACAGCCCTCTTCCCAAGCCACATGCCTGATGTGTTGAAACATTCTGTTATTTTTTCATCAACTGCAGACTCACAAGATTTTGCCATCAATAAATGCTGATCAACTATCGCTTCTATATTTTCTCTTGTTACCGATTCATACGCGACCCAATCATACAAGCATTTTAAGAACAATTCTTGACGATATGTGTTGCGATGCCCATAAAAATCCACAAAACTGGCTTGCGCATTTCGCATCTCCAATAATTTTCTTTCTAGAATTTCTTTTGCGAGTCTTCTTTTACTCATACGATCAAGCGCGCGT
>Ga0233425_10006214_pt1 | contig 17938 bp, 20 predicted proteins | sample Watercolumn_Towu_2_FD_181712 | JGI IMG/M metagenome (GOLD analysis project Ga0233425, IMG submission 181712) | Freshwater microbial communities from Lake Towuti, South Sulawesi, Indonesia - Watercolumn_Towuti2014_140_MG | ecosystem: Environmental > Aquatic > Freshwater > Lake | place... | reverse complement strand
CTTGCCCTGGTCGTCGTAAAGCTGAATCCGATGCACGTAGGGCAGCCGAGCGTCGATGCGCTCGGGAGCGGCCGGCTTGGTCGCCTGCGCCCACGCGGTCGCGGCGCAGAACAGGCCGACCAACACCGCTCCGATGAGTTCTCCGCTTTGGGCGTCTTTGCGTTTCACGTTGTGCTCGCTCCCGTCACACTCTCTACCGCCTCACGCTCCCTGGCGTTCGCTCCGCGCCAGCACGAAATCCGCCGACGGCTCGGGCGCGAAGTACACCGCGCTTTGGGGATTCAGGTGCTCCCACAGCGCGTCGCCGTCCAACTCCAGGCTCGCCGTCCGCGGATACTCCACCGCCGGCGCGCCGGGGGCCGATGGATCCCCCACGCGCATCGTCGAACCGAAGACCCACAGCCGGTCGGCCAGCCCGCGCTGGAGGAACGCGCCGGCCAAACTCGGCCCCGGCTCCACCAGCAGGTGGGTTACGTCGCGCCGTCCCAGATCGGCCAGAATCCAGCGCAGATCAAGGTGGCCGCTCGCCTCGTCCGCGATCGCCAGCTCCGCGCCCAGGTCGCGCAGAGCCGCCGCGCCGGCCGGGTTGTCGGCCACCGCCCGCTGGGAGCAGTAGATCAGGACGGGCACGTCGCGCGCCGTGGCCAGGAGCCGGCTGGCCGGCGGGGTCGCCAGGTTCCGGTCGATTACGATCCGCAGGCGCGACCGCGACGGCCCTCGGGTCCTTGCCGTCAGACTCGGATCGTCGTTGAGGACCGTGCCGATGCCCACGAGGATGGCTTCGCATCTGGCCCGGAGCTGATGAACGATCCGCTGCGAGGCCGGCTGGGTGATCTGAAGCCTTCCCCCGCCGGCCGCGGCGATTCTCCCGTCGGCCGTCTGGGCCCACTTGAGCGTCACGTAGGGCCGGCCCTGTTCCATGCGGGCGAAATACGCCGCGTTGAGCTGGCGGCACGGAGCCTGAAGGACGAAGTCGCCCACCTCGACCCCGGCCTGGCGGAGTTGAGCGATTCCCTGCCCGGCCACCTGTGGATTGGGGTCGGCGCAGCCCACGACCACGCGAGCGACCTGCGCCGAAGCCAGGGCGGGCACGCACGGCGGCGTCTTCTTGCCCGCGTGACAGCACGGCTCCATGGTCACGTACGCCGTCGCGCCGCGCGGCGACGTGTCGCACGCGGCCAGCGCCGCCGGCTCCGCATGGGCCTGGCCGAATGCCCTGTGGTAGCCCCGGCCGATGATCCGGCCGTCCTTGACGACGATGCACCCCACCATCGGATTGGGCTCGACGGCGCCGCGCCCGCGCATCGCCAACTCCAGCGCCCAGCGCATCCACGTCTGGTCCGAGCCGCTCATCACGACTTCATCTTAACCGCGCGCCTCTGCATCAGCATCAGGACCAGCATCAGCCCCACCCCCACGCACAGCAGCACGTCGGCCACGTTGAAGATGTAGGGAAAGATCTTCCACTGCGGCAGGATGTGGACCATGTCGCGCACCCGGCCGTGGACGATGCGGTCGTAGAGGTTGCCCACGACGCCGGCCATCAGCGTGCCCAGCAGCACCTGGTACAGCCGCTGGCGCCCGCTGGTCGCGAAGAGATAGACCAGAAAACCCACCGCCGCCAGCGAGACGACGACAAAGATCCACCGGCCGCCCGCGCCCATGCCGAAGACCGCGCCTTCGTTGCGCATCAGTTGGAAGTGCAGCCAGCCGGGAATGAGCTTATAGACGTAGGGCCACTCCTCGGGCTCGACGCCGCTGTACATCGTCATCCGCGAGAACGCCATCGCCTTGGTCCAGAGATCCAGGGCCGTGCCGACGATCGCCGGCACCAGCAGACGCGCCCAAGCGGCGGGCGAGCGAAGATTGTCGGCGAGCGGCGATGCCATGAGAGGACCGGAGGACCGGGCGCTGCGCGTTCAGGGAACCGCGCGCAGCCCCGACTCCAGCTTCCGCGCGTGTTCGATGGAATAGCGCGCCCAGGGCTGCGCCTCGAGCCGCGCCTTGGTGATGGGCTTGCCGGTTCCCTCGCACAGACCGTACGTGCCGGTCTGGATCTTGGCCAGGGCGGCGTCGATCTCGCGAAGCAACTGGCGGTCTTTCTCCATCAGGCCCAGGGTGAATTCCTGCTCGTAGTTGTCGGTCCCTTGATCGGCCATGTGGTCGGGCAGATTGGACAGGTTGCCCACGCCCGGTCCATTCTGCAGGGCTTCATCTTCCATGGAGCGCACGTCGCCCAGCAGTTCGCGCCGCTTGGCCAGCAGAAGCTCGCGGTAATGCGCCAACTGCCGCGAGTTGAAGCCCGCCATGTTCTTGGCGGGCTTGTCGCCCACGCGCGGCGGAGGCGGCACGATGGCCGGCGCCTCGGCCCGCTTGGCCGCGCTGGCATCGGCCGGGCGCGGCCGTTTGCCTTTGGAGTCGGCCTGCCGCCCGGGCTTCCCCTTGGCGTCCCGACTGGGCTTGCTGGGCTTGGGGGTCGATGACTTCTTCGTCTTGGTCTTGACCACTAGGGGGCGCCTTTCTTAACCCCCTCCGGAACCTGGCCAGTCGCCGCTTCCATGGGCGAAAAACCGCCCCGGCCGTCCAAAGGGGGCACAACCATATACCCGCCCAAAGGAGTTTGTCAATCACTTCGGAGCAATGATGGTCCGATAACTTAGCGCCGGGCAATGCAGCCTGTTGCCAAAGGGCCTGGCATTTGCCTGTCCACCCCTTCGTATGATAGATGGTTGGGTGCCGGCCGCTCGCCGTCCGGGCCGGCAAGAGGAGCACCTTCTCATGGCCCCCCGCGACAAAGAGCCGGCGCGCTTCAGTCAGCGCGCCGCTCGCATCGCCCGCAGGGAGGTGGGCCAAAAGCAGTCCGTCGCCGCCTCGTCCCCAGCTCCAGCCCGAGCCCGCGGGCCGGGACTCGACGCCCCCTTCGACTGGGACTCGCTCGTCGAGCACCCCGAGCGGTGGGACGGTATGTCCTGACGGCCGAATGTACATTTCTCGCGCCAGAACACTGGACGAATGGCCCACAACAGGTACAATGTGCCCGTATGGCCGATCCGCCCAAGTCCACTCTGAAAGTGCGCGTCTATCGCCCTGGCGATGCATCGGCCTGCAAGCGCCTCTACCGCGACGGCCTGGTCGATGGGCGCCTGGCCTCCAATGATACGGGCCTCGACATCGACGATATTCAGAGCGCGTACATCCGAGCCCCCGGCGGCTGCTTCTGGGTGTCCGAGGACGCCGGCCAAGTCGTGGGCATGATCGGCGTCCAGCACCACGACTCGGAGGCCGCGGAAATCCGCCGCCTGCGGGTCCGCCGCGACCACCGCCGCAAGGGCGTGGGCACGGCGCTGATCGAACAGGCCCTTAAGTTCTGCGTCGAGCGGCAGTACCTCAAGGTGACGCTCGATACTTGCGTCGATCGCGACCTGGCGATCAAGCTGTTCGACAAGTTCCACTACAAGCTCTCCCGCAGCCGGAACGTCGCCGAGCGGTCGCTGCTCTACTTCTACCTGGACCTCTACCACGGCGAACCCCGGCCGCGCCGCGCCGACGGACGCCCCGCCGCCGCGTGACTTTGGCGGCGATTGGGGGCACAATCGTTTCCCACTCGCTGGAGGCTGAGCCGTTGGCCGTCTTTCACATCGCCTATCTAACGCCGCGCGGCGACCTGCTGGACACCCACGTGCAGGACGCCGAGCAACTCATGGCCGACGAGGCCGGCTTCGCCATGGTCCGCGCGCTGGCCCCTCGCGTCGGCAAGCCGGCCGGCAACCACCGGTTCTCCTTCGACGGGCAGTTTCGGGCCGAGGTCTCGCTCCAGTGGCGCGTCCAGGCTCGCGGCTCGACCTCGGCGCAGGTCTCCATCGGCGATCGCGAGCTGTGTACGGCCTTCCTGCTCAGCGGCGAACACCCGGCGGTGGACGAGGCGGCCCTGTCGGCCTTCATCACGACGCTTGCGGCCCTGCAGACGCCCGCCGGCTCGACGCCCTCGGCCGACGCCCGCTCGCTGCGCCAACGCCCCATCGTGCTGGCTGTTCTGTGGCAACCGGCTCTGGATGACAACGATCGGCAGGCGCTGGGAGCGGCGCTGGCCGCCCTGGCCACCGCGGTCTTTCGTTCCGAAGGGATCGTCTGACATGAATTGCCGCGTCTTTCTCGTCGGCCTGCCGGTCCTCCTGCTTTGGGCGATCCTCCGCGCCCAGGGCGCCGATCCCCTTGCCTCGATCAAGTTCGACCCCGCGACGATCGTGGGAACCCAGGGCTTCTTCCGCGTCGGTCAATCGACGGCGGGACGCTGGTGGTTCATCGATCCGGATGGCAAGCCGTTCTTCTATCGCGGCGTCACGTCCATCAACCGCGCCGGCCTCAAGGGAGGACGCCGCGCCGTCGAGGGCCCCTACGCGGGGACGGTCGACCGCAAGTACGCCTACAGGACCTCGCCCGACGCGTTCGTGCAGTCGGTCTTCCGGCGGCTTGGCCAATGGAAGTTCAACGCGCTGGGAGCCTGGGCCACGGAGGAGTTTTTCGACAAGGGGCTCCCCTATACCGAGATCCTGGAGTTTGCGCGCGTCGAGCCGTCGATCCGCATCCAGGGCCTGATGTGGCTGCCCGACGTGTACGACCCGGCGTGGACCAAGGCCGCCGACCAGTGGGCCGCGCGAATCTGCGCGCCGCGGAGAAACAGCAAGCTGCTGGTGGGCTACTTCACCGACAACGAAATGGGTTGGGCCCAGGTCAACGAGGAGGACATCGCCGCCCAGGGCGACCCCACCAAGCCGCTGGTCTCCGTCCGGCCCAGCCTGCTCCAGATCTGCCTGGGCCTGGAACCGTCCCGCGCTGCCCACCAGGCGGCCAGGGACCTGGCGCTCAAGAAGCACAACAACAATCTCGCGGCGGCGTTGCGCGACTGGGGCGTGCGCGGCACCGACCTGGGTGCCGTCAAGCGTATGACCGACGCCGGCCAGGCCATCACGAGCAAGGCCTACCTGGCCGACCAGATCGAGTTCTCGCGCGATTTCGCCCGGCGCTACTTCCAGCAGACCGCCCAGGCCATCCGCCGACACGATCCCAATCACCTCGTCCTGGGGTGCCGCTTCGGTGGCCCGCCCGGGCCCGTTGTGCTCGAAGAATGCAAACGGCCGTGGGTGGACGTGATCTCGGCCAACAATTACCGCGAGAACTTCCGCGAGCGCATGGACATCTATCACCGTCCCAACAAGATGCCCGTGCTCAACGGCGAGTTCGCGTGGTACTCGGGCACCTTCGTCAGCCAGGGCAGGCCCGACGTGCCGCGTATGCTCCAGCGCGGCCAGGCTTCGTTGGAGAAGGCGATCGCGCACCCCGCCCTGGTGGGCTACACCTGGTATCGGTGGGTCAGCCACGAGCATGCCCCCGGGAAGATCGGCGATGGCCTTGTGAACACCGACGACACGGATGAGGTCCACGTCAAGACGCTTACCCAGATCAACGCGCGGGCCGATGCGATCGCGGCCGGGGCGAGATGACAGCTTGACAGCAGCCGGGCGGCCTCTGGCCGGACAAAGTGACGCACTAACGTTCGTACAACCTGTGCCGTTTCAGGTAGGTCGCCACACTGGGCGGCACCAGCCAGGCGAGCGAGAGCCCCTCGCGGGCGCGTTTGCGGATTCCAGTGGCGCTGATGTCCACCAGGGGCGCCTCGACGACGTTGTGTCGCAGAGCACACAGGTTCGACGGCAGAGATCGCCAATCAAGCCGCCAGCCTGGCCGAGCCATGATCACGAACGTCACTTCACGCACCAGTTCGCCAATGCGGTGCCAGTTCGGCAGGTCGGCCAGCATGTCGGCGCCAATCAGCCAATGCACATTCTGCATTCCCCGACGCTTCAATTCTCGCACGGTTTGCAGGGTAAAACTGGGCGCCGGCCGCTTGAGTTCCAGATCGCTGACTGCGAAAAGTTCAGGCTGCTCGGCGGCGGCGAGCCGGCACATGCGCAGCCGATGGGCGGCCGACGCGATGTCAGGGCTCTGGCGTTTGTGCGGCGGATGAGCCGAGGGCACGAGCAGAACCCTCTGAAACCCCCCGGCCTCGGCGACGGCGCGGGCGCAGATCAAGTGCCCGCTGTGTATGGGGTTGAACGTGCCGCCGAAACACAGAACTTTCATGCCGTCTGCCTTATAGCCGAGCTAATGCGCGGCCGCAATCGCAGACCAGCGCCGAGCGCGCGCGGTGGCTGGAACGTACATTGCTACACGCATGTGAGCCTCAGGTTCGTCCGGCGGAGCCTGGACCGTTGAGGCCTTTTGTGCAGCGCCGATGGATCGGCTCGGCTGTCGGCAAACTCGGCAATCGAGGTCATCGGTCGAATCAACAACATAAGTTGATGATAAACATGGACTTGTGTCGTGATAAATTTGGCTGGCATTATTAGTACGTTTGTGGTACTATATTCGCCGAATAAACGGTCAGTCCAGCGAGTTAGCAGTACGAGGGATGAAGGGAACAGACGCCATGGAAACCACACTGACAGCAGAGCGGCCGATCAAGCGAACGGGTGTGTCGCGCCTTGTGCGGCAGAGAGTGGACGAACTGCTCGCCGAGTCTTACGCCTACATGGACTCGCCGGCATTTCGTCGCCGCCACATCGAGGAGCAGCTCTTCGCCGATGGCGACCCGGAACTTCCGGCCACGGCCTGGTATCAGCCCACGACGGAGGACCTGGAAGCCCACGGGCCCAACAACACGCCCAAGCTCATGAAGGCCGACGAGGAGCGGCTGATGTTCCTCCGCTACAACTACTGCAAGAAGCGGCTGTCGGAGATTCAGCGGAAGATCGCCCGCGACGGCCTGACGGCCCAGCGCGCTGATCAGTTCCTTCACTGGCACCGGCGCTTCGAGCATTACCGCGAGTACCTGGTGCGGACGAACCTGGCGCTGGTGCTGGCCATGGCCAAGCGCACGCGCCTGGGGCGAGTCGACTTCGCCGAGGTCGTTTCCGAAGGCAACATGGCCCTCCTGCGGGCGGTGGACAAGTTCTCGGCGGACCGCGGCTTCAAGTTCTCCACGTATGCGTGCCGCGCGATTCTCAAGGCGTTCTCGCGCACCGCGCTCAAGGCGTCGCGACACCATCAGCGGTTCCCGGTGGAATTCGAGCCCGACCTGGAAAAGAGCGACTGGTCGGACCGCCGCCGCGAACAGGTGGAGGACGAGTGCGTCGACGAACTCAAGTACATCATCGACCGCAACCTGGCCGACCTGACCAGCGTTGAGCAGACGGTGATCCGTCAGCGGTTCAACTGGAAAGAGGCCAGCGAATCTCCGCTGACACTCGAAGAGGTGGGCAAAATCATCGGGGTCACCAAAGAGCGCGTCCGCCAGATCCAGAACAAGGCGCTGGCCAAGATCAAGCAGGTGATGGAGGACGGCGTGCTCCGCACCGCGCCGGTTCCCGAGCCGTCGGCCGAGGCGCAGATGGCCGAAGCGGTGCTGTAGGGCAAGGTGCTGGTTTGATGGTTGATCGGCGCGCCGGGCGGGGAGGGGCTGGCAACAAATGGCCCGGCGCTATGCATCGCACGCACCTTGCAGGTGCGCAGTCCGCGCCACGCGGGCCGCGCGACGTGGCCGATCCACCAGAAGTCCGCTGGGTATTCCCTGCTCCCGCCTCTTTTGACTCTGGGCTCTCAACCTGCGACTTCCCCCTTCCAGCCACGGCTCACGACAGGCTTCGCCCCTGCTCCGTGCCCGCGACCGATTCATACTGCGGCCGCTTCTCCCTTGCCTGGCCGCGAGGCGCGGGGAAGGGCTCGGGTCTGTCGCCCGTTGAGGAGCATGATCTGGCAGACCAGTTCAAAGAAGCACGCGTTCTGGATCGCGTGAGCAAAGTCGCGAGCCACCGTGACCTGGCCGTGGTTGGCCATCTGGACCAGATCGTGCCCGGCCAGCGCGTCGGCGACCGCCGCCGCAAGCTGGGCCGATCCGGGCGAGTGGTACGGCACCTGGGCGATCGCGCCGATGTAAAAGGGAATCTCCGGGAGCACGTGATAGTCGGGCGGCGGGCCGCGCCGGCACGCCAGGGCGGTGGCGCAGGGGGTCTGGAAATGCAGCACCACGTTCACGTCGGGCCGCCGGCGCAAGACCGCCAGATGCAGCCGCGTTTCCACCGAAGGCGGCCGACCGTGCAGGACCTGGCCGTCGGCCAGGCGGCACACGCTCACGTCGGCCGCGCTCACCTGCTCCATCCACGAACGGCTGGCCTTGATCAGCACGCGGCCGTCGCCGACGCGCCACGACATGTTCCCGCTGCTGCAGCGGACCAGGCCGTGCGAGGCGACCGCGCGGCATGCGTCGGCAAACGCCCGCGTTGCCCGTGCCAATCCACGCGCTGACGTCCCGGAAACAGAACTCTTCATGCGATACTCCTGGCCCGGCGTCAGGCATCCGCCCAGTGCCGCCAGCGCGCCCGACCGCAGATCCGCGCACGCGCCGGGGAATGGCTTTATCCATCGGCTCCGGCCACGTCCCCTCCCTATACCGCGATCCGGCCAGGATGTCATGCTCCGGGCAGTCGGACGGATGCGTTCGGGCATGGCGGCGGTACAATCAAGCGTGTAGGAGGACCTCTGATGTTCCGAACGATTCCCCTTGCTGGTCTGTTGCTCCTGGCGACGGTCTCGATGGCGGCCCCGAGCGATGTCGTCGAGGTCGAACTCCGCCTGACTGGAGCCCTTCGGCCGCCGGCGCCGACTACGCAGCCGGGCCCGTCGCTGGTGCTCGACCTGACGCGCACGGGCGAACGGTGGGAACGTGTGTGGGGCGTCGAGAGCGACTCGCGCCACGCGACGCTCCACGCGGGGCGCGTGCGGCAAGCGACGGTCGCGGCCGACCGCGTCGCGCTCGACATCGCCATGGAAGGGCCTTCGCCCTGGCGCGTGCAGATCGAGGCGGCGCAAGCACCCGGCGGCGCGCTGCGCGGCCGGTACACCGTCACCATGCCCGACCGCGCCAACACGGGCGAGGCCGAGGTCCGCATCAAGCCCTCTCGCCCGCCGCTGCCCAAGGACTTCGTGCCGCCCAAGCCCGGCGAGCATCCGCGGATCCTCTTCCGCGCGGCGGATCTGCCCCGCCTGCGCGAGACGGCCGGCACGCCGCTGGGCAGGGCGCTGATGGCCCGCATGGGCGACGAGGCGTCGGTCGACGCCATCGGCGCGGGCATCAAGTGGCAAATCACTCGCGACCAAGCCATGGCCGAACTGTCGCGCAAGCTGACCGAACTCCAGATAGCCGGCAAGGGCCCCGGCTATTCGGCGCGGATGAGCAAGGGGCGGGTTCCCGAGCAGGTGGCCCTGGCGCTGGACCTGTGCTACGACGCCTGGCCGCAGGAGTTCCGCCAGAAGGTCATCGAGTTCCTCGTGACGACGGCGCGGACGTACATGGGGAGGATGAGCGGCAACGAGCACGTGTGCAGCAACTGGAACGCGCGCGTCCACGCGGGCGCGGGCTTCGCCATGCTGGCGCTGTGGGGCGAGAAAGGGGCGATGCCGCCCAAGCCCCAGAACGAGCTTCTCGTTCCCTTCTGGGAGGATGACGTTGCCGACTGGAAGCGCCTGGGCGAGGTGAACATGGACTACGAGCGCCTCTTCGAGCGCACGCGCTATCTGCTGTACCTGTTCTGCCGCGAGGCGACGGGGACCGGCGGATTCCGCGGCGAGAACGCGCACTACGGTCTGCTGGCGGCGGAGATGAGCATCGAGTACGCCGCGTGCCATCGGCAGATGTTCGGCTCGGACGTCTCCCCCTATAACGACATCACCTGGATGGTGCCGCGGATGATCTTCGGCCACTACTTCCCCGAAGGCGGGAAGCCCGTTGCACTGGACATCAACGGAAAGAACTACATCGACAACGAATTCTTCGCGTACTCCTATCGGCTGGCGCCCGAAAAGTGGCGCGGCGCGCTGCTGTGGGCGTGGAACCGGCACCTTGGCGCAAGCGGCCCGGATGAACTGGCCAGGCAGATCGCTGCGCAGAGCGGCAAGGACGCCAGCGGCGGGGCGTCGTGGATGCTCCTGCACTACCCGCCGTCCGCCGAGCCCCAGCATCCGGCGAAGACCATGCCGCTCACGTGGGAAGCGCCCGACCACGGCTACTACGGCTTCCGCAATTCGTGGGCGGGCAAGGGGGACTTTGTGCTCCAGGCCCACGCCAAGGCCCACGTCACCGGAGGGTGGAACAGCCCCAACGCCGGCGCCTTCCGCCTCTTTGGCCTGGGCCAGTCATGGAACGACACGTCGAGTGCCCGCGACGCCAACGTGTGGGAGGAGGGGCGCGTCATGGTGGATGATCCGGTGAACCCCCGCGGCCTGGGGCGCGTGACCCACGCGGCGTTCGGGGCGGATGGGTCGGGCTCCCTGACGATCGACATGAACGACCCATACGGAGCGGCCGCAGGACGGCTCTATACGCTCTACGGCAACTTCCGCAACGCCTCGGAGTTCAAGGACCTGAACATCCGCGCCACCCGCGCGATGGCCGTCGACTACAGCGGCAGGAGCGGCGCGCCCTGCCTGTTCGTGTTGGTGGACAGGGTTCGCGGGGGGAAGAACAAGCAGTGGACGTGGAACTTGGGCGATCCGGCCGTCGTGCCCAAGGTAGCCATCGACGGCAGCAGCTTCACGTATCCCAAGGGCGCCGGCACGCTGCGCGGCACGTTCGTCGCGCCCTCGCCCGCCAAGATCAGGGCCACCGTGTTCGATGCGCCCGGCGAGGGGCGCGGCACCGGCGAGCGCAAAGTGCCGCTGGTCCTGGCCGAGGGCGGCGATGATTTCTTCCTCGTGGCCACGGTGCAGGAGGCCAAGGCGACGCCGCCGGAGGTGAAGGCTGACGGTGCGGGCCTGGACGCTACGGTGAGGGTCGGAGGGCAGACCGTGCGATTCGACGGGCAGAAGGTGCTTTTCTCGCCGGTGCCCTGAGAACGGCGGGGAAGAGATTCCAATTCCTGCCGCTGTCCCGGTGCGGGCGAGCAAACGCGCGGTCCGAGTCCGATAGAACACGCCAAACGGAGCACACCAGCAATAGGGTGCAAAAGCCCCCCGCTCCTTCGGACGATAAGAGAACCGAGGGAGCTGGAGTCGGGACCCGCGGCTGTCCCGCGGGAACAGTACATGAACGAAACGCTCGTCGCCAAAATACGACAGTGCCCGTCACTGCCGTCGCTTCCGTCGATTGCCCTTCAGGTTCTGGAGCTGGCGCAGAAGGAGCAGGCCGACATCGCCGAGATCGCCCGGATCATCACCAAGGACCCGGCGCTGTCGAGCAAGATCCTCCGGACCGTCAACAGCAGCTTCTATGGTCGTTCGCAGTCGGTCAGCACCCTCAGCCACGCGCTGGTGATCCTGGGGCTCCAGTCGGTCAAGACCCTGGTGCTGGGCTTTTCGCTGGTCGGCAGCCTCACCAAGGGCAAGGGCTTCAAGCACCTGGCCTACTGGCGGCGATCGATCTATTCGGCCACCGCCGCCCGTTGCCTGGCCACCAAGCTGGGCGTGGTCCAGCAGGAGGAGTGCTTCCTGGCCGCGCTCCTCATGGACATCGGCATGCTGGTCCTGGACCAGGTCGTTGGCGAGGAGTACGGCGCCATCGTGGAGAACGTCAGTTCGCACAACGATCTGTCCAAGGCGGAACAGGCCGCGCTGGGCATCACCCACGCCCAGGCCTCGGGCGTCCTGGCCGACCAGTGGAAACTCCCTCCCGTCCTCAGCGGTCCCATGAAACACCACGACAACCCGGCCGCGGTGACCGACGCATCGCTCAAGCGGCTGGCCGAGGTGACGTGGCTGGCCGGACGATGCGCCGACGTGTTTCAGGATCCCAACGCGGCGGGAGCGATCGCGGACGTGCGAGCCCACTGCAAGGGAAGCTTCCAGATGGTCGAGCCCGCCTGCGACGCCCTGCTCGACGAGATCGGCAAGCGCACGCGCGAGATCGCGCCGTTGTTCGAGATCAACCTCGCCAACGCCCGCAGCTTCGAGGACATCCTCAAGAAGGCCAACGAAACGCTGGTCGACCTGACCCTCCGTACGCAGCAGCAGGCCGTCAACCTCGAGCAGCAGAACCTCAAGCTCAAGGAGCAGGCGACAACCGATGCCCTCACCGGGCTGGCCAATCGCGCGAAGCTCGATCAGTTTCTGGGCGAACAGTTCGCGCTGGCGCTTCGCTCGGCCAAGGTCCTCTCGGTCATCATGCTCGACCTGGACAAGTTCAAGACCGTCAACGACCGCTACGGCCACCAGACCGGGGACCAGGTTCTTCGCGCCATCGGCGCTCTGCTCAAGAGCGCGGCCCGCGCCCAGGATCTGGCCGCGCGCTACGGGGGCGAGGAGATGGTGCTGGTTCTGCCGGGGACCACGCGACCCACGGCGGCGGCCGTCGCCGAGAGCATCCGCCGCGCCATCGCGGCCAAGCCCATCAAGTGCGGAAACGCCGCTCTTCCCGTGACGGCGAGCCTGGGCGTCGCCACCTTCGAGCCGGGCGGTCCGCTGCGCGAGAGCGGCCACCTGCTCAAGGCCGCGGACATGGGGGTCTATGCCGCCAAGAGCGCCGGACGCAACTGCGTCAAGATCTTCGCGCTGAAGACCAAAGCTGCATAGCGCGGGCCATCCGCTACAATCCAGCCCATGCGGACCAACTCCCCCCAGCGGGTGGCGATGTTCGCCAATCCCATCTCGGGCAGCGGCCGCGGGGCCGCGGTGGCACGGGCCGTCGAGCGGGAGTTGCGGCGCGACGGCGTTGAAGTCGTGCCGCATCTGGCCCGTCCGCGCGAAGCGCCGTTTGGAGCCGACGGATTCGACGCGCTGGTCGTGGTCGGCGGCGATGGGACGTTGCGCGACGTGGTGCGGTGGGCGATGAGCAGCGCTCCCGCCACCGTGGGACAGACATTCCTGTCTGTCCCGGAACGCACCCCCGGTCTGCAAGTCCCGATCCTCCTTGTTCCCATGGGCACGGCCAATCTCATGGGCCAATGCCTGGGCCTGCCCTGGTCGCACGGCGCCAACCTCGATGCTCTGGCCGACGCGCTGCGTGCGGGCCACACAGCGCAGCTCGACGTGGCGGCGACCGACGACGACCTGGTGCTCATGGTGCTGGGGGTCGGCATCGACGCGGCCATTGTTCGCGCGCTGCACCTCGTGCGCTCGGGCCCGATTAGCAAGGCGAGCTACCTTCTGCCGTCCCTCCGCGCCGCGATGGAATACGACTATCCGCCGTTAACCGTGTGCGTCGATGGCTCAGCGATCTGGGCCGACCGGCCCGCGATGGTGTTCGTCGGCAACGTCAGTCAGTACGGCACGGGCTTTCCCGTGTGTCCGCTGGCCCGGCCCGACGACGGCCTGCTCGACGTGTGCATCGTGCCGGCCGATTCGTTGGAAGAGACGGTCGGCTGGTTCTTGCTCGCCGCGGGCGGCGCCCACGTGGGTTGCGAAGGCGTCCTGTACGCGCGCGGCAGCCGCATCGTGATCGACGCGCCGCGCTCCCTGCCGGTCCAGATCGACGGCGAAGCGGCGGGCTTTTCGCCCGTGAGCGTGAGCATGACCCGCATGAAACTGCCGATGGTGGTGGCCTCGACCATCTCTTTCCCATCGGCGACAATGCCCCGACCACACATGCCATGACCAACGACCAGTACCAATCCCTTCTGCGCGGGCCGATCCTGGTGATCGCCGGGCCGTGCGTGATCGAGTCGGCCGAGATCTGCCTGGCCGTGGCCGGGCCGATGAAGGCTGTCTGCGAGCGGCTGAAACTGCCCTATGTCTTCAAGGCCAGCTTCGACAAGGCCAACCGCACCAGCGTGGGCAGCTTCCGCGGGCCCGGCCTGGAGGCGGGGCTGAAGATTCTGGCCCGCATCAAGCGGGAACTCGATGTGCCCGTGCTGACCGACGTACACGAGACCGCCCAGGCGGCGCCGGCCGGACAGGTCGTCGACGTGCTTCAGGTTCCGGCGTTCCTGGCGCGGCAGACCGACCTGCTGGCCGAGTGCGGGCGCACCGGCCGCGTGGTCAACATCAAGAAGGGCCAGTTCATGTCGCCCCAGGAGATGGCCAACGCCGTCGAGAAGGTGCGCTCGACGGGCAACCAGCGAATCTGGCTCACCGAGCGCGGCACGTTCTTCGGCTACAACCGGCTGGTCAATGACTTGACCGGCCTGGCCGTGATGAAGGAGACGCGCTGCCCGGTGATCTTCGACGCGACCCATTCGACGCAGCAGCCGGCCGGCCAGGGATCGGCCAGCGGCGGTAATCCGCAGTTTGCTCCTTTGCTGGCGCGGGCGGCCGTGGCGGCGGGCTTCGACGGCCTGTTCATCGAGTGCCATCCCGATCCGCCGCGCGCCTTGAGCGATCCGGCCACCATGCTGACGCTGGATCAGGCCCAGAGGGTCCTTGAGCAGTGCGCCAGGATAGCCAGCGCCAGAGGATAGAGGATCGAGCATGGCCAGGCTGTCGCATCTTGACCGTCATGGGCAGGCGCGCATGGTCGACGTCGACGCCAAGCCCGTCACTCACCGCGTGGCGATCGCCCAGGGAGCCATCAAGATGCGCCCGGCCACGATGCGCGCGATAGTGGGTCGGAGCGTCCCCAAGGGCGAGGTGCTGGCCGTGGCGCGCGTGGCGGGCATCATGGCGGCCAAGCGCTGTGGCGAGCTGATCCCGCTGTGCCATCCGCTTGGGATCGACAGCGTGGAGGTCTCGTTTGACTGGTCCTCCCCCGCCGGCCAACGGCGCGAGCACACATCGCTCCTCATCCGCGCCACCGCGCGCATCCGCGCCAGGACCGGCGTGGAGATGGAAGCCCTCACGGCGGTCGCGGTCGCCGCGCTGACGATCTACGACATGTGCAAGGCCATCGACCGGACGATGGAGATCGGGGGGATTCGGCTCATCAGAAAGACGGGCGGGACTGGGCGTTGACTCGCTGCGCGCAACGGCTACCGGTCCACCACGACCGGCTTGACCTTCCCATCCAAAAGCGCCTGAAGAAACCCCGCCGCCGCCAGCGCGTCGAGACGCGCTCGCGTTCTTTGGCGCGTCAATCGCTCGCCGGCGCGGCGGCGCTGGGTGAGCTGTTCCTGCGCCGCAAACGAACTGAGCCGCTCGTCCACGAAAACCACCCCAACGTGCGCCTGGCGCGACAGCTCGTTCGCCCAGCGCATGACCTCCCGGGCGGCGGGCCCGATGGTGTCGTCCATGTTGAGGGGAAGACCCACCACGATCCGCTCGACACGCTCATCGCCGACCAGATGCACGATCCGCCCCACCGCCTGGGCCGGCGATGAAACCTGGATCACCTCCAGCGGCGTGGCCAGCCGCCCCTCATCATCGGAGATCGCCAGCCCGATGCGGCGCGTGCCGTAGTCAATGGCCAGATGTCTCATGAAAGCCGATCGCTCGCCGGGTCAGCCGAACTGCTCTCCGAACCTTTCCTTGACCTTGCCCACCAGTTCCTTGATGCGCTGCGCGTCGTCCTTGGCGCAGACCATCGTGGCGTCGCGAGTGTGGATGACGATCATGTTGCTCACGCCCAGCGTCGCCACCAGGTGCGAGGGGTCCTCGCTGATCACGATGTTGTTGTCGGAATCCAGCAACACGCACAGGCGGCAGTCCGTCGCGTTGTCGTCGGCGTCGGCCGATAGAATCTCCGCGACCGCCGGCCATGAGCCCACGTCCAGCCACGACACGGGCATTTCCACGGCCGCCACCTGGGCTTCGCCCCGGTGTTGGGCGGCCGGCTCCATCACGGCGTAGTCGATGCTGATCTTGGGCAGCGTGGGAAAGACTTCTCCCAGGACGGCCTGCTGACCAGGGGTGTCCCAAGCTTGGGCGATGCGAACCAGGCCGCGATGCGCGTCGGGCAGGTGCAGTTCCAGCTCGCGCAGCACGGTCGCGGCGCGCCACACGAACATGCCGCTGTTCCAGTAGTAGCGCTGCGATTCCACGTAGCGGTCGGCTGTGGGCTTGTCGGGTTTCTCCTTGAAGCCCAGCACGCGGTAAGCGCCGGCCGCGCCGTTCCTCAGCGCCAGCGGCTCGCCGCGCTGGATGTAACCCATGCCTATGTGGCCGTGCGTCGGCACGATGCCGAAGGTCACCAGCGTCCCGGGATGTTCCTCGATGACCTGGAAGGCCAGGCGGAGGGAGTTGAGGAAGACCGGGACCGGTTCGATGGTATGGTCGGCCGTGACGACAGCGACCACCGCGTCGGGGTCTCGTCTGGCGAGGACCGCGGCCGCGAGCCCCACGGCGTTGGCGGTGTCGCGGCCCACGGGCTCGCCCAGCAGGTTCTGGGCCGGCAGCTCGGGCAGGGCGGCGATGATGCCGTCGCGATACCCCGCACCCGCACCCACGAAGATGCGCTCGGGCGGAAGCAGTCCGCGCAGCCGCTCGTACGAAAGCTGCATGAGGCTTCGCCCCTGGATAAGGGGGAGCAGTTGCTTGGGTTTGGCGTTGCGTGAAAGCGGCCAGAGCCGCGTGCCCGATCCCCCGGCCATGATCAAGCCGTATTGCATAGCGTAAGGCCCAGACGCCAGAAAGCCGCTTCGGCGAAGACCTAAAGGATAATCGCCCAGGCCCACAAGGCAAAGCCTCGCGGCTATAATTCGCGCATGGCGCCAACACCCAACATCGACGCAAAGGGCCGGCTGGCACGACTTATCTGGGGAATCATGCTGCTGGCGGCGGCCGGGCTCATGGTCGCGTTCTGGGCCATCCCCAGCGGCCTGTGGTGGGCGTGGGCGATCTGCGTGCTAGTGGCGCTGGCGGGGGTCTTTGCGATCTACGAGTCGCGCAAAGGCTGGTGCGTCATGCGCGCGATGGGGGTCAAGACGCCGATGTGATTGGGCCGCGATCACGGGCGATCACATCCGATCACATGCGTAGCCCCCCTTGGGCTTGTTGTCGCAGGTCAGCCCACGCCGGCAAGCAAACGGACAGCGAGGACTTCGTCAGCTGTGAGCGGTTCGAGCTGTGATGCCGCCACTGTCGCTACCGTGATGGATTGGCCCAGGGCATTGAATACCTCCACGACGGCCCCGTCATCGCCCCCTTTGGGATGGCTCACGTAGTCAAGCAACACAACGACATCGCCGGCCTTCAGTCGGTGCTGGGGTAGATCTGCCCTCAAGGCAACACGCTCGTAGAGCTGGGGCCGCATCATCCACCTCTCTTTCGGGGCTTGAGCGTCACAAAATACACCGTGTCGTCGTGCAGGCGATGCATCCATATGATAGTCACCGGCAACTCGCGGCCGTTAACGCCGTGGAGTTGACCGTCAACTCGCAGAAACACACCATACTCGCTGCGGCCGTCCTCAACGGCCTCCTGCCGGTCGGCCAGATCGCGGATGGCCTCCCGCAAAGCCTGCGGATTATCCTGGGTGAACCCGCCGCGCCGCAGGAACTTCGCCTTGTCATCCCAGGGACGGTCGACAAGGAGGTAATCGGTCAGCTTCTCCTGGGCAATCACCGCGTCCCTTGGGATTCGCACTCGTGCAGTCTAACGCCACGTCCTATCGCGCCAAGGGCGGGGGCCACTCCCCTCCCCATCGCTGGCCGCATCGATCACTTCCACGTCCCCGAACCACGTCCTCACCACGCCCATCGGCAGGTCCGTATCGATCGGGAGGGGAACCAGGACGCACGGCGGCGCGACCGGCCGCCGGTCGACGTTCTCCACCGCCCGCAGCGCGACCGGCCAATCGCCGTGGCCGCTCTCCAGGTTCCACGTATGGCGATGCACGCTGTCCACCAGCCAGCCCTTGCGCGTGCGGTCCCGGTTGAGCGTGAAGACCGCCGGCTGGTCCTCGGCCAACTCGCGGTTGAACGCAAAGACCCGGCCCGTCGTCGCGTCGCGAACCACCAGCACGTGGGCCCGCGATGTCCTGAAGTTGGCCGCCTGGCGCTGGGCGACGCTCATGGGCAGTGCC
>Ga0233425_10006213_pt1 | contig 17938 bp, 17 predicted proteins | sample Watercolumn_Towu_2_FD_181712 | JGI IMG/M metagenome (GOLD analysis project Ga0233425, IMG submission 181712) | Freshwater microbial communities from Lake Towuti, South Sulawesi, Indonesia - Watercolumn_Towuti2014_140_MG | ecosystem: Environmental > Aquatic > Freshwater > Lake | place... | reverse complement strand
GCGGCGACCACATCGGTGCCACCGGCGGCGGTGGCGGCAGCGGCGGCTGCCACGGGACGTCGGGTGCAGGTGCCACGGGCGGCGGCGGTTCGTTCGGCCTCTTCTTCCGGTTCGACGTGGCACCGGCGACCATCCCACAGGTCCAGTCGAACACCATCGAGGGCGGTCTCGGCGGCAGCGGTGGCACTGGCGGCAACGGCGGAACCGGCGGAACCGGCGGAACCGGGGCCCTGGGCGGCAACGGAGGTACCGCCAATGCCTGGTGCGGCTGGGGCGCAGGGACCGGCGGTGACGGAGGAAACGGTGGCCACGGCGGCGGTGGAGGAGGCGGCTGCGGTGGCGTGTCCTACTGCTTCTTCGCCAGCGGCCAGGGCGGAGTCAGCCTGGCTGCCTACAAGACCACCAACACCTGCCAGACCGGTGCCGGCGGCAGCGGCGGCAGCGGCGGCCCCTCCATCGGCAATCCCGGAACGAACGGTACCGGCGGCACCTCAGCGAACGCCAACTTCTAGAGCGCCGTTCGGCGCTCCAGGATGGTGCGGGTTGGCTCACGGTGCGGAGTTGATCACATCCACGACCAGGACGTCGGGGGGAGACAGGAAGCGGACACGCGGAACAGGGCCTCCTTCGCATCCAATCCCGCGGTTCACGAACAGGGTAGTTCCGCGGACTTCGTAGCGTCCCATCTCGTACCGCTTCCAGAACCTGGACAGAGTGACAATAGCGCCGAATCCGGGCAGGCGCACCTGCCCTCCGTGGGTGTGACCGCAGAAGTAGAGATCCACCCGGCCCGCGATGTCCTCGATGGAATCGGGCGTGTGGGACAGAAACACCCGCAGCGCCGGAGCACCGGGCCGTCCGGCCTCTGCGATCTCAGAAAAGCCGGCCTCGCCGGACAGCATCACCCGGGTTCCCCGGACGGTGATTTCAGCCGAGTCTGCGGACAGGACGTGCACCCCTTCCTGCCGGAGGATCGCCGGGGCCCGTGACCACACGCGGTAGTCCCAGTTGCCCATCACCGCAAAGACTCCGAACGGCGGGCGAATCGACCGCAGGAGCTGGCGCAGAGTCTCTTCCCCTTCTGCAGAACCGGAATTCAGGTAGTCGCCCGTCATCACCACGAGATCCGGCTTCTGAGCATTCACCAGGTCGGCCAGCCCCACCTCCGAGCCGCCGGGTACCCCGGGGGCGCTCCATAAGGCCATTCCAGCCCCAGCCACCGGTTGACCGTCGGCGTCGATATGGAGATCGCTCAGGTGTACGATCCGGATTCCACCGGTGGAAACGACCGCCGGAGACTCAGCGATTTCGTGTGTGACCCCCAGTTGGTATGGCTCGATGCAGAGCGCATACAGGAAGCACAGCGTCCCGACTGCCCCCAACGCCAGGATGGTCACCCGGACCGGGAGCCGGTCCAGCCACGGCCTGGTCAACCGGTCGTTCCCGGTCAGCTTCTTCCACGTGGTCAGCAGCAGGATGCGAACGCAGTACACCGCGGTGAGGAGGACCACGAAACCGAAGAGGCCGGTCACGGCCAGTTGGGGCCACAGGTTCATGCGCAAAGAATGCCCCAGGTACCGACGATATTCCAGCTTCCCATGCGCCACGCCACGCTCGACCCGAACCCCCTGACGCATTTTCCTGAAGGATGTGGTAGCATGGCCGAGCGGTCGGCCGGCGACGGTGACGGCAACGGCGACGGTATCGGCAACGGCGACGGTATCGGCGCTGGCAACGGCCATCGCAGTTGGGACGGCGCCGGCAGCGGCTGGGGCCGCCGAGTTGCAGCGCGAAGGGAGGAGGTGAAGATGAGACTGGCAGTCGTGGTAACGTTCTTCATCGTGGTGGGGTTGGCATCGGCAGCTGCCCAGGCGCAGTGCTCGATGACCGTGCGGAACGGCTCGGGAAGCACGGAGGGGGAGATCGAGTCGGACGGGATGGTGCGCAACAGCAGCGGCTCAGGCAACGGCAAGATCGAGTCGGGCGGGACGGTCCGCAACAGCTCGGGCAGCTCCATCGGGAAGGTGGACTCCGACGGAACCATGCGGAATGGCTCCGGCAGCACCATCGGGAGGATCGATTCCGACGGGACCATCCGGAACAGCAGCGGGTCCAGCAACGGGAAGATCCAGGATGACGGCACGATCCGCAATTCCAGTGGGTCGAGCGCCGGGAAGTTCGAAGGGTACTCGACGAGTTGCAGGAATACGGCTGCAGCGTACCTCTTCTTCTTCAACCCCCTGCACAACCGGTAGGGGACTTCCGCCCAGGCGGACGGATATGTGAACCAGAAGTGCGGTAGCTGCGGCGGCGGGTGCACGCACTGGTCCTACGTCGAGTGCTGGACCTGCAAGTAGGAACGCAGGAGAGGGTCGTCGAGTCCGGGTCGAATTGGATGACGGAGGGAACAGATGGCCAGGAAGTCGCGACCGGTTCCGAAGTGGAGCAAGGCACCTGAGGAGCTTACCGAGTCGTTCGCCAGGCAGCTCGATGCACTCCCGCCCGATGTCGAGCGCCGCAAGATGTTCGGCTACCTGTGCGGCTTCGTGAACGGCAACATGTTCGCCGGTACCTTCAAGGACGGAGTGGTGCTCCGTCTCCCGCCCGAGGCCCGAGAGCGGATCATCGCGCAGCATGCGGCCCGCCCCTTCGTGCCCATGCCCGGGCGGGCCATGAAGGAGTACGTCGAGGTGCCGCCTCACATTGTGGCGGCATCGGACGAGCTCGCAGAATGGCTGGCACAGGCATACCGGTTCGCAGCCGCACTTGCGCCCAAGGAAAAGAAGGCCCGCACAAGATAGGGGCCCGCTACACTGGAGAGCCGTCATGGCGTTGCACGCCGCGGGACGGTCGTCATCGAAACCGCCAATGTCTTCATGGATGCTGCTGCCTGTTCGGGGCTCGCGGAAGCGGAGCCGGGAGAGTACGTCGTGATCTCGTTTGGAGACGATGGTTGCGGCATGGACCCCGAGACGCTGGCCCGCATCTTCGAGCCGTTCTTCACCACCAAGGAAGTCGGGAAGGGCACGGGCCTTGGCCTGGCCATCCTCTGGGGGATCGTGCGCCAGAACCGAGGGTTCGTGGACGTCTCCGGCACCCCTGGAATGGGTACGACCTTCCGGATATACTTGCCCCGGTGCCTCGACAATCCCGCCTGATCGCCTGGTGTGGCCGCAGGACGGGGCGGTTGGCGGTACCCCAGTTCCGCGATGGAGGTGGGTATGAAGCTCCAGCGAGTCCGGGTATCGGCGCTCTGTCTCGTCCTGGCGTTGGGAGTTGCCGCGGGTTCCTGCGGTAACGGAACCGGCCCCGGAGCGGTGGATGCGGGGAACGATGTTCCCGGGGGAGATGTGCCCGACGGAGCTTTCCTGACGGACGCAGCGCCCCGGGTCGGTGACCATCGGGAGAACGGTGCGGACGGGGCCGGAGACGCCGTGGCCCATCCGTCCTTCGCCCCGCTGGAGTGCCCGGATGTGCCCGGGACGACCAAGACCCTCCGGGAGAAGGCCGAATTCTACGACATGGTCGCACGCAAGTGGCACCTCCCGGTCGGGCAGGACCACTGGTTCAGCGTGCGGCTCCAGGAGGACCTGGAGACCTTCGACCAGGTGGACATGAGCGACAATGTCGGCTCCTGGACCGCCATGTACTCGGCGTCGCAGTCGTTCCGCTACGCTGTGACGAAGTCCCCCGAGGCCCTCGAGAACCTGCGCCGCGTAGTGCGGGGCGAGCACAACATGATGAAGATCACTGGCGTCCCGGGCCTGTTCTCCCGAGTCATGATCAACCCGTCCCTTCCCGGGTTCCCGAGCGCGGAGCAGCTTGCCGTGTGGTACCCGGACTGCGACCTCTCGGTCGGGCACTGCAAGCGCTTCAACGAGGTCACGCAAGGGGAGTTCAAGGGATGGTGGTTCAAGAACGACGTCAGCAAGGACGAATACGCCGCGCACATGTTTGCCATGGCCGTGGCGTGGGACGTGGTGGATGATCCAGAGGTCCGGGGCCGCGTCGAGGACATCGTGCTCCAGGTCGGGGACCATCTCGTCGACCACAAGCTCGCCATCACGGACATCGACGGCAAGATGACCCTGTTCGGCGGCATGATGGCCATGGGAGTGGACGACTTCCCCGGGTTCGATGCCGTGCTCTCCCTGTCCTGGCTCAAGCTCGCTTCCCTGATCGGCGGCCAGGAAAAAGGGGCGAAGTTCCAGGACTTCATCGATGACTGCCTGCTCCAGCGGAACGGCGTCAAGGAGTGCATCCCCGGAGAGCCGCCCAAGCCCTACACCGACTACCTCGGAATGGTCGGACTGGACCTCGGGTGCAAGACCAACTGGAACAATCACAACATGTCGCAGCTCGCCATGTTCTCTCTGATCCGCTCCGAGGACGACCCGATGCTCAAGGCCCTCTACCGCAAGACCCTGCGCAAGCAGATGTGGGAGGCGGATGACCACCCCATGGCGGAGCAGCAGAAGACCCTGTACACCATGTTCTACCTCATCAACAAGGACCCCAAGGACCCGTGGCCGGAGGATGCCGCCCGTGACGCACTGTGCACCATGAAGCGGTTCCGGGAGCACAAGGCCCACTTCGCGGTGGACAACGTCAGCAAGTACGAGACGGTCTGCACGGCACGGGATGACGACCCCATGACCGACTTTGTCCTGCCCATCGAAGAGCAGGCCATGGACAACTACCTGTGGGGAGGCAACCCCTACGAGCTCGAGGTCGACCCGGGGGACCCGCAGCTCGTCGAGTCCCCCGAGGACTACCTCCTGGCCTACTGGATGGGCCGCTACTATGGGTTCATCGGTCCGGACATGTAGGAACGCCGGCACTTCTGGCGGGGGCTTCGTGCGCCAGAACCGCTTTCCCGCGCTCTACTTCCCCAGGATGGCCGCCAGATCCGCCTCGGGCGTAGTGATGGGCATCAGGTTGAACTTCTCGTGCAGCACGCCGAAGACCGCGGGGGTGACAAAGGCCGGGGCACTCGGCCCGAGCCGGATGTTGCGGACCCCGAGGTGCAGCAGGGTCAGCAGGATGGCCACCGCCTTCTGTTCGTACCAGGAAAGGACCAGCTACAGGGGCAGTCCGTTCACGTCGGTATTGAACGCCTGAGCCAGAGCCACGGCGATCTGGATGGCGGAGAAGGCATCGTTGCACTGACCGATGTCGAGCAGCCTCGGAATCCCGCCGATGTCGCCGAACTCGAGCTTGTTGAACCGGTACTTCCCGCAGGCCAGGGTGAGAAGCACCGTGTCCCTGGGAGCCTGCTGGGCGAACTCGGTGTAGTAGTTCCGGCCAGGCTTGGCACCGTCACATCCACCAACCAGGAAGAAGTGACGGATCTTCCCGGCCTTGACCGCGTCGACCACCGCTCCGGCGACGCTGAGCACCGAGTTGTGCCCAAATCCCACGAGGATGGTCTCCTCCGGCTCGGTCGTGACAAAGCCGGGGGCCGCCATCGCGGCCTCCACGAGCGGTCCGAACTGTCCCTGCTTCAAGTGGGTCACGCCGGGCCACTCGACCAGGCCGGTGGTGAAGATGCGGGCCTTGTAGCTTTCCTTGGGCATCTGAATGCAGTTCGTGGTCATCAGGATCGCTCCGGGGAAAGCCTCGAATTCGGCCCTCTGGTCCTGCCAGGCCCCGCCGAAGTTCCCGACCAGGTGGGGGTACTTCTTGAGCCCCGGGTACGCGTGCGCAGGGAGCATCTCCCCGTGCGTGTAGATGTTGATTCCCTTGCCTTCGGTCTGCATGAGCAGCTCCTCGAGATCCCGGAGATCGTGCCCGGAAACGAGGATCGCCTTGCCCGCGACCGGAGTCACCAGGACCCTGGTCGGAACCGGGTGGCCGTAGGTGCCGGTGTTCGCAGAATCAAGCATCGCCATGACGGCGAGATTGAGCGCCCCGACCTCCATGGCCATGCCCGTCAGCTCGTCCACCGTGTGGTCGCCTGCGAGGAACGCCATGGCCTTGTGGAACCTGCCATAGACGTCATTGTTGTCCTTGCCCAGGACGTGGGCATGATCCGCATACGCTGCCGCCCCTTTCAGTCCGTAAAGCACGAGCTGTTCCAGCCCCGTCACGTCCTCTCCCTTCGTCCGGAACAGCTGATTGGCGGCGAGCGCCTCCCCCTGCCGTACCGGCTCCACCGTAGAACCGGCAAACGGGTAGTGAAATACCAATTTCTGCCGGGAAGTCAAGGGGGAATTGCCGAAAACGCGGGAAACCGAACTCTCAAATTCCTAACAGGGCTCCAATCCTCGGCCAATCCTGCGGGCGCATCGTGATTTCGGTGCGATGGAAGGGATGAAGAGGAGGCGGGGCCATGGAACGTCAAGACCGCAACACGCTGGCAGTGGCAAGGCTTGCGGGGTTTCTGGGTGACACGTCTCTGGCGATGGTTCGGCTGCTGTGCCGGACCCGAGTCTCCGGAGCGGACGAGGCGCGGGCGGCCCGGGCCGCACAGGCGTGGGCATCGAGGACGCTCCACCGATGCGGTGTGCAAGTCGCCATAACCGGAACGCCGCCGATGAGACCCTGCGTGCTGGCCGCCAACCACCGCTCGTACCTGGACATCGCGCTTCTGCTGTCGCAGGTCCCGTGCGTGTTCCTGGCCAAGAAGGAGCTCGCCTCCTGGCCGATCCTCGGGCCGGCGGCGCGGTGTGCGAACACCCTGTTCGTGGATCGAAGCGATCAGGTGAGCCGGCTGAGTGCCCGGGCCGCCCTGGGTCGTGCTTTGGCCCGGGGGCGGACCGTGGCCGTGTTTCCGGAAGGGACCACATCGGGCGGGCCCGGGTTGCTCCCGTTCCGTCCCGGCCTGTTCGTAACGGCCGCGGGCCAGGGTGCTCCCGTGGTGCCGGTCGCGGTCTGGTACGACCGGCCCGAGATGGCATGGACCGGGGAGGACGAGTTCGTCTCCCACTTCCTGAGCGTGTTCTCCAGAGCCGAGACGGTTGCCCACGTGGCGTTTGGGCCGGAACTGGGCGATGGCGACGCGGTTGCACTGCGGAATCGGACGTGGAGCTGGATCGAGGCGCAACTTGCTGCAGTCGATCAACCCTGACGATGGAGGATGCCATGAGCAGGAATGTGCAGAAGCCGAAGTACCGCTACGAAGTGCTGGTCCGCCCAGGACGGTCGTTGTCGGACGCGGGCATCGCAGCGCTCACGCACGAGGTTCGATGCGTCGCAGCGACCTGCTTCGACCCGATCCCGGGCTACCAGGTCATGGTCGGGACGCGGGAGGCATTCGACGACAAGGTCCTGGCACTGGCCTGGAACGAAGACGGAACACTGGCCGGCTTCTGTTCGGCCCTCATTCTGGAAGTGTCGGACGTGGGACAGGTGTTGCACCTGGGGCTCACGTGCGTTCATCCCGGAGCGCGCAGCCATGGCCTGACCCACAAGCTCACCCGGCGTGCACTGACCTCCTACCTGGTTCACCGAGGGCTGTTCCGTCCCGTCTGGGTGACCAACTGTGCCGCGGTCCTCAGCAGCCTTGGGAATGTGGCGCTCCACTTCGATAATGTCTACCCCTCCCCATTTGCCCGTTCGGCCCCGTCACACACCCATCGTGCCATCGCTCTGGCCGTGGACGGGCGATACCGCAAGGAGATCTACATCAACCCCGATGCCCGGTTCGACGCAGCGCACTTCGTGTTCCGGGGGAGCGTCGCAGACACCGTCTTCCAGAAGGAGGCAGGCGACAGCCGTTACCACCACCGGATGCCCGAGCTCAACGCGTTCTACGCCGGGCTGATGGATTTCCGCACGGGAGACGAGGTTCTGCAGGTTGGCCAGGCCAGCTTGTGGGGGGCACTGCGCCACTCGCTGCGGAAGGTGCTCGGCGCAGGGAGCAGGGGACACTCGGGCCCCGGCCGGAACTCCATGCTCCCCATTCCGGGTAATCGCACTGCCTGAGGAATCTGGAACCCTCCGGATGCAGAACGTGCCAGGAGCCTGCTGCAGATCGCCCTCCAGCGAGGGATGGCCGGGGTCGCACAGCAGGAGGCCGTTGGCAACAGGAGTCTAGAGCGGATACTCCGGTGCCTGGCAGAGTGACATGTCCGGCAGGCAGGTCACGGTCGGGTAACGCAGCGCCAGCCAACTGTTGCCCGTATCGATGTCCTTCACGTCGGCGCTCTGGCCGTCGGCTGCCGGCGAGAACATCCAGCGGGCCTCGAATCCGCCCTTCGGGTCGCACGGGACGTTCAGATTCACGTTGATGACCAGGAAGCCGGACTCGGTGATCTCGGGTTCCCAGGTCCCGAGCAGCGGGTACTGCACGTCCTCGCCCGGGTAGCAGGGAAAACCGGGGAAGTCGTCCATGAACGTGTCCTGCATCTCGTAGTGCCCGCGGCGGAGCGTGCCATCCATCTCGAACCGGAAGTAGCTGAAGTGGTCCAGCCCGCCGTACCAGCCGATGAGCCAGGTCCCATACAGCGCCGATGGAGGCGGCGTCATGTCGTAGCAGATGCCCGGCGGGATGCACTTCGTTCCGCCGCTCCACGGGGCGGGACAGTCCGAGTCGTCCCGGCAGTCCGCACATCGGCCGTACACGCAGCGGGAGAACGGGTGGAAACTGAAGATCATGCAGAACTCGTCCGTGTAGCACTCGATGGAGTAGGTCGAGTCGCAGACGCAGACGGGACAGGGCTTTTCAGACGGCTGGATCAGCCGGCAACCGTCCTCCAGCTTGCAGAGGGGCGGCTCGGGGCAGCCCCCGGTCCAATCCGGGACGCATCGACCGGCTCGGCAGAGCTCTCCGGCCTTGCACTGGGAATCGTTCCAGCAGAAGACGCAGTCGCCCAGGACGCAGGTATCGCCGGCCACGGTTCCGTCCGGGGGCGGAGACAGCTCGGCACAATCGGCGTCATCCGCACACGGCTCGGCAAGCGGTGCGGCCTTGATGCACTGTCCGGGCTTCTCCATGAACGCGTAGGGTTCTGAGGCCAGGGCCGCCACGTAGGTCGGGCAGCTTGCCGGGGTCACGCAGGAGGCCTCGCATTCGGCGTAGCTCTGGAACGTATGCTGGCAGAACGGCTTGCACCCGCAGCAGCCCGGGCAGGTGGACACGCACATGGCTCCATCGAAGATCACCAGGCTTGCTGCGTTGCAGGTCTCGAGCACCCAATCCGGGTTGATTGCCGGGCAGGAGCCGTCGTCGGGCACGCAGATTCCCGGCCCCTCGTAGTCCATGTCACAGTCCGTGTTGCAGCCGCAGACTGCCTCGCCCTCGCAGTGGCTCCCTTTGGGGCAGTGCTGGTCGCCGAAGCACCGTCCGGTATCGGCAGGCTTGTCTCTGCAGACACCGGCACCGTCGGGCCACCCGAGTGCCTGGCCGACACAGGCCGCCGGCTCCCCCGACTCGTCGAGGGGGCAGTCGGCATCGACATAGCAGCAGCCGTCGGGCAGCGAGGGCAGATCCGGCTGCACGTCGGGAGGGGCATCCGGAGGAAGGTCGGCCGGAGCATCGAACTGTATGTCGGAAAGAGCATCCGTCGAGAGGTCGGGCGGAAGATCGGGCGGGGCATCCATTGTGGTGTCCGGAGGCAATCGCGGACCGTCGACTTCACCCAGGTCGGACAGTTGCAGGTCGGATTCGACCTTGTCGGAAACGTCCGTCAGGGAAGAATGATCGACTTGAAAGTCCGTTGGCTGTCCGTCTTCGACCTCTTTGCGGCCGGTGCCGGAGCACGCGAAAAGGACTGCCACCAACAGGGACAGGCATCTCATGGGCCACCTCGCGTATGTTGCGCCAACGATTGTACGCAGAGCGGCGGCCGATGCAACCGACGAGGGGGGGGGAAGAGATGGGACGGGTAGGACGGATAGGACAAATAGGACAGATGGGACGAATGGAAGACATAGGACGGGGGGACGCCGCCGCCCCCTTCAGCCGACGGGTGGGTTTGACTGGGGGCAATTCCGGTGTAACCTGCGGCTTGTTGGAGGTGACGCATGCGTCCGTTTGGCACGGCGGCAGCGCTGGCCGTTTTCCTGGTTCTGGTCCCTTGCGCTCTTGCCGGCGGTCCGGCGACGCTGCGGTTCGACTCGCAGCTTGAGCTCTCCGTGTTCGTGGTGGAGGGGGACGAGGTGCGCAGGCTCGGGACCACGCCCACGGACGAGGGGCGGGGGCTCTGGATTCCCAACGGAGCGACCTGGTTCGTCGAGCCGTCCGGCAGCGCCGGAGCGCTGGCCTGGGTCGAAGCCATCGTCGAGATCGAGGAGCAGAAGATCCCGGGAGTCCGCCTTTGCGGAGCCGCCCCGGGGACAGAGGGCCCCCAGGAAGATCGGACGGTGCTGCACGGAGTGCTCGACGCCGTGCGGCAGCTCAAGGCGGTCCGTTGGATCGACCTGTCAGCGTGCCGCCTGACCGACGAGGAGCTTGCCCTGCTGGGCACCATGAGCGGGCTCGATACCCTTCTCCTGAGCGGCGACGGGATCACGGATGCCGGCCTGCTGACCGTGGCGGGATTTGCCGGCCTCAAGAAGCTGGCGCTCAGGTCCACGCGGGTGACCGACGCTGGTCTTGCGAAGCTGGTCGGGCTCAAGAAGCTCGAATCGCTCGACCTGTCGGGGTGCAACCTGGCGGGGGAAGGCCTTGCATCCGTGGCGGCGCTTCCCTCCCTGTCCAGGCTGGACATCGGCGGGAGCTCCCGGCTGGCGGAGGAGCACCTGGCTCACCTGGCCGGAATGAAGAAGCTGTCGGACCTGGGCGTGGGGTCGCTGAAGCTCACCGCATCGGGGCTGGAGAAGATCGGCCGCCTCAAAGGGCTCAAACGCCTCGACCTCTCTGGTGCGGACCTCTCGGAGAGAGGCCTCGACTTCCTCAAGTCCCTGTCGAAGCTGGAACGGCTGGACCTGGCGGGAACGCGCGTCACGGAAGAGCAGCTGACGCTCGTTGGCGGACTGCGAGGATTGGTCGAGCTTCACCTCGACGGCACCGCCGCAGGCGATGCCTTCGTCGATACCCTGCGCAAGCTCGGCAAGCTCGAGATCCTCTCGATCGCACGCACGGGAATCACCGATCTCGGCCTGGCCAGGCTGGACGTGCTGACGAAGATCCGCAGGCTCGACCTGTCCGGCTTGCCCGTGACCGACGGTGCCTTCGTTGTCGTCTCGAAGATGAAGGACCTGGAGCGGATCCGCCTGGCCGGCTGTACCGGGCTCACCGACGCCATCGTTCCTCTGCTGGCCAAGCTCCCGAAGTTGGAGTACGCGGATCTGACCGGCTCCGGCACCACGGAGGACGAGTCGGACAACCTGCGCTACCGGTTCAGTCATCCCGTCGACGTGATCAGATGATGCTACAACGATAGCAGAAGCCGCACGAACGCGACGGCGAACCACGCAGCGAGCCCCAGCAGGCACAGCCCCATGGTCCGCAGCAGGAGCGTGAGCGCACGGGGCCGGAAGCGTCCCCGGCCACGTCGGGTAAGCAGCAGCATCAGCCAGTACCAGAGCATGTCGCCGCAGAACACGCCTACGGCAAATGGCCAGGCATGGTTCGGATCGAACTGGACCAGCTCGCTCGAGTAGAGGGTCGTCGTCGCAGCAGACCACGTGGCAATCAGCGTCGGGTTGAGCGCAGTCAGGAAGAAGCCCAGCGCCAGGGCCTGACGCTTGCGCCCTTCCGGTCGTGCCTGGACATCTTCGTCCGCAGTCTTGCGGACAAAGGCGATTCCCAGGAACGTCAGGACGACGGCGGCCGCGAGCTTGGACGCGGGCAGGACCCAGGGGATCTGCGCCAGGAAGGTGGCAAAGCCCCAGAACGCCATCAGCGCATAGAAGAACTCGGCAGCCGATGCCCCGAGCGCGGTGAACATCCCGGCCCGGAACCGCCCCTCCATTCCTCTGGAAAACACGACCAGTGCTACCGGCCCGGCCAGCGGCATGGCCCCGAAGAACCCGAACACGATTCCCACCAGCAGGGCCACTACCATGAGTCCGTCCACCCGTTGCAGCAGCGATGCGGGACGCCGTTGTCCCCGTCTCGCTCCCGGTCTTCCACGGTATCCGCTGAATGGACTGCAGGTCAAGGCCCCGTGACAGTCCCGGCGGCTCGTGCTAGAACCGACATCGAGACGGGGCAGGAGGGCAGCATGGCGGAAACGCATGAGAAACCCGGACGGCACGAGGCCGATGACGGGAAGATGGTCGAGCACGTCACGAAGGACGGGACACGGTACAGGCTGGCCGTCGGCCGCTTCCAGGAGCTCGTCAGCTCACTGCGAGCTTCTCCGACTCGGGGGATGTGGCTTGGGGCGCTTCTGCCCGTGGCCGTTGGGCTTGTCAGCGTGGCGGTCCAGGTGACCGTTGCGGGGGGCGGTCTGCAGCCCGGCTTCACCGAGCTGCACGGCTGGGCGCTCTGGTCGGCTCTCTGGGCCGACCGTGCGGGGAACTGGGTGACGCACCTGTTCCTGCAGCCGCATCCGATTGCTCTGTTCCTCAACCTGTTTCTCCTGGCCTCGTTCGGAATCGCCCTGGGCTGGCGTGAGGGGGCCTGGCGCGTGGGGCTGCCGTTGGTCATGGCCGGGCTCTCCGGTGGGGGAGCGGCGTGTCTCGTCACCGGGGCGGGGCAGATTGGCCTGTGGTACGGAATCGTCGGAGTCGTCACCCTGGCGATGTGGCGGATGCCCACCGGGCGAGTCCGGGAGTCCTTCGTCCCGACGAAGATGATCGCCGGCCTGCTGGTGCTGGCGGTCGTGCCGCGCGTGATCCCCGGGGGGGTCGAGCCGGCTCCTGACCTGCTGTTCGGGCTGGATGCAGGCGGTCGGCTGGCGGGGCCCTCTGCGGCTCTTGCCGCCCCCGTTTCGTCGTTCGGGCCGCTACTGGCCGCATCTGCCGCGGCCCTGCTGACCGGGGTCTTCCTTCTGCCGAGGAAGGAGATCGACTGCGGCCGGGTCGGGGCGGTGGCCACGTTCGTGGCAGTCGCCTTTGGCATCAGGTTGGCCGACCGGGTATTTGCCGTCGTGCAGGATACGGGGATGCTGCTTTCAGCCACCAACTGGCTCGGAATCGTCTTTGACCTGCTGGTGCTCGTGATCGCGTGCATCTACACGATGTCGCAGGCCGAGATGCTGGCGGACATGCGGTTCTGGGAGGTCCGTGACCGGCTCGATGCCCTGGTGGCAGGCGAAGGGGAGCGAGTCGAGGGATGATCGCCGATGGCATGCACCGGGCCCAGCCGAGGGGGCGATGAACGGAGTCACCTTCACCGAGTACATCGGCGAGCTTCCGGCCGGGTTTGACCGCGGCCAGGGCCGGAAGCTGGAGGCGTTGCTCGAGCAGGAGGCCTCGCTGGCCCACCTCCTGCGGAACCGGGCGGACCTCGGTTCGCTGCCGGTGCCCGTGCTCGCGGATCTGGCCGACCGATCCCGGGCGTTCCGGCGCTTCAGGACCGAGGTATTGAAGAGCCCGCTCGGCCGTGATGCGGCCTGGGCAGCAGGGAGTGTCGCAGCGCTGCGCATGGCGGAGGAGGTCGCTGCCGGGGCCAGCGAGGCGGCTCCAGGGCTGCTGGCCGAATGCGCCCGGGCGGTCCTGGCCCTGGCTTTGAAGGAGGGCCGGGTCGAGGCGATTCCCGTTGCCAATGCACCGGAGGACGCGCTCGCACTGGCCGGCTCGTTTGCCGCTGCGGATCTGCCCTCGCAGAAGTGGCTGGCATGGCGACGCATCGAGAAGACCGGAGGGCTGGAAATCCGGATGAGCCTGGCCGAGGATGTCGTGTCGGAGCAGGTGCAGGCGAGGGGCACGGTGGCCATGCCTGGGAAGGCCTTGGTTCCGTCCGCGCTTTTCTCCGACCTGACAGGCCGGATGACGGAGTCGTTGCCCGGTGCGATGCGGCTGGCGCTCGACGAGAAGGCTCAACACGATGCTCGAACCATGGCGGCCGCAGCTTACAGGGGGCTTCTTACCCGGCCCGCGCTCCGTGAAGCCCCCGTGGGATGCCTGTTTGTCGGAGCCGAGCGCCAGCCTCTCGGCGCAGCACTCCTGGACCGGGAGGGGGAGGTCCTGGAGTGGCGCAGCTTCCCCGTTTCGCAGGGGTGGGAACCCGCCCTGCTGGATTGGGTGCAGCGACAGCAGGCCGCCGCCTGGGTGGTCCCCTCGGGGGCCTTGGATTCGAAGCGGCTGGCCGCGATCGGCAGGCTCCTTGCCTCGGCAACCGTGGCCGTCCGCCCGGCCGGTCTTGCTGCTGCACGGGCCATCCCGGGGGGCGAGCGCCTGCCCCGCGAAGTCCTGTCCGCCGCCATCCTCGGCCGAAGGGCACAACGTCCGCTCGATGAATGGAGCGCCGTGGACCCGCTCGAGCTCGGCCTGGCCGAGTATCAGCACGACCTCGATGAACGACCGCTGAGAGAGAGACTGGCCGACGTGCTGGCCGCAGTCCTGCACGAGCGGGAGGCGGGCCGAGGGGGGACCGCCACGCGGCCCGATCTTTCCGTTGAGCCTGCTGCCGGGCGGCTCAATCCCCTGATCCGCACCCTTGCCGACCTCAGGCCGGGCATGGTGCTCGACGTGCAGGTCACCAACCTCGCCTCGTTCGGGGCGTTTGTGGCCTTCGGGCTGGACACCGAGGGGCTCATCCATATCTCCCAGCTTTCGGACCGACGGATCATGTCGCCGGCGGAGGTGGTCGCCATCGGGCAACGCCTTCGCGCACGCGTGACCGAACTGGATCTTCAGCGGAATCGGGTGGGTTTCACGCTTCGCCAGGGGGATTCCGGTCCCCAATCCCGTTCACCCAGGGGCAAGGCGGATGCGCTTCGCAAGCTGGACGAGCTCTTCCGCAAGGGGTGAGCAACCCCAGGGATGTTCTTGACTTGGGCGGGGCGGAGTGTACCTTTCCGCCCGTCGCCGGCATGGTACCGGCACAGATTGCGGAGGTGTGGACGTGTCCGCACCGATTCCGGCATCCTCGGATCTGCGTCATGCGGGCTGGCCAGCGCTCCTGCTCGTGTCCCTGTTTTCGGTCGTGACTTCGGTCGGAAGCTTCTACTTCACCCTCTACTTCCGCAACGACCTGGGATTCAGCGGCACGGAAATCGGGATCCTCTTCGCTGTGCAGGCCGTGACCGGCTTGCTCGCTGCGGTGCCGACGGGCATCGGTAACGACCGGGTCACGAGCCGGACACTGGTGGCCGTGGGGCTTGTCGGCCAGGGACTGGGGCTGGCCCTGCTGGCCGTGGTGGACAGCTTTCCGGCCGTGCTGGCGGTGTTCTTCCTCGGGATGCTGTCGTCCGCGGTGTTCAAGCTCAGCCTGGACGTTCAGGTACTCAAGCGGGGGAAGGGCGATCAGATGCCTGCACAGATCGGCTCCTACCAGGGGGCCAGGTTCTTCGGCCTGGCCGGCGGAGCGGTCGTTGCCGGGTACCTGCTGGCCAAACTGGACTTCGTGCCGACGTTTCTGGCTGCCGGGGTTGCCTGCCTGGCGCTGCTGCCGCTGACGGTGAAGCTGCTTCCCACACCGCTCTCCAGGGCCCGCCTGGCCGATTACCGGGCGGACTACGCCCGGCCCAGGGTCCTGCTTTTCTGCCTGTGGCTGGTCCTTTTTGCTACGCACTGGGGGGCGGAGTTCACCTGCTATTCGCTGTTCCTCCAGGACAACCTGGGGCTGACGATCACCCAGATGGGCTGGTACATGTCCGGGGAATTCGCAGCCATCGTGATCACCACGATCGTGCTGGGCTACCCGCTGCGACGGAAGGCGGACGGGCAGGCCGTTTTTGCACTCGGGCTCATCGCCTCGGGGGCCGGGCACATCGGCATGGTGGTGGACGACGTGCTGGCATCCGCCCTGTTCCGGGTTCTTCACGGGTGCGGCGACGGTGCCATGTTCATGGTGTTCTACGTCGGGATCTTCCGGATCTTCTCACTGGAGAGGATGGGGGGAAACTTCGGGGTGGTCAACATGATGACCATGGCCGGGATGGTGGTCGGGTCGGTGATCTACGGGACCCTCGGTGCCAACGTCGGGTACGAGGTGCCGATGTGGGTGAGCGGTGCGGTCACTCTGGCCCTGGCCGCTCCCGTCCTGATGAGCCGTCCCGCCGCAGAGCCGCTGGTCGTTCCCGAAACGATGCCCTGAACAGGATCCCGTCCGATTCCGGGGGTTTTCGCCCGCAACTGTGTTTAAGGGGGCGTGGAGGTCGCCATGAGCTGCCGGGAAGTACGGGGGAGCTTGAGCCGATGGCTGGATGGGAGAGTGCATGACCAGGAGCGCCTTTCCATAGAGGCGCACCTGGAGCGCTGCGCGTCCTGCCGGGCGGAAGCCGAGGTGCTCGAGAAGGCCGATGAATCGGCTCGGGCGCTGGCTGTCCCGCCCATTCCGGTCGGGTTGGCCGGTGCCATTCTGGCCGGGATCGGGCAGCGGCAGCAGGCGGAGCCGTCGATCGTCTCCCTGGTATTCGGGTGGTCCTGGGCCACGAAGGCGGGGGCCATTGCCGCAGCGCTCCTGGTCGTGCTGGCCGGGGCAGGTGCGGGGGCGGGGCTGGCCGGGTCCACGGGCGCGCAGGCGGATGGCCGCATGGCATCCCTTGCCGAGGCCGGCCGGGATTCGGCTGTGGAGAAGGGGGCTGTCGGCGGGGTGATCCTGGCCGATGACAGCCTCATCCCGGTGGGCGTTTTCGAAGTGACCCCCGAGGATTCGGGCATCGCCCTTGTCCTGGAAGAGGAATGGTCGGAGGGAAATCCATGACAACCGGAAGCGGGAGCGCAAGCTCGCGGAAGTGGCTCGTGTTGGGGCTCGGCCTGTCGGTCCTTTTCAACGTCGGATTCGCCGTCGCTTTCGTGGTGAGACTGGTGGGCTTCCCGCCGCCCCCTCCGCCCGAGGGGGAGCTACATCATCACGCACCACCGCCAGCAGACGAAGTGGCCCCGGAACCCCCCGGTGGCCCCGCCCGCCTGAAGGAACGGCTCGGCCTTTCCGAGGAGCTGGCCGAAGAGCTACACGAGGATCGCAAGGCCATGGCCCAGAAGATCCGGGAGCTTCGAGGCCGAGTGAAGGAGGAGAAGGCGCAGCTCTTCCACATGGTGGCGACCGAGGGTACGGACATGGCGGCACTCAAGGAGCGCACGGCCCGGATCTCAGACCTCCAGCGGGAGGTGCAGGACATGGTGGTCGAGCACCTCCTGGTGCTGAGGGGCAAGCTCGATGCCGCGCAGAAGAAGAAGTTCGACGAGTTTGTCGGGAACGACCTCTGCGGTTGTCCGATGTGCGACGGCGGATGCCTGGGCGGGCGGATGGAACCCGGGCCGAGGGGGCCGCACCGACGCGGCCACGAGGGACCGGGCGGCGGGAATGAAGGGTGCGGCCAGGGACCGTTCGGCGGAGGGGCCGGCCAGTGCGGTGGAGGGGCCGGCCAGTGCGGTGGAGGGGCCGGAGAATGCGGATGCGGGAGCTTTGGTGGAGTCATCGAGGAGTAGCGTTGCGTACCGTTGAAATGGTGGCGGCTGGTTGTCAACTTGAACTCGGAGGAAGGCCGATGAAGAGAACGAAGATCCTGGTTGGAATCGTGGCGATGCTGGTGCTTGCGGCCGGTGCAATTGCAGGCGAGCATTGCGGGAAACACGGGACGGGGCACCACGGAAAGAAGGTGCTCCTGGGAACGCAGATCGAGGTGGTGAACACCCAGGACGGTGCCCAGATGACCGTGACCGCACTGGACGCGGAGAAGGCTGAGGCGGTCAAGGCCCACTTCGCTCACATGCTGGATCGCAAGGCTCGGGGACTGGGCTGCCCGTTCGGAAACGAGGGCTGTCAGTGCGGCCCCGAGTGCAAGTGCGGCCCGGACTGCAAGTGCGGAGACGGGAAGGGCGAGTGCAAGTGCGGCCCGGACTGCAAGTGCGGCGACGGGAAGGGCGAGTGCAAGTGCGGCCCGGACTGCAAGTGCGGGAAGGGCGAGTGCAAGTGCGGGAAGGGCGAGGGCGTCTG
>Ga0233425_10006212_pt1 | contig 17944 bp, 19 predicted proteins | sample Watercolumn_Towu_2_FD_181712 | JGI IMG/M metagenome (GOLD analysis project Ga0233425, IMG submission 181712) | Freshwater microbial communities from Lake Towuti, South Sulawesi, Indonesia - Watercolumn_Towuti2014_140_MG | ecosystem: Environmental > Aquatic > Freshwater > Lake | place... | reverse complement strand
AGAAGGGGTTTCATGCTTTCGGTAACCTTCAAAAGAAAAACCACAACACAACACATATTTATGCTTTCACCCTCTGGTCAACAGACCAGAGGAACTCTCAGCTTAGAAAATTGCCCCCTTCGTTAGCCCCTGAAATTATTGAACATAACAACGCGCGCTGCTATTCGTCCGAATACTTGGAGGACTTGAATTTTAGTGCAATGTTAGGCACAGCCCAAAAACTCAAAGTCGGCTGGAGTAAACTACCATCGGGCTAAAGCCCGAAGCGTTTTTACGCGTTGGCAGTTTGCTCGAAAAGTGAATCTCCCAATCGCAGCAGAGCTGCGGGGCTTCTCTAGAAATCAGATAGTTTTAGCTGATTAGTATTACGACCTTGCTTTTGGATATATCTTCGGATTATATCAGCATTTACTCCTTCACCAACAGTACCTATGTAACCGCCATCACTCCAGAATTCTCCTCCCCATAGCTCATCTTTTATCTCAGGAAACATCTTGAAAAGTTGTTTAGCAGATATGCTTTTTATCATTTAAACAAGATGAGATGGAGAATATTTATGAGCTAATTCTAACAGCATATGGACATGGTCTTCATCTATCCCCATGGTCTCAAATTTGAGGAAATATCTCTTTGCTATTTCATCAAGAACACTTTTGAGGGCAAAGAGATATTTGTCTTCCATAAACATGTCTTTTCTGTATTTCACGCAGAACATCAAATGGTATTTGATGCAGTAAACTTTATGACAAGCATGTTTGATATGTTCATCCATTATTGGGTAAAATTGAGGCTAGTATATAGGTTTTACCCAATCACAGCAGAGCTGTGGGGATTTCTTTCCGATTAAAAAGATAAAATATAAAAGCGGGGAACATATCTGCTTGGTTAAAACAGTCCAGAGGTGCCAAGATGAATTTAAAAAAAATGGGTGTGGTGTTTTTTATGTGCTTTATTCTATTTTTTTGCGGATGTGATTCAGGGGTCGCGGGGGAGGGGGCGGCGGCTGCAAGAATGACGATTATAAAGAACTGCAATGATTTGCAGAACATAAAAAATGATTTGGCTGGAAATTATTATCTTAGCAATAATATTGATTGTTCATCAACAAAAACATGGAACCACGGAACTGGCTTTGAGCCTATAGGCCAGTGGTTTTCTAACAAAGAGTCGGAAAACATAAAAAACATAAAATTCAGCGGAACATTCAATGGAAACAATAAAAAAATAACAGGCCTTTTTATTAACAGACCTGACTGGCACACAGGCACTGGTTTGTTTGGCCTTAGTGAAGGAGCGACAATCTCAAGGGTAACCCTTGAAAATGTGGATATTTCCGGGGGCAAGCTTACTGGCGCTTTGGTGGGCTCCGCTTATAAAACAACTGTAGCAAATGTTGCTGTTTCAGGGGTTGTTAGGGGTTTAAGCTCAGTTGGCGGGGTTGCAGGGCTCGCTTCTGGAAAACCATTGACTGCAATTAACTCAAATGCTAAGGTTTTTTGCTCTTCTGGAAAGAATGAATTTATCGGAGGGGCGGTGGGGATTTTAACCGCTGATCTTTCTTATTCAAGCGCGGTCGGGGATGTTACCTGCGAAAATGGCCGATTTGTCGGAGGCCTTGTAGGATACAGTATGTCGGGCAGGGTTTACAATTCATTTGCTTCTGGAACCGTTCAAGGAAAAAAAGATGTCGGAGGGCTTGAGGGCGGTCACTCATTTTACAGTATGAAATCTGCAGAATTGGCCGATTCTTATGCAAAAGGCAGGGTTATAGGTGTTGAGAATGTCGGCGGTCTTTTGGGCAACGCTTATTCAGTCAATGGAAACAGCATAGAAAATTGTTATTCAAGCGGAAAAGTTGAAGGAACATTGAATAAAGGCGGACTTATAGGAAAATTTGACACAGTCCCGTTACCGGGGAGCAAACTGGTTTTTGTAAAAAATTGTTTTTGGAACAAAGAAACATCAGCAAGTGATCAAATGTGCGGCTCTCAGACTGGCGGCATGCGCGGCATGCCCTGCTTTAATGACAATGGAAAGAATTATGGAAAAACAACTGTTGAGATGAAACAGCAGTCAACATTTACTGGTTGGGATTTCAAAAAAAATTGGGCCATGCCTGCCGGCAGTTATCCCAGTCTTAGATAGTTCACTTAAACCATATAAACTGCGCTGCGAGGAAGAGCGCGTAAAACAAGAGGAGTATTACTCCTTCTTTTCTTGACATTTTTTTGTTTTTTATCACTCTAAACACAATTAAGCAGGCTATTATTGTAAATGCGCACAGGAATATTGTTGTTGTGAGCGGAAGCTGAAGCGGGGTTATCAGTGCAAATATCCCGAGGAATAAAAGTGATTTTATTATCATGCTTCCGAGGACATCGCCTATTGCGACTGCTTCATGGCCTTTGCGGAGTGAGTGCAGGCCGAGCGCTATGTCCGGGACCTGCGCGCCTATTCCTATCACCAAAGAGGCGATTATGAAATCAGGGAGCTTTAAGATTGATGCTACTTGAAGCGATGATTTTACTATGTATTTTGAAGCAAGGAGAACGGTGACTAAGCTAAGAGCAAATATAAGCCCGTGCATATAAATTGCTTTAAGCATGACTTTTTTCTTGAGTTTTCCCATTTCTCCTTCTCTCTTCCACAACGCAAAAAGGTATATGACAAATGCTGAAAGCAGGATTATGCCGTCTATCCAGCCGAGTTTTTTGTCTGCAAGCAGCACAAAAGGCAGGGCTATGAGCAGAAGAACATCCCATTTTGTTTTTTCAAAAACCTGTTCTTTTACTGCTATGTTTTTTCCTGCAAGCGCAATTATTCCGAGGGCGAGAGTTATTCCTGAAAAATTTGAGCCGAGTATTGTGCCGAAAACCATTCCTGATGAGGAATATGCTATTCCTGCGGCTGCTGCAATAAATTCGGGCACTGATGCTGCTGTTGAAACAACAATCAGCCCTATTAAATAGTCTGATATGCCCAGTTTTTTTGCGTATTCCGAAATTCCAAGGACAAGATATGATGATGCCTTTGCAATAAGCACAAAACTAAGCAGTATAACAATTGAATGAAATATTAAGGGGTTTGATAATGCGAGCTCTTTCACAGCGCCTGTTAAAGTATCTGCTGTGCTAATGAGCGCTTGTGTCATTTTCTCGCTCTCTTGAATATTTCGCCGGCTATCAGCACTGATGAAGAAACAAGCATTATGTACGCCCAGTCTTTCAGTGGCAGTGCGGTTACCTCAAATAACTCTGCGAGCGAAGGGATATTGACAACTGCAATCTGCATCAAAACTGAAGCAAAAACTGCGAGAATGAGATACTTGTTGTTTAAAATATTTGTTTTGAATATGCTGTTTTTTTCTGATACATTGTTTATGACATTGAACATTTGGAGCATCATAAGCGTGCAGAATGCGAGTGTGGTCGCGTAAGTGTAGGTGCCCGCGTCAGGTGCAGTTCCCCACACCCAGCCTTTTTGTATAAGCCCTAAGAGGAACATTCCAACTGTTGCAATCATCATCAGAATTCCGAGAGACACTATAAACACAGACTCTTTTTTTGTTATTATTTCTTCTTTTTCATTTCTTGGAGACCTTTCCATTATGTGCTGCTCCGGCTTTTCAACTCCAACTGCAAGTGCAGGCAGGCCGTCTGTCACAAGGTTTATCCAAAGAATTTGTATTGCAGTTACAGGCAGTTTAAGTCCGGCCATCATTGCCCCGAATATTGTTAAAACTTCTCCAACATTTGAGCTTAAAAGATAGCGGACAAACTTTTTTATGTTGTCGAAAATTGTCCTTCCTTCCTCAACTGCGCTGACGATTGATGTGAAATTGTCATCGCTTAGTATCATGTCTGATGCTTCTTTTGCAACATCTGTCCCGGTTATTCCCATCGCAATGCCAATATCTGCTTCTTTCAGCGCCGGCGCATCATTCACTCCGTCGCCGGTCATTGCTATTATATGCCCTTTTTTCTGGAACGCCTCAACTATCTTCAGCTTGTGCTTCGGGTCAACGCGCGCATAAATTCCTATTGTCTCAACAGCTTTTTCAAGGTTTTTCACTTTTTCAAGCTCTTTGCCTGTCAGGACGCATCCTGTTATTCCAAGCTCTTTTGCAACTGCAACTGCTGTATTTTTGTGGTCGCCGGTTATCATCACTACTTTTATTCCTGCGCGCCGGCACTTGGCTATTGCATCTCTGGCTTCGCTTCTTGGCGGGTCAATCATTCCCTGAAGCCCGAGGAAAACCATGTCTTTTTCGCACTCTTTTTTTCCTGTTTTTTCAAAATTATATGCGAAGCCGAGGACTCTTAATGCAGATGATGCAAATTCCTCTGTTTTCTTCAGTATCTCTTCTTTCTGTGTTTTTGTCAGATTTATCTCTTTTCCGTTTATCAGGTTTTTGCTGCATTTTTCAAGCAGAACATCCGGAGCGCCTTTTGAAAATGCAACAGTTTTTGATGCGCTTCGGTGTATTGTTGTCATCATTTTTCTTTCTGATGAAAATGGTATTTCATCTATTCTGGAGTATGCCTCTTTCAGCCGGTTGTGGTTCAAGCCGGCTTTCATTGCCGAAACAATCAGCGCTCCTTCTGTCGGGTCGCCGATTACTTTATTGGCTCCTTCTTCATTGACTATTTCTGATTCATTGCAGAGCATTCCTGCTGTTAAAAGAAGCCTTATTTTTTCTGGATTGGCTGAAAAATTTCCTTGTGTGCCGTATCCTGAACCGAAAACATTGATTATTTCATTGTTTGCAAATATTTTCCTGACTGTCATTTCATTGTGCGTCAGTGTTCCTGTTTTGTCTGTGCAGATTACACTGCAGGCGCCAAGTGTTTCAACTGAAGCGAGCTTTCTGACAAGCGCATTTTTCTTTACCATTTTCTTAACGCTGATTGCAAGCGATATTGTCACTATTGCCGGAAGCCCTTCGGGAATTGCTGCAACAGCAAGCGCGATTGAAACAATAAGCATATTCAGCGCATTTGTGTAATTGATTCCATCCCTTATTATGCCTGCAGCAAAAACGATTATTGCTATTGCGATTACTGTTATGCCGAGCCATTTTGCAAGGTGGTGAAGTTTTATCTGAAGAGGAGTTTTTGCCTCTTCTGCGTTTTCTATCATTTTTGCTATTCTGCCAATTTCAGATTCTTTTCCTGTATGTGTCACCACTGCCCGGCATCTGCCCATTGTGATAATTGTGGAAGAGAAAACCATATTCTTCATGTCGCCCAGCCCGGCATTGCCTTCAATTGTGTCAATTGTTTTTTCAACAGGCGTGCTCTCCCCAGTGAGCGCTGCCTCCTGAACTTCAAGGTTTGAAAGCGAGATTATTCGCGCATCTGCCGGCACCCTGTCTCCTATTTCAAGGCAGATTATGTCTCCTGGAACAAGCTCTTTTGTGTCAATTTCTATAAGCTGTGAATTTCTAATTGCTTTTGCCTTTAGCGCAGTCATTTTTTTCAGCGCTTCTATTGCCTTTTCTGCCTTGAATTCCTGTATAAACCCGAAGAAGGCATTAAGAATTAAAATGATGAGTATGACTGCTGCTTCTGTCAGCTCATTCAGCGCAAAGGCTATGATTACTGCAGCAACAAGAATCCAGACAAGAGGTGAACTGAACTGGCCGAGCATGACTTTCAGCGCTGATATTCTTTTTTCGCTTGTTATGTCATTCAGGCCGTAAATCGCTCTTCTTCTTGCAGCCTCGCCATCAGAGAGCCCTTCTTCCCCTGTTTTAAGCTCTTTAAGCGCTTTTTCCGGGCTTAAGTTGTAATAAAGCATTTTTTAGAGTAATTAATCGGCTATTTGGTATATAAATCTTTTTAATCTCTCATTATTTTAAACGCTTGTGTAAAATGGGGCTTGAAGAACTGATTGATAAGTATGAAGCTGATTTTTTTTTCAGGGTGAAGCACAAGATAAAAAGATACAAGCCGATGTTTTTGAATTTCTGCACCACTGCTCTGCTTGGCGCATATTTTCTTTGGGGGGCAAATATCTATTTTGAAAGTTCAAGTTACAAAAAATATAAGCAGAATAAGGGAATTGAAATAATAGTAAGTGACATGGATGTTCGCGAGTATAAAAAAAGATGCCATGATTCGCGCAAGAGTTCATTAAGAATTTTTTTTGGAGGGGTTGGTGCTTATGTAGTTATTCTTGGTGCGTATTATAAGCTAAAAAGAAAAGAAGAAGAAAAAGTAAGTGAGAAAAGCAATGAGGGCAGTATTACCTGGATTATTAGGCATCATGACATTTCTTCTTTGGTTGTTGGAGCTTCATTTGGGGGTGCATTTGCAAATTTTATGCACACAAACCCGCGTCTTTATGACTGCCCTGAAAAGCTTATGCGTGATGTTCCCATAATGATTGGAAGTGTTGTGTACTGCGCTTCTGCCATGATATTAACAATGCTCAAAATTTTTAAAAAAGTAGGATTTGAGGAATTTTTTAAAATGACTGCATTAAGTTTGAATCTTAATTTCTCAATTCCTTCAGAGAACGAAATAAAAGATGTTATGAAACTGACTAATTTAGATGAAGAACGTTTTGACAGCATTTTTGTTATGCATTATCTTGAAAGAAAGCATATTAACGCGCATTTTTATTTGCAGAGAATGCTCCAGCCAGAAAAGCTTATTAAACAGGAAAGAATAAAATGCGTCTCAGATATAGTAAGCAAACACTTTTGGAGTTCGAGAAGGACATATGTTCCGCATCTTAAAAAACTTGAAACCCCTTCAGCTAAAATAATGTTTTTAGAATGGTTATTTCAATCAGGCAGTTATCATTCTGCTCTCGCCAAAATTGAAGAGCTCAGCAGGGCGTATGGAATGAAGTATGACTTTGCAATAAATCATGCATTGTTTCTTGACCAGATAGTGAGAAACGCTGAAAGAAATCCTGAGCATTATGACCTGTGCGGGCTGGCTGAGCTAAGGCAGAAGCTCGGCCCGCTGAAAAGCGCAGTAGACTGCGAATGGAGCAGGGTTATTGACTGCATGCTTGCTGACGAACAAACTACATTTTCATCTGTCAGTGGCGAACGGGTGAAGGCATTTGCTGTCTCTGACTTCATAGGAAAAACCCTTGTGTTAAAGATTGGAAGCGCTGAAGAGCTTGAGACAGAAAGAAATGCGAGCAGTCAGGCTGAAAAAGCTGTTGAGGGCATGCACAATGCATCTGTTTTAAGCCCGCTTGCGCTGGTCAGCAGGAGAGGCAGATCATATTATGTTTTGCTCTATAAAAGCACTGCAAAAAATCTTTTTGAGGAAACAGACATCAGCAAGTTTAAAAAAGCCGCTGAAATGCTAAGCTCGGTTCATGCAGGAGTCCGCTCTGCCAGAGGAGTGAGGGATTACAGAAGGATAGTTGAGCAGAGAATTCTTGCTTCGGATTTTGATTTTCTCAGGCCGGTGGTTGAGGAAGAAGAGTGGAGCAGAGTCTGGGATTATGCTGGAAGTGAAGCTGTTTTTGACAAGGACCCGCACGGCGCACAATGGCTTTCTGATTCTGAAATGCTTTTTGCAATTGATTTCAGCGACAAGGGGCTTGTTCAGCGTGGCTTTCAGCTGAATAAGCTTGTTGTTGAAAGCTCACTTAGAGGAAACTGCGCTGAAGAAGTTTTGCGCGCCTACTGCCCTGAAAGTGCCGATATGCTGAGAGAATATTATGCATCTATGATACCTTCTGCACTAAGCTATGCCTGTCTTCCGGTAAACAAGGGCATGGACCCTAAAGAACAAGTAGTTGTTTATCTTGATAATGCAGATGCCTGCGCTGAAAGGCTGAATCTGGCAAAAATAAGGGGCTATATAACAAAAATTCGCGCTCAAGCCTCATCTCCGCACTGAAGTGCGGAGTTTTACGGCTTTTGCACTAACTGCGAATTTTTGAATGTTAAACAAACGCATTTATCTCGGAATTAAAGTACTGAGTTTTCGGCGTTGTTTAACATAAAAAAAAAGCAAAAGAAAAAGTTTAATTAGTTCTACATCTTTCAAGCGGCCTTGCAAGAACCATGAATGGCATTCTTCCATTGTAGGCTGTAAGCGGAAGAATGTTGACCTCGTAAGAACCAGTTTTGCATGCAACGGTCATATATCCCATGCCTTGCCTTATTCTGCACCCGTGTTCTGAATAAAAACAATTAAGCTCTGCTGAAAGCCCTCTGCTTGTTCGTGGATTTCCTAAATAGGTTGTTACAACCAGCTGAACTGTATCCTCAACCGAAGCGCACCCAGGCCCTATCCCGAGATGTGTTCTGAGTTCAGGGCTAAGAGAGCCGTTAACTCTTACTTCATAGCCTTTGCCTGTCAAAAATGTCATCAATGCATCCTGATGGTCTGCACCTAATGCTTGTGTTTCTCTTTCAGCTTTTCTTTCACAAACTGCTTTTGCGTTCATATTTCTCCTCCAAAAAAAGTATTTCCAGACGATAATGCTCTGGACTTTAAAAATGTTTCCCGCAAGCATATATTAAATATACCTTTATAAACTATCAAAAGAGTTTTAAAAAATTCTGAAAAGGTGCAAAAACAAGCGCAATATTTATAAAAACACTGTTCTTCCATCATAACGGGGGGATAAAAAAATGAATGGAAAAATCATATTTGTTTTGATTGCAGCAACGATTGTTCTTGCAGGGTGCTCTGCAAAGCATGGCAGTTATGCCGGCTCGATTACAGGAAATATTGTGGCGTCAGATGAAAGTCTGCCTAAGAAATTCACAATTCTCTATGCTGATGGGCGGTACAGCCCCGATGAAATATCTGTAAATCAGGGTGCTGTTGTAATGATAGATTTTATTGACAAAAGCAACTCAACAAGCCTGTTTATAATTGACGGCTATGCTGAAGAAAATGTTGTAAACGGAAAAACAAGATTCTTTTTCAGTGCAGACAACGAGGGCGTCTTTGAATATGGGCTTAGAGACCGCCAGTCAAAAGGAAAGCTGAGAATAAGTTAAAAAAATAATTTTTATTTTTTCTTGAACATTCTGCCGATTTTTATGAACAAATCGCCTATGATTCCTCTTTCTTTTCTGATTACTTCCTGCCCTGTTTCGCTGTTGATTGCTTTTTTCACAGCGCTTCTGCTTCTCTGAATAATTTTTTTCGCACCCATTTTTTCACCTCTTTTTAAAAAAATATTTTAAATCTAAAAAATATTAATCCGGTCTTTGTACTGAATTACTGCGAACAACAGAACAGCTATTCCTATGATTGCATGGCTGATTCCCCTACTGAGAGTTGTAAGCTCTGACAATAACTCGCCGACGCCCATGCCCAGTATGACCAGCCCTGAAATTCCAAATACTGCAAGCCATACATACTTCATAACAAGCTTGTATGAAAGTTTTTTCATCAGCGATGGAAACGGATTAAGTATTCCTTTTTTCAGCGCATTAATGATGACAAAAATGCTCTCTTCAGCAACTCCTGCAAGGATGCCGCCCAGCCCGGTTTCCTCTTTTTTTTTCTTGGCCATGCTGTTTCAATTAATCCTGCCATTTATAATTCTTTTGTTTTTGGGGATTTTTGTGCAGAAATTTCGTAAACTTTAAATTAACCGAGCCCAATCTATCAATATGAATATCGTGCTTGACATCAGGAAAACAGTTGAACAGAACGCTTCATACTATTTTGAAAAGTCAAAAAAAGCAAAGAAAAAGCTTAAAGGTGCGCTCAGCGCAGTGGCAAGGGCTGAGGCAGATCTCGCAAATCTTGAAAAAGCCAGGAGGATGGAAGAAAAAAAGATCGAGCCTGCTGTCCAGAGAAAAAAAGAATGGTATGAAAAATTCAGGTGGTTTATCTCATCTTCGGGATTTCTCGTTATCGGCGGAAGGGATGCCACAACAAATGAGATAATAATCAAAAAATATCTTGATAAAAACGACTTAGTCTTTCATACAGATATTGCCGGCTCGCCGTTTGTTGTGGTAAAATCTGAAGGAAAAGATATAGACAAAAAAACCATCGAGGAAGCGGCAGTTTTCTGCGCTGTGTTTTCAAGGGCGTGGAAAGCAGGAAGAAGCAGTCAGGAAGTTTACTGCATAAACCCTGAACAGGTTTCAAAAAAAACAAAGTCCGGCGAGTATCTTTCAAAAGGCAGTTTTATGATTTACGGCGAAAGAAAATATTTTTCTGCAGAACTGAAGCTTGCTATTGGAACAAAAAACAGCATGGTTATTGCGGGCCCTGTTGATGCTGTAAGGAAACACTGCGAAAAATTCGTTGAGCTTACTCATGGGGATGAAAAAACATCGTCAGCTGCAAAGCTGATAAGAAAACTGGCTGGAGGCGAATTGGACGACATAATCAGGGCGCTTCCATCAGGCGGATGCAGAGTAAAATTGAATTGACTGGGCTGGCAATAAGTTTTATTGCATCTTTGAGAAGATTGCTGAATCTGCAGTTATCTGCTTTGGGTTTGCAGAGCATGAATCATCGCTTGTCTGCGGAACGATTTTTACTTCATAAACATCGGTTATTCTGCGCCCGAGGCTGACTCTCAGGACTTTTGCTTCGTGCGGGCCTAAAGGCGCGTTTATAACTACTGAAAATGCCTGCGAGTATGACCTGTCAAAAACTTTTATTGCAAATGAATCAATCTGCGCCTCGCCATTGTCAACTGCTATGTCAATATAGTCTTTTTCAGGATAATATGACACCTTTTTTATTTCATAGCTCGCGAATGAGCATGACTTCGGTGTTGCCTGTTCAACATAATCCTCTCCGAGAGACATTACCACTGTTCCAAGAGAAACAGATACGGCTATCAAAAAAACAGTTGCGAGTAGAGGTGAAACAGCTTTTGAATTCATTTTTTGTGCCTCACGCGCTCAAGTGAAACAATCATTATGCTGATTGTCAAAACAGCAATGCCCCATCTTGAAATGCCTGCCGCAGGCGCGGCGGTAAATCCGCCTGTGTAAAAAGATTTCATCATAAGCATTCCGCAGGCGACAATAAGCAATGACGCCAAAGTCAAGTAGTAATGGTGCATTATATGGTTCTTTTTAAGGTAGTGCATACTTTTTCTCATAAATAACTCTTATATAAATATATCGAAAATCTGATGAGCTAAAATTATTTTGTTTTTGCAAGTCGCCAGATATTTTTTACTGCAACAACGAGAACAGTCGGCATGGTGAATGAAACAATTGACCTCAAAAGGTCTGAGGCAACAAGCCCGATATAAGGAATGCCGTCAAAAACTCTCATATTAAGCGAAAGCAGGGCGACTATGACAAAGACTCCTGATGAAAGCAAAAATTCTCTTGTTTCTCCGCCAGTTATGTTAAGCAGCCCGACAGCAATTCCAAGAAGCACGAGAATAGACATGAGAGAAAACTTTGTTGTATCCTCAAAGTGCATTGTTCCGGCAAGCCCGAGAAGGATTGCTATCAAGACTCCTATTGCAAATGAATAATGACCGAAGCGCTTGTCCATTTTATTATCAGGAGGTTATTGGCGCCGCCATATATAAACATTTATAACTATGATAAAGTAATGATACAAGTTTATAAACTAAAAACAACAATTAGGCATCAATGAAAAAAGCAATGAATGAAGAATCAGAAAAAAGTCCGTTCAAGGCATATGATGTGCGAGGCGTTTATCCTAAAGAAGTCAATGAGGCGCTCGCAGAAAAAATAGGGAACAGCCTGCCGAAAATCATAAAATCAAAGAAGATAATTATTGGATATGACGCCCGCATTTCCTCAAAAACATTGTTCAATGCGCTTGTAAAGGGCGCTAATTCAGCAGGTGCAACCGCCTTGTCAATAGGGCTTTGCACCACTCCTAAGTTCTATTTTTCAGGTCGCCTTCTTAATCTTGGAGGTGTGATGATAACTGCATCCCATAATCCAAAGAACCAAAACGGCTTCAAGTTCATGAATAAGAATGGGGCGCTGTTCACAAAATCAGATATGCGGAAGATTGAAAATTCACATCGTGTGGAGCAGAGAAAAGGTAGATTAATTTCGGTTGATACTTCAAAAGAATATGGCCGATTTCTAATGCACTGCAGGAATTTCAAAGAATCAGGAAAAAAATTGAAGATTGTTGTTGATGCAGGAAACGGAACCGGCGGAAAAGACTTTGAGCTTATAAGCAAAAATATCTCGGTGATAAAACTGAATTTCCGGCCTGACGGAAGCTTTCCAGCTCATAATCCAAATCCTCTAATGAAAAAGAACATAAGACAATTGTGTTCTGCCGTAAGAAAAAACAGCGCAGACCTGGGGATTGCATTTGACGGCGATGCAGACAGGGCGGTTTTTGTTGATGAAAAAGGCATCCCTATTAAAAGCGATTTTATGGCGATGTTGTTTATTCAGGAGCTCCTCAAGAAAAGCCAGAAAGCCGTGCTTGATTTGAGGATAAGCAGAATTGCGGAGAAAACGGCCGTAAAAAAGCACATAAAAATAATCAGAAGCAGGGTTGGAAGGACAAATATTTCAGAACTTATGAAAAAAACTGATGCAGACTTCGGCGCAGAGCTTTCAGGCCATTATTATTTCAAAGAAAACAATTTTCTTGACTCGGGTGTTTTTGCATCTGCAAAAATTATAAGAATACTCTCCTCAAAAAAAGAGCCGTTGTCATTTATTGCGGGGCGGTTTGCGCAGTCTGCGCTTTCTGACGAAAAAAGCTTCAGGGTTAAAGACAAGAAAAAAGCGCTGAAGCATTTCAGCAGAATAAAAGGCAGAAAAGATTATCTTGATGGAATTACTATAAGCGGAAAAAACTGGTGGATTAACGCGCGCCCTTCAAATACAGAAAATCTTGTTAGAATCAGAGGGGAGGCGGAGAAAAAAAAGATTCTCACTGCGTTGCTGAAAAAAGCAGAAAGATTTATTAATGCCTGACATGTAAAATAAAAAAATGCGTAGGATTGTTGAAAAAATAAAAAAGCACTGCACAACCAAAAAGTGTAGGATGTGCGGAATTCCACTGGACGGCTGGAGATATAAGCTGATAGTCAAACCGTTGTGCAAAATCACTCCAAACACGCCGGATATCTGCTGTAAATGCGCTGAAAAAGAATAAAGAACTGTTTCTTAACAGCAAAAAATAAAAACCCCCTCCCGATTCTCGGTCGGATGTTTACTGCAGACCTTCACATTCACGGCCGTTTCTCGCGCGGAACATCAAAGGATTTGACAATAAAGAATCTTGAAAAATACGCGCGGATGAAAGGCATAGGGCTTCTGGGCACAGGCGACTTTACTCATCCTGAATGGATGAAGGAAATAAAAGCCAGCCTTAAAGACGGGATAAGAACAGAAACAGGCTTTCCATTTGTTCTTTCTTCAGAAGTCGCTCTTATTTACTCCGATGAAGGTAAAGGAAGGCGGATTCATAACTTGATACTTGCTCCTGAAATCAGTGTTGCGGAGCAGATAACTGAGTATCTCAAAACAAAAGGCCGTGTTGACTATGACGGAAGGCCCATCTTCGGGATTCCGTGCCCGGAGTTTACTGAACAGATGATGAGAATAAGCAGTAAAATTGAAGTTATTCCTGCACATGCCTGGACTCCGTGGTTCAGCATTTTCGGCTCAAAATCCGGCTTTGACAGCTTAAAAGAATGTTTTAAGGATCAGGCAAAAAATATTCATGCAATTGAGACCGGCCTTAGCTCTAATCCTCAGATGAACTGGCGCCTTTCTCAGCTGGATAATACTGCGGTTGTGAGTTTTTCCGACCTGCACAGCTATTGGCCCTGGAGGCTCGGCAGGGAGGCGACAATATTTTCAGGAGAGCCATGCTATGATACAATAATAAAAGAGCTGAGGGAGAAATCATTTTATGGCACAATAGAGGTTGACCCTGCGTACGGCAAATATCATTATGACGGCCACCGCTCATGCAATATTGTTATGTCTCCGAAAGAAAGTGCATTGTGCAGAAAAATATGCCCTAAATGCGGAAAAATGCTTACGGTTGGCGTTGACTCAAGAATCAGCGGTCTTGCTGATAGAGAAGAAGGATATGAACCGGAAGAGCATCCGAAAGTCATTACACTAATGCCTCTTTCAGAGCTTATTTCCGCGGTTTATTGTGTTTCAATGGCTTCTAAAAAGCACTGGGAGATTTACAAAAAGTTTGTTACAGAAAAAAGGGATGAGCTGTTTGTGCTGATGAATATGCCGTTCAATGAGCTTGCTGAAATAGATGAAAAGATTGCGCAGGTGATTATCCTGAACAGAGAGAGTAAAATAAGAGTCCAGCCGGGCTATGATGGAGTTTACGGCGAGCCGGTTCTTAGCGATGAATTGCGCGCAGTGTGCCCCAAGAACAAAAAAAGGCCTGATGAATTTGAAGACGAGAAGGAAGGCGGGGAAGCAGCAGAAAAAAAAGAAAAGAATGATGAAAAAAAGGTAAAAGAAAAAACAAGCGTCCAGCTTTCTCTTAAAAGATTCTCGGAAAAAAAATAGTTCGGGCTATTTTTTCACATTTCCTCCGCTGACTATGCAGACAACTGTTTTTCCTTCAAATGAGTCCAAAAAACTCGGAGTGTATAATGCTGAAAATGCAAGGGCGCCTGCGGGCTCCGCATAAATCCCGGATTTTTCAAGAACTGAACACGCATACCTTACTGTATTCACGGGCACAACAGCATACATGTTTATAATTCTCCTTGAATTCTCAAAAGCAATCTTTCCCGCCTGCTTTACTGCAACCGCATCAACAAAAGTATCGGCTGAATCAATAACAACACGCTCATTGTGCTTCACCGCCTCAAAAAGGCATGTAGACCCATCCGGCTCAACAGAAACTATATTTGTCTTCGGTGAAACTGCTTTTATGTAAGCGCCGATTCCTGTAATAAGCCCTCCTCCGCCGACAGGAGCAAAAACATAATCGGGTGTTTTTCCTTTTTCATCAAGCTGTTTCATCAGCTCCACGGCAATAGTGCCCTGGCCTGAAATAACTCGTGCATCGTCAAAAGGATGGACAAAAACCATTCCTTTTTCTTTTGCGTAATCGCGCGCGATTTTTGAAGACTCATCAAAGTCTTTTCCTAAAAGCTCAACACCTGCCAATCTGCCGGAGTATGCTTTTGCTTTTGCAATTTTTTCAGGGCTTGTGTTCTCAGGCATGAAAACAACACATCCTGTGCGCGCTAAACTGCATGCGTGAACAACGCCCAAAGCATGGTTGCCTGTGCTCGCACAGACAACTCCCCGCGCCTTCTCTTTTCTGCTCAGCCTGCTCACAAGATTGTGGGCGCCTCTAAGCTTATAGGCGCCGGTCTCCTGCAAATCCTCGCGCTTCAAAAAAAGTTCGCACCCATTCCCGCACTCAAATGCAGTGAGTGGCGTCACCCTCACAGCATTTTTTATTTTTTCATATGCATCCAAAACCTGTTCCAATGAAACCTGATTATTCTTCATTTTTAACCCCGCAAAAACCCGTATTGAGCCGCACAACTAAAAAAAGCCCTTCTTTCGCGTGTGCATGGAAAGCTTATCAGGCCCGTAATGCATGGCTTGTGAAGAGCATGGTAATTAAATAATAGAAATAATAATTATAATATTTAAATCATTGCTCATAAAATAATGAAAACAGCGCAGGTATTTAAATATTGCTGAAAACTGGCTTAGTAGAAAAGTAGCCAGCATCTTGAAGCAAATTCTCGGCGGGGATGATAATCAGTCTGACAAAGGGGTTGCTCCCCACGATACACCTACGGTTGTGTGATTTCTTGGGGCATCCAAAACTGAAGACAGCAAGTATGTACGGGTAAAAATACAGGAGTGTTATTAAAAATAACCTCCTAGAAAAAAGATGAAAATAGACCCGTATAAACATAAAGAAAAATACTTATCATGGAAACAGAATAATTCCGATGGAATCAGTGGAATAAGCAAGAACAATTCTGATATTATCTTAAAGTACCTTAATGATATGGAAAAGGAGTTGAATATGCATAAATCCCATAAAAAACAGGAGAACTAACTCCGCGTGCATCTGATAGTCTTTTCTCAATAAGTGCTCTTGAATTTATTGGTGGAGAAGTATTTGGCATATCAAAAATACCAGATAAACCAACTCTTTCAGCAACACTTAAGGCATGAGCTATTGTCTCTTTGTAGCTTTGACCCCAGTCTCTACAATGAACATGAGGATCAATCATTTTAGAATTAAAGTTGAGAAGTATGTTCAACTGCTGCAGCATGCATATTTCCAGCTTGATAAATTCCTCTTCCAACTATGCCATGAAATCTATCGCCTGCAACTTTTGCAGCTGCTTCGATTTTTCCACCCTGTGCAATAAATCCCGGTGCATAGAAAACAGGGGAAACTCTCTCTGCTTCAACAACATCTCTAACTTGTTTTATAATCTCCGGTTTGTTTCCAGGAACAACAAAATTATTTACGCCCGCTCTTGCAGCAATTCTATACATATCTAAAGCCCCTTCATCTGTAATAAATCCACCTTCGCTAACTGCATAAGCGGGATGAGTCATCCTTCCTCCAACAATAACTTTTAGTCCATTATCTAAAGCATGATAAATCCAAGCTCTTTCTGTTTCAGGACCTGCCTGTGGGAAAAATATAACGGTGTCTACTCCAGATCGTCTCATTACTCTTGCAAAATTTCTGCCTGTATCGGGTATATCTGTTCCTGCTTTTTGATGGTCAAATATTAATGGCTTATCTGTATGTTTTCTTGCTGCAGCAACAACAGAAGGCAACCCATAGCCATATCCCAATTCAAATCCAATTTTATATCCACCAATTCCATCTACATCAGCAGTTTGTTTTACTAACTCTTCAAATTGCTCCAATGTTTCAACATCACATGCAGGGATAACGCTCCTATCCCTACCAATTACTTTTTGTTCTAATCCGCTCCCAATTGCAGCACGAGCCTCTTTTGTTCCATAAACTCTAATATAATTTGCTAATCTTTTTAGAGCTTCTTCTGGAGCTAATTTTCCTTCTTTAAGAATATTATAAACATCAACTGCATTTACAATTGAAACAACTCTTGTCCCTGTTCTTTCTTGATATTCTGCAATAGCTTCTCTACTATCTATTGCTACTTCTTGTCTATCGACAGCAATTGCGAGTAGAGGAAGATCTGATCTCCCAAGACTCTTCAAAAAAGTATTTGCCTCATATTTTGCATCCCCTGCAGTAAAAACATCATCTAATTGAACAATAGCATCGTTTGGTTTTGGAGCTCTTCCAACAGTTAATTTCTTTATTCTATCATCGGGACCAAGGTTCGTTGCTTCTCCATGAGTTTTTTCATCTTTTCTAGAAAAAAACCACCCAACATTATGCCCCTTTGTTGCCATAGCCATTGCAACTGGTGCTGCTAATCCAACTCCCTTGTCAGGAATTCCATATAAAACATCTGCTTTAACTCCAGAACCAATTACAGCATCTGCATAAAATCCAGCCAATGCATTAGAAGATTCTCCATCATTAAAATCTCCGATATTAACAAACCAAGGAGAAATTCTTTTACTTTTTAAAGTTCTATCATCAGAAGGACTTTCAAAAACTCTTAATGCACCAGTCTTTAATAAGAAATCTATAAATTTAGCTTTATATGCTTCCATTTTATTAGGTAATAGAAGAGTATTTATAAAGCTGTTGTAAAAAAGTTGTCCAAGAGGAGTAATAAAAAATTAAAATAATTCTCGCTTTGCTGTATAATTCCAGTATTAGTTCTCACTTTTGTAGAATATAGGTTTTTGATTGGTTTATAAGTGAAACAGACCTGTTTTTTGAATCATTGATTTGTGAACTGGTTTTGGTTTTGTCGTGTTTTTTTATTGACGACAAAACGTATAATTCCGAAATTAGTTCACACATTTGATGTGTAAACTTCTTCAGGTGTTTTGTAGCTTAATGAATGGTGTATTCTTCCTTCGTTGTACCATTTTATGAAGTCT
>Ga0233425_10006211_pt1 | contig 17950 bp, 11 predicted proteins | sample Watercolumn_Towu_2_FD_181712 | JGI IMG/M metagenome (GOLD analysis project Ga0233425, IMG submission 181712) | Freshwater microbial communities from Lake Towuti, South Sulawesi, Indonesia - Watercolumn_Towuti2014_140_MG | ecosystem: Environmental > Aquatic > Freshwater > Lake | place... | reverse complement strand
AGTGTCCGATCCTGGGCATTTGCGGCAGCCACCAGCTGAATGCCATGTTCCACACCATGAACATCCGCCGGGTCACCCAGTTCGAGGATCTGCCCATGCGGAAGCTCCGACCGGGTGAGCCCGACCTTTACCCGGCCTACCACCCCGGGTACTTCAAGGAGACGGGGTTCCATCACCTCACGATCGTGCAGGACGACCCGCTCTTTCGCGGGTTTCGGGGCACGTTCTTCTGCTTGGAGTCCCACTACTGCGAGGTGAAGACACTCCCACGGGAGTTCGTCGTCCTGGCCTCCAATGCCGAGTGCCGGGTCCAAGCCTACCGCCATCGGGACAGGCCCCTCTACGGGGTGCAGTTCCACCCGGAGGGCTACACGGACGCCTACCCGGACGGGAAGCGTCTGCTGGCGAACTTCTTCCGGATCGCCGGTACGCGGCGCTTCGCCCGGAGGTCCCGATGAGCGACACCCCTCAACGTGCCGTGCCCGTGACACTCGACCGGCGGGTGGTCCATCAGGGCCGCAAGATCCGCGTCCGGCTCGACCGCGTTCGGCTGCCCTCCGGCGGGGAGGGCACGCAAGATGTGATCGAACACCCCGGCGCAGTCGCCATCGTGCCCATCCTGCCCTCCGGGCGACTCGCCCTCATCCGGCAGTGGCGACACGCGGTGGGCCGCTGGTTGTTCGAGGTGCCCGCCGGCACGCTGGAGCCCGGTGAGGCCCCGGAGGACTGCGCTCGGCGCGAAGTGCAGGAGGAGACGGGCTACGCGGCGGGGGAGGTCACCCCACTGCTGACCTTCTACACGACGCCTGGGTTCACCGATGAGGTGATGTACGGATTCGTGGCCCGCGACTTGCGCTCGGCGCCGGCCCAGGGGGATGCGGACGAGGTGATCGAGGTCGAGGAGTTCGACTGTGCCGAGGCCCTGGCGATGTGCCGCGATGGGCGCATCATGGACGGCAAGACGGTCGCTTGCCTGCTGGCCGCGGAGGCCGCCGGCCTGCTGTGCTCGTAGAGGACGCGGCAGGTCACGCAACGGTTGGGGACTGTCCAAGCCTGGGTCCCGCAAGCGGGACCCAGGCGCATGGACCGTCCCCTGTTGCCACTGGGCAACGCACTGATCCCCGGGCCGCTAGACGATGGTCTTCACCACGTCGCTCACCGAGACGATCCCCTGCAGCTTGCCCTCAGCGATGACGGGGGCGCGCGACAGCCCGAAGTTGCTCATCAGCCGCGCCACATACTTCACGTCCAAGTCGGGGTTCACCACCACCAACGGCTTGCTCATGATCTCGTGGACGAGGATCTCATCCGGGTCCTCCCCGGCCGCGATCACCTCGTACACCACATCCCTCTGGGTGACAATCCCATACGCATCGTCCGCGCCCCGGCGCTCGACAATCAGCGCGCGCACCCCCGCCTCGGCCATCTTCTGAGCAGCCTGACGCGCCGTCGCCATCCCATCAATCGTCACCACACCCGTCGTCATGACGTCCTTCGCTGCCGGCATGTCGATCCCCCCTTTGTGGTCGTAACGGCGGTTCGCAAGTTCGCGAGTTCCAGGTTGCGGGTTCACGGATCCCGAGTGCAGGCGGGCCGCACCCCCGGGGCCCATCACGCGCCGACGCCGCGGACTTGCCACGTGCCACTCGCGACTTGGAACTTGGGACCCGCGAACCTGCCAACCGCCGTTCAGACGTTTACGACCCCGGCCCGCAGCCACGCATCCAGATGGGCTCGCGGACCGAGATGCAGTTCGGTGCCTTGCTCGATGGCGTTGGGGAGGATGGCTGGCCAGGAGCTGAAGGGCTCCAGGCAGACGGTGTTCTGGCGGCCCCAGGCCCAGAAACCCCGGTTGCCGCCGAACTCCATGTACAGCCAGCAGTGCCGAAAGACGTTCACATCGAAGTCCATACGGAAGCCGACGCCGAGCTTCGGGTTGTCGATCTGCGCCCAGCCCTCCGCCAGCTCGGTGAGGTAGAGCATGTCGGAGATGCCGCTCCCGACGCCGGGGAGCCTGGAGATGTCGACCTCCTGCCCGCTGCGCGCGCGCCCGGTGGGCCACGGGAAGCGCTGGCGCGGGTCGAAGCGGCTGACGGCGTCCACGTTCGCGTCGCAGACGACCTCGCACTTGGGCATCCGGATCACGGCGTGGCGGTCCACGAAGTGCGGCGCAAAGGCGGGGTGGTGGCCCCACATGAGGGGGATCCCCACCTCGCTCTCGTTGGTGACGGTCTCGCTGATCTCCAGGGCGGGCTCACCGCGCTGCAGGGTCAGGGTCTTCTCCAGCAGGAAGGGCGTCCGATTGCAGCGGACCCAGAGCTTCGCGCTGACGGAGTCGGGCCCATCGGCGATGATCTGGTGCCGCCAGGGGAGCGCCCACACCTCGCTGTGCAGCCCGAAGTGCGCGCCCTCGTGCTCGCTCACGCGCCCCCCGTTGGGGAGCACCTCCTGCCAACCGCCCTCATGGTAGTCCAGGAAGGGCCCAACGGGGTCGGGATAGCTGTCCAGCCACGGCTGCCGTCGCACGCCGCCGGGGGTGACCCACATGAAGTCCAGGTCCCGCGGCTTGTAGACGAACTGGAAGATGTCGCTGCCCTTGTCCAGCAGGATGGACACGCGCAGCAGGTCGTTCTCCAGCACCAGGACCCGCAGGCCCCGGTAGGTCCACTCATCACTGATTCGGCAACCGTAGTTCCGGTCTTGCGCGGGCATTCGCACAGCCTCTCGTCTCGCAGGGTCCCTCAACGGTCTACTCCGCCCCATTCACCGTCAGGACAGTCGTCTCCTTCGCCCCGAGGGTGAACTCCGCGACGCCGTCCGCCCACTCGGCCGGCGGGCCAAAGCGCGATGCGGCCGACGTGCCCGCCGGCAACCCCAGGGCCTCCAAGTCCAGGGTCACCCTCGCCGCCGCAGGCCGATCCCCGGGGTTGTGGAGGACCAGATGCGTCGACGCGCCGGAGCCATACCGCTCCAGCCGCAGCGTCGGCGGGTCGACCCGCGCGTACGTCAGCGGCTCCCAGCCCAGGCCGTTCAGCTCCCGCAGCAGCGCCGCGTGTTTCGTCATCTCGGGCAGCTCGTTCCCGTGTCCAGGATAGATGCCGTGCAGCAGGTGCCACGCGACCTCCCAGGGCGGCCGCGGGTTGTAGGGCAGGTCACTGCAGGACTTCCGGTACGCGATGGCGCGGATGAAGTCCGGGTCGGCGAACTGGGTCGCCTCGGCCCCGAAGATGTCCAGGTACGGCGCCCCGAAGGTCAACCATCCGGGTGTCATCCCCCACGAGCAGTTCGTCATCAGCACCAGGCCGCGGCCATGCATCTCCTCGGCCAGCGCCTTCAGCCACTCCACGGTGCCGAAGGGCCCGACGAGCACCGGCTGCCGGTCAGTGGCGCTGAAGCTGAGCGGGACGTCGGCGTACGGGAACTGGTCCCGCCGGTAGTTGGCGCGGCTGAACTGCCCGTACCCACAGAGCGAGTCGAGCCCGATGCCGGAAAAGCGCGCCCCAGCGTCCTCCACAGCCTTGAGGTTGTAGTCCAGGTAGACCCCCACGTTGAACGCGCCCTTCCCGCCGGGGATGTCCGGGTCGAGGTTGTTGGGGAAGATGCAACCCCACTGGCTCTCGCCCATCCAGGGGAATTGGCCGATCTGCGCATACGGCCGGCCCGCCGCGTCGTAGCTCACGGAGCCCATCGCTGCCTGGGAGACGGTCCTCACGGCCTCCCGCAGGGAGTGTTCCTGCACCCAGTTCCCCGGCGCGTAGCTGGTGGAGTAGCTGAGCTTCTCCATCGCGGCCAGCTCCGTCTCGTCACCTTCTGCCACCTTGCGGAGCCGCTCGATCGCTTGCTCGGGGGTCGGGGCCTCAGGGTAGTCGCCCATCGTCTGTTGGTAGAAGTCGGGCTCGATGTAAAGCAGCGAGAGCACGCCGTGTTCGTTGTCCCACTTCACCGCCTCCGGCCCGCTGGGCCCCCAGTGGAAGCGGAACCCGGCGTCGAGCGCGCCCTCCGTGCTCGCCATATCCCCCCAGACATACCAGCCGCCCTGCGTCTCCACACGCTGGGTGAAGAACTGGGGGAAGAACCCATAGTAGCGCTGCAGGGCCGACCGGAACCCCCACTCCGCGTCGTGCCGATAGAGCAGGAACCGGAAGGGCGCTTCGGCGAGTGACCGGCCGTGGATCGTCTGCCCCGAGACGAGGCCCAAGTCCACCGCGACGAAGAACAGCCGCAGCTCCGGGTTGTACGCGATCCGGTGGACCACCGGCTCATCCATCCGCACCGCCAACGTGAGGCCGACCCCGGGTCGCGTCACTGCGCCCAGGGGGTACTTCGAGTGCATCCCATTCTGCCCGAAGCCCATCCCGGCCTCGAGGTAGCTGAGTTCGAGCCCGCTTTCCCCCGATGTGCGCGGGGCCGCGACGCTGTCCCACCAGGTCCACGGCTCGTCGCCCACCGGCAGCGCCAGGTACACCGTGACCGCCCGGTCCGCGCCCCGCAGGTCGGTCACCGTCCCCGCGACCTCAAGGTAGTCCTTCCCCGCCCGGTACGTCGCCTCCACCCGCAGCCCCGGCCCTGTCATCTCCGCCCGCTGGGTAGCGTCTCGTCCGTCCCGCCGCACCTCGCCGCCCACCATCATCGGCGGATCCGTCGTCATCGCATCCCGCACCAGCAGCCCGGTGGGCTGATTCCCCGGTGCCCCGACCGCCTTGCCGTCCAACCGGACCGCGACATCACCCCGGCGGCCAAGGCGCAGCCCGAGTCCGTCCCCGGTCCCGACCTCCGCGGCCGTCTCGCTCCTCGCCCCTCGAATCGCCCGGTCCGAGTAGACCTCCGTATCGAAGGCCACTGCCTGCTCGCCGACGCCCTCCAACTGCAGTTCCGCAAACTCCCACGTATAGGTGTGCTTCGTCCCCGGCGGCGCCTCGTAGAGGTACAACTGCAGCCTCGGCACCGAGGAGCGGTTGATGGTCAGCAGCCAGTCACGGAACTCGACCCACTGGCCCACCGGCACCGTGTGCCCGATGCACTGCTGGGTCATCGGCCGGTCGGGCAGGTCCTCGCGGAGAGTGTTCTGATCGTAGAGGACGAGGGTCAGGTTCTTGGCGGCCACGGCCGGGTCGTCGCAGGTGACGCGCACCCGCGAGCGGAGCCGCATGAACCGCTCCCAGTCCTGCGGCTCCGGCAGCGGGAGGGTGAGCTTCGGGTAGTCCTCCGCACCGCCATCGGCGTCCACTCGCACCGCCAGCCGGGCGTCCGGCGTCGGGCCCGGAACCATCGTGGCGCCTGTGCCGTCGGTGCCGGCCTGCCAAGCGCTCGCCTCCGCGAGAAGGTCGATGTCTTGCGCCGCCGCGACGCTCATCGCCAGTCCGAGCACCACCCATGCGTGCACTCGCATGTCCCGACCCTCCCAGTCCCGGCGTCCGCCGGAAGGTGTCCTCGCCGCCGCAGGTGAACCGACTCGCCGTTGCCGCCACCTCACCCCGGGAGGGGCTCACATGCGGGGCCTGCGGCCCGTCGCGTTTCCGCGCGTCCTGCCGATGCGGGAGCGCGCTGAGGTCATCCACCGCGTCATTCGCGAACGTCTGGCGACCGTCCTGCCCGTGGCGATGCGCGAGGCCGGAATCGACATGTGGCTGATCCTCTGCCAGGAGGACAACCTCGACCCCGTCTTCACCACGCTCATCCCGCTCAACACTTGGTGCCCGATCCTGCAGATGCTCGTGTTCCATGACACGGGGGACAAGTTCGAGGGCCTGAACCTCTCCGGTACGAACACCCTCGACCTCTACGAGCGGCCCGTCGCCACCCAGCTCCCCGAGGTCCAGTGGCCGAAGCTCATCGAGCTGATCGAGGCCCGCGACCCGCAGCGCATCGGCCTCAACATCGGCGCCACCCAGTGGGCTGCAGGCGGTCTGACCCACAACCTCTACCGCCAGCTCACCGAGCGCCTCCCCGCGAAGTACGTCGAGCGCCTCGTCTCCGCCGAGGCGGCTGCGACCCGCTGGCTCGCAACCCTCACCGAGAGCGACCTCGCCATCCATGAGCATGTGGTGGCGGTCGGGCGCGCGCTGATCGCGGAGTGCTACAGCCCGACCGCCCTCGTGCCCGGAGTCACGACCTCTACCGACCTGGAGTGGCACTACTGGCAGCGCGCTGCCGACTTGGGCCTCGAGGTCGCGTTCAAGCCCTACTTCTCCGTCGTCCGCCGGCAACCCGAGCGCGAGCGCCTGGGCCCCGAGGACCGCACGATCCGAGCCGGCGACCTGGTCCACTGCGATGTCGGCATCAAGTACCTCCGGCTGAACAGCGACCACCAGCAGTGGGCGTACGTTCTCCGCCCCGGCGAGTCGCAGGCCCCCGACGGGATGCGGCGGCTGCTGGCGGAGGCCAACCGCCTGCAGGACCTGTTCCTCGCCGAGTTCGGCGAGGGGCTAACCGGCAATGAGCTTCTGGCCAACATCCTCGCCCGCGCCCGGCAGGAGGGGATCCCCAGCCCGAAGGTCTACTCCCACTCGCTGGGGTACTTCCTCCACGAGCCCGGCCCGCTGATCGGCCTGCCGTGGGAGCAGGAGCGCTGCGTTGGGCGGGGGGATGTCGTCCTGCGCCCGAACCACGCGTTCACGATGGAGCTGTGCGTCCGTGCTCCCGTGCCGGAGTGGGACGGGCAGGAGGTGACGTTCTCCATCGAGGAGGACGTCGTCTTCACCGAGCAGGGCTGCCGCGTCATCCAGGATCGCCAGACGGAGTTCCATCTGATCTAGCAAGAGGTGACCAGATGCTCAAGGCCATCGCGCACGTCTGCTTCCGGGTGCAGAACCTGGATGCGTCGATCGAGTTCTACGTAGAGAAGCTGGGCTTGACCCATTCCTTTGACTTCATCAACGAGGCGGGCGAGCGGTTCGGGGTATACCTGCATGTGGCCGGGCGGAGCTTCGTGGAGCTCTTCCAGGCCGCGCCGGGGGAGCCGGAGAGGCCGCAGTCCTGGCAGCACTTCTGCCTCGAAGTCGATGACATCCCGCAGGCCACCGAGGCCCTGCGGGCGAAGGGTGTCGAGGTAACCGACCCGTATCTGGGCAGCGACGGCAGCTGGCAGGTGTGGATCCAGGACCCGGACGGCAACCGGATCGAACTTCACGGCTACACGCCCGACAGCCGCCAGGGCCCTTACCTGCAGTAGGGACTGCCGTTGACGCTCCCCGGGACCGCCGCCGTCTCGGCGGTCCCGCGACCGCGGAATGGCCGCGTGGTGAGCCGTTGCCATGTCGCCCTACCCATCGCCTCCGTCGGAGGTCGTCCGCCATGCTACGCACCCCTTGGTCCATTCTGCTGGCCTTGGCGCTTGCCGGCCCCGTCCTCGCCGAGACCTCGCCCGAGTGGCAGGCGCGGCTCGACGCCGACTGGCTGAAGCAGGAGGAGTGTCGGCGGATGTCGCCGATGGTCGGCCAGGCGACCGCCCAGGAGGACGCGCTGGGCGCGGTCGATGGCGTGAAGGACGGCAAGTGGGGCTTCCACACCACGCTGGAGGACAAGCCCTGGTGGCAGGTCGACCTCGGGTCGAGTGTGCCGCTGGGGCGGATCCTGGTCTACGCGCGCTGCGATGGCGGCTGCACCGGCCGGACGGCGCGGATGCTCGTGCTGATCTCTGACGACGGCCAGGCCTGGGCCGAGGTCCACGACTGCAACGGCGTCCCCTTCGGGGGCGTGCCCGACAACAGCCCTCTCGTTGTGCCGATGAACGGTCGGGCTGCCCGTTTCGTGCGGACCCAGCTGCCCCACGAGGGCTACTTTCATCTCGACGAGGTCGAGGTGTACGCGCAGGGCGACGACGCTACGAACATCGCGCTCTGGAAGCCCGCCGATCAGAGCAGCGTCAGCCAGTGGTCGGTGCGGCACACTCCAGCCGGTCAGGAGCGTACGGACAGCTATCCCGTCGCCGCCGCCCTCGACCGCGGCCGGCGCCTCGCGGCCGACCTTGCGCAGCGCGGCGTCGACACGGCCGCGGCCGAGGAGGCCCTGCGCGACGTCGAGGTGGAGTTGGCCAAGCTCCCGGCCGACGGCGAGGTCGCCGCGCACCGTGAGCTGTACCTGATGACGCGCCGGGTCACGCGCGAACTCGCTCTGCGCAACCCGCTCCTGGACTTCGACCGGCTGCTCTTCGTGAAGCGCGCACCGACGATCTACAGCCACATGTCCGACCAGAACTACGGTTGGTGGTCCCGTCCCGGCGGCGGGCTGTACCTCCTGGAGGGCTTCAGGGCGGGCGAGCCGGCTGTCCGCTGCCTCACCGAGGGCTGGCCGGAGGGCAACTTCAGCGCGCCCGACCTCTCCTACGATGGGACGAAGCTCCTCTTCGCCTACTGCCGGTACTACCCCGAGACCACCGGGAATCCGAACAAGGTCGATAAGGACTCCCTGCCCGAGGACTCGCTCTATCACGTCTACGAGATGAACGTGGACGGGTCGGGCGTGAGGCAGCTCACCCACGGGAAGTACGACGACTTCGACGCGCGCTACCTGCCGAGCGGCGAGATCGTGTTCCTCTCGACGCGGCGTGGACAGTTCATCCGCTGCGACTCCCGCAGCGCGATGGAGACCCTCACGGCGGCCCTCCCGGACAGCTACGTCCGCTGCGGCGGCGACAACTCGCGCCCGGTGGCCGTCTACACGCTGCACGTGATGGATGCCGCGGGCGAGCGGATGCGGGCGATTTCCCCCTTCGAGAACTTCGAGTGGACCCCGTCCATCGCCGCCGACGGACGCATCCTCTACGCCCGCTGGGACTACGTGGACCGCAGCAACATGCCCTTCATGAGCCTGTGGTCCACGCGCCCCGACGGCACCCAGGCCGACGCGGTCTACGGCAACTTCACCTGGAACCCGCACTGCATCTTCGAGGCGCGCTCAATCCCCGACTCGGGCAAGCTCATCTTCACCGCCTCCGGCCACCACTCCATCACCGCGGGCAGCCTCGTGCTCCTCGATCCCAACCGCGGCTTCGACGATCAGGGCCCGCTCACGCGTCTGACCCCGGAGGTCTGCTTCCCGGAGTCCGAAGGCTGGCCCGCCAGCTACTATGCAAACCCCTGGCCGCTGTCCGAGCAGTACTACCTCTGCGCGTGGAGCGATCAGAAGCTCGCGCCCCAGGGGCAGGCGAACCCGACGAACGCGATGGGCATCTACCTCTATGATGCCTTCGGGAACCTGGAACTCCTCTACCGCGACGCGAGCATCTCCTCGATGTTCCCGGTGCCGCTCAAGCCCCGAGTTCGGCCGCCGGTTCTCTCCGACCTCACCCACGAGCCCGACGAGGGGCGGATGCTGCTGCTCAACGTCTACGACGGGCTGACGGGGATCGCGCCCGGCGCGGTGAAGGCGCTGCGCGTCGTGGGGGTGCCGGCCAAGACGCAGCCGGTGATGAACTCGCCGAACCTGGGCATGACCAGCGATGACCCGGGCAAGTTCGTGCTCGGCACGGTGCCGGTCGAGAGCGACGGGTCCGCCTACTTCCACGTCCCGGCGGGCGTGGGGGTCTTCTTTCAGGCGCTGGATGAGAAGGGCGTCGCAATCCAGACCATGCGGACCCTCACCTACGCGCAGCCCGGCCAGACGCTCTCCTGCGTGGGCTGTCACGACCCGCGCCAGAACTCCCCGGGCAACGCGGGCCCGGTGGCCCTGACGCGCGAGCCCTCGAAGCTCACTCCGGGGCCGGAGGGCTCCTGGCCGTTGCGCTACGACGCGCTGGTACAGCCGGTCCTCGATGCGCAATGTGTCCGCTGCCATCGGCCCGACAGCACCGACGCCGAGAAGTCCGCGCTCGACCTCACGGCCGCCGCGTCGTACATCAACCTGGTGGCTTACGGCTCGCCGAGCCTGCGGGACCACGTGGGCGCACGCTACAGCGCGGGCCGCTCAGTCGTCGGAGAGGGCGCCGCGGCAACGAGCGCGCTCCTCAAGCTCCTCCAGTCCGGCCACCGCAACGTGACCCTGACCGCCGAGGACCACGACCGCTTCATCACGTGGATGGACACCTACGCCCAGGTCCGGGGCTCGTACAGCGACGACCAGGAGCAGCGTCTCCGCGACCTCCGCGCCGACCTCGGCTGGATGCTCGATGAGCAGGGCCGGTAAGGCCGGCCTTCGCGCGGTCGCCTACTTCACCCTCAACTTCACCTTCCCCAGGAAGCCCATCGGGCCGCTCTCTGGCTTGCTGAGCCGCACTTCCAGCTCGGGCCCGGTCACCAGCCCGGCCGGAACCTCGACCTCCTGCCACTGGAAGCCCTCGTAGCCCGTCTGGGTCAGCGTCTGCGCCTCGCCGCCGAGGGTTAGCCGCGCCGTGCGCGTGTCGCCTTTGCAGCCCCAGTAGAGGGACAGCAGGTGCGCCTTGCCGGGCTCGGCCCTCAGGCGCAGCGTGAGATCCCCGTCGTTGAGCCACCAATAGTCCTCGTTCCGGTAGCTGTTGCTGCCCGCAAGGTCCCGGTAGTCGGTCAGGTCGGGGTCGGTCACCAGCAGGATGCGTCGCGCCGCGGCGCCCTCGCCCTCTGCCGGCCGCGCAGTCACCCGAGCCTCGCCCTCCTGCGCAATCGTCCCGCGCAGCACGACCTGCGCCGCGCCCTGGGGGGCGAGCGACACCTGTGCCGGCTCGATGGCGCCCCAGTCCGTCTCGATCAGCACTTCCCGGCGTTCGGCCGCCAGGTTGATGACGGTCAGCCCCCCCCGTACCTCGCCCGTTCCCCCGAGGAAGTCCGGCCCGTCCAACCGCACTTGCGGCGTGCCATGCGGCGGCGCGGAGACCAGCCACACTTCGGCCAGCCACTCGCTGTCCGGCGGCAGGTCCAGCGCAAGCCCCCGCCGCAGCACGCCGCCGTCGTGCACCTCGGGCGGCCCCGGCGGTTGATTGCGGCCGCCCAGCACCCGCACTCCGTACCGGCTGCCGTCCTCCACGGTGAACCACTCCGGCCACTCGTTCAGCCGCGGGTAGTTCGGCGCGACGCCGAAGTGATCCCGGTGCCGAGGGTGGTCGAGGAACAGCTTCCCGCTCCAGGCCTCCTCGGTGCGCAGCGAGACCAGCAGCCGCCCTTCCCTGCTCACCGCGCCGAGCCGGAGGCCCTCCCGCCACGGCTGTGTCCGGCACCCGGCCGTCTTCGCCATCGCCGCCAGCAGCCAGGTCCGCGCGACGTTCCCGTCGCCATGCCAGCCCTCGATCACGCCGTCCGCCTGCTGCTTCGCCGACATGGCCGTCAGCGCCCGGTCGACCCACGCCCACGTCTCGGGCACGTCGATCCGGTTCAGCAGCACGATCCCGCTCTCGATCGCGTCCGCATACGCGTCCGCTCCGCCCCAGTCGTCGTACCGGGGAATCGCCCGCATTGCCTGCTCGACCGCGGCGCGGTAGCGCTCCTCGCCCATCAGCAGGTAGCACGTGTACACGCCGTTGAGGATGTAGCCCCACGTGTCCGGCGGCCCGCCCTCGCCCTGCCGGGTGACCGTGTCGAAGGAGCCGAACCACAGCCCGTCCTCACGTCGGCATTCCTCCAACAGCGTGTCGATCATCCAGCGGACGGTTGGCTCGTATTCCCGCGCCTTCTCCGGCGCGTAGCGCACCGCGAGCGCGTAGACCTCCGTGAGCCCGCCCAGGATCTCCGAGCCGTGGTCGTTCAGCCCCAGCCGCGGGTTCACCGGCTTGTGGGCGGCGAAGTCCCAGAAGTGGCACGGCAGCCCCCGGCTGCCCGGTATGACCTCCAGGAAGTACGCGTCGCCCATCGTGAGCGCCATCTGCAGGAAGCGCGGGTCGCCCGTGGCCGGGTACAGGCGGCAGACCACCTGCATCACATCGCCGTTGACCTCGGCGTTCGTGCTGGGGATCGGCCCGAACTTCGTCTGCACCGGCGCGTGCTCGCACAGGTCCCCCGCGATGGCGCGCAGGCGGCTGAACCACTCCGTCCGCCCCATCACCTCGGTCATCGGCAGCAGCCCGTCCTTGCAGTATTCGGCCGCGCCGAAGATCAGCGGGTCGATCTGCACCTCCGCCCGCGTGAAGCTCTGCGTGGGGAAGCTGAACGAGTCCGGCAGCGCGCCGACCCTTGTGGTCAGCCGGATCTCCTGGCGCAGAATGTCGGTCAGCGGCCCGGTCAGCAGGGCCTCGTCCGTGAAGTACGCCGTCAGCGCCATGAACGGGTAGTTGTCCGCCGCCGAGTTCTCGGGCGTCCAGATCGGGCTCTGCAGGTTCTGCGGAATCAGCCCGCTCATCGGGTCCCGATGCGCGAGCCACCCCTCGACGAAACGGTGCGACCGCGCGAAGTACTCGCTCGCTCGCTCGGCGTTCTGTCGTGCTTGCTCTCGGTCGGCGACGTCCCAGGCAAGGACCGGACTCGCCGTCGTGAGCAGCACACACACAGCGAGAGCCGACAGCCGCAGGCACTGCAAGTGCCGACAATGCATGAAAGCCCTCCGATGGGCGGGCGTTAGGGTCTGGAGTAGACCTCGAACTCGACCACCTGAACCAAGTCGTTCACCGAGTTGTGAAGGCCCGTGAAGCGGACGTAGCGCGCGGTGCGCGCTGAAAAACGATCGACCTGCCAGCCCGACCACTCGCCCTCGCTCTTGTCGACCGCCGTTTCCCACCGCTCGCCGTCGGCGGACGTCTCGACCCGGTACCGGAAGAAGCGATCATCGAGATCGAACAGCAGCACCTGCGTCCGGGCCACCCTCACCGGACGAGGCAGCGTGATCGTGAAGCTCCCTCCAACCGGCAGGTAGCCGAAGCCGCTCATGCCCCCATACCAGTCCACCTCGCCGTCGATGACCTTCTCCGGCGCCAGGTCGGGCTGGTCGTCCCGACGGACGCAGCCCTCGATGGTGGCGCCGCGGCGCGCCAAGGCGAGGTTGCCCCGTCGGACCGGCGGCGGCGACGGTAGGTTGGGCAGCTCAACCTGCCCCGAGGGCGTGTAGCGGCCCTGCACGAAGCGGTACAGCGCCTCGTACAGCGGACGGGCGCGCTCGGGCTGCTGCACGAACATCCGCACCGCGCCGCCGCCCTCGTAGTAGCCCAAGACCGCCTCGCGCATCCAGCCGTACTTTGCCCCGGCGTCGAGGTACCCCCAGTAGCGCCTCCGGTAATCCTCGTCGTCGATGGCGCGGCCGTCGAACTCCATCTCGATCCCCGCGCCCTGCGCGCGCGCCAGCTGGGCGGCCGTAGCCAGCTGTTGCTCGTTCCGCTCCTGGGTGAAGAAGTGGCCCGGCTGCAGCATGACCGCGTCGACCCCCATCGCCCGCCATCGGTCCAACCCTTGGGCGCCGTAGTAGGGAATCCAGTAGAGCTTGAGCCCCTGCCGGTGGAGGTGCCGCGCGGTCCACTGGACGAGAGGCTCGTACTCCGGGGGAATCGTCTCCGCCACCCAGTAGAACCCCACAAGGTCGAGATGCGGGTAGTCACGGGCCCGCCAGTCGCGGACAACCCGATCCACATACCAGGCAAGGGCCTCGTGCTGATCCACGGGTTGCGCGAAGTCCAGCTTGCTCTCACTCCCGGGGAGCGGCCCGAAGGCCCGGTCCTCGCGGAAGGGGATCGGCAGCGTCAGCACCACTCGCCCGCGGCGATTCTGGTCCCCGAGCGCCCTTCCGGCTCGGGCGAAGGCGCGCTCCAGGCCCGCGAGCCCCGTCCTCTCCCGGAACCACGCGTCGGCAAGCCACTCCCAGTCCGCGACCGTCGGGGGAGGCGCGCCCTCGGGGTGGTGATGCAGCGACACGCCGGAGTCGGTGGCGAACTCGATGAGCAGGAAGCTGTCGAAGAGCCAGTCACGCGGCTCGCCGTCCGCATCCACATACGCCACGTAGGGCAGCAGGGCATCGGCGGTCCACTCGACCCGCGACTGCTGCCCGTGGTAGATCAGGCACAGGTGTCGCACGCCGCCCACCCGGGCCGTGCCGGGGCGAAGGTAGCCGGGCGCGCTGCCCGCCTGGGCGAGACCGCCGAGAAGGCCCAGGGCCGGGGCCATCAGATGCAGGCACATCGCGCCTTAGCACCCCCTTGTGTCCGCGGTGTCACCCGCAAACTCGTACCTCGTACACCCTCGCCCCGAGCCCCTCGCCCCACGCGGCCCTCACGGTCAGTCGCAGTCGGCTCGCCTGCACCGGCTCGAAGTCGTGCACTCTCCGCCGGTGGTAGTTGTCACTGACCTGCAGCACCCTCGCCCATTCGCCATCGCGCCACACGCTCACCTCGTAGTCCCGCACCAGCGTCGGCACCACCCGGGTCCCCGCGTGCCAGGGGTTCTCGTGGGTCTGCCGCACGAGGTTGTCGAAGGTGAGACAGACGCTGGAGACGGTTCGCGGAGCGTCCCATTCCAGCGTCAGACTCTGCGGCAGGCCGTCGGCGGGATCGCTCATCCACATGTTCAGCGGCCCCCGGCTGAACCGCCGATGGAAGCCGTTCAACACGTTGGCCGCCTCCCCGAGGGCCGGCTCTGGGAACAGCCTGAGCGTCCCCATCGCCCCCAGCGGCTTCCAGCGGGGCGAGTGGTGGCTGCGCTCGATCGCCTCGGCGACCTCGCAGAAGCGCTCCGCCATCGCCCACTGCACGGCCGGGTTCGCCTCCAGCTGCACGATCACTCGGTCGGCGTCACTCGCCGAGTCCTTCCGGCCGAGCTCCGCGCCCTCCAGCTCCAGCCGGAACCACCCCTCGCTTCCCGCTTGCAGGACGCCGCTCCGCCGCTGCAGCACCGCAAAGGCCTCGTCTCGCAGATCGTTCCAGCCCCACGCGTGCCAGTCCTCCGGGTTCGTCCACCTGGGCTCACGGCGAGCCCTCAGCACGGAAAGCTGCAGCGGCTGCTCGACCTCGCTCGCGTTGCGCAGGTACATCTCGACCGCGTCGAGGCGCTCCGGCCAGTCCCATAGCAGCACGCCCGCCGGCGCGATCAGCGGTACGAGCGGCCCCGGCGTCTGCGCGTTGTACCGCAGCTCGCTGTCGGCGGACACCTGCGCCTGCCGCGCGAGGTCCGTGGGGTCAGCGCTCCCCCGGCCCAGAAGGGTCGCATCGCGGCTGAGCAGCTCCTGCTGCAACTCCGCGAGACGGGTCTGCCCCAGTCCCCTCGGCGAGCACCCGTGCTTCAGGCAAAGAGCCGCCGCCAGCCCGACAGCCTGTCCGATGGCCGCGCCCGTCCGCATGATGCGTGTGCTGGAGTGCGCCAGATGTGTCGCACTGATGAGGCGGCCGGCCAGGAAGAGGTTGTCCAGGTTGCGCGAATAGCAGGCGCGGTACGGGATGCCGTAGAGCGGAGGGATGCTGTGTGCGAAGATGTCGCTGCCCTCGCCCAGCGGGCGGTGGTCGTCCAGGTCATGCCCGCCGTAGGCGATGTCATCCTCGAACGTGCGCCCGGATTCCAGGTCGGCCTGCGTGAGAACATGGTCCCCCAGGAACCGCCGGCTCTCGCGCTTCCCGGCCTTCGGGCTGACCCACAGCAGGTCCCAACACCGGGCTTCCTCGGCGTGCGGCCCGTTCTTGATATGGTCCCACTCGGCCCAGAGTTGCTTGAGCAGCAGCTCGTAGATGACTCCGTCCTCCCCCACCGTGTCCAGGTGCCCGCCGGTCTCCGTCACGTACAGGAAGAAGAGGTCCTTCTGCTCGCTGAACCACCCGTCGTGATGGTGCAGGAAGGACGCCATGCTTCCGTGCCAGACGCGGGGCACGAACTCCGGCGTCCCGGCCGGCGGGATGAACCGCACCTCCCGGTCGGTCCGGTGGGCGATGGCCACGAGGCTCGTGCCCTGCACGCGATCCGTGCGCGCCTCGGGCGCCGAGCGCTCGCCGTGCTCGCTCCGCTGCTCCGTACCCCAGTCGAAGTGCGCCCCAGCCAACGCTCCGATCTCGCCGTCCCCGGAGGCCTCGATCACCGCCCCGGACACCTCGACCCGCACCGTGCGGAACGCCGCCAGGTCCTCCGCGAGGACGGCCACGATCCGCGCCCCCTCCATCACGGGCCGCCGGGCATAGTGCCGCTTCAGCACCCGCACTCCCGCCCGCTCCAGGTGCTCCTGCACCACCGCCTCAAACCGTCGGTGAATGCTGTAGCCCATCGTGCCGCCGCTGACGTGGGTCACCGCGTCGGTCCGGCAGCCCTCCTCCTGCAGCTCCTGGATGACCCCGGTCTCCCCGGCGTACGCATGATACCGGTCCGCGCCGGTAATCCCGACCCCCAAGTCCGGGCCTGAGTTGCCCCCCAGCACCGCGTCCTTCTCCAGCAGGATCGTCCGCGCGCCGCACCGTCCGGCCTGAATGGCCGCGGAGTAGCCCGACACCCCCGACCCGATCACCAGCACCTCGCACTCGTGGACCACCTCGACTGCCTGTGACATGCCGCGGCTGCCTCCGTTCGGTCTCAGCGGGATCACGGCGGCTGGTTGGCCGGCCGTTACGGCGCGACCTCCATCCCGGCGCCTCCGGGAACCGCGTACGGACGGGGTGCGCTATCCCCAGTGAACGGTGTCGAGGGGAGGTCACCGAACCGGGCCCCGGCCCCTCGCCGGGGGAGGTTGGCCGCAATGGCACGAGCTTCTAGCCCCCTGAACTGGCTCTGCGGCGCAGCCGTGATCGTGGCCGGCTATGTGGGACTGGCGCTGCTCGCCCGCGAAACGCAGAGCCACAGCGATCCGGCGCCGGAGACCGGCGATTCCACGGAAGGGACCCCTACGACCGTGAGCAACGACAACCCCTCCGGACAGTGGCGCGCCCTGACCCCCGAAGAGAAGCATGTGATCGAGGACAAGGGCACCGAACGCCCCTTCTCCGGCGAGTACTACGACCACTTCGGCGAGGGCCTCTACACCTGCCGTCGCTGCGGCGCCGCCCTGTACTCGTCTGAGCACAAGTTCCGCTCCGACTGCGGCTGGCCCGCCTTCGATGATGAGTTCCCGAACGCCGTGAAGCGCGTCCCGGACGCCGACGGTCACCGCACGGAGATCCTCTGCGCGAACTGCGGAGGGCACCTCGGCCACGTGTTCACCGGGGAGCGCCTGACCAAGAAGAACCTGCGCCACTGCGTGAACTCGCTCTCGATGCTCTTCGTGCCTGCGGATCAGGCGAAGCTGGGGCGCGCGATCTTCGCCGGGGGATGCTTCTGGGGCGTCGAGTACTGGTTCGAGCGGCAACCGGGCGTCCTCGCGGCCACCAGCGGCTACACCGGCGGCGCCACCGAGAACCCCACCTACGAGAGCCTCCATTCCCACGGCACCGGCCATGCCGAGGCCGTGGAAGTGGTCTACGATCCCGTCCGCGTCTCCTATGAGACCCTCGCGAAGCTCTTCTTCGAGATTCACGACCCCACCCAGCGCGATGGGCAGGGCCCGGACCTGGGCGCCGAGTACCGCTCCGCGATCTTCTACCTCGACGACGCGCAGAAGGCGACGGCCGAGAAGCTCATCGCCGACCTGACCGCGCGGGGCATGGCCATCGCCACCGAGCTCGCGCCCGCCGGCCGCTTCTGGCCCGCCGAGGACTACCACCAGGACTACTACACCCACAAAGGCTCCACCCCCGCCTGCCACCGCCGCCGCCCGCTGTGGTGAGAAGGGGGCACCAGAAGGCGACGGGCATCTACTGGGAGGTCACGCGTGCAGCTTCCTCCACGGTCGTGGTCCCGGCCGCCGCCTTCTCGGCAGCATCCTGTTGGAGCGACGGACGGACGAGCGGCCTTAGCTGCACCGGCTGGCCGGAGCGGATCGCTTTACGCACTCCCTGGTCGAGCAGCAGCACCTCCTGGATGCCCGTGCGACCCTTGTAGCCCGTTCCCCGGCACGCCTCGCAGCCGGCGCCGCGTCTGAGTTTGGGCGGCATGTGCTCGATTCCGGCGCCGCGGAGGAAGGCCAGGTCCGCGTCCGATGGCTCGACCTCCCGCACGCAGTCCCGGCAAACCCGCCGCACCAGCCGTAGCCCCACGACGCCGATGAGCGCCTTGCTTGCGGT